>Ga0302320_10025220_pt1 | contig 11572 bp, 8 predicted proteins | sample Bog_T0_3_FD_202130 | JGI IMG/M metagenome (GOLD analysis project Ga0302320, IMG submission 202130) | Peat permafrost microbial communities from Stordalen Mire near Abisko, Sweden - Bog_T0_3 | ecosystem: Environmental > Terrestrial > Soil > Wetlands > Peat | place: Sweden: Abisko, Stordalen Mire... | reverse complement strand
TGCCGGAGCGGCTGTTGGTGCCGTGCTGGACGATGCGCCCGTACTTTTCCATCACTACCGAAATCTGGCGCGCCTCGAACATGTCGTGCGAGCAGGGCTTCTCGACGTAGACGTCTTTGCCCGCCTGACAGGCCCAGATGGTCTGCAGCGTGTGATGGTGGTTGGGCGTGGCGATGGAGACCGCGTCGATGCTTTTGTCTTCGATCAGCTTGCGGAAATCGGTGAAGCCCACGGGCCGCTTGTGGCCCAGTTTCTCGATATCGTCGAGCCGCGCGTTGAGGACCGATTCGTCGATGTCGCACACGGCGGCAATCTCGACGTTGGGCATTTTGGCGTAATGCTCGATGTGCGCCCGGCCCTGGGCGTGGACGCCGACGCAGGCCACGCGCACGGTGTCGTTGGGACTGGCCAGCAGGCTCGCGCGCGGGGCTGCGGCAGCGGCGGCGGCGCCCATCAGGAAATAGCGGCGGTTCATCGGCGTGCTCCTTCGTGTTGTGAATACTCGCGGTACATCTCCGCCAGTCTGGCCGGCGGCAACTCCCCATCGTAAAGGACGACGCGGTAGCGGAACGTGATCGATTCGCCTTCGGGGATCGTCCAGCTTCCGTCCTGGCTCTTGTCGCGGGTGAAAGCGCGGCGGCCGAAAGGATTGGCGGAGAACAGGCCGTAGGCGCGGGCGTGCCAGGTGGTGGGATGGCGGAAACTGGCCGGCGCATCGAAGACCGCGATGCCCACTGTCTTGCCCGCGATAGCGCCCGAGTAGTCCACCCAATCGGCGGGTTTGCCCCAAATAGCGGGCTCGCCGTGGGCGCCGTTCGAGTTGATCATGTGGTCGTTGGGCGCGCTCAGCTCCTGGCGCAGCCGGATGCCAAAGGTGCCCTCTTTGGTATCGCCCAGCACCAGCGGGCCGGTCGTGGCGTGCAGGATGAATTCACAGTCGATGACGCGCGTCTGTCCGTCGCCGCCGAAGGTGTAGGTCTGGGTCTCCTCGCCGATCACGCGCCGGTTCGGATCCTCCAGACGGAAGCGGGCGCGCACGCGGCCTGCGGGCGTTTCGACTTCGACATTCTCGAGCGCCATGTGGCCGAACGCCTGCTTGGCGTGGTCGTTGTAATATTTGTCGAAAGCCTGCTCGCCCCAGAAATCCAGGCCGTCGATATTGCCGTGGCCGAAGTACAGTGGGCGCTGGTGCGGCTCGAACGAGGATTCCTTCGGATCGGCCTTGCCGACGTCGTTGGCCACGGGAAAGTCGCGGCTCAGCACGACGCCGGCGGGCGTGCGCAGCGGCATCAGGTAGGGCTTGGCGACGTCGGCGGAGAAGTAGTAGGTCGTGAAAAGCTGCCCGCCGATGTACACCTCGACCTGATCGTGGCCGCGCTTCAGCTCTACGTTCGCCGCCGACACGGCCGCCGTCAGGCCCACCATCAGAGAAGATGCCAACAGCCCACTCAGCGCGACGCCACCCAGCGAGCGGATGAGCGAAATTCTGGTCCAGCGCATGATGTCTCCTTCCAAGAGAACCGCATTCATTCTACTTCCCTTGGAGGGGCCGTCCGGAGTGGCCTGGAGGGCTACGGAAAAGGCACGCCCCGGGGACGGATTGGGAAATGATTGCCCAATTGAGAAAATAACTGGCCTCGAATCAAATATTTAAGAAAACGAGTTGGGCAAAACTGCCCAACTTGCCTGCGACCGGCGGCGAGGAATCGCCCCGCCGGGCAGTGCAATTCGGTAGCGCGCGAGTTTCCGAATTGGCCTTGATCTGGGAAGGGCGGGCACTCCGTCCTCATGGGGGCAGCCCGTCAACTTGAGCTGGTGTAGACTCGGATCATGAAGCCGGCGCACCGCTTGACTGCGATTATCGAGCGTGAGGACGACGGTTTCGTGGCATTGTGCCCTGAACTCGATGTGGCGAGCCAGGGCGCGTCGATTGAAGAAGCGCGAGTCAATCTGATCGAGGCGCTAACGCTCTTTTTCGAAACGGCCGCACCTTCCGAAGTCGCCCGCCGCCTTCACGACGAGGTTTTTGTCACTCAGGTTGAGGTGCCGGTTGGGTAAGCTCCGGGTTCTTTCGGGCACGGAGGTTTGCCGGATTCTCGAACAACACGGATTCGCCGCAGTCCGGCAACAAGGCAGCCACCGAATCATGCGATAGCGCTTGGAGGGAACGACGAGTACCGTTCCTGTCCCGCTCCACGATCCGCTCCGGCGTGGAACCCTGCGGTGCATCATTCGACAGTCGGAACTCCCGAAGTCGCTGTTTGAATCCGACAACTAAGTTCCGCGGCGTTGCTCCAAGTGCCGAGGAATCGCGCCGCCGCGAGGCGTTATCTTGCCCGCGGATGCGCCTTGTCGTAGACCTGCATCAGGTCCAGCAGCGAGAGTTGCGTGTAGCGCTGGGTCGTCGAGAGGCTGGCGTGGCCCAGCAGTTCCTGAATCGCGCGCAGGTCGGCGCCGGCGCGCAGCAGATGCGTGGCGTAGGCGTGGCGCAGGCTGTGCGGGTGCAGCGAGGAGTCGCCCAGCACGGCGATGGCGTACATCTTCAGAATGCCGCCCGCGCCGCGTTCGGTCAGGCGGCCGCCGCGGTGGTTGAGGAACACGGCCTGTTGCTCCGGCGGCGCACCGGATTGGACCGGGCGCACCTCCATCCACGACCGCAGCGCCGCCATGGTTTGCGCGGGGACGGGCACCTGGCGCTCCTTTTTGCGTTTGCCACGCACCCGCACCCAGCCTTCGCCGAAGTCGATATCGCCGGCGTTCATCCCGACCAGTTCGCTGACGCGAACACCGCAACCGTAAAGCATCTCGAGCAGCGCGCGGTCGCGCTCCGGCATGGGGCGCTCGAGTTTGCCGGCCGCCGCGCCGTCCAGCAAAGCGATGGTCTGCTCCTCGCTGGGCACGTCGGGCAGTTTGCGCGCGATCTTGGGCGTACGGACCAGCGCCGCGGGGTTGACCGCGATCAGTCCCTCGCGCAGGCAGTATTCGAGGCACCCGCGCAGTGCTGAGATTTTGCGGCGGATGGAGACGCGCTCGAGGTCGGCGGCGTAGAGCGAGCCCATCCACTCGCGGATCAGCAACACGTCGATCTGGGCCGGCGGCGGCGGCGCGCCGGCTCGCGCCAGGTAGTCGTGGAACTGCGCGAGATCGGACTGGTAGTTGCGCAGCGTGTGAACGGAGGCGTTCTGGCGGCGCAGTTCGTCTAGGTATTGCCCCATGCGGCGCGCGAGTTCGTCGTCAGCGGGGAGCGGCATGGGCCTCCCCCGTGGACTTAGCCAACGGATCGCCCAACGACTCGCCCAGATACTCATCCATGGCCGCCTGCGCGCGCCGGCAGACTTCGGCGTGGCGGCCCGGGCGGTCGTGGCGCAGCTTGCGTTTCAACTCCTCCTCGAGCGCGGGCAGCAGGTCGAAAGCGATGTTGGCGGGCTGGTAATGCTTTGCGTCGGCGTGGGTCAGATAGTGCGTGAGAGACCCCAGGGCCGTCGCGCGCGGCAGCGGACGCAATGGCTCGCCGAGAGCTAGCGCCGCGGCAAAGCGTCCGGCCATCAAACCCGTCGCGATCGACTCGACGTAGCCCTCGACGCCCGAGATCTGCCCGGCGAAGAAGACCCGCGGATCGGAGATGAGCTGCAACGCCGGCGTGAGCAGCGCGGGCGCGTTGATATAGGTGTTGCGGTGCATCTGGCCATAGCGCAGGAATGCGGCGTTTTCGAGACCCGGGATCAGGCGCAGGACGCGCTTCTGCGCGGGGAACGTCATGTGGTTCTGAAAGCCGACCAGGTTGTAGCTATCGGCGCGCTGCGTCTCCTGGCGCAGTTGCACGATGGCATGGGCTCTCCGCCCGCTGCCGGGCTCGACCAGGCCCACCGGCTTCATCGGGCCGAAGCGCAGCGTCTCGCGCCCGCGCCGGGCCAGTTCCTCGATGGGCAGGCAGGCCTCGAAAAACGGGACCCGGCCCGCGTGGATCTCGGCGTCGTCCTCGATGTGCGGCGCGGCGCTCTCGGCCGCCAGCACAGCGTCGACGAAGGCCTCGTACTGTTCGCGATTCAGCGGGCAATTCAGATAGTCGTCGCCGCCGTCGATCGACTTGCCGTAGCGTGACGCCGCGAAAACCTTCGAGCGGTCGATGCTCGCGGCGTCGACGATCGGGCTGATCGAGTCGTAAAAGTACAGCCGCTCGCTGCCGGTGAAGCGGGCGATTGCGCTAGCGAGCGCGCCGGAGGTCAACGGACCGGTGGCCACCAGGACGATCCCGTCCTCGGGAATCTGCAGAACCTCTTCGCGGCGGATTTCCACGCCCGGCGCGCCTTCGAGCGCCGCGGTGATCGTGGCCGCGAACACGGCCCGGTCCACGGTGAGCGCGTGCCCGCCCGGCACGCGAGCGGTTTCGGCGGCCTGCATGGCTAGCGAGCCGAGGCGGCGCAGTTCGTGTTTCAGCAGCCACGACGCCGTGTTGGGGCTGTCGCTCTTCAACGAATTGGAACACACCAGCTCGGCGAAGCCGGCCGTGCGGTGCGCCTGGGTCTGGCGCACGGGCCGCATCTCATGAAGAATGCAGCCCAGGCCCGCGCGACTGAGTTGCCACGCGGCTTCACTGCCGGCCAGCCCGGCTCCGAGCACGTGGATTATGCCGGCGGTGTGCAATCCACTTCCATTGTAGGTGGCCCGCTGGGAGCCGAAGGTCGTTGAGGACTTCGGGTTTGCGGACCTCGCGACTGTCCCCGTCGACGCGGTGCTTGACGAGTTGCGCCGGGCCAAGACGGCCGGTGCGACCATTGAATTCACAATTCCCACGGCGTTTGATTACGGAGCGCTGGCCATCGCGATCTGGGCGGTATTGTCATCCAAAACGCTTGTCGAGGCGGTTATTCCAAGCGCGCCATATAATAGAGCCCAGACATGCGCGACATCACGGTTGCCTCCGTCCAGTTCGAATCCAAGCCTGGCGACAAACGGGCAAACCTGGCCACCATACGGCGTTTTGTCGAGAGCGCTGCCCGGCAGAAAGCGGAGATCATCGCGTTTCCGGAGTGTTGCATCACCGGGTACTGGTTCCTGCGCAACTTGAACCGCGAGCAGTTCGCGGCGCTGGCCGAGCCGGTATTCGAAGGGCCGTCCTCACAAGCGCTCATGGCCATGTCCCGCGAGTACGGAATTACCATCGGCGCGGGTTTTATCGAACAGGGCGCAGACGGCAAGTTCTACAAGCCCTACGTGGTCGCCATGCCGGACGGAACGGCCAAGTGCCACCGCAAGCTGCACGCGTTCGTGAGCCCCCATCTGACCAGCGGCGACCAGTACACGGTGTTCGACACGCCGCACGGCTGCCGCGTCGGCGTGCTGATTTGCTACGACTGCAATCTCATCGAGAACGTGCGCGCCAACGCCCTGCTGGGCGCGGAAATCCTGCTGGCCCCGCACCAGACCGGCGGCTGCCGTACCAAGAACCCGCATCTGATGGGCCTCATCGACCGCCAGATCTGGGATAACCGCGCCAGCGACCCGGAGGCCATCGAGCGCGAACTGCGCGGCGAGAAAGGACGCGGCTGGTTGATGCGCTGGCTGCCCAGCCGGGCGCACGACAACGGCCTCTTTCTCGTCTTCAGCAATGGCGTGGGCGTGGATGACGACGAAATCCGCACCGGCAACGCGATGATCCTGGATCCCTATGGGCGCATCCTGGCCGAAACCTGGAAGGCGGGCGATGACATGGTGGTGGCGCGACTGGACGCTTCGCTACTCGAGAATTGCAGCGGCCGCCAGTGGATCCGGGCGCGGCGCCCGGAACTCTACACGGTGCTGACCAAGCGCACCGGTCTCGAAACCGACACGCGCAGCATCAAGTTTTCGGAGTGAAATCGTTTTGTCGCCGATCACGCGAAGAGAGTGTCATCTCGCGCTCGACGAGTTCAGCGCCTGGTACGGCCAGGAGCAGCCTCTGGCGTTTGATCGCGGCTCTCCGGGAAGCGCCCGCAATGTAAATACAATGGAGAATTCATGGGAGGAGTTTTGGCGGGAAAAATCAATTTCGGCTACCTGATCTTCCTGGCTGCCACGGCGGCGTTGGGAGGACTGCTGTTCGGCTTCGACATTGCCATCATCACCGGCGCAGGTCCGTTCCTGACCCATCACTTTCAGCTGAACGACTTGAGCCTGGGCTGGGCGTTCAGTTCGCTGCTGTTCGGCTGCGTGATCGGCTCGACGGTGGCGGGGCGGCTCACGAACCGGTACGGCCGGCGAAGCATTCTGTTGTGGGTGGCGGTGCTGTTTTCCGCCACTTCCATCGCCACCGGCATGGCGCCAAGTTTCGCCACTTTCGTACTGGCGCGCTTCATCGGCGGGCTGGCGGTCGGAGGCGCGTCCATTCTGTCGCCGATGTACGTGGCGGAAGTTTCGCCGCCTTCGCTGCGCGGGCGCATGGGGACGCTATATCAGTTGTCCATCGTGGTCGGCATCCTGATGTCGTATTGCATCAACTACCTGCTGCGTAACGCCGGCGCGGGCAATTGGCGCTGGATGTTCATGACCGGGGTGATCCCCTCGGTGATTTTCTTTGTGCTGTTGCTGCGCGCGCCCGAGACGCCGCGGTACCTGTTTCTGGCTGGCCGGGAAAGCGAGGGGTTGGCGATTCTGGAGCGCATTGCGGGACGCGCGAGCGCCGAATCGGAGGCCGTCGAAATCCGCGCCAGCCTGGCCGAGAAGCGCCACGCCTGGCTCGATCTGCTGCGGCCTGGAATCCGGCGCGCGGTGGTGGTCGGCTTTGTCCTGGCCATCCTGGTGCACGTCTCCGGGATCAACACCATCATCGACTACGCTCCCACCATCCTGCGCTCCGCCGGCTGGAAGCTCGATGCCGCTCTGTTTTCCACCTTCATCGTCGGGGTCAATAATCTCGTCTTCACCTTGGTGTCGTTCTGGATGATCGACCGCTTCGGACGCAAGCCGCTCTACATCGTCGGCTCGCTCGGCATGGCAGCCGCCCTGATGCTTCTCGCCGCGACCGTTGCAGCCGGCCGATTCCAAGGCACGGTCGTGCTGATCCTGATCCTGGGCTATCTGGCGTTCTTCGCGTCGTGCATCGGCCCGGTCTTCTGGACGCTGGTCTCGGAGATCTTTCCGAACAACATCCGCGGCACGGCCATGGCCGTGCCCGTGCTCACGCAGTGGATCGCCAACGCCGTCGTCGTGCTCTTCTTCCCGTACGCGTTCAACCAGATCGGCAAGGCCGTCACATTCGGATTCCTCGCGGCGATGGCCATCGCGCAGGCCGTCGTCACCTGGCGCTGGGTTCCCGAAACCAAGAACAAAACTTTGGAGGAAATCGAGAGGGCGTGGGCGGACCGAGAGGCAGTGGAGACAGCTCCCGCCAAGTGAGGGGGCCGCACTTTAGAGGTTGGGCTCAATCCAGCCGGCACCGCGACGTCCCGTGCGGAACTTAGTGCGCCTGTTAAGAGAATCCCGACGTCGGGCTCAGTACACGCATTGCCGCGCTTCGTCGGCGAACGCCTCCAACAGCGGCAGATCGGCTTCAAAGAAGTGGTCCGAGGGGCTCAGAATATAACCGCCGCCTGCGCCGGCCGCTTCGAAGCAGCGGCGGACTTCGCGGCGGGTCTCCTCGGGCGTGCAGCCTTTCAGGAAGTGAAACTGGTCGAACCCGCCGATCATGCAGACTCGATCCCCGATGCGGCGCTTGGCCTCGGCCAGGTCCGTATCGCCGCCCATGCCGCGGGGCGTGAAGGTCTCCATGGCGTCGGGGTTCATGCCGGCGATACGCTCCAGCAGCGGCATCATGCCGCCGCAGGTGTGATAGACGATCCGCTGCCCGGCGCGGTGGGCCTCCTCGATCAGTTCGCAATCGTACGGCGCCACGAAGCGCTCGAAGATGCGCGGCGAGATCACCGTGGAGGAGGCGTCGCCGCCACCCAGTTCGAGAATGTCGTAGCGCGCGCCCTGCAGCGACCGCACGAACGCGCGCTTGCGGCGCTGCAGGATCTTGAGGAACTCATGTACCCAGTGCGGGTCGTCCTGGGTTGCAAGAATCATCGCTTCGGTGCCCGCCAGGCAGCAGGCGTCCTGCCAACAGCCCGGTTGACCGAACACGTCGAAGCAGCAGATGTGGCCGCGCACGATGCCGCGCTCGCCCATCTCCCCGGCCGCCCGATTGACCTCCGCGACGTCGCACTTCGGCGCCGTGGCGAACTCGCCGATCACGTCGATGTCCTGCTGTTGCTTAATCAACGGCTCGCGCACCCAGGCCGTGTATCCGGCATCCTCGATCACCATGCTCAACTCTCTGCGCGGCGTCACGAAACGATAGCGCGTGAGGCGGCGCGCGCCCTCGGAGCAGTCCTCGGACTCCACGTGCCACTCCGGAGACGACACACGCCGGCTCTCCAGAAAACCGATCTCGCCTTCCAGCGGATCGGGGTACTCGCCGGCCCCGGCGTCCGGCGTGTGCGGCACGGTCCAGTGGATCGCGTCCAGACCGAAGCGGTCGAAAAACTCGCCGGCGGAGATGCCTCCTAAATGTGATTCGAGGAACGCGGGCATCACGTGATGCGTGGTCACGGGCAACCGATCCGGAGTCTGGCGCCGGAGGGCGCAAAGCAGGCGTTGGCGGGGCGTCATGGGATGCGGTATCTGTTGCTGATTGTCTCTCGCGTGCCTCGTGAAGACAATCGCATCCGCCGGCTGCGGGGTGCGCCGATCCGGCGCGCCAATACTTCTTGCTAAAGCCCGCAATCGGTTGGGTAGTGGTCGAGCCGATCAGCGGCCGGCGCGGCGGCAGCGGGTCGTAGCCCGGAAACCGGATGAGTGGGCATGCCTGTCCGGTTGAGGCTCGGACGCGCTGGTCGGCATGGGCAATTCCGGGTCCGGCCGCGGACAAGCCGCTACGGTGTAGCGGGGGTGCTCTAATTGGCTGTTTATAATCAATAACTTGCAGACGAGGGCCGCTACTAGTAGCGGGTTTGTCAATTTTCAGCAGCCGTCGCCGGGTCCGTTGGATGGTCCGCAATCGCGCCGCCGGAATCGAAATCGACTACGGGTCGGAACGACTTTGACTGGTTGATTAGTGAGTGCTTGCGTCGATTAGAAAGGTGCTCAACCGGACAGGCATGATTCTGGCGCTGTTTTGCACGCTGAAACTGATGCTTCAGACGCCGCGCAAAGCGTCGAGGTGAGCCACAGTGGCGGCGGCCAATCCGGTCAGATTGTAGCCGCCTTCGAGCACGCTGAGCAGGCGTCCGCCGGCCCAGCGATCGGCAATCTCCATCATCAGCGTAGTCAGTTCGGCAAAGTCGGCATCTTTCAGAACGAAGTGGCCCAGCGGGTCGTCGTGGCGCGAGTCGAAACCGGCGGAGAGGACGACGAAATCAGGGCGGAATTCCATGGCGGCCGGCAGCAGTTTTTTGCGAAACGCGCCGACGATTTCGGAGTGGCCGGCGCCGGCGTGGAACGGGCAGTTCAGGGTCGTGCCGTGGCCCGCATCGGCGCCGGTTTCGTCGTGCGCGCCGGTGCCGGGATACCACGGCGACTGGTGGGTGCTGAAGAAAAAGACGCTGGGGTCGCGATAGAAAATGTCCTGGGTGCCGTTGCCGTGGTGGACGTCCCAATCGGCGATCAGGATGCGCTCGGCATGGTGGACCTGCTGGGCGTAGCGCGCGGCGATGGCTACATTATTGAATACGCAGAAGCCCATGCCGCGGGTGGCGGTGGCGTGGTGGCCGGGCGGGCGGACGGCGGCGAAAGCGTTGCGCACGCGACCGCTGAAAATGGCGTCAACGGCGGAGAGGCAGCCGCCGGCGGCCATCAGGGCGGCGTCGAAGGTGTAGACGCCGAGCGCGGTGTCGCCAGTGCTGAGCTGTCGGGCCTGGCGCCCCACGTCGTGCCGGACCACCTGGATATACGCGCGCGTGTGGACCAGGTGCAGGTCCTCGTCGCGCGCGGCGCGGGGCCGGATGGACGGGAGGGATTGCAGCAACCCCGAATCGGCGAGGGCGTGGTGCAGTGCGGCGTAGCGCGCGGGGCGTTCCGGATGGCCGTCGCCGGGGTCGTGGCGTTCGAAGAGCGGGTCGAAAACCAGTCCGGTCGGAGGCGGCGCGCCGGGGTGCATCGGTTCCCATTGTCCCAGGGTTCGGCGACAGACGGATCCGTCCACACGGCGCAACGGATGCAGTGCGTGGGTAGAGAGAGCTGTGCACACCTGGAACAGAGCCGTCAGTCCCCGGGTTTTCGTGCAGAGGAATGGGCCGTTGAAGAGAGCGCTCTGTGATGGTTGCGGCTCGGAATCGCGTGGATGCAGCGGTGATTTGCTGCCAGGATCAACAGGGCCGCAGATCCTGTTTACAACCGTTTCCAGCGCCTGGGAGAGACGAAGGGAACATCGGCGGCGTCCAAACCGTATGCAGGGAAGAGAGGATCGCTGCATGAGCGCTGCCGTCGAGCCACGAACCCTGCCGCCATTGGAGGCGCCGCACCTGGTGATATTGCGCGGAGGGAGAATACATCATAGAGTTCGCGAAATGTACGCATTCGAGCTGTTCTGGGATCTGGCGCGGCAGACGCTGGCGAATCTGCGGCGCAACAAGCTGCGCAGTTTCCTGACGATGTTCGGCATTGGATGGGGCATTGCATCGCTGGTGATGATGTCGGCGCTGTCGGACGGATTCCGCGACGGGCAGCGCAAGAACATGTCGCAGATCGGCGACAACCTGGTGTTCCTATGGGGTGGAACGACGGAATTGCAGGCCGGCGGCAAACGCGCCGGGCGCTCTATCCGGCTGAAACGCGAAGACGTGAATCTGATTCGCACGCAGTGTCCGGCGGTAGGCGTCGTGGCCTCCGAGACGAAGACGGAGCAGGTGCCGGCGCACAGCGCCAGCAACGCCGGACGGTTCCTGACGGTGGGAGTGACGCCGGAGTATTTGCAACTGCGCAACCTGCCAGTGGATAAGGGGCGCGCAATCAGCGCGGCCGATGTGCGGGAGCTACGTCGCGTGGCGGTGCTGGGCGCTTCGGTGCGCAAGCAGCTTTTCGAAAAGAAACCGGTGCCGTTGGGGGAGACGATTTACCTGAAGAATTACCCGTATGAAGTAATCGGCTTGATGTCGGAGAAGGACCAGAATTCGAGCTACGACGGGTGGGACAACGACAAGATTCTGGTGCCCGAGCCGGTGCTGCTGCGGGACGTGCCCGACCGGCGCGAGGACTACGCCGAGGGGCGCGCGAACTGCATCATTTACCGGCCCGCTTCGACGAAGCGCTGGAGGGAGGCCGAAGCCGAGGTGAAGGCGGCGCTAGGCAAGGTGAAAGAGTTCGACCCGCATGACGAGAGCGCGCTGGAAACGTGGGACATGATCAAGGAAAGCGAGATGTTCGACTCGATGTTCGACGCGGGCGAGATCTTCTTGGCTGTGGTGGCGTTGGTCACGCTCTCGCTGGGTGGCATCGGAGTGATGAACACGATGATGATGGCGGTGCGCGAGCGCACGAACGAGATCGGGTTGAAGAAGGCGGTCGGCGCGACCAGGCGCCGGATCACGCTCGATTTCTTCCTGGAGGGCGTGTTCCT
>Ga0302320_10025216_pt1 | contig 11573 bp, 9 predicted proteins | sample Bog_T0_3_FD_202130 | JGI IMG/M metagenome (GOLD analysis project Ga0302320, IMG submission 202130) | Peat permafrost microbial communities from Stordalen Mire near Abisko, Sweden - Bog_T0_3 | ecosystem: Environmental > Terrestrial > Soil > Wetlands > Peat | place: Sweden: Abisko, Stordalen Mire... | reverse complement strand
TGGTATTCGATCGCCAGCGCGGCCAGATGGGCGTCAGTCGTAAGATTCCCGGCCACCCCAAGCTTCTCAACCAGGCCGAAGAAGATTTCTCCGTGCTTATCTCCCGGATGGACGATATCAACCCTCGGCGCCGTCAGCCAGCTCTTCACGTGCCCGACGGCTTGAATCGCGGTCATGGGATGGAGCGACACGCGGGGATTGGTGCAAATGCGGATGAATCCGAGGATAGAGATCCAGGGAAGCCCTACCGGGCGCGACAGTGAAAGCGTATCCTCCCACCACGCCCGCACCGCGGCATGTTCCGAAGATTGCTTGTTGTAGGCGTGAACCAGGACGTTGACGTCGGGAATGATCATCGCGCCATCTTCGCCATACGTTCCTCATCTTCCAGGTCATCGGCGAACTGATTCAGCTTGTTCAAATCGATGCCGGGCCGAAAACCGAAATCATGAGGCTTGACCTTGAACCGGAAGTCCTTCTTCTCCCGCTCGCTTGCCAGGACCTTTAGCCCCTCGCGCAAGGCATCATTGATGACGCTTTTCATGGTCATGCGCTCTGCCGACATCCGTTTCCGGATTTCCCGGGCAACCGCGGGTTCAAGAGTCAACGTCGTCCGCATGGCATCACGACATCATTGTACTAAACGATAGATTGATGTCCAGACATCAACTCAATCGTCCGGACCCCGCTTGCGCGGCTGGCTGCGCTGGAAACCCGTCAGGCCGCTCTTAGTCGGATCGTAGTTGGGATCGTTCGTATAGATCGCGTCGCCATTCTCATTTACCCAGCGGTTGCTCCATTCGCTGGAGCCCACTTCGACCTGCCTGGTGATCGGGTTCAAATATTCGTCCGTGCGCATCAGGTTGTGGTAGATCTGATTGTTGATCTCGGAGTTGGTGTGTTGCCGGTGCTCCACCATTTCCTCATTGAGGCGTTGGACCTCCTGCTGGGTCCGGCGTGCGATCTCGCCACGCTGAATCTGCCCTTTGAGCTCGCTCTCGACCCAGGTGGGGTTGAGTTGCACGGAATTCAGCACCACCGTCATGATCGGGCCGATCTTCTCGAGTTCGCCCGCCGGAGCGCGCGCACTGAAGGTGTCTTTGTTACTCCACCCGCCAACGCCCGTGGAACTGGTGTCCTGAATGGCGGTGTAGAGCACCTCGTCCCATGCGCCCCCACCCTCGTTGTAGGAAAGGACCAGCAGGGCGACATCGTATCGAAAGTTGAGCAGCGCACTCATCTTGCGCAGAACCTGCTGGTACGACTGCGCCACATTTGGCAGCGGGTATTTGCCTTTTACCTGGACGTTCGCGGCCCGCGGATGCATCCGGCGGAACACCGCCTGGTCCAGATAAGACAAAGCGTTCATTGGCGGCATGACCGTGGCGCCGTTGTAGTTGCTGCCGGGTGGAAACATTCCGGCCGCGGGGCTTTTTCGCATATCGTAGTACACGATCTCGGGAATCCACTGCAGCGTAATGCGGCCGTCCGCACTTGACAGCGTGAAATCAAGCTTGGGAATTCCGCTGTTGAGTATGCCGTGCGCGGTCATGGGATTCACGCGGCGGAGTCCTCCGCTGGCCTTCCATCCCTCAGGCGCAAGGATGGTAAAAGCGTGTTCCGAAGGCTCGGAAATGCGTTTGAAATGAGTAGCGGGAAGTTGGGCGGCAAGTGGAGCGGCGAGGAACCCGAGCACAATTGCTGGACACATGGCTTTCTCCTATCTCCCTCGTGGGACTGTGCTTACAAGTGGTATACACCTTGCGGAGGGATAATGCAAGCTGCATCCGCGGGCCTCCAGCCCACATCTACCAATCTGCGAAAGGTGACCCTAACAATGACGCCTAAGATGGAAGATCCCGCTACAGCTCTCAGCCATGACCTCGTACAAACGCTCGACGCCTTGAACGGCGGAGTTCACCCCGGCTACCGGCCGGCGCACGCCAAAGGCATTATGCTCCGCGGCGCCTTTACACCGGCGCCCGGCGCAAGTTCACTAACGCGGGCGCCTCACGCGGCAAGGAAAACGCATGTGACCGTCCGCTTCTCGGACTCTACGGGAGTCCCGACCATCCCCGATAACGATCCGAACGCCACTCCAAAGGGGATGGCCATCCGCTTTCATCTCGCCGAACACGTGCACACCGACATCATCGGGCACTCCCATGACGGGTTTCCCGTGCGTACGCCGGAGGAGTTCCTGACGATGCTACGCGCGGTGGCCGCCAGCGGTCCGGGTGCGCCTAAGCCGTCGCCGATTGAAGTCTTCCTCGGCGGCCATCCGGCAGCGCTGAAATTCGTGACCGCGGCCAAACCCAATCCCGCGAGCTTCGCACGGGAATCCTTCTTCGGGGTAAATGCTTTCAAGTTCGTCAATCGAGAGGGCCGCGAGCGTTACGGACGGTATCGCATTCGCCCGCAGGCGGGCGTGGAGCACCTGGACGCCGCTGCAGCAGCCGCGAAGAGCGCAAACTATTTGTTCGACGAGATGAGGGAAAGAACCGCGACCGGGCCGGTGAAGTTCGATATCGTGGTTCAACTCGCTGAGCCCGGCGATCAGGTCGACGACGCGACCGCCAATTGGCCCGCAGACCGCGCCGAGGTGACCTTCGGCTCGATTGTTCTGACCGAGGTGGCGCCGGAGGACGACCACGATGCACGCCGCATCATCTTCGATCCGCTCCCTCGGGTCGATGGCATCGAACCGTCCGGGGATCCGTTACTCAATACTCGCGCGGATGTCTATTTGTTGAGCGGAAGACGGCGGCGAGCGGCCGCTAAATAACAAAGGCCCAGCCGCGAGGCTGGGCCTTTGTTAACTGACAACTGAAGACGGACGACTTCTACATCCCGCCGCCCATCCCGCCGCCGCCGCCCATGCCGGACGGTTCGGGCTTCTCTTCGGGAATGTCGCAGACCATCGCTTCGGTGGTCAACATGAGCGAAGCGATCGACGCGGCGTTCTGCAAAGCGGTACGCGTGACTTTGGTCGGATCGATGACGCCGGCGACAATCAAGTCTTCGTATTCGCCGCTGGCAGCATTGTACCCGTAGTTCGGGTTGGCGCTCTCCTTGACCTTCTCCACGATAATGGCGCCTTCGACGCCGGAGTTCAGCACGATCTGGCGCAACGGCTCCTCGCAGGCCCGGCGAACAATGTTCAGACCGAACTGCTCGTCACCCTCGAACTTGTGCGACGCCAGATTCTGCGCGGCGCGCAACAATGCCACTCCGCCGCCCGGAACGATACCTTCTTCCACGGCCGCGCGAGTCGCGTGCAGCGCATCTTCCACGCGAGCTTTCTTTTCCTTCATCTCGGTTTCGGTGGCTGCACCGACCCGGATGATGGCCACGCCGCCGGCCAGTTTCGCCAGCCGCTCCTGCAGTTTTTCGCGGTCGTAATCGGAGGTGGTCTCGTCGATCTGCAGGCGAAGCTGCTTGATGCGGCCCGCAATTGCCTTGGCGTCTCCGCCGCCGTCCACGATGGTCGTGTTGTCCTTGTCGATCGTGACGCGCTTGGCCTTGCCGAGTTCTTCCAGCTTCACGTTCTCCAGCTTGAGGCCGGTCTCTTCCATGAACGCCTGGCCGCCGGTCAGGATGCCGATATCCTCCAGCATGGCCTTACGACGATCGCCGAAGCCGGGCGCCTTTACGGCGCAAGCGTTGAGCGTACCGCGCAGTTTGTTGACGACCAGCGCCGCCAGCGCCTCTCCCTCGACGTCTTCCGCGATGATGAGGATCGGACGTCCGGAACGCGCCACCTGCTCGAGAAGCGGCAACAGGTCTTTCATGTTGCTGATCTTCTTTTCGTGAATCAGAATGTAGGGCTCTTCGAGCACCACTTCCATGCGCTCGGCATCGGTGACGAAGTAGGGCGAGAGATAACCGCGATCGAACTGCATCCCTTCCACGGTCGCCAGCTCGGTCGACATGGTCTTGGATTCTTCCACCGTGATGACGCCGTCTTTGCCGACCTTCTTCATCGCTTCCGCAATGATGTTGCCGATGGTGTGATCGGTATTGGCGGAAATCGTGCCGACCTGGGCAATCATGTCGCCCGAAACCGGCTTCGACAGTTCGTGGACCGATTCCACCGCGAGGTCAACGGCTTTGTCGATACCGCGCTTCAACGCCATCGGGTTCGCGCCCGATGTCACGGCCTTCACGCCTTCGCGGAAGATGGCCTGCGCCAGAATGGTCGCGGTGGTGGTGCCGTCGCCGGCTACGTCGGATGTCTTCGACGCCACTTCGCGCACCATCTGCGCGCCCATATTCTCCAGCCCGTTCTTCAACTCGATCTCTTTGGCGACCGTCACGCCATCTTTGGTGATGGTCGGGCCGCCGAACTTCTTCTCGATGACGACATTGCGTCCCTTGGGTCCGAGCGTCACCTTCACGGCGTTCGCCATCTGGTTCACGCCGCGCAGGATCGCCTGGCGCGCTTCATCCGCGTATATAATCTGTTTTGCCATTTTCTTGACTCTTTTCCTGTAACGGTTAGCTGGCCTTTTCGGCGGCCACGGGTTGACTATCGAGAATGCCGAGGATCTCGTCCTCGCGCATAATCATGATCTCTTCTCCATCCAGCTTGATCTCGCTGCCGGAGTATTTGCCGAACAGGATCCGATCGCCGGCCTGAACATCGAGAGCCACGAGTTCTCCGTTTTCGAGACGCTTGCCCCGGCCCACAGCCACTACTTCGCCCTCCTGGGGCTTTTCCTTGGCGGAATCGGGAATGTAGAGGCCGCCCTGCATGGCCTCCTGCTTTTCAACGCGCTTCACCACCACGCGGTCGTACAAAGGACGAATTTTCATTTTGGATTCTGAATTCCTGAGTGCGGATTGGATCTGTCTGATCCTGATCTATTGTTAGCACACTCAAGGGTAGAGTGCCAGCGGGTCTGTATCTTATAGCCCCATTACGGCCGCCCGTTCACCCCGGTCCTGAGTGCTTATTTGCGTGTATGGGGGTATCCACTTGAGGTATTTGCAAACTCGGCAGAACCGCTTGCTGAAGCGCGCGGCTCAGAAACGCGGATTGACAATAAAGAACTTACTGGGCCGTGACCGAAAGGCTCGGCCGGGTGGCCGAGTTTTGCAAGTACCTCTCTTGACTCAGGTAATCGCTCTGACTCAGGCGTGGGGGGCGGTCCCCATGGACCGCGCGGGACGCCTCCTCCCGCTTGCGGAGGCGGAGGCAGGGGCCTCCGAGCGGGCGAGGGCGCCCAATGCCGCTAAGCGACCTAAGTTCGGTTGCGGATATGGACGGCTGAAAGGGTGTGAGGCGCGCGATGGGAGAACAAACGTCCCAAAAGATGCGCCGAAGGGCGGCGCGAGGAGGAAGAAATGAGGTCTGGAGCCGGAAGGGCGCCCGCCCCACGAAGGGATGCCAACTGCACGGACCTGAGTGAAGTGGATACGCCATCGCGTGCATTCGCGGCCCCATGTCTATCGCGTCAGTGCCGGAATCTCATAAGAAGTTGCGCAGGACGCGACTTATGATAGGCCCCGAGCTGTTAAACTGGGCGACGAAATGCTCGATCGACGGCAATTTATCGGGGCAGCCATCGCCGCCCTCCGACTCGATGCGCAGGGCCCGCTCGCCGCATCCTGGAGTTCCCCGGTCCTGGATGTTCACTTCCATCCGCGGCATGGCGAGGATCGCGAGATCGACCACCTGAAGGGCGCCGGGATCGCGAAGGCCGTCTTCTTGCCCAGCCTGGGATCGGAGGAGCGCGTGGTTCGCGTGGCTGCCGGGTCGCCCGGCCAATTCGTGCGCTTTTGCAATGCCGACGTGCGCTTGCCCGGCGCCATCGATAAACTGCGTTCGCAACTGACCGGCGGCGCCATCGGCATGGGCGAATTGAAGTATCCGGTCGAAATCGACGGGCCCGAGATGCGGCGGGTCTACGACCTGGCAGCCGAGTTTCGCGTGCCGGTGTTGATGCACTATCAGGAAGGCGCTTTTAATTCCGGCTTTGCGCGTCTGCCGGCGCTGCTCAAGGCTTATCCGAAGACTACTTTCATCGGACATGCCAACTCGTGGTGGGCGCATATCAGCGCCGAAGTGGACGACAAAGTGGGTTATCCGGCAGGCGCCATCAAGCCGGGAGGAATCACCGACCGGGTGTTGGCGAACTATCCCAACGTCTATGGCGACTTGTCGGCGAACTCCGGCCGCAATGCCCTGGCACGGGATCCCGATTTCGCCGCGGCATTCCTGGCGCGCCACAAGACCAAGCTCCTGTTCGGCAGCGATTGCCCGTGCCCCGACGGCCGGACCAAGTGCATCGCCCGCGAGACGCTCACCCTACTCACCCGCCTGGCCTCTCCGGATGTTTTCCGCATGATCGCCTGGGATAATGGGACGAAGCTGCTCAAGCTTCCGATCTGACCAACTCGTGTTCATTCGTTTTCATTCGTGGCTAAGTGTTTTCGGACTCCTGCTGGCGGCCCGTTGCGCATCCGGTGCGCCGCCCCCCGTAATCCTGATCTCCATCGACACCCTGCGTGCCGATCGTCTGAGCGCCTACGGTTACCGGAAGATCAAGACTCCCAATATCGATTCCTTCGCTCAGGGCGGAACGTTGTTCACCCACGTCGACGCGCAGGTCCCGCTGACCCTGCCGTCGCATACTTCCCTCTTCACCTCTACTTATCCGTTCGAGAACCAGATCGAGGAGAATGCCGAGCGCGTTCCCGCCGGCGCTGTGACGCTCGCGTCGGTGCTGAAATCACAAGGCTACCGGACCGCGGCATTTATCGGCAGCGTCTTTCTGGAACGCGAGATGGGCCTCGATCAGGGCTTTGAGTTTTACGACAGCCCCTTCAGATTCGAGGCCTTTTCGCCCATGTCCGGATCGATGTTCTTCGGCGGCGCGGGACAGAATCCCTACGGGGTGCGTGACCGTCGCGATGGCGCGTTGGTCATCGGGGCCGCGACCCGTTGGCTCAATGCGTACTCGGGTCAGCCGGTATTCGTTTTCATTCACCTGTTCGATTTACACAAGCCGTATCATCTGGACGGTTACGATGCGGAAATCCTGTACATCGACCGTCTACTGGGCCTGCTCAAACAGTCGCTGGCGCAGCGCGGATGGTGGGACAAGTCGGCGGTTGCGGTGTTCTCCGATCACGGCGAAGGATTGGGGGACCACGGCGAGGCGAGCCACGGTTATTTCATTTACGAGAGCACCCTGCACGTGCCGCTGCTGGTGCACTGGCCGGCGGGCGCGCAGTATCCGGCGCGGATCGGGCAACCGGCGGGATTGGTCGACGTCGCCCCGACGCTTCTCGGGTTCCTGCACATCTCCCAGCCGCCATCATTCGAAGGGAAGAGTTTGCTTTCAAGCAGTGACGCCCCTCACTTCGTGTACGCCGAAAGCGTTCATGCGCACGACGCCTTTGGTTGGGCGCCGCTGCGCAGCCTGCGCATGGGACCGCTGAAGTACCTCGATGCGCCGAAACCGGAACTCTACAATCTGGCTGACGATCCCCAAGAAAAGATCAACCTGGTCCGCCGCGATCCCGCGAAAGTCGAAGACCTGCAAGCCACGCTGAAGAAGTTGCTCATCCGCTACGCGCCCAAGCGTCCGTCGTCGCCCGGCGAGATGAGCCCGGCGACGCGCGCGCTGTTGGGCTCGTTGGGGTATCTCGCGGCGGGTCCGCGAACGGGAGTGCGGAGTTCCGGTCCCGATCCGAAGGACAAACTGGCGGAGTTCCAACTCTACGAGCGCGCTCAACTATCGCTGTACTATAGGCGTCTCGACGAGGCGATTGCGCTTTTGTCCCGATTGCTGGCCAATGACCCGAACAACCTCCTCGCCCGGCGGGACCTGGGATCGACGTACCTGGACCGCAAGCTGTACGCCAAGGCGCAACAGTGTCTCGCGCAAGTTCTCGCAGCTTCCCCGGACGATTATGTAGCCCACTTCGAACTGGGCATCGCCGACAAAAACCTGGGCCTCATGAAAGAAGCGCTCAAACACCTGGAAGCCGCCTGTAAGATCGCCCCGGAAGCAGCGCAGTGCAAACTGGAACTGGATGCACTACGTAACAAAATGAAGTAGCTTCTCCCTATTCGTGTGTATTCGTGTGCATTCGTGGCCCAATGTTTTCATTTTCCCGGGCTCATCCCGACCTTCGCCGCAGTTTGCTGGAAGACCGACTGGTACGCCTGGCTGTATTGCGCGAAGTCCGGACTGGCGGGATCGTATGCCACTTGCAGGTCCTGAATGTAGGCTTCGAAGATCTGTGCGTGCAGGCCCAGAGCAAAGGGAAGCAGGTTGACCAGCGTTCCCGTTCCGCCGGGCGCATTGGTGGGATCGCTGGCGGCAATGGTCTGCAACTCCAAAGGGACCAGACCGTAGTCCTTCTGAAAACTGCTGCACCAATCCGCGGCGCAAGGGCGTCCGGCATTATAGGCGGTAATGTCGGCATTGCTCAAACCCTGGCTGCCGAACCCGAAACCCAGGGACGTTGCATTCGCTGCCTCGAAGTCCGTTACCGCGTACTGTACCGGAGTCCCGTACTGGTCGAGTGCCGCCATGAGTTGTACGGCCCGTCCTCCGGTATTAATGATCTGCGTCTGCAGGCCCTGCTGGAACCGGGTCATTTCCGTGAGGTAGTTCTCCCATTGCGTATTGAACTCGGCCGTAGTGGAGAGGCCGGAAAACGTCATCATCTGGGTCATGCAGGTGGGAAACACCTCGCCGCCGCGCGCCAGGCCAAAACGGATGTAGCCCACATTGGCGTTGCCTCCGTAGCGGTTCATTACCGCCTGGATGAACGTCTTGTAATTGCTCTCGTAGCTGCCGGCATAATACACGGGATACTGCAGGGTTTGGCCGTTCTGCTGGCAGGTGACGGATTGATAGTTCGGGTCGTCGAGAACGTACGCCGGCGTCGCATTGTTAGGAGTCGCGTCGCTCACTCCCCACACAATGAAGTTAACCTTCTTGCCCGCTTGGACCCACTGGTTCAACTGGTTGTCTACCGTGGTCCAGTTGTAGTTCCCGTTGCCCTGGTCTACCGTGCTCCAGACGATGTACAAATCGCCACCGCATACCGTAGGCTGTTTCTGAATATAGTTCGTGATGGGCACCGGGTTGGTTCCGGGAGGCTGCAGACAGAAGATACCGTGTGGAGCATAGGGCGCCGCGACCCCTGGCAAAGGGTCCGTGCAGGAGGGTGTCGGCGCAGGCACTGCCGGGCAATTCCGATCGCCGGTTTGTCCCGCCAGGCAGAATTGAACTGTCGCCGTGTGGTACGCACCGGTAGTGCTGTCGGAAGCGTAGAGGAACGAGATCGAAATGTCCACGAGATGAGCCGTTTTGGCCGCCAGGCCGGCCGGAATCTGCACGTTGAGTTGATCCAGCCCCTGATCGGACGACGGCCCTGCGTAGTCCGGTGTCACCTGTATACCACCGAGGGACACTCGCACATTCGCTGGATTCGCATGTTTCCAACCCGTGCCATATAGCACCAGGACATTGGGCGAAACGACGGCGCGCGGCGCGCCTGCAGCCGTGTACACATTGTCATATTGGCCGCCATCGTAGGACTGCCCATTGAAGATTCCGTGGCCGCTGTTATCCGCGGTAAAAACCCCGGGGCTGAGACTGGACACGGGAACGCTTCCCGACGCAACCACCACTCCGGAATGGAGGACCTGAATCACGACCTGGTTAACCGTGAGCGGGTCCGGAATCAGGAAATTGATCTGGCTGGAATACGCGGCGAATATGCTGGCCGGCGTGCACGCGCTGGGCGGGTTACCCGGCATGCAGATTTCAACGGTGGTATTCGAATCGGTCGGAAGGCGCGTGCCAAAGGCGGTAGCTATGCCTCCGGGCGAGATTTGAGACACGTAGCTTGCCGCATTCACCACGGCCAGTTGCTGGCCCGAGGCTCCAACTACGCCGGCGGCGATCAGGCAAACGATTCGAAAGCGCACATCCTTACTTAACACTTCTCTCGCATCCGGGTTGCGAGCGAAAGTGACGAAGTGCCACGGTGCGAATGGGAACACCGAGGGCCATGACGTCGTCGCGGAGATCGCACACGTCACAAACCCATAAAGTGGAAGTGATCCCTTGCGCGCTTAGGGGCGATTAGGAGACACAAAACGCGGCGACAGCCGCGTTCTTGTCCCTCGTGCATCGTGACTAAACAACTGCTGGCTGAAGGATTGCCCAATAGCCGAGGACCCGAGGGGAACCTGAGCATACATTCAGCTTCTGCCTCCAGGCCCGATCCCTCCGCCTTCCAGGAGGAGCGCTTCCAGCAGGTAGCAGCTTGGTCTTTTTCGCAGCCACAGCCGCTCGGCCGGTTCTCCCACGGAGAAAGAAGATCGCCGTCGTCAGGGAAACCACATTGCCCCGCCACAACAGCCCGGCGCTTCAGGCAATCCTCGCCACTTTCATGTCGTACGCCCATGCCGTTGTCCGGTACTGAGCAAGGAGCGGTAGAATAGACCGCGGTCGAACCCCGCCGGCTAAGCCGCGGTCCGCGACAACCGGTGTGAGTACATGATGATGAATGCAAAACCAGTGACAGGTTGTGCCCGATGCTAGTCGTCTTTAGTGGCGTGCCAGGCGTTGGAAAGACAGCTATAGCGAGGGAGTTGGCTCGTCAGATCGGCGCAGTGCACTTGCGTGTCGATTCAATCGAGCAAGCTATCCGGACTTCCCGGGTCGTTAGCCAGTCGCTCAACGATGTGGGGTACCGCATCGCCTACGCGGTCGCCGGGGACAATCTCCGAATTGGACGAGTCGTAATTGCGGACTCGGTCAATCCGCTTCAAGCGACTCGCGATGCTTGGGTTGCAGTAGCGAACGGCGTTCGGGTCAGGGCGCTTGAAATTGAGATCAAGTGCTCCGACGCCGAGGAGCATCGACGCCGGGTGGAGACGCGAATCACAGACGTTTCCGGTTTGACTCTGCCGACTTGGGAAGAGGTCGTTTCGCGGGAGTACCATCCATGGAATCGCGAACATCTCGTGATCGAAACTGCGGGCCGGACCGTGGAGCAGAGCGTCAACGGACTTCGAGAAGTGCTGGCCAGCTAACCGCGAACGAGCGCACTTATGATCCGCGGCTAGGAACCGGCGCGCACGGAGTACAGGCAGACCCGAGTAGACCAACGTGCTTCCCGATGCCAACAGCCGTGATGCCCGCCTTACGCTCCGTACTCGCCACGATCTCGTCAAGAGTCAGGTTCCCGGTGTCTCAGCCCCCAGGACGGATTGAGACATGCCGTGCCTTACCGCTATGCCACCTCGCGCTTAACCATGAAGACGGAGGCCGAAACGTTCCGCCTGTGTACGGGGTGAGCATGGCCGCCCACCATCGCCGACAGCCGATCCACTACCCTCTTGAGAGTCTCTGATTGCGCGTCCAACTCAGCGGCCGCCGCCGCGCTTTCCCCGGCGTTGGCCGCTGTCTGTTGCGTGACCTTCTCCATCTGTGTGATCGCCTTGGCCACCTGCGCGATCCCGCGGGTCTGCTCCTCGCTGCCCACGCTCACCTCCTCCACCAGCGCTTTCACCCTCGCCACTTCCCCGGTGACATCCC
>Ga0302320_10025215_pt1 | contig 11573 bp, 10 predicted proteins | sample Bog_T0_3_FD_202130 | JGI IMG/M metagenome (GOLD analysis project Ga0302320, IMG submission 202130) | Peat permafrost microbial communities from Stordalen Mire near Abisko, Sweden - Bog_T0_3 | ecosystem: Environmental > Terrestrial > Soil > Wetlands > Peat | place: Sweden: Abisko, Stordalen Mire... | reverse complement strand
TCGAAGATGCCGACGGTGGCTTCATGGCTGCGCAATGCCGAGGCGGCGCGTAGCGTGGTGGCGGTGACCAAGCCGGATCTGACTGGCGATGCGCTGGTTGAAGCGCTGGTGGAGCAGAATGTGAAGCTGCAGCTTGGCCATTTGCGCACGCACCCAGCCGTGGCGGCCGGCCTGGCGGATGGGCGGTTGACGCTGCATGGCTGGGTGTATGACATCAAGAGCGGCCAGGTGAGCGAGTTCGATAAGGACGATAAAAACCTGCGGCCCATCAGCAGCGCCAGCGGCGCGTGATTGTCGCCGGCGGTTCGGGCTGGATACCGCTCGTCAAGCGGATCGGCCCGGCATTGTTGGGGCTGCTGGTTTACGATGTCGGCGTCACGCTGCTCTATGTTTACCACGAGCTGAATTGGCTGTCGGTGGATGCGCTGCCGTTGCCGCTGCTGGGCAGCGCGTTGGGCGTTATTTTGGGCCTGCGCAACAGCTTGGCCTATGCCCGCTGGTGGGAGGCGCGCACGTTGTGGGGCGCCGCCGTCAACAATAGCCGCAGCCTGGTGCGCGCCCTGCTGTGGGTGATGCCGGACAGTCCGCGCTCGCGCGAAGTTGGTTATATGCAAATCGCCTGGGCGCATGCGCTGCGTTGCCGTTTGCGTAAGCAGGACCCGTGGGACGATATCGCGCCGTTCGTGGGCGCGGCCGTGCTGGCGCGGCTGCGCCTCGCGGTAAATCCGGCGACGGCGTTGACCGCCGAGCAGGCCCGGGTGATTGGGCAGGCGGTGCGGGATGGCACGATCGACACCGTGCAAGCGGCCGCGCTGGATCGCACGATGAGTGACGTGGCCAACGCGCAAGGCGGCCTGGAGCGGATTGCGAACACGCCGCTGCCGCGGCATCTGGACGATTTGCCGACGCTGTTTGTGCTAGCCTATTGCCTGCTGCTGCCGGTGGGCATGGTCTCTGACCTGGGCGTGATGACGCCGCTGGGGTCTTCGTTCCTCGGTATGATCTTCCTCGCGCTGGACCGGATTGGCCGGGATTTGGAGGCGCCGTTCGCGCTGACGGTGCATGACGTGCCGCTGAGCTCCATCACGCGGACGATCGAAATCGATTTGCGGCAGATGCTGGGCGACACGGATGCGCCGAAGCCGCTGACGCCCGTGGGCAACGTGCTATCGTGATAATGTCTGTCGTTGAAATTGCCGTTTTCGTCTGGGGGACGGGTTATGTGTGACGTCTGCGATCTGGCCGCACTCCGGCTTTCGCGCCGCGGCGTGATTGGCGTCGGCGTGGCGATGGCGGCGGCCGCGATGGCGCAGGCACGCGCGGCCGAGGCACCGGCAACGGGGGCGCCGAATGCTATTCCGCCGGAGGCGGCGCTGCAGCTCCTGGCAGAGGGAAACCGGCGTTACGCGGCCAACAAGCCGGCCAATCAGGATTATTCGCATAACCGCGCCGAGCGGGCGGCCAGCCAGTATCCGATTGCCGCGGTGTTGAGCTGCGCGGATTCACGTGTGGCACCGGAACTGATTTTCGATCAGGGGCCGGGGCAATTATTCGTGGTACGCATCGCCGGCAACTTCGTCAGTCTCGATGGGCTGGCGAGCCTGGAATACGCCGTGCATTTCCTGGGTGTGCCGCTGGTGGCCGTGCTGGGCCACACGGGGTGCGGGGCCATTGCGGCGGCGATCAAGGTGCTGCAGGAAGGTGTTTCGCTGCCGGGACAGTTGCCGCATTTGATCCGCGATTTGAAGCCGGCGGTGCGGGCGGCGATCGAGCGCAAGCCTGCGGATCTGCTGGCGGAAGCGACGCGAGAGAACGTTAGGATGAACGTGGCGGCGCTGCAGGCCGACCAGCCGGTGGTGGCCGACGCGGTGGCCCGTGGCAAGGTGAAGGTTGTTGGTGGAATCTACGATATTTCGACGGGGCTTGCGGCGCTGGTGTAAGGGGTGTGCAGCCGGTTCAACGCGGCCGCCAACGGACCAAAGTTTTTGCTTCTTTTTTCAAAAAGAAGCGCTTCCTTGCTTCGCCTCAGGCGCGGCGGAACGCGCCGGCGCCGACCAGGATCAGGCCCACGACGAGCACGCCGCCGCTGACGACTGGTGGAATTGTATGCGTGTCGGTCTGTGTGGTCTGTAAGGCCAGGTCACCGACTTTGGCGACGTTTTCCTTGTGCTGCGTGGTGAAATAGGGGACCGCGAGCCCGGCTATACCGAGCACCACGAGTACCACACCAACCGCCAGCAACTTACCCACACCAGGCTCCTTGGGACAAACGCGACTAATAATAAACGGACATTGCGCGGCACGGGTTAACCCCGCGCCGCGCAACCTGCTTTATTTAACGGTAGTATCCGGGACCGGCGTGGCCGCCGAGCATGCCCAGGAACCACAGCACGACAAGAATAAGCAGCACCAGGCCCAGCACACCGCCGAGGCCGGAACCGCCGTAGCGGTTATATCCGTAATAACCACCGCCGCCGCCGAAGAGCAGCAGCAGCACGACGATGATGAGGAGTGTGCTCATGTTTTGACCTGCCTATAGGATGCTAAATAGGTGCGCGCAGCAAAACGCCCGTTCGCGAGATGCGAACGGGTTCGTGCCGGGCGCGGTATTGTTACGGTGTGGCGTTGGTCGCCGCTTTGTCGATCGTGTGGCCGGTGGCGGAAATATCCTCGCCGGCGCCGGCGGTGGTGTGGCAGGCGCCCAGCAATGGGGCCGCCAGCAGCAGGGCAAGCACGGCAAGGCTCAGGCTGTTACGAATACGCATGATATCCCCCTCTGGGTTACAATTCGGGACCCGCCGCCGGGGAGGTTTGATGTTTCTGGGGAGAAACATAACCACGCGCGTCGGTGGATCATGCAAGTCATAACGCAGACCGAAGCGTTTGGTTGCCAACGCTAGTTGTGGAGGAAGCAAGGCCACGGGGCGCTGCCCCCTGGCCTTGCTTCCTACGCCGCTTTGGCTTCGCGGCGGCGGGTGGTCAGGATGAACTCGGTGTAGCCGTTCGGCTGCACGCGGCCCTTGAAAACCAGGTCGCAGGCGGCCGCGAAGGCTGGGCCGTCGTAATCCGGCGCCATGGGCCTGTAGGCGGCGTCGCCGGCGTTCTGTCGGTCCACCACCTCGGCCATACGGCGCAGCGTCTCGGTCACCTGCTCCTTGGTCACCACACCGTGGTGCAGCCAGTTGGCGATATGCTGGCTGGAAATGCGCAGCGTGGCGCGATCCTCCATCAGGCCCACGTCGTGGATATCGGGCACTTTGCTGCAGCCGACGCCCTGATCGACCCAGCGCACGACGTAGCCCAGGATGCTCTGGGCGTTGTTGTCGAGCTCCTCTTGCACTTCTTCCTGCGACCAGTTGCGGCCGGCCGAGACCGGCACGGTGAGCAGATCGTGCAGGCTGGCGCGGGGACGCAAGGCGAGCTCCGCCTGGCGTGCCGCGACGTCCACTTCGTGATAGTGCAGCGCGTGCAGCGTGGCGGCGGTGGGTGAGGGCACCCAGGCGGTGTTGGCGCCGGCGCGCGGGTGGCCAATTTTCTGCGCCAGCATGTCGGCCATCCGGTCCGGCGCGGCCCACATGCCTTTGCCGATCTGTGCGCGGCCGCGCAGGCCGCAGGCCAGGCCGATATCGACGTTCTGGTCTTCGTAGGCCTTGATCCAGACGCTGTTCTTCATCTCGCCCTTGCGCACCATGGCGCCCACTTCCATGGAGGTGTGGATTTCGTCGCCAGTTCGGTCCAGAAAGCCGGTGTTGATGAACACCACGCGATCCTTCGCGGCGTGGATGCAGGCTGCGAGGTTGGCGCTGGTGCGGCGCTCCTCGTCCATGATGCCCATTTTCAGCGTGTTGCGCGGCAGGGCCAGCAGGTCTTCGGTACGCGCGAATAATTCGCTGGCGAAGGCGACTTCTTCCGGGCCGTGCAGCTTCGGCTTGACGATATACATCGAGCCGGTGCGGCTGTTGTGCAGCCGCGGTAGGCCGCGCAGATCGTGCGTGGCGATCAACGCCGTGATCACGCAATCCAGGAAGGTTTCCGGGGTTTCGTGGCCCTGACTGTCCAGCACGGCATCGGTGTACATGTGGTGACCGACGTTACGCACCAGCATCAGGCTGCGGCCGGGCACGGTGACCGTGCCGCAAGCGGGCGCGTTATAGACGTGGTCCGGCTCCAGATGCCGTTCCAGCGTGGCGCCGGCTTTTTCGAAGCTGGCGGAGAGCGTGCCGCGGGTCAGGCCCAGCCAGTTGCGATACACCAGCACCTTGTCGTTCGCATCCACGGCGGTGACGCTGTCTTCGCAATCCATGATGGTGCTGATTGCGGATTCCAGGATGATATCGGCGATACCGGCCGGATCGGTGGCGCCAATGGGCTGGGCGCGGTCGATTTTCAGCACGATGTGCAGGCCGTTTTGCTTCAGCAATATAGCCGTGGGCGCGCTCGCTTCACCCTGCCAGCCGGCGAAATGGGCGACGTCGGCCAGAGTGGTTTCGCCCGCTGGCGTGGCAACCACCAGCGCGCCGTCGCGCACTAAGTAGAACGTGGCGGCGGCGTGGCTGCCGGTGGCCAAAGGCACGAAGCTGTCGAGAACTTCCTTGGCGCGGGCAACAACCTTGGCGCCGCGCACGGGGTTGTAGCCACGGCCGCGGGTGGCGCCATCATCTTCCGGCAGCGCATCGGTGCCGTACAGCGCGTCGTACAGGCTGCCCCAACGCGCATTGGCCGCGTTCAGCGCGTAGCGCGCGTTGGAAATCGGCACCACCAATTGCGGCCCTGCGATATGCGCAATTTCATCGTCCACGTTGGCGGTGGTGATGGAGAACGGCTCGGGCTCGGGAAACAGGTAGCCGATATCGGTGAGAAACGCTTCATACGCCAGCGGATCGATTTCGCGGCCGCGATTGGCGACCAGCCAGGAATCAATGCTGGCCTGTAGCGAATCCCGCTTATGCAGCAACGTGCGGTTGCGCGGCGCCAAATCCTGCAACAGCCGCGCGTAGCCACTCCAGAACTGGCTGGCGGACAGGCCGCTGCCGGCAAGCGCTTCCTGCACCACGAAATCATAAAGAACTTTGGCGACCTGCAATTCGCCGGCCTGAACCCGCTCCATAAATTCCTCGTCTCTCCACGCTGGGGGCGAGTGTTCTGGCCCGTTGCCGCACTAAAGGGAAGGGCAGTGCTGCCGTGCCAGCCCGGCGGCCGGGATAACGCGACATGCGCCACGTGGCTGGCGTGTTCACGCCGGCCTGTGAGAGAAGCCCCGGCATGTCCGTCACAACTCCCTTGGCCGCACCGCGCACGCAAGCGTCCGGCGCCGGGCCGATCGCCGCGTATCTCGTGCTCTGCTTTGTCTGGGGCTCGACATACCTGGCAATCCGCATGGCCGTGGAGACGCTGCCGCCGCATATCATGGTGGGGGGACGGTCCGTGCTGGCCGGGCTGATCATGGGCGGTGTGGCGCTAATGAGCGGCACCGCGCGGCCCACCCGCGCGAACGTGTTGAACGCGGCGATTTCCGGTGTGCTGCTGTTCGCCGGCGGGCAAGCGTTTCTGGCCACGGCCGAGATGCATGTGCCGAGCGGGCAGGCCGCGGTGGTGAACGCCACGCAGGCGCTGTTCATGCCGCTGGCGGCCTGGGCCCTGGGCGCCGGGCGCGTGCCGGGGCCGGCCGCCTGGCTCGGGCTGCTGGTGGGATTCGCCGGCGTGGCCGTGCTGGTAGGGCCCGGCGCCGGCGTGGTGAATCTCTGGGGCGTAGGCACCGTGCTGCTATCCGTGCTGTGCTGGTCGTTCGGCGGCGCAGCGGCGCGGCGCTGGCCGGCCGGCCCATTGGCGCTGGCGGCCGGCCTGCAAATGGTCATCGGCGGCGCAGTGAGCCTGCTGCTGGCCTGGCCGTTCGGTGAGTGGCACGGGTTTTCGCTGGAAGGCGTCAGTCACCGCTCCTGGGTCGGCGTCACCTACCTGGCCACGGTAGGCTCGTTCGTCGGCTTCGGCGCATTCACCTGGCTGGTGCGGATCTGGCCGATGGAGCGACTATCCACCTACACCTACATCAACCCCATCGTGGCGCTGCTGCTGGGCGCGGCCTTTGCCGGCGAAAGCCTGACCCGCCGCGACGGCCTGGCCACCGCGCTGATCCTGGGCGCCGTAGCCGTGGTGATGTGGGGCGCCCGCCCGCGGCGCGGGGGTGAGTAAGGAAGGCCAGGGGCTCTGCCCTTGGGCCCCTCCTCAAACACTAACTTAATTAAAAGGTTCTAAGGACTTGTCCTTATCGGGGGGCCAGGGGGCAGAGCCCCCTGGCCTTCCTTACGCGTCCCGCACCTCGACAAACTGCGCGCGGTCGAAGCCGTTGAACGCGGTTCTGAGCGCGGTGCCGTAGGCGCCGAGCTGGGTGATTTCGATCCAATCGCCGTCGTTGGTGTCCTGTGGCAATTCGAATGGGCCGTGCATAAAATCGTTACTGTCGCAGGTTGGACCCCAGAGGCAGAAATCGCTGGTGGCGGCGGGAGATTTGCGCAGCAGGCGGGCCGGGTAGCGGAAACCGGGGGCGCCGGCATCGGACAGGCTGCCGAACACGCCGTCGTTAATATAGAGCGCGTTGCTGCGGCGGCCTTGCACCTGCACGACCACGCTGGCGCCGGAGGCGACGAGTGCGCGGCCGGGTTCGGCCCAGAGTTTTACGCTGGGCAGGCCGAGCGCTTCGACGCTTTCCTCGATTTCGGCCATGAAGGCGCCGAGTGGCTGCGGCTCCATGCCGGGATAGGCGACGGGGAAACCGCCGCCGACATCGATTACGTCGAGGGTTACGCCGGAGTCGCGGATGATGTCGCCGCCGATGGCGATGGAGCGGCGCCAGGCCAGCGGATCGAGGCATTGCGAGCCGACATGGAACGAGATGCCGAGCCGCGTTGTGTGCGGGCGGGCGGCGCGCAGCAGCGCCACGGCTTCATCGTGCGGCGCGCCGAATTTCGCGGACAGATCGGAGACCGCGCCTTGCGGCGGCAGGGCGATGCGCACGATCAGGCCGAGATCTTCGGCGTTGCCGGTTTCGGCGAGGATTTTGTCCAGCTCCGCGGCGCAATCGAAGACGAAATCGCGCACGCCGTGCTCGGCGTAGGCGCTGGCGATGGCCGGGCGGGATTTGATCGGGTGCATGAAGTGGATCTGCGATTCCGGAAACATGCCGCGGATCAGCGCAACTTCCGGCAGCGAGGCGCAATCGAAATGGCGCACGCCGCCATCCCACAGCGCCTGCAGCACCGCCGGATGGGGATTGCATTTCACGGCGTACATCGTGGTGCCGGGGAAGGCGGCCAGGAAGGTTTCAGCGTTCTGCTGCAAAGTTGCCGGGCGCAGACAATGCATGGGCTCGGACGGGCGGAACGCTGCCACCAAATCGTCCACGCAGGGCAGGGCGGGGGCATCGACGGGGCGGCGCAGCGGGGAGACGGCGACACGTGAACGGAGCTGGCTCATGAAAAAATCCTCGCGACAGCGCCGGTTTTCGCAAACCGGAGCTGGTGCCGCTGCGAACGGCGATTAACAGAAGATTGGAGAGCGCGGCGGCCTGCAGAGCTGCGCGCTGGTCAGTCTAATGCGGTTTGCGAGGACTTCGCGCGGCCGCCCGAATGGCATCAACCATACCCGTATCCTTTACAGCACCGGCCCGATACTCTGGCCGGCTCGACCACAAAGGACGCGTTACGTCGTTGCTTGTGCCCTTTAACGTCGGGGGCTCGCGGCACGTGCGGATTGCGTCAGCGGCTGCCCATATGGGTGCCGGGGAGGCGCGTATAAGCGGTATCTCCCGCTGTGCTGCACGTTTTTTGCGCAGGGAGGCATGCGCTGGACGCATGCGGTTGCGTTCGGCATGTTGTCGCGTCCTTAAGCGTGTAGCGGGAGCGCGGCGGCGACGGCGCGGGCCAGTTTGGCGTGGATCGCGTTTTGCCCTGGCTGGTCCAGCGTGGACTGCGTCAGGTAGCAGGTAATCAGCAGTGGGGCTCGCGATGGCGGCCAGATAATGGCCAGATCATTCGATGTGCCACGGCCGCTCGTTCCGGTTTTGTCACCGGCCACCCAGCCGGGCGGCAGGCCGGCGCGCAGGCGTTCCAAGCCGGTCTGGCACGCGCGCAGCCACGCGGTAAGGCGCTGGCGGGACGTGGCGGAAAGCGTGTTGCCGAGCGTGATCCTTTGTAGATCGTTGAGCATGGCGTTGGGCGTGGTGGTGTCGCGCGGATCGCCTGGCCTGGCTTCGTTCAGCGTAGGTTCGTTGCGATCAAGGCGCGTGGCGGGATCGCCCATGGCGCGCAGGGCGGCTGTGAGCGCCGGCGGGCCCCCGAGCGAGGCGAGCAGCAGATTGGCAGCGGTGTTGTCGCTGAATTCGATCATGCCTTGCAGCAACGCGCCCACCGGTGCGGCGCGGCCGACGAAGCGGCCGGCGGTGGGGGTGGGATCGAGCAGGTCGCTGGGGTGAACGGGGATGGTGCGGGCCAGATTGTCCTCACCGCGATCGACGCGTTGCAGGATGGCGGCGGCGAGCAGGAATTTGAACGTGCTGCACATGGCGAAATGCTCGTCGCCGCGCCAGGCGAAGCGCGCGCCGGTTGCCATATCGAGCACCGCGACGCCGAGGCGGCCGCCACTGGTTTTTTCCAGCGCGGTCATTTGCGCTTGCAGGGAAGCGGCGCTGTTTTGCGCGGCGGCGCGCGATAGAAACGGGGCGGCGAGCGCCGCGCCGATCAGCAGACGGCGGGCGGGCAAGTTTACTGGCACGGTCATCGCCCGTACGAGCTCGGCGTGATCCAGTAGGCGCACAGGATCACCGCGCCGGCGATGCCGAGTGTGGCGTGCAGGCCGATCAGCACGGGTGAAATCGATTTGCGGATCAGGCGCATCGCCAGGATCGTCAGGCCGCCAAGCAATGCGATGACAAGCGTAACGAACGCGGTCCAGCCGAAATTGCCGGCGGGGTGGCCGAAATGCGGGCCGGGGTTGGTGCCGGGGCCGCGCAGCGCCAAAAAAACCAGCGCCACCGTCACGGCGCCGACGGTGCCGTGAATCAGGCCCACCACCATGCCTTTGGGTGGCTGCTCATGCACCAGATAGAGCGAACTGAGCCAGAGCCCGAGCACGACGGCCAGGAATAGCGCGCCCATGGCAGCGGCGAGATAGGTGAAATGCATGGCTAATCCTCGGTCAAATGACCGTTGCGGTGTTGAAGGTGAGCTCAAGCCGGTTGCCGCCGAGACGGCTGAACAGGTCCTCGCGGCAGGTCAGCACCAGGATCTGAGTTTTGGCCGAGGCCTGCGTTAAAATATCGAACATGCGCTCCATGCGTTCGGCGTCGGCGTAGGCCAGCGCGTCGTCCAGGATCACCATGGCCGGCTTGCCCTGGTCGATCAGCATTTCGGCAAACGCCAGGCGCGACAACACGGCGATCTGTTCCTGCGTGCCGTCGGAGAGGCGTTCGAAATCCTCGGGCGCGCCGTGTTCGCGGGAGAGACCGGTGATGCGCAGGGTTTCGTCGCAGGAAATATCGGCACCGGGGAACAGGTTGCGGAGGTACGGCGTGACGCGGCTTATGACGGGCGCCAGGTAGCGCTCCTTGGTTTCGCGTTCGGCGTTGGTGAGTGTATCGAGCAGCAGGGACAGGATTTTGATGTCGCGGACGAAGCCTTCGTACTCCAGCTTCAGGGAGTCGCGTTCGCGCTTGGCGGTTGCGATCTGTTCGTCGAGCCCATGGCCGCCTTCCTGGGCGATGCGGGTGCGCAATTCGGTGGCGGTTTCGCGCAGGCGGCGCACGGTTTGCGCGCGCATTTGCAGCGCCTGCTCATAGCGTTCGATGCGCGCCGCCATGCCCTCCACGCTTTCCGCCGGGCGCTCGCGCGCCAGCGACGCCATTTCGATAGTGCAGCGTTCAAGCGCGGCGTGGCTTGCTTCGAGGCGTGCGGCGAGTGTCGCGGCGGGTTCGCGCGTTTCGGCGAGATCGGCTTCCAGCGCCAGGCGCGTGCGGTCGGCATCGGCCGATTTCACGCTGCCCTCGATGCGTGCGGCCTCATCGCGCGCTGTGCCGCGCTGGTCGCCCGCGATATCGGAGTCGGCGCGGGCCTGGCGCAACGTTTCCGCGGCGGCGACTTCGGCGGCGTCGGCCGCGGCGGATTCAGTAATGGCATCGGCCAGCGCTGGCAGCGATGCCAAGCCGACCGCGGTCGTTTCCTCGGTGGCACGCCTTTGCAGCAGTGCCACGTGGTCGCGCAGCGGACCGATGCCGGGGGCCATGCTCGAGGTTGTGTCGCCGGGCACGAGGCGATCGAGGGCGGCGCGTGTCTCGGCGAGATCGCGCTGCACGGTTTCCCGCGTGGCGTGCGCGGCTTCGGCGTCGCCAATGGTTTTGCAGCCGGCGGCGATCAGCGCGGCCGACAGCGCATCCTGCGCTTTGTCGATTCGTTTATCGATTTTCTCGCGGCCCTGGATGGCGGGCGTGACACGGATTTTACCTAGGCCGGCAATAGCGATTTCGGTTTCATCCACGAGCGATCGCGCCATGCGGGCTGCCGGGACCGCCGCGCCGTCGATCGTGACACTGCTGACGGCCTGTGGCAGTAATTCGATTTCGAGCTGGGTTGCCTGGGCGGTCAGCACGGCCTGGGCGCTCTCGTGCTCGCGCGCAGCCTTGCGGATCGCTTCGAGGCGTTCCGGTGTGACCGGCATGGTGGCGAGCCGGGCTTGTAAATCGCTCAACTTGCTCTGCTGGGCCTCAGCTTTCACCAGCGCGGCCTGTAGTTGCGCGAGCCCGGCGGACCGTCGCACGAGATCGGCGACGCCACGCAAATGCCGCGCCGATATCGCAGCTTGCGCGGCGGCCGTTTGCGCGGCATCAGCGCGCAGGCGGCAGGCGGCGTAGGCAGTGTCCGCAGTCGCCTCGGCCTGTTGCGCGGTTTGCAGTTTATGTTGTTCGGCGCGCCATTTCGCCTCGCCGCGTGCCAACTCGGCCGCGCGGGTCTGGCGGGCTGCCTGCTCGCGCTGCGCATCGTCGCGCTGGCGCGTTGCCAGATCGAGCGAGGATTGAGCCCGGCTTGTTCGTTCCGCATACAGCAGCGCGGCTTCGCGCAACCGGCGCGCTTCGCCAAGTGCGGCCTGGTCGCGCTGCTCGGCGGCGGGATCGCTTTCTTTCTCCAGCTTATCGCTGGCGGCCCGCAGCGCCGCGGCATCCTCGGCCAGGCGTTGTGCGCGCGCTTCCAGGTCCACCAGCCGGATCAGAACGGCATCGAGCGAGATTGCAACATCCTTGTACCGGCCGCGCGGTTTGCCGTTGCCGTCGAGCATCTGGCTGCGCTGCTCGCGCACCGCGCGCAGCAGCGCCTGGCCGCTTTCGGTGCCGGTCAGCACGCCCACTTCGGCGTCAAGGCAGCTGGGAACCGTCGAGCGCGCAATATCGGAGGAAAGATCGGCCTGCAACACGGAATCGCGCTGCGTCACCCATAGCGCGCCCCACACGCCCATATGCTCCGGCTTGGCACCGCTTTTGCCGGAGGCGCCAAAACCGAGCAGGCGCTGCAATTCTTCCTCGGCGGCGTCGT
>Ga0302320_10025212_pt1 | contig 11574 bp, 7 predicted proteins | sample Bog_T0_3_FD_202130 | JGI IMG/M metagenome (GOLD analysis project Ga0302320, IMG submission 202130) | Peat permafrost microbial communities from Stordalen Mire near Abisko, Sweden - Bog_T0_3 | ecosystem: Environmental > Terrestrial > Soil > Wetlands > Peat | place: Sweden: Abisko, Stordalen Mire... | reverse complement strand
GCGGCGGGCAACTACGCCGCCGCAACTCAGGTGGCGCAGAGCTATAACGTCACTCCGGCGGCGGATACGATCACCGTCCCGGCAACGGTCCCGACGACGACGACCTATGGCAGCGGCTCTGTTTCCATTGGAGCCACTTCAACCTCCGGCCAACCGGTCACATACACTGGCACGACGCCTTCCATTTGTTCGGTTTCTTCAACAGGCGTGGTTACCGACATTGCCCTTGGAACATGCGGAGTCACTGCGTCGCAACCGGCTTCCGGGAACTACGCCGCGGCAACACCTGTTACCGTGACGATTCAGATTGCGGCTGAGGCAAACATCATCACCATACCGCCGACGGTTCCGACAACGGCGCCTTTGAATGCCGGTACGATCTCAATCGGCGCAACCGCAACTTCAGGAGTCCCACCGACCTACACCTCGACTTCTCCCGCCATCTGCTCTGTTTCCGCAACGGGTGTTGTCACGGTGCTTGCCGCCGGCACCTGCACGGTCAACGTCTCCCAGGGGGCTATAGGTGTGTACGCAGCAGCTACGACGCAGACCGTCTCGATCGTGCTCGTCAATACCTACGATTTCACGATTACGGCACAAACCCCGCTCAGCCAGACCGTCATTCCGGGGGCCACGGTTGTCTACACCTATGCCCTTGCCTCGGTGAACGGTCAGTATCCTGGGCCGGTAGTCAATTACACGCTCACGGGCCTGCCACCGGGATCGACCTATACCATCACCCCGGCCTCGGGAACAATTACCAACACCGGCGGCCCACAAACACTGACGCTGACGATCAACACCGCGCAAGTGGTTGCCACCAACCGGGCATGGCATACGCCTCCCTGGACGCTTGCTCTGCTGCTGCCGGTTCCAATTTTCTTCCTTCGCAAGAAGCGCAGGAGACTCTTTCAGGCATGGATGGTCCTGCTGCTGTTGGCTTTCTTTACGTTCGCAACTACTGGTTGCGCCAACCCAAATGGATTCTTCGGTCAGTCGACAGGGAATTACTCCATCGTTGTGAGTGCAACCAGTGGAACCATCACGCACAGCGCAGTCGCCGTCACTCTGCAAATGCAGTGATTTCGAAACCATAGAAGGGCTGAACCGCCATGATTTCTTTTTACAAATACGTTTCGCTCCGCGGCTTTGCGCTGTTGCTAGGATGCCAGGCCTTCTCTTGTGCGATCCTTGGGCAGGGGGTGGCGGGTTATGCTCAGGTCTCGCCGTTAGCGGCCGAAAAACATGACGTCCAGGTCGGTCTCACGTTTGGGGCCTCAGGTTCAAACCTGGACTTTGCCGCGCCGACGACTTCGTTTCTCTATGGCGGCATCGCGGAGTTCAAAGTCGGTCTGTATGAAGGCATCGGCGCGGTCGCGTCGTTTACCGGTCTCCACACCTCAAATAGCGGCCAAGGCGTGCCCATCAATCTCGTCGCGTTCACCTTTGGTCCGCGAATCACACTCAGCAGCCATTCCTTCAGACACAACGTGAGCGTGTATGGCCAGGCACTTGGGGGTGAGGTGATCGGTTTCAACGGCCTTTACCCCGCCCCCAACGGGCCAACCACCAGCGCGAACTCCTTGGCCGTCATGGCTGGCGGCGGCCTTGACATCGGCCTGAGCCGCCATATCTCATTGCGCGCCCTCAGTGCGGATTGGCTGCGGTCTATGTTGCCCAATGGCACCACAAACGTTCAAAATAACCTTCAACTCGGTGTCGGCATTGTCTTGCATTCAGCCGCTAAGTAGCCCACGGGTAGCAGGATGACGTGATAGGACTCAACCTCTGTAAGCTGACTAAAACCCTAAAACTGTACCATCTGTATGTTGAGAGATTTTGGTCTTCCGTGGTTCTCAGAAAGCAGATAGGAGAGCCAGGATATGGCGAAGAAGGGTGATACGGAAGAGGAGATTCTGCGAGTACCGCGAGAGGCAGAGTCGGGCGCAACGGTGGTTGAGATCTGCCGAAAGCATGGTATCAGCCAGCACCGGGTTCACCAGCGACAGGTCTTCGTTGGGCTAGCTACTTGTGAATCAACTTAGTTTTGTAAGTTCCGTAATTATTCTTGATAAGGTGAAGGTCCAGTTGCTCCACGATCAGGTTAGAGAACCGGGCTAGATTGGTTTTTCGGTCCGAGTTGGACCACGTTTTTGCTCAAAGTATTCGGCCTAGCCGAATACTCATTATTGGTCCAGAAATTGGTCCAGTTTTGCGCCCAAAGGGCTCCAATAATGACCAATTTGAGCTTTTGTACTCCATTGGTAAAAAACGTACTCCGGGGATTTCGCTCCGGCTGTTAACCCAAGGGTTGTAGGTTCGAGTCCTATCTGAGGAGCCAAAGAATCATTAACTTAGCCTCCCTTGCGCTCTGCTTGCGCTCCGTTTCCCCAAAAAGCAAACTGCGCAACTTTGAAAAGCCTGACATCTCGCAGTTCTCAGCGTACTTGTGATCATGCAATCAGAGAATCGTTGAGTGGTACTGTTCGGAACCCAAGCTCGCTTTCAAGAAGACTGTGGTCGCCCCCTACCAAATATCCCTCGAACAACGACACTACGCTTCAACCACGATCAACCTTCGTTTAGCCGCGGCCGGACGGCTGGCCTACGAGGCTGCCGATTGCGGTCTACTTAGTGCCGATCTGACTGCCGGCATTCGCCGAGTAAAGGGCGCAAAACGGCTGTGGGTGCCTGTCGGCAATTGGCTGACGGCCGAACAAGGCAAGTGTTTGTTATTGGCGGCAGACGGTTCAAGTCTGCGAGACAAGCGTGACTATGCCACATTAGCGATTCTGCTGGGTTGTGGCTTACGCCGGGCGGAGTTGACTGCGTTGGGCGTTGAAGACATATAGCAGAGAGAGGAGCCCTGGGTCATTGACGACCTTGTCGGTAAGGGAGCCGGGAAGCGAGAACGCATGAGACAACGCGCAAAGAGGATGAATGTTGAGTAGAACTTCACACGCGCAGTTGTTATGGCGCCTTAACACGACGGAGGGGCTTTTGTACGGGGCGAGAAGGAAGACGTGAGGTGTTAAGTTCGGAGCTTGCTGCAGGCACCATGACAGAATGGCGGAGTCGAAGAGTGGTTGGAAGTACAAGATGCCTCGCTCGGCTCTTATCTCCCCCCAGACGATCAAGAAGAATCCTGGCTGCGTTAGCGCCCAATTGATATCCCGATTGCGAAACCGAGGAGAGGGATGGGTTGGTTGTCTCCGCGAGATCCAGATCGTCAAAACCCATGAGTGAGACGTCTTCCGGACAGCGGAACCCTGCTTCACGAATCGCGAGCAGCGCTCCCAGAGCGATCAAGTCATTACATGCAAAAATTGCAGTTGGACGGGGAATAAGACGAAGCAGCACCAGCGCCTTCGAGATCCCGCCAGATTTGTCGAATGTTGTTTCCTGAACGTACTCCGGCAACAGATGCAGTTTTGCCTTGCGAACGGCGCGCTTGAAGCCGCTAAGACGTTCCCGAGCATTGGTCAGATGCAATGGGCCGGAGATCACGGCGAGCCGGCTATGTCCCATCTGAATCAAGTATCGGGTTGCGTTATATGCTCCATCTTCGTTGTCGGCGGTAACACTATCGCCGCTCCAATTCTTCGGAAGCCGATCGATGCAAACCACGGAGGTCCCTGCTTTCCGGTAAATCTCGGCCTGAGCCGTGAGATCGCTGAATGTTGATGGGATCACAATGAGACCCGCGGGAAGATAGGTCCGAAGCTCATTCAAATGGACTAGCTCCTTGGAATGATCGTTGTCAGTATTGCACAGGACCAATCGGTAGCCGTTCGAGAACGCCACGTCCTCAGCTCCGCGAACTACCGCGGGAAAGAATGGATTGGTTATATCCGGGATGATCATCCCGATCATGTTGGTCTTGTCGCGTCGCAGCGCGCGGGCAAGTTGGCTAGGCTGGTAGCCGCCCGCCTGGACTGCATCCAGCACTCGCTTGCGAGTTGATTCTCGAACTTTGGCGGTGTTGTTGAGCACATGGGAGACCGTGCCCAGTGACACGCCTGCCATTCTTGCGATCTCTTTCATGTTGGCCATGGTGTCATCTCCGTCAAGCTCTAAGCGTTTGGTCGTGAGAAACCGAGTTCCAATCTATTCAGATTACGCGCAAATTTGAAATGTTTCAAAAAGTCCTCTCAAGACCGCTCAAGACCCAACTGGTCAAGAACGACTGAGATTATGCAGCAATAAGGCATCTAGAATCATGCCGCGGCAAAAATACTTGACAGCGGCGCCAAGTGGGTATAGCTTTATTCTTTGAATTTTGAAAGCTTTCAAAGGAGTAGCCTAAATGAAGAATCACTCAGCCGTCGAAACCAGGCGCGGATGGACTGGCGCTGTCAACCCGTTGCCTCATCGGCTACCGCGGTTTCCGCTAGCCCTGTTCGCATTGTTCTTCACCTTTGCCGCGCTTTACCTGAGCAGCTTTGCTGGAGCCCAGGCTACCTCGGCGCAATTGGCCGGCAAGATTACAGATCAAACCGGGGCGGTGGTTCCCAACGCGTCGATTGACGCAACGAATACAGGGACGGGCTTGAAGTGGCATGCGATCAGCTCTGGCGAAGGCGATTACGTCATACCCTCGCTTCCTGTCGGTGCATATGCCTTAAAGGTTACGGTTCAAGGCTTCAAGGCGTTCTCCCAATCAGGGATTGTATTGGAAAGCGGTCAGAACGCTCGCATCGACGTGCACATGGAAATCGGAAGCACAAATGAAACTGTTCAGGTAGATGCCACGGCGGTGCAGGTAGATACCACCTCGGCAAGTATTCGCACCGAGGTGGATACTACCCAGATTCAGGAACTGCCCCTCAATACACGCAATACACTGCAACTCATGACACTCGTGCCCGGTGTGGGGAATGCTTCCGGGTCTGCGGCCAGCAGCAGTTTGCCTGCCGTCGTCATCAACCAGCGCAGCGGCCCGACGCTCAGCGTGAACGGAAGCCGCGTAAACGGCAGTGAGATTTCTTTGGATGGCGCCATTCTTGTAACGGGCCTTTATAATCGTCCTGCAAATCTTCCCAACCCAGACTCGATCGGAGAATTCTCGCTCCTGACCAATAGCTACGGCGCAGAGTTTGGACACGCGTCCGGAGGGGCTTTCGTCGCCGTCAGCAAGCAGGGAACCAACGCTTTCCATGGATCAGCATGGGAGTTTCTCCGCAACGATGACCTCAATGCGAGAAACTGGTTTGCACCGGCGCCGGCGGTGAAGCCGATCTTGAAACAGAACCAGTTTGGTGTTGCCGGGGGCGGACCGATCCTGAAGAATAAGGCCTTCTTTTACGCCACCTACGAGGGACTGCGAATCAGCCAGGTGACTCTTTTCAACCTCGCCACCATCACGCCCGCCGAGCAAACGGGAAACTTTAGCGCCGTTACGACACAACTTCACGACCCGTATAACGCGACTTGCGCTACGACTGGCAATGGCCCCGGGACTGGCACCACTGCATGTAATTACACTGCTGCGAATGGATATCCAGGCACGAACCTGATCCCGAAGAGCGAATGGGATACGATGTCGGTGAATTTCATGAACAATACCCCCTACATACCGGTGGCAAACCCAGCCACTGGACTTTGGTCTGGTCAAGAGCCGTATCCTCTCAGCGGCAACCAATACACGATCCGAGGCGATTACCACCCAACCCAACACGATCTGACATATGTCCGTTTCTTCCATATGGTTGACGGGGCCACTATATCCCCTCCAGCATATGGCAGCTACTTTAACACGAACGACTACGACATCTTTCAGGATGCTAACTGGGGCACTACTGTCAGGGACACGCACACCTTCACCCCGAATCTGATTGGCGACTTCGGATTCTCGGATACAAATATAACGACCAAAGGCACGCCCGAAGGAACAATCGTGACGGCGGCGCAGATGGGCGCGCAATATACTACCGGCAACTACAACGTATCACCGGACGTGACAGTATCTGGCGTCACTAGCTTTGGTTCAGGCAATCCGTGGTATGAGAATACGGCGTTGAAACAAGCCGACGCTAAGCTGACTTGGGTCAAGGGAAGGCACCTATGGGAGTTCGGCGCTACGGCCCTTCGTGAAGCTGAGATTATCAATTGGATCAACACGAACTCTTCCGGAAATCCAACCTTTAGCGGCGCGGAGACGGGAAACAATTGGGCGGACTATCTCATCGGGAAGCCTATCAGCTTCGGGGAGTATACCCCCTACTATGGTAACGAGCATACAGTGCAATTGGGATTCTACGCTCAGGATACCTTTAAGGTCTCGTCTCGGCTGACACTGAATCTGGGCATACGATATGACGTATTTTCTCCCTGGCGGGAAATTCAACATGACTCTCCCTCCGTTGTCTTAACCAATGCCGCTTATCAGTCCACGCGATTCCCAACCGCCCCTCCGGGCCTCTCGTTTCCGGGAGATCCAGGAATTCCGCAGGGAACCATCTTCATGGACAAATCCAACTTTGCACCGCGGCTTGGATTTTCCTACGATGTATTCGGCGATGGAAAGACATCGATTCGCGGCGGTTATGGTATCTACTACAACCCGCCTGGGGCCATTACCCTGGCCAACGAAATTGAGGCGCCGCCCTTCGAGCCGGAACTGGTGTTTACTCCGAATACTTTCACCAACCCCTACGGCGGGACCGGGTACACGGATCCATTCCCATACCCCTACCTCAATCCCGGAAAGAATCCGTACTTCGTGTATCCGGCGCAGTATTACTCGCCCGATCCGGGTCTCAAGAATGCGTTCACGCAACAATTCAATTTGAACGTGCAGCACGAATTTCCAAAAGACCTCATGGTGCAGGTTGGCTATGTTGGAAGCCAAGGAGACCGGTTGTGGGACGGAAACCAGGCCAATGCCGCTCCTTACTCCGCAGGCGGGACTGCCGCGAATGCGCAGGCGCGTCGCCCCTTCCTGCCCCAGTATTACGGCGGAATCACGAGAATTGCCAATATTGGTTACTCCAATTACAACTCATTGCAAATCACCGCGCGCAAGCGTCTTTCCGCGGGTTACACCATGCAACTCGCGTATACGTTCGCGAAGTCCCTCGACGCCGGTTCTACTGCCGATGCGGACGGCGGTACTGAACAAAATCCTGCCAGCCCAATTGTGGGTGAATATGCCAGGTCTGACTTCTACCAGAAGCAGCTCTTGCGCGTAAATGGGGTTTGGGATCTGCCGAAGTTTACTAAACTGGGCCTCGCCCAATACGTCGTGGGTGGATGGGAGCTTTCAGGAATTGTGAATTACAGCAGCGGCACTCCCTTCTCAGTGACTACCGGCTCCGCAGCGCCATGGCTTGGAGCAGGCCGGGATATTGGAAGCCTGCGCATGAATTTGACAGGTACCGCCGCTCCTTGTGCCGGATGCGGGAGCCGGGACAATTGGACCAAAGCGGGCTACGGTTACTTTGCCACGACAGCCTACTCTTCGCCTGCAAGCACCCCCGGAACCTTCGGCAACAGCGGGCGCAATAGCCTTCTCGGTCCCTCCTTCTTCGCCACCGATGCGAGCCTTGTGAAGAATTTCAATTTCCTGCCCCGCGAAGGCTCCAAGATTCAACTCCGCACCGATGCCTTCAATCTCTTCAACAGGGCGCCGTTTAACAACCCCACAACCTCAGCCTCGTCGTCCGCCTTCGGGAGAATCACTTCTGCCGGAAATGCCAGACAGGTTCAGGTCGCATTACGACTGGATTTCTAAACTGGGATGACTGTCCATGAAGGCGACCAGGGCTGCTTCTAGCCTTCGCTGCCCTTCCGGGTGAGTCCAGTGGGGGCGAACTTAGTTTGCAACTCACTTCAGCTCTTGGGCTATGGCCTGTGACATTGTTGATCGATTCTGTTGGATCGTCTCGATTAAGATCGTGCGGTCACGATTGCTGAATGCGAAGGAGAACCGTGTATCAGCCTGAAACGTATGGCCTGGCACTTTTGTTCATGATCCTCAGCATGCTGTGCTGGGGATCGTGGGCTAACACACTGAAGCTCTGCCCGAAGTTCAAGTTCCAATTGTTCTATTGGGATTACGTAATTGGTCTCATCGCAGGGATAGCAGTATGGGGGCTAACGCTGGGCAGCTTTGGCAGCACAGGGCAGTCATTCCTCGCCGACATCAGCCAAAGCAGTGCTCATTCGATTGTGTTGGCCATGGTGGGAGGAGCGATCTTTAATATCGCCAACCTGTTGCTGGTGGCGGCAATTGATATCGCCGGACTGGCGGTCGCCTTCCCGATCGGGATTGGGTTGGCGCTTATCATCGGTGCAGTCAGCAGCTATGTGATCGCGCCCAAGGGAAATTCACTTTTGCTCTTTGGTGGAATTGCACTCGTTGTCGCAGCGATCGTTTTTGACGCGATAGCATACCGTTTGCGTGAAAGCACCCGTCAGGCTATGAGCAAGCGGGGCATTGTGATTAGCCTCATTTCCGGAGTGCTGATGGGGTGTTTTTATCCATTCGTATCGAAGGCTATGACGGGGGAGAACGCGCCTGGCCCCTATGCCGCGGTACTGTTCTTCGTCCTTGGCGTGGCCATTTGCGCCATCCCCGTTAACTACCTTTTTATGCGCATGCCGCTTGATGGCAGCAAGCCCGCGTCTATGGCCGGCTATGTTCAGGCACCCTTTGCCTGGCATCTGTGTGGGATTTTAGGCGGAGCGATCTGGTGCACCGGCGCGATCGCCAACTTTGTGGCGTCCCAGGCTCACATCGTCGGTCCCGCCGTGTCGTACTCGATCGGCCAGGGCGCCACAATGATTTCGGCCTGCTGGGGCGTGTTTATTTGGCGAGAGTTCTCGGATGCGCCCTCTCGAGCCAAGGTCTACTTAACCTGGATGTTCATACTTTTTCTTAGCGGTTTGACCGTGATTGCGGCCGCTCCGCTCTTCTCATAGGTAACATTGATTCATTTTCATATCAAGGAGAACCGGTTTGCCAAGCAAGAAGCCCATTGTCGTTGTCGGCAGCATTAACACAGATCTTGTTTCCGTCACTAGAAGGATTCCGGCAATTGGCGAGACAGTGATTGGAACTGACTTTCACGTTCATCCCGGCGGCAAGGGCGCGAATCAAGCGGTGGCAGTAGCACGCCTCGGTTATCCTGTTCAACTCATCGGTCGTTTAGGTAATGACGAGTTCGGCTCGCAATTGCGGTCACACCTTGAAGGTGCAGGAGTGGATATTGCAGGCGTTGCAACAAGCGATGGGACATCCGGTGTTGCGGTGATCGTCGTTTCAGAAAAGGGAGAGAATAGCATCATCGTGACTCCGGGAGCAAACTCCAAGGTCACACCCCAGGACATCGAGACCAACATAGATTCCATACGCAATGCGGGCATGGTTTTGGCGCAGTTGGAGATCCCAATCGAAACTGTGGATTACCTTGCTACAGTTTGCGCTCGGGAGGGTGTGACCTTGATTCTCGATCCCGCTCCGGCAATGGACCTTCCGCCATCCATATTCAAGCGCATCGCCTGGTTGACACCCAATGAGTCCGAGGCCGCGTTTTATATCGAGGGGAATGTACCTGGTTCAGACGGCCATCTGCCGGACGAGGTCGCGAAGGAACTACTTAGCAGGGGAGGCCATGGCGTAGTACTCAAATTGGGCGAGCGCGGCGCATTCCTCGCGTCGAAAGACATCCCCGGCGTTCTCATTCCAGCCTTCAGGCTGCGCGCAGTCGACACAACCGCGGCCGGCGATGCGTTCAACGGCGGATTTGCGACCGGCCTGATGCTGGGTAAGTCTCCATCGGGAAGCGTTCGATTTGCAAATGCTGTGGCGGGAATCTCGGTAACCCGGCAAGGGGCTCAACCGTCCATGCCCAGCATGAATGAGGTCGAAAAGTTGTTGCAAAGCTTAGCAATTGGATCAAGTCAAGTAGAGAGCAACCTCATTGCCTCCAAAGTACGATAGCTGCATTATGTTGTGCCGCTCAATAGGAATAACAAGGAGAAATCGGGATGAACGCGAATATTCAATTCTTACGGCAGATCACGGGTCTCGCGGCCCTTGCCGTCCTCTGCGCAGCGCCGTTGTTTGCCCAGGATACCCAATACCGTGTCACCGGACAGCTGATCCCGGCACCACTCTGCTTGTCACTAGCTGGCGTAGGACGCGGGAATTCGTCTTGTACAGCATCGACACATCGGGAATGGCTGACAGACATCACGCACTGGCGCGTAGAACGCCGCATTCGAATTGGGTACGACCCGAGCCGTTATGAGCTGCCTGCCTTGAAGTGGGCGCAGTCCGCCTTCATACAGCCGCAGATGATGGTGCACGACCGGTATTTCTATGATCCTGTCGCCGGAAAATACACTGTGGACAAGTATCTCGATGACCTCGATAAGCGTTACGGGGGCATCGATGCCGTTCTGATTTGGTCAACCTACCCGAATATGGGAATCGATGACCGCAACCAACTCGACATGGTGCGTTCCATGCCGGGCGGCGTCGACGGTGTGAGAAAAATGGTTGCCGACTTCCACAAAAGGGGAGTGAAAGTTTTGTTTCCCTTTATGATGTGGGATGAAGGCACGAGGGATCCCGGAGCGCCGTGGCCCGATGCCATCGCAGATCTGATGAAGCAGATCGATGCTGACGGCATGAACGGCGATACACAGGACGGCGTTCCCCTCGCATTCACACTTGCCGCGGAGAAAGTCAATCACCCGCTGGCGTTTGAACCTGAAGGCGGGCCGAGTGACGAAGCCCTTGCATGGAACGTTCTCACATGGGGCCAATACGGCTCCAGTCCGCTCGCGACAGCGCCTCCAAACAAGTTTGTACCTGGCGTAGACAAGTATCGCTGGCTTGAAACGCGTCATCAGGTCAACATCCAGGATCGGTGGGGTAGAGACCATACAGATGACCTCCAATATGCGTTCTTCAACGGCGAAGGCTGGGAGAGTTGGGAAAATGTATGGGGCATCTGGAACGGCATCACACCGCGCGATGCAGAAGCAACGCGGCGAGTCGCCGCCATTGAGCGCGGAGTTGCGCCCTTCTTCGCAAGCCGGGATTGGGAGCCGCTTTATCCCATGCTTCGCTTTGGACTGTTTGCCAGCCGCTGGCCTCTTGCCGATCAAACTGTATGGACCATCGTGAATCGCAATGAGTATGACGTGAACGAAGACCAGATGTCAGTTCCTTACAAGCAAGGGATGAGGTACTTCGATCTCTACCACGGCGTAGAGCTGCAACCGAAGATCGTGGTGAACAATGCTGTTTTGAATTTCGCCGTCGAAGCGTATGGTTATGGCGCGGTATTGGCTACATCCGGCAACCCTGATGGAAAGTTTCAGGAACTGATGGCCAAAATGAAGTCGATGACCGAGAAGCCGCTCGATAGCTATTCACACGAGTGGAAGTTCCTCGCCCAGCATCTGGTCGACATTCCGCCCACGCAAAAAGCTTCAGCGCCTCCCGCAGGCATGATTCTCATTCCAGGCGCGACGTATGACTTCAAAGTCGAAGGCATTGAGATTGAAGGCACCGATGATGTTGGCGTAGACGTGCAGTATCCATGGGAAGATTCACCACGG
>Ga0302320_10025211_pt1 | contig 11574 bp, 11 predicted proteins | sample Bog_T0_3_FD_202130 | JGI IMG/M metagenome (GOLD analysis project Ga0302320, IMG submission 202130) | Peat permafrost microbial communities from Stordalen Mire near Abisko, Sweden - Bog_T0_3 | ecosystem: Environmental > Terrestrial > Soil > Wetlands > Peat | place: Sweden: Abisko, Stordalen Mire... | reverse complement strand
TAGTTGAGTTTTGGCTCCTCAGGTAGGACTCGAACCTACAACCCTTCGGTTAACAGCCGAATGCTCTGCCATTGAGCTACTGAGGAGTGCCTGGCGCTGGATTGTCCTTATTTACGTTAGCAGAGGTCGCTAAGCGCGTCAAAAAGCAGGCTCGGCACCGCAGCCGGAATTCCCCTTCCGGCTCACCCCCATCTGAATTCAATCGGAATCTGGACATCGGGGTGGAGGCTCTTGTGCACGGGGCAGGCGCGGGCAGCCCGTTCCAGCTTCTCCCTTTCTTCCAGGCTCGGCGCATGAGGCACGTGAATTCTGACCGCCAGCCGCTGGATCCTTCTTGGAGACGCCGCTGTCATTTCTTTTTCGACAGTTGCGGTGGCGCCGGCAATATCGACGTTCTGCGTACGGGCCGCGATGCCCATGATCGTGAGCATGCAACTGCCGAGCGCCGTCGCCACCAAATCCGTAGGCGAAAAGCTTTCACCCCGGCCCTGATTGTCTTTGGGAGCGTCGGTCGAGAGCTCGGCGCCCGAGGGACCGTGGGTTGCTTTGCAGTGGAGGTCTCCCTGATACTCGACTTGAACGTTGACCATGGTTCTTCCCCTGAACGCTGGTTAAAAGTGGACCACCTAAAGAACTCATTCAACCCGCTCCATGCATCATGACTCAGAGGACAATGAAACTTCAACTGCCCCCCGGCAATTTTCGCGCCTACCTCTTCGACTGCGACGGCACCATTGTCGACTCGATGCCGCTGCACTACCTTGCCTGGAAGCAGGCGCTCGCTGAGTGGGGCGCAACCTTCGACGAGGAGCTGTTCTACGCGTGGGGTGGCAAGCCGGCGCCGGAGATCATCGCCGATCTGAACCAGATGCAGGGGCTCCACATGCCGGTTGAAACCGTGGCCGAGCGCAAGGAGAACCTCTATTTCGCGCTGCTGCCGGAACTCAAACCGGTGCCCGAAGTAGTGGAATACATCAACGCGCAGTACGGCCACATTCCTTTCGCCGTGGTCTCGGGCAGCAACCGCGAGTCCATCGTGAAATCGCTCACCACCGTCGGCCTCCTCGACCGTTTTGAAGCCCTCGTCGGTCACGAGGACTACACGCGCTCCAAGCCCGCCCCAGACGCTTTTCTCATCGCAGCCGAGCGGCTCGGCGTGGCTCCCAAAGACTGTCTCGTCTTTGAAGACACCGCCATGGGCATCGCGGGCGCAACCGCTGCCGGCATGGCTTCGGTGCGCGTTCCTCCACCGCTCGCGCGACGCAACGGAAACTCTGGCGGCGGCATCATAGATAATTAGAGGCACCCCCCGGGAGAACTGCATGTTGCCCTTAGACGCTGATGAATATTCGTTTGCCCGCCGCATCGATTTTGCCATCGTCATTGGTATCGCAGCCGCCGTGGCGCTGTTGCATCTGCTCACCAACATGAACTATGGCTTTCATCGCGACGAGCTCCAGTTCCTGAGCGATGCGAGCCATCTCGACTGGGGCTTCGTCTCTTACCCTCCATTTACGCCATTCGTTGAAGCCTTAAGCCTCGGCCTCTTCCGCCTTTCCATGGAAGGCTTGCGTCTCTTCTCGGTGCTGGCACAGGCCATCGTCATCGTCGTCGCCGCACTCATGACAAAGGAACTTGGCGGCGCGCGACTCGCGCAAATTACCGCGGCGCTCGCCGTGGCTTTCTCGCCGCTCCCTCTTTTCGAGGGCACGGAGTTCCAATACACCACGTTCGATCTCCTCTGGTGGGTGCTGATCGCGTATTTCACGGTGCGCCTGCTCAAATCGGAGAACCCACTCTGGTGTCTCCCCATTGGGGCTGCGATTGGCCTCGGCCTTTTGACCAAATACGCCATCGCCTTTTACGTTGCGGGGATTCTGGCCGGACTCGTCCTTACGCCCGCGCGCCGCTACTTCGCGAGCTTCTGGTTCTGGGCTGGCGTCGCGCTCGCCTTCCTCCTCTTTCTTCCCAATCTCATCTGGCTCGCGCACCACGACTTTATTTCCTACCATTTCCTCCAGCACATTCACGCGCGCGATGTTGCCGAAGGCCGCGCCAAGGGATTCTGGAAAGACCAGTTCTTCCGGTGCGCCAGCCTCGCCGCCGCTCCGCTCTGGATCGCCGGCCTCGTGGGTTATTTGAAGGACCGCCGCTACCGCGTGCTGGCGCTCATGTACCTGGTTCCGCTGGCTCTATTTGCAATCGGCAAGGGCCGTTTCTACTACGTCGCCGGAGCCTACCCCATGCTCCTCGCCATGGGCGCTGTCATGGCCGAGCGCTGGATTGCTTCCCTGCCCCGCTGGGGCCGCTGGACGGCAGAGTCGGCATACTTCGCGGCTTTCGCGCTGGGCTCTGCCTATGTTTGCGCCATCGTTCTTCCCATTGCCTCGAGCGGGCCGCTCCAGCAGTTTGCTCTTCAGCACAACAGCGACCTGCGTGAAGAGATCGGCTGGGATGAGTTGGTGCAAACCGTCGCGCAGATCCGCGACGCCATGCCCGCCGACGACCAGGCGCATCTCGGAATCACCACCGGCAACTATGGCGAGTACGGAGCCATCGACGTTCTCGGCCGCGAGTACGGACTCCCCGAACCCATCGGCACAACCAACTCTGAATGGCTGCGCGGATATCCCGCAACGCCACCGGCGACGTTAATTGTTCTCGGTCTGAGCGCCGATGAAGCCAACGCAATCTTCACCGGATGCCGCCTCGCCGGCCACAACGGCAATTCCGAAGGCGTGCACAACGAAGAGAGCCAGGAACATCCCGACATCTTTGTCTGCGGGCCGCCGCGCAAACCGTGGGCAGAGCTATGGAAAGAGCATCAGGACTTCGGCTGACGGGCTGTCTCACCTCTTCGCTGCCTCAATACAGCAGCACCGCCACGGGATATGAAGTGAACGCGCCGCCGTTGTATTGGGCCGGGCAACTGCCCACCGCAGCCTGCCTGTACTTTCCCGATTTCAGCTGACTCACCAGTTGCTGCGGCAGATGCGAGAGATCGGAGTCCTGCCAGCGAATCATCCACGCCGGGCGAGCCGAGGAGGAACGCATCAGATCGTCGTCGCTGGCGCAGGCCGATCGCGCCAACGCCGAATCGGGCGAAATTGAAACTCTGCTCGCGCGCACCAATGCCGCCACACGCGCCTCCACCTGCGCCGGGCTCAGGTTCTCCACCACTGCGCTGTAATCGGCCACCGCGTAGAACTCGCCGTGCGCGTACACCACGGCAATGCCCACATGGTCCACTTCGGGGCTCAGCAAATTTTCGCGATGCCCAGGCGACTGCATCCACGCCTGGTGAATGGCCGCGGCCGAAGGAGCCATCGCCACATTCTCCTCAATCACGCTGAAGTGCGCGCCCGCCTGCGCCGCGCGCGTGCTCAGGTCCGGCTCGCCGCGGTACTGGTGAGAGATTCCGCCTGACGCAGCCATCATGCGGCAATGCTGCAACGCCGCCGCGGCCAGCGTCGGATCCCACGCGAGGCTCTTGACGCCGGCCTGCGCGCGCGCCTGGTTGCCCAGCGCAAAAATCTGCCCCACCGCCGCATGCAGATTCGTCCCGCTCGTTTCGTATTGCGGATAGTACGCGTATTGCGACTGCGCGGCCGGCAGCGGTCGCGGCTGGGCCGTGACGGCCATCGCAACCAAAACCAGAAACACACTCCGGCTTAGGACGTTCATGATGGATTCAACCCGGAATCGGCCGGCATGTCGCTGCAGTCTGGCGTTGCGCATGTTTTTTTCGATTACTTAAGTATTTTCGGCTAGGCACTCGTCCACGTGTGCCGTCAACCCCTGGCCGCGGTTGAGGCCGGAGTATTTGAAGATTAGAGAGGTAGAACTCAAGCCGGAAATTATGGCATTGGTTGAGAACTCTTAGGCCGAGGTCGAGTCCTCTGACCCGCCATCCGCACCTTTGCGGACTGGCTTGAGCTGGTAATTCCCGAAATCGTCGCGCGGTCCGATCCAAAAAAACAGAAGGACGGCAGGCAACGCGATGACGCTGGTAAGCAGGAAGAACCGCACCCAGCCTATCCTCTCAGACAATACTCCTCCCGAAGAGGCCACCACGGTGCGGCCAACTGAAGCCAGCGCGGCCAGCAGCGCGTACTGGGTCGCCGTAAAAGCGGGCGAGCAGAGACTGGAAAGATAGGTCACCAGCGCGGTCCCGGCCATTGCCCCCGTGAGATTCTCGGCAGTGACGCATAAAGCCAGATAGCCGATCCGATGTCCTTCTACCGCCTGCAGAACAAAGAACAGGTTCCCGGCACACTGCAAGATCCCGCAAACAATCAGCGAGCGGCGGATTCCGAACCTGACCGTCACCACACCGCCTAACAAGGCCCCTGCAACAATCGAGAAAAAGCCAAACACTTTCGAAGCGGCGGCGATCTCAGGAAGCGAAAATCCCAACGATATATAGAGCGGCGTTGACATCACTCCCGCCATCGCCTCGCCCAGCTTGTATCCGAAAATTGAAATTAAAATGACGGGCCAAAGCGGCCTGCGCATGAAATCGCGAAAGGGGCCGACCACGGCGGTCGAAAACGCGTCGCCAATCGCATGCCATCCTGATCCCGCAACGTATGAAATTTCCGCCGAGATCTCTGGTTCGGGGCCCAGCAAAAACACAAGGAGCCCCACACCGACCAGCGCAGCCATGGTGGCATAGGCAGCGAACCACCCCGCATATGCCGCGATGAACAGACCGCCTGCGCCGGAAACCAGCATCGCGATCCGGTAGCCGGATTGAACCATGGCTGCTCCGGGAGCCTGTTCGTCCGGATTCAGGCTCTCCACACGCCAGGCATCGATCACAATATCCTGGCTCGCGGATAGAAATGCAACAAGCACCGCGAAGGCCGCCATTCGGGGCAAATTGTGTTTTGGATCGCACAATCCCAGACCAAGAACTGCGCCAATCAAGAGCACCTGGATCGTGATTCCCCAACCGCGCCGTCGCCCCAAAGGCAGTGGTGGAGGTACGCGATCCATCAGCGGCGCCCAGAGAAACTTGAGTGCGTAGGGCGTGCCAACCAGCGCGAAGGTGCCGATCGCCGCGCGCCGCACGCCGCCTGTCGCGAGCCATGCCGAAAGCGTCGAGTACGTCAGCAGGAACGGCAAGCCGCTGGCAAATCCCAGCGCCAGCACCTGCAGCACACGCGGCTGAGTATAAGCCGCCACCGCGTCTCGCCATTTTGTTCGAGCGTGTCCTTCGTAGATTGGGGATAATTCCTTCATCTCAATTTTCGCGCACCCTACTCCAGCCTAACCCGCCCGGTCCGCCAACACTGCCAACTCCGCTTATTCTGGATCTATGAGGCTCGGCATCGTCAGTGACACCCACGGCTTGCTTCGACCGGAAATTCTTCCGAAACTCGAAGGTGTGGAACGCATTCTCCACATAGGCGACGTGGGCAAAATCTCCATTCTCGATGAGCTCGCCAAAATCGCGCCGGTCACTGCAATCCGCGGCAACGTGGACCGCGAAGGCGCCTGCGCCAAGCTGCCGGAAACCGAAGTCGTCCTGATTGAAGATTCAGTTCAGGGCAGCCACTACATATATATGTTGCACGACCTCAAAACCCTCCACCTCGATCCAGCAGCGGGCAAGTTCGCAGCAGTGCTGCACGGCCACACCCACGTGCCGAACTTTTACACCAGGAAAGGCGTGCTCTATTTCAACCCCGGCTCCTGCGGCCCACGCCGCTTCGAGCTGCCGGTCACAATAGGTCTGCTCACGATCACAAAAAGCGGCGCGCTCCAGCCGGAGATCGTTGACCTTGGCATTTCAAAATGAAGATCAACGCCGTCTTGCTCCCTCGCTCCCTTGCTCCCTTGCTCCCTTGTTTCTTCGCTCCCTTGCTCCCTTGTTCCCTGCATTACCCGTCCCGCATGTCGATAGTTGCGGACGTCTCCTTCATGCCTCTTTTATAAGTGCAATGGTGGAATCAACTCAGGACGTCGCTTCGGCGCGTTACGCAGACGGTCGATCGCCCCGATTTGCTCGGAGAAATTGACCGCCTCGATCCAGGAGCCAACAAAATGGCCTCCCGCGCAGTCTTCTGCTGCGGATTGCGGCTTTGCTCGCTACTCATCTTCCTCACAGTTAGCGCAGCCGCTCAAACCACAACTCCAAACCCACCTCCAACGCCGCCTGCAGACGCAGGTACGTCAACCGATTTCTTCATCATGCCGGGCTCGGACTTCGACCGGCCGGGCCTCGTGACGCGAGCCAACCTCAACATCGGCATCGGCCACACCTTCGCGTTCCTGAAGAAGGACCCCATCGGCGATGAACTCACCTTCGGCTACACGTATGAGAATGCCGGCTCGCACGGCTTCTTCCATACCAACTTCGGATCGCATACCGAGGCGCTGGGAGTGATGAAGAACTTCGGCATTCCCAAAACCAAAGTCGTCACTGGATACACGTGGATTCAGGCCGGCCTCACCAGCTTCACCGGCAATGCGCATGTCGAGAACCGCTTCTACGACGGCGAAGCGCTAGGCGCGGCAGTCCACTTCAACGACCACAATGGAATCTGGATTCAGGAAACCTACAGCAAGATCCCCACGGTTCCCTGGTACACCACCACCGGAATCGGCTACACCTGGAGCTGGTGAGGGGCAACTTGCGCAGCGGTTGAGGAGGTTTACCTAATTTATCAAGAATTGAAATAAACAAAATAAATCAGATAAACCACAACAATTCATGGGCGTGCAAGGCCAATCGGCATCGATGTTCCCCTGCGCCCTCGCTCCCTTGCTCCCTCGCTCCCTGCTCTACCGATACACCTCCGGAATAAAGTTCTGCTCCTGGATGGGCGGCCGCACGTACTTCGATTTCAGAATCGGTGGCAGTTTCAGCGACTCAGGCGTCAGATCTTTGAACGGAATGATGGAGAGCAAGTGCCGGATCACGTTGAGCCGCGCCCGCTTCTTGTCCTCGGCGTTGACCACGTACCACGGCACCTGCTTGGTGTCGGTCACGGCGAACATCTCGTCTTTGGCGCGCGAGTAGTCAGCCCAGTGCTTGCGCGATTCCAGATCCATCGGGCTCAGCTTCCAGCGCTTGGTCGGCGTGTGCATGCGGTCCTGGAAGCGCCGCTCCTGCTCCTCGTCGCTCACGCTGAACCAATACTTGATGAGGATGATTCCCGAACGCACCAGCATGCGCTCGAACTCCGGGCAGCTCTGCATGAACTCCAGATACTCGCGCTCCGTGCAAAAGCCCATCACGTGCTCCACGCCGGCGCGGTTGTACCAACTGCGATCGAAGAGCACCATTTCGCCGGCCGCGGGCAAGTGCGGCACGTAGCGCTGAAAGTACCATTGCGTCTTCTCGCGCTCCGTGGGCGTGCCCAGCGCCACAATGCGGCAAACGCGCGGATTGAGCGACTCGGCGATGCGCTTGATGGCTCCGCCCTTGCCCGCAGCGTCACGGCCTTCAAAGAGAACCACTACACGCAGGCCCTCATGGCGGATCCACTCCTGCAGCTTCACCAGCTCAACCTGCAGGCGGCTCAGTTCGCGCTCGTATTTGCAGTCCCTGCCCAGGCGCATCGGCACCGCATGGAGAGCGCCGTTGCCGTTGGCTTGGCCGTTCTCTGCGTGATAGCCGTTTCCATTCGTGAGCTTGTTGTGATTCTTCATCTTTTCCGTCCTATGCGCACTCCCGATCTTGTGCGCGGCCGCGCGCAGGTCCATCTTTGGACGCACGGTCAATCAACCTATCGGCAGGGTGCGGCGTTAACTCTAGGGCAAGTGTCGAGAGCGCGCGCCTGAATATTGAGGCGAGCCCGCGTGGTTCATGAGAATATTGAGTGTTCCTCAACCGGAAGCTCATGTCGAAAACTACGAACCTGCGCTATGTAATCTTTCTGGCGTGCACGGCCGCGCTCGGCGGCCTGCTCTTTGGCTTCGATGTTGCCATCATCACCGGAGCCGGCCCTTTCCTCACGCGGCACTTCGCGCTCAGCGACATCAGCCTGGGATGGGCGTTCAGCTCCCTGCTCTTCGGCTGCGTGCTGGGCTCGTTTGCCGCGGGCCGTCTCACCGATCGCCTCGGCCGCAAGCGCATGCTGGTGTGGGTTGCAGTGCTCTTCGCCCTCACCTCGGTGGCCACGGCCCTGGCGCCAAACTTTACGCTGTTCATCTGCGCGCGCTTTCTCGGCGGCATCGCCGTCGGCGGCGTCTCGCTGCTCTCGCCCATGTACGTCTCTGAGGTTTCGCCGCCCTCCATCCGCGGGCGCATGGGCACGTTCTACCAGATGTCGATCATCACCGGCATTCTCATCTCCTATTGCATCAACTATCTGCTGCGCAACACCGGCGAGGCCAACTGGCGCTGGATGTTTTTGACCGGAGTTGCGCCGTCACTTCTCTTTCTAGTGATGATTGCCCTGGCGCCGGAAACTCCGCGCTTCCTGGTGCGCATCGGCAAGACGCGCGAGGCCTTCGACCTGCTGGAGCGCATCGAAAACGACGAGATCGCGCGCAAGGAAATCGCCGCCATCACGGAAGCGCTCAAAGAAACGCGGCCCACGATGCAGAACCTGAAGCGGCCCGGCGTGCGTCGCGCATTGATCGCGAGCGCCTGCCTGGCCGTTCTCATTCACGTCTCGGGCATCAACACCATCATCGATTACGCGCCCAAAATCTTTCTCTCCGCGGGATTTAAAGTCGACGCCGCCCTCATCTCCACATTTTTCGTCGGCCTCAACAACATGATCTTCACCACGGTCGCGTTCTGGGTCATCGATCGCTTTGGCCGCAAGCCGCTCTATATTATCGGTTCTCTCGGCATGACCGTCGCCCTCAGCGGGCTCCTCGTCGCCGTTGTCACCGGACACTTCCACGGCCCTCTCGTTCTCGCACTTGTCCTGCTCTACCTCGCCTTCTTCGCCTCCTGCGTCGGTCCCGTCTTCTGGACCCTCGTTCCCGAAATCTTTCCCAGCGACGTGCGCGGCGCGGCCATGACCGTCCCCGTCCTTCTGCAATGGGTCGCCAACGCCGTGGTCGTGCTTTACTTCCCTACTGCATTCGATAGCATCGGCAAAGCAGTCACGTTCGGGTTTCTCGCGCTCATGTCGCTCACGCAGGCGCTGTTCACATGGCGCTTCGTGCCCGAGACAAAAAACAAGCCGCTCGAAGAGATCGAGCAGTACTGGGTGGCGCGCGGCAAAGCGGCGCCCGAGATCTCTGCTTAAGGAAGTAACCTGAGCCGTTACCGACCTCATATTGTCGATGTTGATGCCGTAATGAACGTGGTACGGTAACCTGCGCCACCCCGCCGCGCGCGAGTTGGGCGCGCCGATAATCGGTGATGTGGCCAGTGGAAACAATCTCGCGCTCATGCAGGACTACAGCACGTATCTTCGCGTGGAAAAAGGGCTTCGCCCCCTCACCTGCGAAGCCTACCTGAGCGACCTGCGCATCTTTGCCGAGTTCCTCGAGAGCCGCAACGTTCTGCTCCTCACGGCGCGCGAAGCCGACGTCGCCGGATTGCTCGAGCACCTGCGCAATCACGGCATCGATTCGCGCTCCTCGGCGCGCAAGCTCAGTTGCCTGCGCGGATTCTACAAGTGGCTCCTTCTCGACCGGCGCATTCATCACGATCCTACCGTCAACATCGAGTCGCCGAAAGCGTGGAAAGTTCTGCCCAAGTCGCTGGCCGAGCCGGAAGTGACCGAAATGTTGGAGCGGGCCGCGCTCGCCGCATCGCATCCCCAGGCCAAGGCCACCGCGTTGCGCGACCAGGCCATTCTTGAGCTTTTGTATGCGGGCGGGCTGCGGGTTTCTGAAGTTGTTTCGCTTGCCACCAGCGACCTCGCGCTCGACGAAGGGCGCGTGCACGTGCGCGGCAAAGGCGACAAGGAACGCATTGTGCCACTCGGGCGCTCCGCGCTTCAGGTTTTGCAACAATATTTGCGCGAAGGGCGGCCGCATCTCGAACGCATCAGCTCAGCACGCAAAGGCAGAGCGCGGCTTCGCCATGATCGCGCCGGTATGTTTCTTTCCTTGCGTGGCATGCCTCTCACGCGGCAGTGGATTTGGCGCCTGGTAAAAACATCAAACCACACAACGAGCCCGCATGGATTGCGCCACAGTTGCGCCACGCACATGGTGGAGCACGGCGCGGACCTGCGCAGCGTGCAGATGATGCTCGGCCACGCCGACATCTCTACGACGCAGGTCTACACGCATCTCGCGCTCGGCCGGCTCAAGACCGTGCACCGCATGCATCACCCGCGCGGCGCGCGGCGGCCTGTAGAAGTCGAGACGGAGGCCGGCGCACGTCCCGGTCCGCGCCTCGTCAAGCGAAGAGTTTCGGAAGAGGCCCCGTCATGACGGCCACGGCTGCGCCTCCCATCGCCGACGCGCCCGTTGCCTCCCCGTCCGCATCCATCGCCGCTTTGGTTAGCGCCTATCTTCATATGCTGGCCAACGAGCGCGGCGCATCCGCACACACCTTGCGCGCCTACGAGCGCGAGCTGCACGATTTCGCGGCGTGGCTCGGCGGGCGCGACGGCGTGCCCGCAGTCGTCGAGATCGAGCACACGCACATTCGCGCCTACCTCGGCACGCTCTACGAGCGCGGATTGTCGAAGGCCTCGGCGGCGCGCGCGCTGGCCGCCATTCGCAGTTGGTTCAAGTGGCTAGCCCGCAACCATCACATCGAGCAAAATGCGGCGTCGCTCGTCTCCACGCCGCGCCTGCCCAAGCATCTGCCGCGCGTCCCTTCCATCGAGCAGATGAACCGTGTCGTCGATTCCGTAGGCGACGATGCCGCCAGTTGGCCGGCGCGCGATCGCGCCATTCTCGAAATGCTGTACGGTTGCGGCATCCGCAACGCCGAGCTTACCGGACTCAACCTCGACGACATTCACTGGGCCAACGAAGCCATCCTGGTGCGTGGCAAAGGGCAAAAGCAGCGCTACGTGCCGCTCGGCGACGCCGCCGCCGATGCCTTGCGCGCCTATCTATCGGAGCGGGCCGCTCGCCTGGCCGCGGCCGCCGAACAGAAACCAGTTCGTACCTCAGCGCTGTTTCTAAGCCTGCAATTGCGCGGCCTCGCCAAAGGCGGCGAAGCGCGGCTCACCACGCGCAGCGTCGCCCGCATCGTCAAGCGCATCGCCATCCTGCGCGGACTCTCCTCCGACGTGCATCCGCACACATTGCGCCACGCCTTCGGCACGCATCTGCTCGAAGAAGGCGCCGACCTGCGCGCCATTCAGGAACTGCTCGGCCACGAGCGCCTCTCCACGACCCAGCGCTACACGCAACTCACCACCGCGCAGTTAACCGCCGTCTACGATAAAACGCATCCGCGCGCGAACTAGCGCAAGCGGAATCGCGCTACGTCGAGTAGTCCGCATTAATGCTGATGTATTCGTGCGTCAGGTCGGTGGTCCAGAAAACGCACGAGCCGGAACCCTGGTGCAACCGAATATTGATGGAGAATTCCCGCTGCGAGATGTATGCGTGCGCCGCGGCCTCGTCGAACTGCGGCGCGCGTCCACCGTCGCGGCAAATCGGCAACGCGCCAAAATCAATATCGAAGCGATT
>Ga0302320_10025210_pt1 | contig 11574 bp, 7 predicted proteins | sample Bog_T0_3_FD_202130 | JGI IMG/M metagenome (GOLD analysis project Ga0302320, IMG submission 202130) | Peat permafrost microbial communities from Stordalen Mire near Abisko, Sweden - Bog_T0_3 | ecosystem: Environmental > Terrestrial > Soil > Wetlands > Peat | place: Sweden: Abisko, Stordalen Mire... | reverse complement strand
TGGCCAGCCTCAAGCGCCTCCATGAGTTTTCGGTCGCTTGATAAAACCGGTCCCGATTCATTTGATTGTAACAAAATTTCCAATGAAGCCTGCTGGACGGCGCACTTACCTGATGGCATTATGTGCGACCATGTTTCCCTCCCGCCGTACCCTCCCGATTACCCGCCTTCTGGCCGTCGCCGCTTGTGGCGCCTTTCTCGCGATTCCCTACGTGGCTCGCGCGGAGCATCATCATCCCCCCGCACCAAGCGAAAACAAATCGCTCGAGGAAACAGCGACCCTCGGCGGCCAGGTGCTGGATCCCCCGGTCGGGATTGAACCCGACTACATCCTGTTTCATTCGGGCAGCGTTGACCTCGCAGCGACCCTCCGTAATGATAAAACGCGGGGAACGATTGATGTTTCGGTATGGGGTTACGCTACGGGCACCTATTCTGTGAGCGGCGTCGCCGAGTCCTCAGGCAGCACTTACGCATTGGGCAGCCTTACCGTGAGAGGATTCGTCTTCCCCATCTGGACGGGGACCACTCCCATCTTTATGGACGGCACCCGCGCCCGGGGCGGTACCCTCCTCAGCCTCACCGGCACCGGCGATGGCGGCTTGCCGATCGTCTTTGGAACCTCAGCATTTGGATCCGGCTCCGCCCATTTCGGCGGCAAAAAATCCCCGCTCCCGGACGGCCTCAGCCCCTTTGACATTGAATCGGTCTCCGTGTCCGATTCCAACGGAAACCTCATTTCGACGGCCACCCTTACCCCGGTATCACAAGGCTCATACGAGGCCGAGTCCCCACTCACCTCCGGGACCATCGCGCCGGACGCAACCGGGTCTGCATTGATCCGGGCCAGCCTGCAGCCGTTCTTCTATTTCGAGGCCGCGAGTGCCGTGCATCCCGCCGTATCCAAGGCCGTCACCACCGGCTCGCTCGGCATCTGGACCGGCCCTGTGCCGAAGATCCCGCAGCCAATGCCCTGGATCCCGTGGAACCCCCAGACCGGTGAACTGGTCATCCACGCCCATCATCTGCCAGCCTCCACTGCCCTTTCCTATGAGGCTGACGGCACCGTCCTCGGCAGCGGTACGACCGATTCCGCCGGAAACTTCAAGGTTTACGCCACTCAGGGCGGTACCCACGGGACCCTGCCTTCCACGCTCGACCTGTTTTCGGTCCAGTCCGTCACCGTCGTTGACGGCTCGGGCAACGTGTACGTGTCTACCAGCTTCTAGCAACAGCTCCTAGGCCGTGGCAGGCGGCAGCTTCGGCAGGTGTTCAGTGCAATACTCCTGACCATCCCGGGCGACCCGGAAATCGAGCTCCGGATTCGTGATCTCCGTGCGATGGCAGGTAGCGCATTTGTGAAGCGTCTCGTCGCCCGAGGCCTTGGCCTCCTCGAACTTTCGCCGTCGCTCGGAGACCTGCTGGCGGGTGCGCGCATTCCGGTAGATTTCCGGGCCGAAAAAGAGCAGGTAATTCGCCAGGGCGACCGCCAGGCTGACAAGGTAGGACAACCCTGAGTGCAACGCATAGTAAAGCATCCCGGCGGCGGCGATCCATGCCATCCATTTCACCTTCGCCGGGATGACGTACATGATGAATATCATTTCATCTGGGTAGAAATGGGCGAACGCAAAGAGCAATGACGTATTGAGAAGCGCCGCCGCGAAGGACCCCCCAACCTCGCCAAAAATATAAGCCTCCATGAATGACGCCACGGTGATCCCGATCATCCCGGTGAAGTAGTAAACATTGAACCGGAACGAGCCCAGCGCATGCTCAAGACCGCTGCCGACCCACCAGAGGAACCACATGTACATTGCCGCCGAGATGTACTCGGGGAGGATGAAGGAGCCGAACTGGGGGATCAAAATGTACGTTACCAGCCGCCAGACCTCCCCGTGCAGGATCCCTGGCGGCCATAATACCAGCGCGAAGAGGAAGGCCGGGTTGAGCTTGGCCAGGATGTAAACCAGGACGTTCAACGCCACCACGTACCGAATAAGGCCGGGAATTGCGAAGCGGCCATAGCGGGATTCGAGGCGGTCTAGCAGGCTCATGTCAGAGGAGGATTGTCGGGGTCCCCCGAAAATGCAACCCGGATGGGTGTCCGGCCACGCAGGTGGCCCTAACTGAATTGCGCTTCCCCAACAAATCCCTTTTGCAAAACCCATTGCCCCCCTCTAGCTTTGCTCCCCGTGACAGCCACCACGGCCTTGAAGACCACTCCACTCTACGAAGAACACCTCCGCCACGGTGCAAAGATGATCGAATTCGGCAGCTGGCTCATGCCCGTCCAGTACAGCGGCATTGGGGATGAGCACCTCGCCGTCCGGGAAAATGCCGGGCTCTTCGATATCTCCCACATGGGGCAGTTCATCGTCAGCGGCCCCCGCGCGGGGGCATGGCTGAATCGCCTGCTTACCAATGACATCGCACGCCTCACCCCCGGCCATGGGCATTACACCTTTCTCCTTAATGAAAACGGCGGGGTCATCGACGACCTCATCGTTTACCATCTCGGGGAGGAGGAGTACCTGCTCATCGTCAATGCCGGCAAGCGCGAGGAGGACTTCGCGTGGATGCAGGAGCGCCTCGAGCCGGATGGCGTCGTATTTACCAATCGCAGCGCGGACTACGTGGGCCTGGCGCTCCAGGGGCCGAAGGCGCCGAAGCTTTTCGACGAATTGTTTGGCACATCGAGACCCGGCCGAAACGAAGTGCGGCAGATTACCCGCAACGGGGTCCCTTTCGTCATCGCATGCACCGGATACACAGGGGAAAAAGGGTTCGAATTGTTTTTCCCCGCAAGCGAAGCGGCGGCGCAATGGAACCGGATTCTCGAGCAGGGTGCCGCGGAGGGCATCAAGCCTTGCGGGCTGGGAGCCCGCGATACCTTGCGGCTGGAGATGTGCTATCCGCTCAATGGCTCGGATCTTTCGCCGGCGCATTCGCCGCTCGAGGCGGGGCTCTCGATTTTTGTCGATTTGAACAAGCCTGAGTTCGTGGGGCGCGACGCGCTTTTGGCGCAACGGACGCAGGGAATTGCGGTCCGGCTGGCGCCGATCAAGATGACCGAGAAAGGGCCGCCTCCGCGGGCGCATTATCCGGTATTGAAGGATGGGCGGCAGGTGGCGGAGCTCTCCAGCGGGACGCTTTCCCCTTCGCTCGGGGTCGGGATCGGCATGGCTTACCTGCCTGCGGAGCTGGCGCGGATCGGCGAGGAACTCGAGATCGAAATCCGGGGGCGGCGGTTCAAGGGGGTTGTGGAGCGGAAGCCGTTCTACAAGCCGACCACTGACTAGTATTGCTTGAAATCCGAATTATGAACGTACCTGAACATCTCTTATACGCGGAAACCCATGAGTGGCTGAGGCTCGACGGCGAGACGGCCACGGTGGGCATTACCGATCACGCGCAGGCGGAATTGACCGACATCGTTTATGTCGAGCTGCCAAAAGTGGATGCGGCGCTGACGGCCGGCCAGCCCGCGGCGGTGGTGGAATCGGTCAAGGCGGCCAGCGATATTTACTCGCCCATTGGGGGGACGGTGGCGGAGGTAAACCCGGCGCTCGAGGCGGACCCGGGATTGGTGAACCGGGACCCATATGGCGAAGGATGGCTCTACAAGCTCAAGGTCGAGGCCGGCGAGCAAATCGAGAGGCTGAAAGAGCCGGCTCAATATCGGGAATTGATCGCGGGGAGCGGAAAGTACGACGTCTAGATGCATACCAAACCTTCCGTGGCACTGGATACGTTTGCCCGCAGGCACATTGGACCCGATGAAGTCGAGAGCGCGGCGATGCTGCGCGAGCTGGGGCTTGGGTCGATGGCGGAACTCATCGACCGGGCGGTGCCGGCGTCGATCCGGCTGACGAAACCACTCGATTTGCCGGCGGCAAAAGGGGAGCGCGAGGCGCTTGCGGAATTAAGGGACATCGCATGGCGGAACCAGGTCGTTCAGAATTATATCGGATGCGGGTATTCCGGGTGCATTACTCCTCCGGTCATCCAGCGGAACATCCTGGAGAATCCGGGCTGGTACACGGCTTATACTCCGTACCAGGCGGAGATTGCGCAGGGGCGGCTCGAGGCGCTGCTGAATTTCCAGACCATGATCACGGAACTGACCGCCATGGATATTGCGAACGCTTCGCTGCTCGATGAAGGCACCGCGGCGGGCGAGGCGATGGCGGTGTGCTTCGCGGCGCGCAAGAATGCGAAGCTGACCAGTTTTTTCGTTTCGGACTCGTGCCACCCGCAGACGATCGCGGTGGTGGAAACGCGGGCGAAACCACTCGGGATCTCGGTCACGGTGGGCGATGAGCGGAAGCCCGACTTTGCGCCGGGGGCGCATTTCGGCGGATTGTTCCAGTACCCGGCAACGGACGGCGAAATCCGGCGGTATGACGAGGTGATCGCGGCGTTGCACGCGGCCGGTGGGCTGGCGGTGGTAGCGGCGGATTTGCTCGCGTTGACACTGTTGCGCCCGCCGGGGGAATGGGGCGCGGATATCGCGGTCGGTTCGAGCCAGCGCTTCGGCGTGCCGCTCGGTTTCGGCGGACCGCACGCGGCGTACTTTGCCACCCGGGACAATCTCAAGCGGCATATGCCCGGGCGGCTCGTGGGTGTCTCGCACGATGCGGAAGGACGGCCCGGTTACAGGCTCGCCCTCCAGACGCGGGAGCAGCATATCCGGCGTGAGAAGGCGACGAGCAATATCTGCACGGCGCAGGTGCTCCTTGCGGTGATGGCGTCAATGTACGCCGTCTACCATGGACCGGAGGGGCTGAAGAAGATCGCCCGGCGGATTCATACGCAGGCACTCGGCCTTGCGGTGGCCCTGCGGGAACTGGGTCACGATGTGCCGGGGGGGCCGATTTTTGACACGGTTCGAGTCAACGTGGCGGGCGCCGCGGCGATCGTGCAGGCGGGTGTGACCGAAGGGGTCAATTTGCGGGCGCTGGATGCTGGAACGGTTTGTATCTCGGTGGATGAGACCACGGAAGACTTTGCGGGGGTGCTCAGGGCCTTCGGGGGAGTCGGAGATGAAAAGGACCAGAGTGACGAAGCCGGAATCAAAGGCGGATACGAAGCGGGTCTGGAGCGGACATCGCCATTTTTGACCCACCCAGTTTTCAATCGGTACCATACGGAGACGGAGATGTTGCGGTACATCCGGGGCCTGGAGGCAAAGGACCTTTCGCTGACAACCTCAATGATTCCGCTCGGGTCATGCACGATGAAGCTGAACGCCACGGCGGAGATGCTGCCGGTGTCCTGGCCCGAGATTGGCACATTGCATCCCTTCGCGCCGGCGGAACAGACGCTGGGGTATGAGCGCATTTTTAATGACCTCGAGCTATGGCTTGCGGAGATCACCGGGTTCGCCGCCGTCTCGCTCCAGCCAAATGCCGGCTCGCAGGGCGAATACGCGGGATTGCTCGCGATCCGCGATTATCACGCCGCCCGGGGTGATGGGCATCGCAACGTCTGTTTGATCCCGCAATCCGCCCATGGCACCAACCCGGCCAGCGCGGCGATGGCGGGATTTCGCGTGGTTGCGGTGCATTGCCTCGAGGATGGAGATATCGACCTGCCGGACCTGCGGGCAAAGGCGGCGACCCATGCCGCGGACCTGGCATGCCTGATGGTGACTTATCCTTCCACCCACGGCGTGTTTGAGGAGGGGATCCAGGAAGTTTGCGATATCGTCCACACCTACGGCGGGCAGGTTTACATGGACGGGGCAAACATGAACGCCCAGGCGGGCCTTTGCCGGCCGGGCGACTTCGGGCCGGACGTGTGCCATCTCAACCTGCACAAGACATTTTGCATCCCGCACGGCGGAGGCGGTCCCGGGGTGGGACCCATCGGCGTGGCGGCGCACCTGGCGCCGTTCCTGCCGGCGCCCCGGGGCGAAGGGGGACAGATCAGCGCGGCGCCGTTTGGCAGCGCATCGATCCTCGTGATCTCCTGGATGTATATCCGGATGATGGGCGAGGAGGGTCTGCGGAGGGCGACGGAGACGGCCATCCTGAATGCCAACTACATCGCCCACCGGCTCGACCCCTATTTCCCGGTGCTGTTCCGCGGCAAAGCGGGCCTCGTGGCCCACGAGTGCATCCTCGATCTCCGTCGCTGGAAGCTGTTCGGGGTCGAAGTCGAGGACGTGGCCAAGCGGCTCATGGATTACGGCTTCCATGCCCCGACCGTTTCATGGCCGGTGCCAGGCACGGTGATGATCGAACCGACCGAGAGCGAATCCCGCGCGGAACTGGACCGGTTTTGTGACGCGATGATCGCGATCCACGGTGAGATGAAAGCCATCGAGGGCGGCCAGATGGATGGAACGAATAATCCGCTGAAGCGCGCACCTCACACCGCAGCGGCGGTGACCGCGGACGTATGGGACCGGCCCTATTCGCGGCAGGTGGCCGCATATCCGGCACCGTGGCTCAAGGAGCGGAAGTTTTGGCCGGCGGTGGCACGGATCGATAATGTGTACGGGGACCGGAATCTGGTTTGCTCTTGTTTGCCGCTGGAGGCGTTTACGGACGAGGCGTGAGCGACGGGTCAATCCCGCTAAACGCCCGGATTCGAAGATTTGCTCGCAGGGATGCAAGAGCGGAAGAACCTTAACGCAGAGCGCGCAGAGGACGCAGAGGAGCAGAGAAAGGAATAGGCAGGATCGAACATTGACGCGCCTGCGGGGACCGGGCTTCTCAGTTCGTTTCGTTGGAAAGAAATTCGGTAACAAGGGGCGGAGCAAACCGTTGAAGTAATCAAAACCCTGACTGACGAGTTGCGCCCAAACTCTTTTTTCTTGACCTACGGCGCTTAGACTATTTCGTCATCGAGAGGTGTAGACATGCGCAACCATGAGATGTCAGCGAAATATCGGTTCCCGACGGCATTAACCAATAAGCCCACTGACCGCGATAAAAACACAAACGAGGCCCCCGCAAGACCAACCGTTACGCAAGAGCAATGACCGCTGGAAATGGATGGCCGGCGCGACCGCCGCCTCCACCGCTGCAGTCACCGCCTCCCATGCCGCCATTGTGCAGATCAGTCTCATCGGGAATAGCTTTTCCTATCACGATAATTCGCTGAACGGCGATCTGACAGGCGGGAAAACAATCGTCGATTTCAGAGATCTCGCGTCCAGTTTTCTCAGCACCGACTATGGCGGCGGCGCCCGGGTGAGCGCCCTCGTCGGTTCCGTTTTTATCCGCGCGGCCTTTGGGTTCGGCATCATCACGACGGCCAGCGGACAATACGAAGACGTCTCCAGCACAAGCCTGACTTTGGGTCAAAAGACTGCCCGCGGATCCGGCGTCACCGCAGCCAGTCTGATTCCGATTACATTCACGGATCCGCGATACAATGGCGGAGCCCGGACGGATGCGTTGCTCGAAGTCGATGGCGGCGAAGGCGCCTATCTCGCGCTCACACGTCTGGTCTTCGATAATGCCGACGCGAAGGCATCCTTGAGTACTGTGGTTGCCGGAGGAACGAACACCGTTATCGGCACGACGGAGCAGGGATTCTATGCGCGGGTAAAAAACGATTTCACCGGCGACGGGAGCCCGGACCTGATTTTTCAGAACATTGCCACAGGAGAGGTGATGGCCTGGCTGCTGAACGGGACGACCTATCAATCCACAAAGGCCATCGGAAATGTGGGCAAATCCGCCTGGCAGATCGCGGGCACCGGGGTCTTCAGCGGAAACGGGCAAAACGATCTTCTCTGGCAGAATAGCGTGACAGGGGAAATCGTCATCTGGTTGCTCAATGGAACTAAGCACATTTCAACGCACAGCGTAGGCAAGGTGGCTGATACGGCCTGGAAGATCGTAGGAACCGGAGTCTTCAGCGGAAGCGGCAAACCGGACCTGGTGTTTCAAAACACCAAAACCGGCCAAGTCGAGATATGGTTAATGAACGGAGCCACTCACGTATCAACCTGGCCTGTGAGCACTGAGGCCGACACCGATTGGAAGATAGTGGCCACCGGGGACATTGATGGGGACGGAAACACCGACCTGATTTTCCAGAACAGCAGTACTGGCCAGATCATGGTTTGGTACATGAACGGCACGAACTATGAATCGTCAGCAACGCTGGAGACCATACCTGGGGCGGGATGGAATGTAGTGGGGGCCGGAGACTTCAACCGGGACGGTAATACCGATTTGGTGCTGCAGAATAGTACGACCGGAAAGATCGAGATATGGCTGATGAACGGAGGGACTTACGTTTCGACAGTCCATACTGGGACGGAGAGCGATACAAACTACCAGATAAGAAATCGATAATCCCCATGAACAAACAAAAATCAACTGCCGCGCGCATAACGAAACCGAAGATCCATCTGCAGAACTCCAGGCCAGCGCCTACTCTGAGCCGGCATTGGAAGTCACTGGCCCGATTCGCGGCGGCGACAACGGCGGCAACGGCAGTTTCCCAAGGTGCCGTTGTTCAGATTAATCTCATTGGCAATTCGCTAGCAGTCGGCGATAAAGCACTTGATGGCGATGATACCGGCGGCAGCCGGACCATATCGATAATCGACATTGTGACTGGACGCGTATCGGGTACCAACAATGCGAAAGCTTCGGTAAATGCTACTATCGCTGGAGTCAAATGCCGTGCCATCCACGGTGCAAGTTCCGATCTTGAAACAGTGTTCTCGTCCGCACGAGTTGGCAGTCACGTGCAGACTTTTACTTCCTTCGAAGGGCAAAGTAATCATAAACCGCATGCGTTCGTCGATGCGCTGGTGCCAATCCAATTTTCCGATGCCAAATTCAACAACGGAAAGCGGACCGCTGGTTTCGTTGAGATAGAGGCAGCCGGATATCCGACGGAAATTTCCCTCACGCGTATCGTCTTTGATAACTCAAGCACGGCTGCACCCTCCGGCGTGGTTGCCGGAGGGAGTAACACCGTTATCGGCACGACGGAGCAGGGATTCTATGCGCGGGTGAAAAACGATTTCACCGGCGATGGCAGCCCTGACCTAATTTTTCAGAACAAAGGCACCGGAGAGGTGATGGCGTGGCTGCTTAGCGGGACGACCTATCGATCCACAAAGGCCATCGGAAATGTGGGCAAATCGGCATGGCAGATCGTGGGCACCGGGGTCTTCAGCGGAAACGGGCAAAACGATCTTCTCTGGCAGAATAGCGTGACAGGGGAAATCGTCATCTGGTTTCTTGACGGAACGAAGCACATTTCAACCCACAGCGTAGGCAAGGTGGCTGATACGGCCTGGAAGATCGTAGGAACCGGAGTCTTCAGCGGGAGCGGCAAACCGGACCTGGTGTTTCAAAACACCAAGACCGGCCAAGTCGAGATATGGTTAATGAACGGAGCCACTCACGTATCAACCAAGGCTGTGGGCACTGAGGCCGATACCGATTGGAAGATCGTGGCGACCGGCGATATCGACGGGGACGGTAATACCGACCTGGTGTTCCAGAATAGCAGCACATCTCAGATCATGGTTTGGTATATGGATGGCACGAGCTATGAATCGTCGGGAACGCTTGAGCCTGTGCCTGGGACCGGATGGAGTGTGGTTGGAGCGGAGGACTTCAACGCGGATGGCAATACGGATTTGCTCCTGCAGAATACTACGACCGGGAAGGTCGAGATATGGCTGATGAACGAAGGGACATACGTTTCGACTGTACATATTGGGACGGAAAGTGACACCCACTGGCAGATCAAGAATCGGTAGAGCCGTGCCAATCCAACCGCCCATGAATACACTCGGCACGCCGCCATGCCCGGTTTCGGTTGAATCCGAAATTGCGCCGGACTTCATTCCCGGAAACAAGCCGGATAACGGGACCGAGTTACGGGATCGAACGGTATCCGCGGAGACCAGTGAGGGCCCAAGCGGTCTGGCACTCCTGGCGCTGGGGGCCGGTGGTATACTCGAGCGCCGCCGGCGGAATAAATCCGGGTAAGCGATCCGATCCTCATACCCCCCAATGGCTACCAACCATCTCCCGCGCAAGGTCCTGCTGATCGGTTGGGACGCAGCGGACTGGAAAGTCATCATGCCGCTGGTGGATGTGGGGAAGATGCCGAACCTGGGGCGTTTCATCGAGGGTGGGATCTGCGGAAACATCGCCACACTTCAGCCAGTGCTGAGCCCGATGCTTTGGACCTCGATCGCAACCGGCAAGCGAGCTTACAAGCATGGCATCCACGGCTTTTCGGAACCCGACCCCGTGACGGGGGGAATCCGGCCGGTGACGAACCTGTCGCGGAAGACGAAGGCGGTCTGGAACATCCTAAACCAGAACGGCCTCAATACGATCGTTATCGGGTGGTGGCCATCGAATCCCGCGGAGGAATTGTCGAGGGGCGTGATGGTCTCGAACGATTACCAGCGGGCGGACGGAATAGATCCGGCGAAGTGGCCCCTCAAGCCCGGCACGATCCATCCGGGCCGGCTCGAGAAGGTGCTGACGGAATTGCGATTCCATCCGGCCGAGCTGACAGAAGAGGATTTGCGGCCGTTCCTGCCCGGGCTGGAGGGGATGAGCCGGGAGCATCTGGACAAAGCTGAGAAAGATCCGCGGGTCCAGTCGTTGTTGAAGATCATTGCGGATTGCACTTCGATCCACTCGGCGGCCACGGGACTGATCCAGAACGAGCCATGGGATCTGATGGCGGTGTACTACGACGCGATCGACCACTTCGGGCATGCCTTCATGCGGTATCACCCGCCAAAGCGGGATCATATCGATGATTGGGATTACCGCGTCTTCAATTATTGCCTGGAAGGGGGGTACCGCTACCACGACATGATGCTGGGGACGCTGCTGCGGCTGGCGGGGGAGGAGACAACCGTCATTCTGATGTCGGATCACGGGTTTCATCCGGATCATCTGCGTCCATCGGCGATCCCTCGGGAGCCGACCGGGCCGGCGGTGGAGCACAGGCAGTTTGGCATCTTCGCCGCGCGCGGGCCGAGCATCCGGAAGGATGATCGCATCTACGGGGCCAACCTCCTGGACATCTGCCCCACGCTGCTGCACCTCTTTGGTCTGCCTGTGGGGGAGGACATGGATGGCAAGGTGCTGCTGGAGATTTACGAGGAGGAGCCGCCGGCGATCCAGCGGGTCCCAAGTTGGGACGCCATCGAGGGCGACCATGGGATGCACCCGCCGGACCGGCAAATCTCGCCTGCGGACTCGAAGGCGGCGCTCGATCAACTGGTGGCGCTGGGCTACATCGCCGAGCCGAATGAGGATAATGCGAGGGCTATCGAGGAGACGGTTCGTGAGCTGGACTATAACCTCGCCATGGCATGCATCGACGGCGGGATTTACAACCAGGCCAGCGAGATCTTGGAGCGACTTCACGGAAACTGGCCGATGGAGCACCGGTTCGGTTTCAAGCTGACGTCGTGTTACCAGAGCCTGGGATGCACAGCGGAACTGCGGCGGCTGGTTTCGACCTTGGTCGAACGGCGGATCGAGGAGGCCAATGCGGCCGCGGAGACCTTGAAGGCACTCAATCTGGACGATCCCGAGGTGCGCCAAGCAGAGCAGGA
>Ga0302320_10025203_pt1 | contig 11576 bp, 4 predicted proteins | sample Bog_T0_3_FD_202130 | JGI IMG/M metagenome (GOLD analysis project Ga0302320, IMG submission 202130) | Peat permafrost microbial communities from Stordalen Mire near Abisko, Sweden - Bog_T0_3 | ecosystem: Environmental > Terrestrial > Soil > Wetlands > Peat | place: Sweden: Abisko, Stordalen Mire... | reverse complement strand
TGCCGATTGGGGCCAGGGCACGGTACAGGGATTCACGGTAAGCGGCAATCTCTACACAGCCGATCCGCTGGATGGTGTTCCGCTCGACAACGGCCTGCAGGCGCTGGCAACAACGCCGACTTTGAATGCGAACCAGCTCGACGGCACCTCGACCAGCGTCGATTACGTGGCCAAGAGCAACGGACGTCCGGGCATGGTGGAGAACTGGACACTTGAAGCGCAGTATGAATTGCGGCCGCACCTGTACGCCACGCTTGGTTATCTGGGTATGCATGCCATGCGCCTGCACGCCATGCTCACCTATATGAACGACATGCCGGACAAGTACATGGCGTATGGTGATTATCTGAATTGGTGGGCCTATTATCCGGGCGACGCCAACTCGCCTTCTACCGGTTATGTGGGCGCGCCGATGGAGCCGTACTCTACCTTCAGTTGCAATTCGGGCTGCACCTGGCCGATCAACGAACCAGAGTATCAGGCGCTGCGGCCCTTCCCTCAGGTGCAGTACATCAACATGGACAGCTATCTGCAAAACCTTGGCCAGTCTACCTACAACGCGCTCGAGGCCAAGCTCGAACAGCGTTTCCACAACGGGTTGAACGTGCTAGCGTCCTACACCTTCTCGAAGACACTGACCGACGCCGACGCGATTCAGCCGTATGCAAGCACGAACCAGAACGGCGGCGCGGTGCAGGACCCGGAGAATCTGCGCGCGGAAAAGGCCGTCAGCAGCGAGGACATTCCGCAGAACTTTGTCATCAGTTACATCTACGAACTGCCCTTCGGCCGCGGCAAGCACTTCTTCGGCAATACGTCGCGGTTGACGAATCTGTTGATCGGCAACTGGATGGTGAGCGGCATTCAGCACTACCAGAGCGGCCAGCCGATCAGCATCTACGGAGCGACCGGCATCCCTGGCAAGAACTCGAGTGTGCGTTTCAACCGCGTGGCCGGGCAGCCGGTGAAGAACAAAAACTACAAAAGTCCGCTGGACTTTGAGAGCAAGTCGAATGCGACGGCTTGCGCGACGGGCTACTTCAATTGCTCGGCGTTTTACGATCCGAACCTGTATGAGAATCGCGATCCAAACGGCGTGGGCACAACCGGCCAAGGCAATGCGTGGCGCTTCGGCTCCATGCCGCGCAACTCCTCCGACATTCGCGGCTTCGCCTACAAGGATGAAGACTTCGCCATCGCGAAGGCCTTCTCGGTGCGCAACGACATCAAGATCGAGTTGCGCGGCGAGATGTTCGATGCCTTCAACCGGCACATCTTCACGCGTCCGGTCTCTGACCTCAGTTCCTCGATTTCAACCGTGGGCCAGATTGGCGGCCTGCAGCTCGGACCGAGGAATGTCCAGTTCCACCTGCGCATTACCTACTAGAGAGCATGTGTCATTTAGTGTCGGGCAGCGCGGCAAAACAGCCGCCTGCCCGACAGGATTTCCGCGACCTTCAATCCGAAGCAATACTTCGCGCCTTTTATACAGAGCACGAGGCTGACTATCGCGTTTTACAGGAGGCATTCAATGCACCGTATTTTTCTTCTGGTCCTTCTCGCCTGCTTCATCTCGGCCTGCGGAGGCAGCGGCGGATCCAAGTCGAGTTCAACCGCAGACGACATGGGAACGTTGACGACGATAGGCGACACCTATACTTTCACGCTGAAAAATGCGGCCAGCGGCATGATGCTCGGCATCTCTGGACAGAGCCAGACAGCGAGCACGTACGTGGTGCAAGAGTCCGCCAGTACGAGCACAAGCGATGTTGGCTGGCATGCCATTCCCATGGGTGGCTCCGAATACAACCTTGAAAACATGCTCACGCATCAGTTGATGGGCGTCAGCGGGGCCTCGACCTCTTCGGGCGCTCAGGTTTTGCAGTACGCCGACAATGGCACGGCCGATCATCTGTGGAAGTTCTATCTGCTCACTGACGGCAATTACCTCATCGAGAATGTGAACAGCGGCCTGTATCTGGAGGATCTCGATTCGAGCACGTCGACTGCGGCGACCATTGCACAGGGAACTCGCAGTAGCACCGCGACCGGATGTACCTGCCAGGAGTGGGCGCTGACGATGACGACCACCGCCGCCTATCCCAGTCCGACGACGGTTTCCGTCGCCTATTCGTCGACTTATTCTGACACGCAGACCATCGGCATTCACGATCCGGCGATGATCAAAGTCAACTCAACCTACTATCTTTATTCGACGCACAGTCTGCTACATGCGCACCAGTCGACAGACCGCGCGACCTTTAGCGATGAGGGTTTCGCGCTCTCTTCCGTGCCCTCGTGGACTAACGCCTACACAGCTTCGAGCGGCGATTTGTGGGCCCCGGACATCTCCTATCACAGCGCGTCGTCGAATCCTTATTGGCTCTACTACGCGGCTTCGACCTTTGGCAGCACAACCTCGGCGATCGGCCTGGCCTACAGTCAGACAGGCGCACCTGCCACCTTCACCGACTCGGGAGCGGCTATTTATACCTCGACGCAATGCTCCGGATCGAATGCCATCGATCCAGCTTCGGTGGTCGACGTCTCAGGCAATGACTGGATGGTCTTCGGCTCGTGGTCGAAGGGGATTTATATCGTGCCTGTCGATCAGAGCACCGGGATTCCCGCATCGACGGCAACCTGCACGCAACTCGCCTATCATCCCTCAGGCACGGGCCTTGAAGGCGCGTTCATCTATCAGCATGACGGCTACTATTATCTGTTCGCTTCGATCGATACCTGCTGCGACGGAACCGGCAGCACCTATCGCATCGTGGTGGGTCGCTCGAGCACCATCAATGGCAGCTATACCGATCGCGGCGGCGTCGCGCTGACCTCAGGCGGCGGCACGATTCTGCTCAGTTCGCACAACAACGTCTACGGTCCCGGCGGGCAGTCGGTCTTCTCCGACGCGGACGGCGATTTTCTGACGTACCACTACTACGATGGCAACAACAGCGGATACCCGGCCCTGGGCATCAACGTTCTTGGATGGACGAGCGACGACTGGCCGTACATCGCGAAGTAACTTTTGTGAATAAGAATGGAGAACGATTGATGCGATTTTCTGTTTTGCTCGCAACGTTTTTTTGCGCGGCGCTGATGCCGCCGACGTTCGCTCAAAAGGCACTGGTATTGAGCGGCGACTATCCGATGGCGCACGATCCTTCGATCGGCGTCGACGGCAAAAATTATTATGTCTTCACGACGGGTCTTGCACCCGATGGCGGCCAGTTCGCCGTGCGTTGCTCGCAGGATCTCGCAGCCTGGAAGATTTGCGGGCACGTCTTCGACGCGATCCCGGCCTGGATTCATCAGGCCAGTCCGTCGACCAAGGAACTGTGGGCCCCCGACGTTTCGTACTTCGCGGGCAAGTATCATCTCTACTACGCGTACTCGGCTTTTGGCGTGAACACCTCGGGCATCGCGCTGGCAACCAATGCGACGCTCGATCCTCGCGACCCGCGCTACCACTGGAAGGATGAAGGACTCGTGTTGCGCTCGACGGCTACCGACGACTTCAATGCTATCGATCCGAACATTGTCTTCGATGAAAAGGACGCACCGTGGCTGAGCTTCGGCAGCTTCTGGAGCGGGATCAAGATGCAGCGCATCGATGCGGCGACGGGCAAGCTGGACGCGAGCAACGCGAAACTCTATGCGTTGGCCTCGCGCGCGAAACCTGCGCAGTCTGCGCCTGCCAAGCCCGGACTGCCGCCAGACTGGGAGGCGATTGAAGCGCCGTTTATTGTGCATCACGGCGATTTCTACTATCTGTTTGTCTCCTTCGATCTCTGCTGCCGTGGCACCGCGAGCAGTTATCGAACAATGGTGGGACGCGCGCGTAGCGTGACCGGACCGTATGTAGATGCGACGGGACAACCGATGCTCGTCGGTGGCGGCACCGGGCTGCTCACGGCCAATGGGCGCTGGCTTGGTCCCGGCGGCGGGTCGATCTTGCAGCGGCCCGAGGGCGACGTGATCGTCTTCCATGCCTACGACGCGAAGACCGGCAAGCCCGCGCTGCAAATCTCGACGCTGACGTGGGAAGGCGGCTGGCCCCATGCCGTGCTGGGCACAAGCGGCCAATCCGAATAGCGCACACGCATTACCAGGAATCAATTATGAGAGCTTTGGCGAAATCAGGACGGCGCATTTGGCTTTGGACCTAACCACAATCCGGATATTTTGCGGCCAGTCTCGAAGCGCCTTTTCGAGCATGCAGCGAGTTCGGAATGAAGGAAACACCAGTGCCTCTTTTTGCCGCTGCAAACAGAGTGACCAGGGAGTTCGCCCTTGCGGGCGAGCCGCTGCACTGTGAGCGGATGCAAGGTGAGGAGTTCGCCAGCGGTACGCGCGTCAATTAACCGTTCGGGTAGCGCGAATGGCGAGGGAAAGGGAGTGGGAGATGTGTTCCGCATAAAGCGCCTACCATGCTGGAGATTTGGCTAATAGGATTCCGCCACTCTGAAAGTAGGACAAAATGGCGCCAGCGCTCATTGCAAAAATGAGCGGGAGTGTGCAGCCTCTGCACATCTCCCAATGCGCGCCAATTGGTGCCGGATGAGCACATTCGGTCGGTTCGTATTCATGTCACTTGTGGTCGTGGTCTTCGGTGAATCGGGCACCTGACGCTGAGCTGGACGTGGATTCGATCCGTGTAACAAGTTCTGTCATTGTGTAATGCACGAATTGTCCGCCTAATTCTGTGAGGACCCAGGGCTTTGAACCTTCGAAAGCAGACTCCATCGTCGATGTTTTCGGAGTTCGCCCTGGTAGTCTGACTCTCTTTCGAAAGCGGCCTTGGTCGTCAGATTCACTGGGAATCCTGATAACTTCACCTATACTCAAGTCCCGAATCAGCATCTTGAAGAGGTCGGCATTTGCGGAGTCATCGCGGGGTATTTCGGAGCCGTAGACAGCCACTTTTGAGCAGGTAGAGCACGGCGTTGAAGACTTCATGCAAATCCACGGTGCGCGGCTTGGTGCGTTTGCGCACGCTTTCCAACAAGGGCCGGATCTGCTCGAACTGCTCTAGAGTGATGTCGCTCGGGTACGCTTTTCTCTGAACCATCCTTCTTGATTACTGCCTGACAGCTCCAGCTGCAAATAGTTGTCTGCAGTCTCTCGCCATGTCGGGTACAAAGATCGTAAACAGGCTCTTAGGCGAAAAGATCGGATCGGTACATGCAACCCCACAAGCAGTGCGACTCGGTGGTTCACGCAGTCCGCTTGTGGAATTGCAGCGAAGTGGCCTGGCTATTGCTCCGAAAGTTGAGTTAAAACTTCAGCTTGAGCGCGAACTGAAGCACGCGAGGCAGATTTTGTTGGGTTTGGCTGACCGTGCCATAGCCCGTGTATCCACCGGTGGAGGTCTGAACGGGAGCACCATCTGCGGGATTCGTATCCGGGGACGGGAACAGAACGCTGTTGGTGAGATTGAAGGCGTCTACGCGAAAAACCAGCATTGAACGACCGTACAGTCCGAAACTCTTCTGCATTGAGGCATCAAAGTTAGGCTCGGTGGGCGTGCGCACAGTAGAGATGCGGTCGGGCAGGTTTTTGAGTTGGTATTGTGGAATCGCCGCATAGCAGCCAAGCGAGTTTCCGGAACTGTAGTCGTTGTAGATCCACGCCTTAAGCGAGGAGCCGCCCTTCGGAGTGAAGCTATGGTTGCAGTCATAGTAATAGCTCGTGTTCAACCCTACGGGTTGCCCGGTTTGAGCTGAAAGGATGGAACTGAATTCCCATCCGTCGATCAGTTCTCCAACTACGCGGTTTGGCGTAGAGAAGAAGTGTTGTCCGCGCCCAATTGGAAGATTCCACTGCGAGGCCAGCGTAAAAACCTGCGTGCGATCGTAAGGGCTAATCTCGTAGCGAACAGTTGGGTCCTGGTATGGCCAGGAGTTGGTATAGCTCGTGCCGTTCATTGTTTTTGAATAGGTGTAGGCAAGCTGGAAGGTGAGCGCATCCGGGCCACCGATGCGCTTGTCAAGCTTGGCCTCGAACCCATCATAGATGTTCTTGCCCAGGGGCGCTGCGTCCCACGATACCTGGCCAAAGGCCGAGTATGCATGCATAAGACTGAGTGCTGAGATCTTGGAAGAAGAGCCAACGGTCGAAGTCGAAGGCAACACTCCGTAGTAGGGGTTCGACACGAGTTGGTTAAAATAGTTCGGATCAGCTTGAGCCTGCTTGAGCTGCGTGAGCGATACGGGATTGAGCGTGGTCGAAGTGCGCAGCCTGTAGGCGATGTTGCCGGAGTATTTAACGTCGAGCGTCATCTGGTCAGGCAGTTCGCGCTGAAAGCCAAGCGAAACCATGTTGGTCATGGGAATTTTACGCTGTGGAAAGTCGAGTGACTGAGAGTTACCGATGCCGGTCAGCAGACCGCCCGCAGCGCCGAGCGGAGCTTGAGCTCCATTGGGGAAAGGGATACCGCTGGCGAAATAGTTTGTAGGCGTGATATTGCCATTCAACGAGGCAGCGTAACTGGTTGTCTGCGAGGAGCCAGAGTAGGTTCCGTTCTCAAGGCCCATCAGATACATGATGCCGTAGCCGCCGCGGATCACAGTCTTCGGATCGACTTGGTAAGCAAAGCCAAAGCGTGGTCCCACGTTGGTGAACTGGGTGTTATAGCCACCGTCGGGTTGGCCGTTTTCACCGGCAAAGAGGATGCCGCCGTAGACCGTGCTTAGCGAACTGGGCGTGACGCCCGCGGCTGAGAGAGCGCTTGAAGCGGCTACGAGATTCGATTGAAACGTAGTATTGTTGGTTTCCGGATTGACACAGTCCAGACAGAAGCCGCGATTCAGTCCGTGCTGACGCGCGCGAGCGCCCACCGTGACGTCATAGCGAATGCCTATGTTGAGGGTCAACCGGTGCGTGGCCTTCCAGTCGTCTTGCGCGTAGAGCGCCCACGTCGGGAAGTAGGTGAGATCATTCTTGTTCCAATCCACTCCACCGCTCGCTGGGTAGCCCAACAGCATATCGGCAATGTCGAAGCCGTCAGTTCCCTTGCGCAGCAGAGGATTCTCTTGCGTGGCGAAAGTTCCGAAGGTAAAGTTGCCGTCGGCGTGGCCCGCCTGGCCTGGTGTAGCGTGGTCCAGGTGATGGTACTCGCCTCCAAAGTGCAAGGCGTGGTTACCCCATTGCTTGGTTAAATCCCCGTTCAGGCTGATGTCGTCGTACGTACCGGAAGCGAGCACATTGCCCACCACTTGCGGATAGAACTGAGATGTCGTGAACTCAGGCATCTGCTTCAGGGAGGTTGTCGGAATACTGGGCAGCGTAAGGCCAAGGGTGGATGGTGCAACAGGGTTGGCAAAGTCGCCGTCGGGGCTGGACAGAGAATACCGCGCGAGCGAGGCCTTGACGTCCAGGATCATCGTAGGCGAAAAGGTGTGTGTTATATCCTGGGATGCGGTGATCTGATGATGCCGCACATTGATGCTGCCGTATTCGGCAGGTGAGGGAAAGCCGTTGGAACTCTGGAACTGTTTGCCACTCTGATAGGCGAACAGGCTATAGAAGCGAGTGGCGTTGGAGATACTGTAATCCACTCGCGCCATCTCCTGATCGTAGGAGTAAGTGGCGGGGGTGTTGGCGATGTAATTGCTCTGGAACGAAGTGCTGTTGGTGTTGGGAAGTGGGTAGAGGTTCAAGACAGCCGCGCCGATTGAGTTGATGCGGTTGGCCGGGATCGTATTATCCTGAAAGGGAGTACGCGTGTAGGCACTTCCCGCACAGCTTCCGATGGAGCCGCCGGCAACCGAGCAAACGGTCGTGTTCGGGTCATAGACGGTATAGCCGGTTCCAGAAAAGTCTGCTCCATTGCCATTCGTGGGGCGCATTGCGGCGGTCGGCACGCTTTCCAGCGTGGTATTCGCGAAACTCTGACGGAAGCCTTCATAGCTTCCAAAGAAGAGCACCTTGCCGCGTACTACCGGCCCGCCGATGGTCGAGCCGAATTCGTCTTGGTGCGAGCCCTTGCGGGCGATGTGTGCTGCGTTGTTCTGGAAGTTGTTTGCGTTGAACGCGCTGTTTTCAAGATACTCATATGCTGCCCCGTGGAATTTGTCCGTTCCGGATTTGACCACCATATTGATGGTGCCGCCGCCGGAGCGGCTGAACCGTGCATCGTAAGTGGAGGTCATCACGTTCACTTCCTGGAGCGCATCGATATTGGGCGAGAGCTCCCAGCTTCCCTTGCCGCCCGTGCTCTGCTCGGTGATGTTGGTTCCGTTCAGGTTAAACTGCTGATAGCCCTGCACACCGCCGCCGACCACGTAGGCGTTGGTAACGTTCCACCCGTTGCTTCCCGTGGTACTCGCGACATTTGTCGTGGTGAACTGTGAACCGGGCGTGGTGCCGATCAGCGAGTACACTTGGCGACCGTTGAGCGGCGAATCTTCGATTTCTCGCTGCGAAAGGATGGTGCCACCCGAGCCGTCAGATGTGTTGATCTGCGGCGGCGCATCGGTCACTGTAACTACCTGCTGCACGTTTCCTACCTTGAGTTGGAAGCTAAGGCCGCGTGATTCACTTGCTTGCACCAGCACGTTATCCTGCTCCACCTCTTCGAATCCGGGAGCCGAAACCCTGACAGTGTAGGTTCCAGGCACTACATAGGGAATGTAATAGGTGCCCTTCTTGGTCGGCGTCGCGGTGTAGACCTGCTGCGTGGCGTTGTTGATGGCCGTAATGGTGGCCTGCGTAACCAGCGCGCCCGATTGATCCGTGATCTGACCATTCAGTGTCGCCCGGAAGTCCTGCGCATGAAGTGCGACCGGGACTCCAAGAGCCACCATGACCGCTGTAAACAGCAGACGAAGGCACAAGTTTATTTTTCTCATCTCTGACATCTCCTCCTTATGAAGAATGGGAATTGATTTCAGCTAACGACTCGAAATCAAGTTGAGGCCTGCTCTTATGAAAGGATTTGACATGGAATTCAACGAAGACAACAGACAAACCGCCGCTCAACTCCGTCGAACATGCTCCATGTCAGGTGTGAATCAACCTCCTGCATTCGACGACAGTGCTCCCTGTCAGCAGCGGTCCGACACCGTGCAATTTGGTTTTGATGAGCCACTGAGGTGGATCACTGTTCGAGTAGTAGCAGCCACCCGCGAAGGTATCCAGTCAAATCACAGAGCGAAACATGTCGCAAACATGCCGTGACAAACGCGCACGAAACAGAATGCAAAGGCTTTCCTCTCTTGAGAGACAGCCTGCGTTCATCAAGGATTAATGGGGATAATGTGTACTCTGATTAGGAGTCGTTTACGCATGCCTGTTGCTATCACCGGCAATCTGGATGAGAGTGCTGCTTCGCAGGCGGTACTGCGGGACGATGATCGTTGGCTATTGGCAAAGCGCATTGCCGAATCGAAGACCTTCGCCAGGTCCGAGCGTCTTTCACGGCTGCTTCTGCACCTCTGTGAGCAGTGCCTTCTTGGCCATGATGCAGAGCTTACTGAGCAGCATATTGCATACAGGGTATTTGAAAGAAAGGGCGGGTTCGACCCGGCAGCAGACACGATTGTACGGTCGCACATGCTGCGTCTTCGTCAGAAGCTTGATAACTATTTCGAAGAAGAGAGCGTTGAGGAGCGGTTCCGCATTACCATTCCGCGGGGTGGATATGTTCCGGCTTTCGAAGACGTTAAGACGGTCTCCGTTGCGCCCATACCAGAGCTTATGGTTGCTTCCGACGTGGATCAAGAACCGAAGGCGACGACCATTTCTCAATTGCAGAAGACTCAGAAGTGGCTGCTTGCAAGCTCCATTCTCCTCGGTATTCTTTGTGTCCTACTTGTTGTGCTCTTGATTGCGGCAAGGCCAAGCTGGTTTCAGAAGACTCTCCGACCACGATTGGCCAAGCATCAGCTATGGGCAGAATTGTTTAACCCTGCGTCGGCTACTATCTTAGTCGCGGCCGACAGTGGTTTGGCCATGCTTCACGGAACGACCGGTCAGAACAGTTCCTTGTCCGAATATCTTTCCAGGGACTTCAGCAAAGAGTTGGGAGCGACCTCAGCACCGCGGCGCGACGAAATACTCTCTATTGCCAGTCGCCGCTATACCTCGTTTGTTGACCTGGAGTTTGTTGACCGGCTCACCCATCTGCCCGAAACTAACTCCAGCAAATACAGCATTCGCTATGCTCGCGACCTCAGCGTCAATGATTTGAAAAATTCAAATGTTATTCTGTCCGGATCTCAAGATTCAGATCCATGGATTGAGTTGTTCGAACCTCAAATGAATTTCATCCTTCACGATGATCTCCTCCATGGAGTACGCGCATTCATGAACCGGAAGCCACAAGCCGGAGAGCGTGACCTCTATGTCTGCGGCCAATTTGAGTACGGCGTCCTAGCTTACTTGCCAAATCTCAGCAATACCGGGAATGTGCTGATTGTCGAAGGCACATCCGTTGCCGGTACAGAAGCAATCAGCGACTTTTTGTTTGCCGACGGCAACCTTGATCCATTTCTCAAGCAGATTGCACGAAGAGATGGCTCGGTTCCTCATTTTGAAATCCTTGTAGAATCGCGATCTGTTAGTGGAAGCGCATCGCGCTCTCTGGCTCTGGCTTATCGACTTCACTGAGACTTTGTCAACGGTGGCTATGAAACGGCTGCAGTAGGAACGCATGCCTCTTGGCAAGAAAACGTCTGAGGTGTTGGTGGCTGAAGTGAACTCGGTGATGGATTGGATGGTACGGTTAATCTAACAGGCTGCCAGAGGGCATGAGGTGTGCCAACGAATGCTCGTCATCCCCGGCATTGGACAATCCCTAGAGTTCCATATGGCTTATGCATTATTCTGGTGATGGCGGTATGCGCAAGGAAACTTCCAGGAGTGATCAAGAGAATATGATCGTTGTCTACGGCGACAATGGCTCAAGGAAACTGCGCATGGAATATTAGTTGCAGAATGTCGCCTATCTGGTTTTGCTCGACAAGCACGGTGTAGCGCGTTGCCGCCATAGCATGAGTTCGTTGAAAAAGTTTATCGGGATCTCTATGCACAGGTGTCTGCTTTGCTTTGTGAACCGCAGTAGCACGCTCGAAAACCATGAGAAGGAGTGGGTGCCATGACCTGCACCTTTCGCCGCAAGCCGCTGATTGCTTGCCCCATCGAAGAGCTACATGACTCTCTGCCGGCATTCTCGGCAGAATCGTCCACGCGCTGAAAGTACGTAAAGACGTCAGTCAGGTCTTCGATAATCGCCGTTTGGAAATTAATGCATTGTTCGGAAATCGAGAAGAGGACACAGCGTGAAACATCCTGCTTTGATTGTGCGCGCCTCGGAATGTGCATGCGGCGATCTGGGGAAACTTGCGCACCAGCCTCGTGTGCTGGTGCGTAGGAGTCATACGTTGCGCACAGACGGAAGATGCGTCGTTTATTGGATGCAGCGCGCGATGCGCATTGTGGATAATCACGCGCTCGATGTAGCTATCGAAGCAGGAAACTTGTTGGGCCTGCCAGTGGTGGTGTACTTTCAGGTGATTCCCGGCTATCCTGGCCCGAACCTCAGGCATTACCACTTTATGCAGCAAGGC
>Ga0302320_10025201_pt1 | contig 11576 bp, 1 predicted proteins | sample Bog_T0_3_FD_202130 | JGI IMG/M metagenome (GOLD analysis project Ga0302320, IMG submission 202130) | Peat permafrost microbial communities from Stordalen Mire near Abisko, Sweden - Bog_T0_3 | ecosystem: Environmental > Terrestrial > Soil > Wetlands > Peat | place: Sweden: Abisko, Stordalen Mire... | reverse complement strand
CACGTTGAAGTTGGTGAAGGTCAGGAGACCGCCGGGGCTGTTGGTGACCAGACCGTTGGGGACGTTGGTCCAACTCGTTGGGTTCAGCGCAGGGCTGAACTGCAACTGGCAGGTCGCATGTGCCGCGACCGAGATGCTCAGGATTACGTTAGTGCCGGACGAGTCGAGCTTTATAGAGGCAATTTCATTGGTGGAGACGATCAACTCGAAGACCGTGCCGTTGTGGTTCGTCCCGCCGGTGCTGGCCGTGCCATACCAATTGCCGTCGCTGCCCTGAACGAGCGTCCCTATGGGCTGGGTTCCCTTGTTGGTATCGCTGCCAAATTGCCAGAGCGTGGTCAGGATGCCCTGCGAGGTGAACTGGAAAACCGTGCCGTTTTCATTCTTCCCCCCGTGCGGAGTCGTACCGTAGAAATTGCCGTCGTTTCCCAACGCCAGATTGTCGGGGTTTTTACCGTCGGTGTCGTTAAATGACCAGAGGCTGGTCAGCATCCCGTTGGTGGTGATCCGAAAAATTGTGCCGTCCTGATTCGTCCCGCCCGCGTCAGTGGTTCCGTAGAAGTTGCCATCCCTTCCCTGCACGAGCGCGGAAGTGGGCGCAAGTCCGTTGGTGGGAGCGTTGGTGGCAAATTGCCAGAGGCTGGTCAGCAGACCCTGGGGCGTGATCTGGAAAACGGTGCCGGCGCCGTTCGTGCCGCCCTCAGACGTCGTGCCATAGAAATTCCCGTCCGTGCCCTGCACCAGACCCGTGAGGAGCACATGTCCGCTGGCGGGGTCGTTGGTGGCAAATTGCCAGAGGGTGGTCAGCGTCCCCTGGGGTGTGATCGAGAAAACGGTGCCGCCATTATTCGTTCCGCCGCTGAGCGTGGTGCCGTAAAAACTGCCGTCGCGGCCCAGCACCACACCGGCGGTGGGTTCAGAGCCGTTGGTGCCGTTAAATTGCCACAGGTTGCTGAAAGTTCCTTGGGGGCTGAGCATAAACACCGTGCCCAGGTTGTTCGTGCCGCCGTGGACGGTGGTGCCGTAAAAATTACCATTAGTTCCCTGCACCACGGCGGCGGAGGGGTTTTGGCCGTCTAGGCCGTTAAATGACCAGAGGTTGGTCAGCGTTCCCTGAGCGTTGATCGCGAACACCATCCCGGAATGATTCGTCCCGCCGTTGAAAGTCGTGCTGTAAAAAATACCATTGGTGTCCTGCACCAAGCCCGCCCGGGGTTGCACGCCGTCCGTTGGGGATGAGCCAAACGTATGCAGGTTGGTCAGCGTTTGTCCGCCGGCCTGGCCGACTCCCATGGCGACAACCAGGAGGGTAATGGCGGGCAAGTTTTTTTTCATCATCAGGCTCAGGGCAGTCGCATCTAAATTTTTGGATTGCGATTTCGTGATAAGCGGGTGCGGCGGATGACTTCATCAGCGTAGGTTTGGACACGTTTTAAAATGGGATTTCCCATATGGTTTGTTGCCCACGACTTGGGTGGACTCAGTCTTGTAGTTTTGCTCATTTTCGTTCCGCTTCATAGTTTTGCAACTCATTTTTCAGGCAGTTCCCGGTTTTTCAATCCATCCGGCCAGGCTATAGGTGGTCTGCCGGCCGCATATGATAGACCGCCCCGTTGGGATATGAATGTTGGGTGTTATTGCGAGGCCGACGTTGGGCCGTTGAATATTTCGGTTCCGTTACCGGCTACAGTTTTTTTGGAAAACCCGTTTTGTAGCCGATATGCGGTGCGAAAGCCATTTTGACCAACCCAGCCGCGGGTTACTTGGCAAGCTGGCAGCGTGCCTCATCTCCTCGGGAGCAACAGGGTCCGGAGTGAGGGGAAACAGCACCCAGCGGACCGAGGCGAGTTCCGGGCCGGCGACACGTTCGGCAAAAATCTGTTCAGAAACTAATACTTACGCCCGCGTGAAGAAAAATGGATTTACTCAAATCCACTTCCGCCGTGCGGCCGCCGCCAAAGGTATGATCGTACGTGCCAAGATCCTGGAATTGCACGCCCGCTTCCAAGCCCCAGCGGTCATTGAATTGGTACTGCGCCTGCAGGTTCGCGTAGAATCCCCACAGGGGTTCCGTGTCGTCGCCGCCGCCAGACCGGGAAACGGACCCGCCATCATTGGGCATGGTGAAGGTTTCATTCCAGTGCATGTTGCCATCAAGCAAACCAACCGCCAGTCCGCCGGAGAGATGCAGGCTTAAGCGCCGGGTCAATGGCATCTCCACATAAGGCCCCAGGCGAAAGCCCCAAAGGTTGGCATCGAATTTTTGCTGGATCAGAAAAGTGGCGCCCGGCACGGCCACGCCGACGGAGCTGATGGCCGGGACGTTGATGACAAAGTTGGGGCCCTGAAACGTGCCCTGATAAGGAAGTTCAGCAGGGTTGTCAAATCCGGGCGGCGTAGTTCCGGGGGTATAGCTGTAAGTATCTATGGAATGGATTAATGAAATGGCATTCAGTGAGTTGCCGCTGAAACTGATCGGCATAAAGTTTACCGCGGCCTCGATGCCGTAACGAAAACCGTGCCAGTTATCCTTGGTTCCGATTTCGTAGTTATAGGTCAGTTCCGCGCCGATCCGGGACAAATCCTCGCTTTCGTCGCCGCTGGCACCGGGCATGCGATCCGGCACGGTCGTACGGTCAAAGGAAATAGTATGGGCGGCGGGGTCCACCTGGCTCGCGCTGTCATAACCCCAATACCAGGTCTGGCCGCCGGCATTGCCGCTGATGTCGGTCAGCACATAACCATCGTCGTAATTATAAAGGTCCCCGTTGGGAGTGTGGCGGTTGCCGGCCACCGGAAAGCTTGTGGGAAATTTGATGCTGGCCGGCCCGCGGAACCGCCCGGTGATGTTCATCCCGTAACGGAGCGAGAGCGTCACCCGGTTGGTTGAGTTCAGATAGGTCTGCAAGTCCTGTTCGGCGGAAACGGCCGTGGCCAGCAGGAGGGCGCCCGAAACCGGCACCTTCCAATTTCTGTGATTTCGTTTCATGGTGGGCATGTAATATCAATACTGGATGATGACATAAAAACGGCTGTTTGCGGTCAGCGGCTCGCTCGAAGTCTTGGGCGGGCCATCGTCGTACCACTGGGTAATATTGGCGGTGGCGGTGATGGACGGCGTGGCCACATTCCAGCTCGTGGGATTGACTTGGTCCGAGTAAATCACCAGGTAGGTCTTGCCCGGGGTCGAAGCCCATTCGATGACCATGCGGGGTGGATTAGTGCGCTTATCCTCAAAGAACGTGCTGACGGCCACCCGGTTGGAAATCCCGGTCACAAACAGGTTGGTGGGCATGTAGGCCACCACGAACAGGGAGTTGCTGAAAGGCAGCCGTGAGGGGTCATAAAATTCCAGGACAAAATGGACGGAGTTGCTCGGATCCAACGGATAACCGTACTGGACATAGGGGACACCGTTGTTCACGCCGGCACCATTGTAAAGCGAAACGCCGCTGCGTAAGCCGGTGACATAAAGCTGAATTCCCGCCACGGTGGCGGCGCCGGTGTTGGTCACGGTCACTTGTTCTTCATACAAGCCATCCTGCGGATTGAACACCGGCGCGCCGGCCGATATCGTAAATTGCGGTGCGGACACTTGCGTCTGCGCCTGGGCCGACGGCAGCACGCCCGTATTATTGGTCGGGTTCGGATCAAACGTGACGCTGGTGGAGGAAACAACATTCGTATAGATACCGGCCACGAGCGACCTCGCCGTGAAGGTGTAATTCGTGGAGCCGCCCGCGGGGAGAGCGAGAATGGGCGGCCAGGTAATCGTGCCACTGGCATTGGCGCCATTGGAATTCGTGCCGCCGCCTGAAGCCGAAACAAACAGGAGATTGGACGGCATAATGTCCGATGCCACCACGTTGGACGCCGTGGACGGACCGGCGTTGGTGATGGTCAATGTGAAAACCATGTTGCTGCCGACAATGGCGTTGGTCGGACCGGTGATGTTCGCGATGACGTCGGCTGACGGCGTCACTTTGGTGGTAACGCGCGACTTGGCATACGAGCCGTTGTTGTTGGTGAGATTCGGATCGTATATAGGCGACGTGCCCGATGCGATGTTCACAAACGAGGTGACCGTGGGGGCCGCAAGCAACGTAATGTTAAAGGTCGTAACGGCTCCCGGGCCGAGCGTCAAAACGTTCCACGTCACCACGCCGTTGCTGATGGAGTATGTGCCGCTCGCACTCTGAAACACCGCGCCCGCCGGCAATGTATCCTGCACCACAACACTCGTCGCAGTCGAGGGTCCGGCGTTCGAGGCGATGACGGCATAACTCACCGCGGCGCCCGCATAGACATTGGTGCCACCGTTCTTGTACACTACCAGGTCCGCCACCGGGGTCAGGACCGTGATTGATTTGGCATTTCCCAACGAGCCGTTGTTATTGGTTGGATTCAAATCAAGGACGGCGGACGTGCCGGAGGCAATGTTCGTGAATGAGCCGCCCTCCGCGGCAAAGACGGTCACAATAAAGTTCGTCACGCCATTGGCCGGCAGGGAAGCGACATTCCAAATCACCACGTTGCCGGAGTCCACACCGCCACTTGAGGCAGTCACAAACGTGTAGCCGGCATCAAGTTGATTGGATACGACCAGGCTGGTGGCCGTTGCCGGGCCGCGATTGGTTACGCTCACGGTAAAGACCAGGTTCGAGCCGGCGGAACCACTGGCCGGACCGGATTGTACGACCACCAGGTCGGCGGCCGGCGCGATTGAGATATTTACCGTCGCCGGCGCGCTGTTCGTCTGGCCATTGCTTACGCGGAACGTAAAGCTGTCCGCGCCGGTGGAGTTGGTATTCGGCGTGTAAATTATCGTGCCCGTGCTTGAGTTCAATGAACTCAAAATACCGTTCGTCGGATTACCGACAATGGCAAACGTCAGCGGCAAATGATTTGGGTCGCTGCCGGTGAGCGTGATCAGCACCGGCACATTTTCCGGCGTGTTCACGGATTGACCATTGGCCAATGGCGTAACATTCGTCACATTCACCGTGATGAGCGAGGTGCTGGTGCCGCCAATGCCATCCGTGATGGTGTAACCAATCGTTGCCGTCCCGAAGAAATTTGCTGCGGGAGTGAACAAAACATTCGTCCCGGAAATCGTGGCCGTGCCATTAGTGGGAGTCAGGCTGAGGAGGCTCAATATTCCGCCGGGTGTACCGACGACATCGTTGACCAGCGGACTCAATAGTGTGGCACCGCTATTTTCGCTGATGGTGTAATTATCCGGATTTGCCACAGGCGGGATGTTTGTCACCCGCACTATTATATAGGAACCGTTCGTGCCACCCACCGAGTCAGTTATCGTGTAAGTAATCGTCAGGGGGCCAAAATAATTTGTGCCCGGCACGAACAGGACATTGGTGCCGCTGATGGTGGCCGTGCCATTGGTGGTGGCGACGGAAACGAGTTGCAGCGTCCCTCCCGGGTTGAGCACCAAGTCATTCAGCAGCGGAGTGAGGATGTTCGCGCCGCTGTTTTCGGCAATGCTGTAGCTGTCGGGATTGGCCACCGGCGGAATATTTGTCACCAACGTGATCACCGGCTGGCTCAAATTATTAGTGGGAGCCGGGTCGAGCGTGGGCGCACAGACGCTAGCAATATTCGTCACCGACCCGCGCGAAGTGGAAATCACTGTCAAGGCCAGGTTCGTGGTCGTTCCCGCACCCAGATTGCCAAGGCTCCAAATCACCTGTCCGCTGGTGTTTGTCGTCGCTGCGGGAACGGCGCCCGCGAACACGAGCCCAGCCGGCAGACTGTCTGTCACCAAAATCCCGGACGCCAAGGACGGACCGAAGTTTGTCACGGAAATCGTGTAGCTGAAATTCGTGTTGAGTGTAACGCCGATGGGTCCAGTTTTTCCTACGGCCACATCCGCCACGGGCGTAACCGTCGTTACCACGGGCGGCGTGATATTGTTGGTCAAATCGGGATCACCAACAGGTGTGCCCACAGTGGCGACATTCGTGAGCGTGCCGCTCGTGGGCACGGCCACGATTAACGTCAGGTTGCTCACTGCGCCGCTGGCCAAATCGCCCAGGCTCCATGTCACCATCCCCGCGCTATTCACACCACCACCGGTGGCGCTGACAAAGTTCACTCCCACCGGGAGCGCGTCCGTTACGGTCACGCTGCTCGCGGTCGAAGGCCCAAAGTTTGTCACTGAAATCGAATAGACCAAATTGCCCGTGGCCAACACGGCAGCCGCGGCGGTCTTGCCAATCGCCACGTCAGCCACCGGCGTTACGGTGGTAATCACTGGCGGCGTCACATTGTTCGTCAAGTTCGGATCACCAATGGGAGAGCCAGCGCTGGCGATATTCGTCAGACTGCCGCTTGCGGGAGCGGCCACCGTCAGAGTCACATTGCTGACTGCTCCACTGGACAAATTGCCAAGGCTCCAGGTGATTACGCCGGCATTATCAATTCCACCGCCGGTTGTGCCGACAAAGCTCGTTCCCACCGGCAACGCATCGGTTACAGTTACGCTGCTCGCGGTCGAAGGCCCAAAGTTCGTCACCGAGATGGTGTAAATCAAATTGCCCGTTGCCAACACCGAGGCCGCTGCGGACTTGCCGATTTGCAAATCCGCCTGCGGTATAATGGTGGTGACTACCGACGGCGTGACGTTGTTCGTCAGATTAGGATCGCCGGTCGGCGACCCCACCGTCGCCACATTCGTCAGCGTGCCGCTCGTGGATGCGGTGACGGTCAAGGTGACGTTGCTCACGGCACCGCTGGCCAAATTGCCCAAGTTCCAGATGACCACTGCACCGCTGTTCGCGCCGCCACCGGTCGTACCGACAAAGCTCACGCCCGCAGGCAATGCGTCCGTTACAGTTATACTGCTGGCGGTGGAAGGACCAAAGTTCGTCACTGAAATCGAGTAAACCAAATTGCCCGCCGCCAGCACGGACGCGGCGGCCGATTTGCCCGCTGCCAAATCGGCCACCGGCGTCACCGGCGTAACCACCACTGAACTGGGCGAGGAACCGTCGTTGTTGCCCGGATTGGGATCCGCCGTGTCTGAAACGCTGGAAGCGATGTTTGTCAAAATGCCGCTGGATGGGGCAATAAGCGTGACGCTGAAATTCGTCGTGGCTCCCCCTGGCAATAACACCGCCGACCAGATAATGATATTGTTGCTGACGATATAATTTCCCGAAGCGGTGGTCAGGGTTGCACCCGCCGGGAGGCTGTCACGCACGACAACATTGCTCGCGGTGGATGGACCAAAATTAGTCGCAGTGACGAGGTAGCTCAGCGAACCGCCAGCCAGCACACTTGTGTTGCCCGTCTTGAACACGGCGACATCGGCGAGCGCGGAAACAGTCGTGACCGATTGCGCGTTCGTCAGCGAGCCATTGTTGTTCGTGGCATCCAAATCCGGGGTGGCAGAAACACCGGAGGCAATGTTCGTAAACGTGCCGCTTTCGACCGCGGACAAGGTCACGGTGAAATTCGTGGCAAAATTCGCAGGCAAAACAGGAACCGTCCAAATCACCTGGTGACTGCCATGCGTGGCTCCGCCTCCCGAGGCGCTGATAAAGGTGAATCCTGTATCGAGCTGGTTCGTAACCACAATATTGGTGGCGCCCGCAGGGCCGAGGTTGGTCACCGCCACGGTGAATATCAGGTTGGCGCCCGCGATGCCGCTCGCCGGACCGGCCTGGGCCACGAGCAAGTCAGCCGCCCGCGTGACTGCGATGGTCACCGTGGCGTTGGAACTGTTGTTATAGCCGTTGTTTACGCGGAACGTAAACGTGTCCGTGCCGGTGAAATTATTCGTGGGGGTATAAATCAGAGAGCCGGTGTTGGTGTTGAATCCCATCAACGTGCCGCCTGCGGGTCCGCTCACAATGCTGAATGTCAGCGAATGGCCTGCGGGATCGCTGCCAGTGAGCGTAACGGGCAATGCCGTATTTTCCGTGGTCGCAACCGACTGAGCAAACGCGGCTGGCGGCAGGTTGGTCACCGTGAGGGTGATGAGCGACGAGTTTGTACCGCCGATGCTGTCAGTAATGGTGTATCCAATCGTCGCCGTACCCACGAAATTACTCGTGGGTGTGAAGACCACGTTCGTCAAATTCAGGATAACCGCTGTTCCATTTGTCGGGTTGACACTGACGATTTGCAAGACGCCGCCGGGCGTTTTAACCAAGTCATTCACCAACGGGGTCAATATATTGGTGGAGTTTTCAGCGACGCTATAGGCATCGGAATTCGCCACGGGTGGAATGTTGGTCACTAGCACTGTGATGAATGAATTGTTTGCGCCGCCCACGTTGTCGGTGATGGAGTAACCAATGACCGTGGTTCCGATGAAATTATTCGTGGGCGTGAAGACAACGTTGGTATTGTTCAGAATGCTTACCATGCCGTTCGTCGAGCTCGCCGTAATAATCGTCAGGCTGCCGCCCGGCGTCTGCAAAACATCGTTCGCCAGCGGGTTGAATATGTTGGTGGTGTTTTCGGTGATCGCAAAACTGTCCGGGTTGGCGATGGGCGGATTATTGGTCACGACGGTCACGACCGGCGGGGCCAGATTGTTGGTTGGCACGGGGTCAAACGTGGGACTGCCTCCGCCCGCCAAGTTGGTCAGGCTGCCGCGCAGTGTCGAAATCACGGTCACCGTCAAATTGCTGCCGGTGTCAGCGGCGAAATTGCCGAGGTTCCAAATAACTTGGCCGAATGCATTTGTCGTGGTGGCGGGCACGGCGCTGACGAACACCAATCCTGCCGGCAAACTGTCGGTGACCGTCACACTCGATGCGGTGGACGGGCCGGCGTTGCTTACCGTGATCAGGTAATTGAAATTCGTTCCATAAATAATTCCGGCCGGACCGGTTTTCACCACGCTGAGATCCGCCACGGGAGTTACGCTGGTAACGACGGGCGGCGTCAGGTTGTTCAAAATATTCGTGTCACCTGTGGGTGAAGCGACATACGCAATGTTCGTCAAGGTGCCGCTGGCCGGGGCGGTCACGGTCACGGTGATATTACTGGTTTGGCCGGCAGCCAGCGTGCCGAGATTCCAGTTGACCAGGCCGGAATTATTTGTGCCGCCATCGGCCGCACTGACGAAGGTGACTCCCGCGGGCAGGGTGTCGGTGACGACAACGCTGCTGGCGCTTGACGGACCAAGGTTTGTCACGCTGATCGTATAAGTGAAATTGCTCGCGGCATAGACAGACGCAGGGCCAGTTTTGGCAATGACCACATCTGCGAGCGGTATCACCGTCGTCACAACCGGCGCGCTGGTGTTGTTGGTGAGGTTGGGATCCAAGGACGGCCAGCCGACGGTGGCGACGTTTGTAATCGAACTGCTGGCGGGGGCGAGGACCGTCAACGTCACATTGCTGACCGCACCGTTGGGCAGGTTGCCGAGGCTCCAAGTGACGAGCCCGGAATTATCCAGGCCACCGCCGCTGGCGCCGACAAAGCTCACGTTGCTCGGCAGACTGTCCGTCACCACCACGCTGCTGGCGGCGGATGGCCCCAAGTTTGTCACGGAAATAGTGTACGTCATGTTACTCGCCGCCAGGACGGTGGACGGGCCAGATTTGCCAACCGCCAAATCTGATTGCAGAGTCACCGCGGTGACGACCGGCGGCGTGGTATTGTTCAGCATGTTCGTGTCCAATGTCGGCGAGCCGACACTCGCAACATTTGTCAAAGTGCCGCTCGCGGGTGCCGTGACGGTCACGGTCAGATTGCTCCCCTGCCCTGCCGCCATGGATCCGAGACTCCAGCTAACGGCGCCGGAATTATTTGAACCACCGCCGCTGGCGCCGACAAATATCACCCCCGCAGGCAAAGTATCGGTCACCACGACGCTGCTGGCGCTCGACGGGCCGAAATTCGTCACCGTAATCGTGTAATTAATGTTGCTTACCGCCGGGACAAAAGCCGGCCCGCTTTTGGCAATCACCAAATCCGCGACGGGTGTTACTGTGGTGATGACCGGCGGGCTCGTGTTGTTGGTGAGATTGGGATCGCTCGTGGGACTGCCGGCGCCCGCCACGTTTGTCAGGTTTAAGCTGGTGACCGGGGCGATGACGGTCACGATTAAATTTGTTGCGGAGCCAGACGCCAACGAACCCAGGTTGGTCCAGACCACCTGGCTGCCGTTGACCACCGCACCGGCTGGCGTTACCAGCAGTGCAACGGTGGACGGCAAACTATCCGTGACGGACAAGCTGGTGGCCGTGCCCGGACCGAGGTTGGTGACGGTGATGGTGTAATTGAAATTCGTCGCAGCATAGACGCTCGACGGGCCGGTCTTGCTCACCGTGATGTCCGCCACGGACTGTACAGTTACCGTGATGACCGAAGAATTGCTCCCCCCAATACCGTCGGAAATCGTGTAACCGATGGTGGCTGTGCCCGTGAAATTATTCGCGGGCGTGAATGTGACATTCGTGTTGTTGAGAATCGAAGCAGTGCCGTTGGTCGGACTGACCGCGATAATCGTCAAGCTGCCGCCCGGCGTCTGCAACAGGTCGTTGACCAAGGGCGTGAGTGTGTTCGTGGAGTTTTCGAGAACCGTGTAACTGTCGGGATTGGCTACGGGCGGGGTGTTGGTGACGAGTACGAAGACATGGGAACTGTTGGTGCCGCCAATGTTGTCGCTGATGGTGTAATTCAGGGTCAACGTGCCGAGGAAATTTGTGGCCGGCGTGAAGACCACATTCGTGCCGCTCACGAGCGCCGCACCGTTGGTCGTGCTGACTGAAACCAGCGTAAGGCTGCCGCCGGGGGTGGCCACAAGGTCATTGGCCAACACGGCGAACAGGTTGGTCGTGTTTTCCGTAATGGCAAAGTTGTCAGGGTTCGCCACGGGGGGAATATTCGTGACCACAATCGAAATGAGCGCGCCATTTGTGCCACCAAATCCGTCACTGATCTTATAACCCACCGTGGCCGTGCCGAGAAAATTTGTAGCCGGCGTGAAGATGACGTTCGTGCCGCTGATGACCGCCAAGCCGTTCGTTGGACTGACAGATACAATGGTCAGGGAATCGCCGTCCGGGTCGCTGTCGTTCACCAGCACGGGCACGGGCACGGCCACATTTTCCGGCGTGCTGGCAGTGTCATTGACGGCCACCGGCGGACGATTGGTGACGTAAACTGTAACCACGGAGGAACTTGTCCCACCAAATCCGTCCGTGATGGTGTAACTCAAGACATTTGTTCCGGGGACGGCGTTGGTCGGCGTATAGACAATGTTCGTACCACTAACGAATGCAGTGCCGTTCGTCGGGTTGACTGAGACGATGGTCAAGGGATCGCCGTCCGGGTCGCTGTCATTCGCCAGCACCGGGATTGTCACTGCGACGTTGCGCGCGGTGCTGGCCGTGTCGTTTACGGCAACTGGCGGGCGATTGGTGACGTAAACAGTAACCAGCGCGGAACTCGTCCCACCAAATCCGTCAGTGATGGTGTAACTGAAGACATTTGTTCCAGGGATGGCATTGGTCGGCGTATAAACGATGTTCGTACCACTGATAAATGCGATGCCGTTCGTCGGGTTGACTGAGACGATGGTCAAGGGATCGCCGTCC
>Ga0302320_10025200_pt1 | contig 11576 bp, 11 predicted proteins | sample Bog_T0_3_FD_202130 | JGI IMG/M metagenome (GOLD analysis project Ga0302320, IMG submission 202130) | Peat permafrost microbial communities from Stordalen Mire near Abisko, Sweden - Bog_T0_3 | ecosystem: Environmental > Terrestrial > Soil > Wetlands > Peat | place: Sweden: Abisko, Stordalen Mire... | reverse complement strand
CAGAGTGGCCCGCGCGCTGTCGGCACCGGTGGCGATGGCGAGGCCCAGCGCGCAGAGGGCGTTGTCGGCTTGAAAAGCGCCCACCAGCGGCAGGACCACCTGATAGGGCTGCCCCATCACCCGCAGCTGCAAAGATTGCCCCTGGCTGGTCGGCGTCAGCTTGGTGATCGAAAGGTCGGCGTCATGATGGCCATAAGTGATTACCTTCTGGCCGCGCTGGCGGCAGAGTTCGGTCAAAGGCGCGGCCTCCGGCGTATCGGCATTGATGACGGCCGTCCCCCAAGTCGGGAGCAGCTCGGTGAACAGGCGGCATTTGGCCTGCCAATAAGTCGCCATGTCGCCGTGATAGTCGAGATGATCGCGAGTCAAATTGGTGAAGGCGGCAGCGGACAGCGCCACCCCGTCCAGTCGATGCTGCGCCAACCCGTGGCTGGAGGCCTCGATGACGGCGTGGCTGACCCCCTCGCTCTCCAAGTCGGCGAGCGTGTGGTGCAGACTGGCGGGTTCAGGCGTGGTAAGCCGGCCGGGCTCGACGCGGTCGGGCGCCACCAGTCCGAGCGTCCCCAGGCAGGCGGCGCGCAGGCCGAGATGAGTCCAGATCTGGCGCGTGAAATTCACCACCGAAGTTTTGCCGTTGGTGCCGGTCACTGCCGCCATGGTGTCCGGCTGGCGGCCATAGAAAAGGGCCGCCATCAAGGAAAAACGGCGACGCGGATTGTCGTCGGTAAGCAGCAGCGCATGACGGTGCTGAAGCACCGTGCCATGGGGCGCCAGCACCGCCACAGCACCCTTCGCCAAAGCCTCATCGATGAAATCGCGGCCGTCCTGCCGGTCGCCGGGCAGTGCGGCAAATAGATCGCCGGGTTTGACCCGGCGTGAATCCGAAGTCAGACCAAGAATTTCCGGGTCGATCGCGAGGTGCCGCCCCAGCATGTCACTGAGCCTCGGCAAAAGTCAGTTCCTTGTCCGGTCCGCCATGCAGGGCGGCATTGACGGCGACGCGTTCGCGCGGGACAGCCGCCTCCTCCGGTGCGTTTTGGGGCGGCATGCCGAGCAGGGGGCCGATTTGCGCCACCACCCGCCCAACCGCCGGCGCCGCGGTCCAGCCGGCCGTGGCATAGCCGAAACTCTCCTTGATGCCCTGGGGTTCGTCGATCATCACCAGCACCACATATTTTGGATTCGACACCGGGAAAGTAGCAATAAAGGACGACAGCAGCGATTTATGGTGGTAGCCGCCGCGGCTGTTCTTTTCGGCCGTGCCGGTCTTGCCGCCCACCTCATAGCCGGCGACATCGGCTTTGCCGCCAGTGCCGCGAGTCACCACGAGGCGCATCAATTCGCACAAAGTGCGCGAGGTCTCCGGCTTGACCACCCGTATTTGCGGGACCTTTTCGCCGTCCTGGCGCCGCAGCAGGGTGGCGGGGTGATAAAATCCGCCATTCACCAGCGCCGCCACCGCGGTCATCATATGCAGCGGAGTCACCGCCATGCCGTGACCATAGGCGATGGTCAGCGTGTTGATGTCGCGCCAGGGATTTGGCACCAGCGGCGACCCAACTTCCGGCAGTTCGATGGCGGACGGCCGAGTGAGCCCGATCCGGGTCAGAAAGGCGCGCTGGGTATCGGTTCCCATCGCTTCGGCCATGCGCGCCGACCCGATATTGGAGGAATAGATCAGGATCTCGGGCACCGTCAACCAGCGATTTTCCGGGTGGAAATCGGTGATTTCGAAACGCGAAACCTTGATCGGGTGGATGGCGTCATAGCGCGAATCGACGCTCGCCGATCCACTGTCGAGCGCTGCCGCAGTATTGAACAGCTTGAAGGTGCTGCCCATTTCATAGACGCCGAGGGTGGCACGGTTGAACATCGCATCGGGCGATGAAGCCGCCAGGTCGTTGGGGTTGTAATCAGGCAGCGACACCAGGGACAGTACTTCGCCGGTGCCCACATCCATGACCAGCCCGGTCGCGCCGACCGCATGGAATTCGTCCATGCTGCGCAGCAATTCGGTCCGCATGACGGTCTGCACCCGTACATCGAGCGACAGCGCCAGTGCCTCGCGGCGCCCGGTCAAGCCGCGTTCCTGGGATTTCTCGATTCCGCTGATGCCTTTATTGTCGAGATCGGTCAGCCCCACGGCATGGGCCGTCAATTCGCCTTGTGGATAGAGGCGCTTTTCGCTTTTTTGAAAATAGAGGCCGGGGATCCCGAGCGCATTGATGTCGTATTCCTGGCGCGGCGTCAGCGTGCGGCGCAGATAGACGAACTGGCGCGGTTCGCTGAGTCTGGCCATTACCTCGGCGGCCGACAAGTCGGGCAGGGTGGCAGCGATCCGCCGCGCCGCCGCGGCCCGGTCGACGACTTCGTGCGGTCGCGCATAGAGCGACACGGTGGGCAGGCTGGTGGCCAGCAGCACGCCGTTACGATCCACCAAATCGGCCCTCTCGACGCCGAGAACGGCGGCTTTGGCAGAGCGCGTCGCGCCATTGGCGCCGGCGCTGGTCAGGGTCACGTCGACCAATCGGGCGGCGATCACCGAAAAGGCCAGCACGAACATGGCGCCGGTCACCAGCAGACGGTTGCGACCGATCTCGAGCGCGCGCGAGCATTCGCCGTCAAGCCTGAGCGTAGCGGCGGCACTCGGGTCGGGTGCACGTGACCCGACGCGACGCTCAGCAGAGCGCGCCGTCATGGGACGCCCGAACAGGGTCACGGCTGCACCCGCGAACTGGCGACTTGCTGACTGCGCCTTGGCCTGGCATGCCAGGCGGTCACGGTGCGACCGGCAACCGACTTGCGCGCGGCAGACTGCTTCTTGACAGCGCCGCCATGTTCAGTCGGCTTGGCTTGCTGTGATGGCGCCGCCGCCGCAAGGCCGGGCGGTAGGTAGGCCGGCTCGCCCCTCAGCGGGATGCTGTCGAGGGTAACGATCTGACTGACGCGCATCGGCCGCATGTCGAGATGGCGCAAGGCCTGTTCGCTCAAGCGGGACGGATCGTTGAGATAGCTCCACTCGGCCTTCAGCACATGAATGGATTGCTGCGTACCGGCGATATCCTTGCGCAGATCACGCAGGTGGCGTTCTTCCGCCTGCACCTGATATTTGAGCAGAAACAAGCCAGTCCCGGCGATCATCGCCAGTAGCGCCCATATTATTGTCGCAGCCCGCATCATCGCTTGCCGCCCTCGCCATCGTCGAGCCGTTCAGCCACCCGCAATTTCGCGGATCGGGCGCGCGGATTGGCCAGCAATTCGGCGGCCGATGCGGTGATCGGCTTTTTCGCCAGCAGGCGAAAGCGCGGCGGCAGCGGCGCCACTGCCGGCGCGTGGCGGCTGGGGCGGGTGGCCAGACCGCTCCGGCTGCGGAAGAAATCCTTGACCAGGCGGTCCTCGAGCGAGTGGAACGACACCACCGCAACCCGACCGCCCGGCACCAGCAGCTGTTCGGCCGCCGCCAGACCGCGCCCGACCTCGCCCAATTCATCATTGACGGCGATGCGCAGTCCCTGAAAGCAGCGGGTGGCGGGATCGATCCCATCCTTGGCGAGCGGGACGATTTTGCGCGCCAGTTCAGCCAATTGGCGGGTGGTGGTAAAAGGTTGGCGGCGGCGGTCGGCGACGATGGCGCGCGCCAGCCGCCGCGAATGGCGCTCTTCGCCGAATTGCCAAAAAATGTCGGCCAGGTCGGCTTCCGGCAGGCCATTGACGAGGTCGGCCGCGCTGACACCCGCCTTTTCCATCCGCATGTCGAGCGGGCCTTCCTGCCGGAACGAGAATCCGCGGGCCGCCTGATCGAGTTGCATCGACGACACGCCGAGATCGAGTGCCACGCCGTCGACCTGAAGGATCCGATGCATGGCCAGCAGCTGCTGCATATCGCCGAAACGGCCCATCAGCATGGTCAATCTTCCGTCATAGCGGCGCGCCAGTCGACCACCTTCCGCCACTGCCTCGGGATCGCGGTCGATACCGATGACCCGGCAGTGCGCCGCCTTCAGCAGGGCTTCGGCATAGCCGCCGGCGCCAAAGGTACCGTCGACGAAGACGGCGCTGTCACGCGGCAACAGCGCCGTCACGACCTCTTGCAGCAGAACCGGGAAATGAGCGGCAGTGGTCATGGCCGCTCCACAGTGCTCAACAGGAGTTTAGGCCGATTTTGCCGCAGCCTCTTGTCGGCTTCCCGCCCGCGTGCGGCGTGGGTCCCTGGTTCCAGCAGATGGAAGCGTCCGCCCATGCCTAAGAAAACCGCCATGTCGCCGATGCCGGCATGACTCAAAATCGATTCGGGCAGGACGACGCGCCCTTCGCTGTCCCAGGGCAGCTGCACCGATCGGCCATAGAGTGCGTTGGCGAGATCGTCGCTTTCGTCGGAGAAGACGTCCAGCTGTCGTTGGCTGGCGGCCGCCACAATTTCCAGATAGGCCATGCTGCAGCCTTCCACGACACCGTCGTGCAACGGTGAGGGAAACAGGATGATGCCCGGGAAATGCTGATCGGCAAGGGCGTTACGGAACTGCGCAGGGACCGACACCCGCCCCTTGCGGTCAACTCGGAAAATGTGGGTGCCAAGAAACAGCGCCATCGCGCGACAACCCTTCGACTTCCACCGGCTTCACCATCCCTGCCACCGGAGCGGCTCCCGAAAAGCGCCAACAGGAAGCTTTCCACGACTGGGTTTTCATGGGATATCATGGTACATCGTGGGCGTCAATGGAATCTCACAGTAAAACAATGGGAAAGCCTGGGTTCTTGGTAGATCAAATAGGAATCGCAACGATTTTTTCTTTTGACCAGAAAAATCATTATATTACATAACAGTGATCAGCGAACCTGATGACGCCGGTCCGCTGTGTTCCTTATTTGTTCATGATCCCGTGGTGTTGGAACGAAGTGGCGCCAGATGGCCTGTAAGCCGGGTTCTGTCCCCCGCCGCAAAGCGGAGGGATGACCATTCATCTGGGACGTCCGTTACCGGACGCCTCGTGCGACCGACCCGGGCGGCAGCGCGGAAATGCGCCTTGCCGGCTGACGCTGGCACACCGCCCCTACTTGGTCTTGCTCCTGGTGGGGTTTACCATGCCGCTCCCGTTACCGGTCGCGCGGTGCGCTCTTACCGCACCCTTTCACCCTTTCCCTCCTACGCCAGGCTTCGGAGGGCAAGCCCGTCGAAACTTCCTGCGCAGGAGGGTGGTCTGCTCTCTGTGGCACTTTCCCTAGGGTCGCCCCTGCCGGACGTTATCCGGCACCATATTTCCGTGGAGCCCGGACTTTCCTCTCCCCTACACCCTGGCTTTCGGCGAACGAGTCCCCTCGCTCGTCAGGGTAAAAAAGAGCGGTCATCCGGCCATCTGGCGCCGGGGCAGCTTAGGCGGCAGTGCGCTCAAGGGCAATGGCAAATAAAACTGGCCCGGGAGTGAGCTGTTACTGTACGAATAATGCAATCGTCATCGCAGCTGGTCGATCAATCCGTGCAGACGGTCCAGAGTCTCGGGATCAAGTCTGCCGTCGCAGCAGGAGGGACGAAAATGGCGCTGAAAGGCAGCGACCACCGCCGGCTCGTCCCCTGCATCGACGAGGTCATAGCCATAATGGCGCAGCAGCGGCGCGGCATCGCCGTCACCCGCAACACAGCCTTGCCGCGGCCACAGGCCGATGCCCTGGTCGGCCAGCCAGCGCCAATCGAACAATTCGCCGGGATCTTGCTTGCGCAGCGGCGCCACATCCGAATGTCCCACCACATTTTGCGCCGGGATCGGCCAGCGCGCCAGCAAGGTGGTCGCCAATTCGGCCAGTGCCTGCATCTGCACGGCCGGGAACGGCCGATAGCCGAACTGATGGCCGGGATTGACAAGTTCAATGCCGATCGAACGGCTGTTCACGTCGCGGTGGCCGCGCCAGCAGGATTGGCCGGCATGCCAGGCACGCCGCTCTTCCGCCACCAATTGCGTGATGTCGCCCTGTTCGTCGATCAGATAATGCGCCGATACCGCGGCCTCGCTGTCGCACAATCGGGCGAGAGCGAGATCCTGGTCCCGCATGCCGGTGTAATGCAGCACCAGCATATCGAGCGGGATGCCGGCCGGCCGTTCCTGGTGATTGGGCGAAGGCTGCCAGCGAATGAGGGGGTTCACGGCGTCCCCTGCTCGCGCCGCATTTCCAGCTCCAGCCAGCGTTCCTCGGCCGCTGCCTGTTCGGCCAGCGCGACAACCAGCCGTGCGGTGCGGCCGGCGTAGCCGCCGGGGTCGCGAAGGTACAAATCGGGGTCGGCCAGCTCACTTTCGAGGCGGCCGATCTCGGTAGTCAGCCGCGCCAGGAGATCGGGCAATGCCGTCAATTCGCGCTGATCCTTGAAGGAAAACCTTGCCTTTGACGGTGGATCGGTGCGCGCGCCGGCTTTAGGCGCTGGACTCGGCGGTTGAGCGGGCAGATCGGCGCCACGTTGGCGCATGGCGTCGCTGTAACCGCCGACATATTCGGCTACCCGCCCTTCGCCCTCGACAAAAATGACGCTGCTGACCAGGCGGTCGAGGAAATCGCGGTCATGACTGACCAGCAAGAGAGTGCCCTCGAAATCGGCCAAGGTGTCTTCCAGCAGATCGAGCGTATCCATGTCCAGATCGTTGGTCGGTTCGTCGAGCACCAGCAAATTGGCGGGCTTGGCAAGCAATTTGGCCAACAGCAGGCGGTTGCGCTCGCCGCCCGACAGCGATTTGACGGGTGCGTGCGCCTGGCGGTCCTCGAACAGAAATTCTCGCAGATAGCCGATCACATGGCGCTGCACGCCATGCACCGTGACACTGTCGCCGGCGCCGTCGGTCAAGGTCTGCCATAGGGTCGCCTCGGGATCGAGTCCGGCCCGCTGCTGATCGACCGTCGCCAGCTGCAGATTGGCGCCGAGTCTCACGCTGCCTTCATCCACCGGCAACGCGCCGGTCAGCAGCTGCACGAGCGTGGTCTTGCCGGCGCCATTGGGGCCAATGATGCCGACGCGGTCGCCGCGCAGGATGCGGGTGGAGAAATTGGACACCAGGGTCCGGCCACCCAATGACTTGCCGATCCCCTTGGCTTCGATCACGAGGCGTCCCGACGGCGCGCCGGTGTCGGTTGTCAGCTTGACCGAGCCTTGCGGTCGGACACGGGCGGCGCGTTCCTGCCGCAATGCGACCAGGCCCCGCAAGCGCCCCATATTGCGCTTGCGCCGGGCAGTGACGCCGCGGTGCAGCCAATGGGTTTCCGCCGCCAGCTTGCTGTCGAGACGCCGCAATTCCGCTTCCTCGACATCGTAGACCCTCTCCTGCCAGGCTTCGAAGGAGGCGAACCCGGACTCCAACCGGCGCACACGGCCGCGGTCAAGCCACAGGATCTGGCGCGTCAGCTGCGACAGAAAAGCGCGGTCATGGCTGATCACCACCAGGGCACCGCGAAAGCCGGCCAGCCGCGCTTCGAGCCCGACAATGCTTGGCAGATCGAGATGGTTGGTGGGTTCGTCGAGCAGCAGAATATCCGGCTCCGACACCAGGGCGCGAGCCAGCGCCGCACGGCGCGCTTCGCCGCCCGACAAGAGATCCGGCCGCCGCGACCCAACGATGGAGAAGGCGTCAAGCAAGGCATCGACGCGATGGCGCTGATCCCGCGTCTCCGGCGGCAGGCCGTCGGCAACCCAGTCGGCAATCGAGGCGCCGTATAGGACCGGATCTTGCGCCAACAGCGCCAGCTTGCTGCCGGGCTGGCGAAAATAACGTCCCTGATCGAGCACAAGCTCGCCTGCCAGCACTTTTAGCAAGGTCGATTTGCCGCTGCCATTGCGCCCGACCAGACAGCATTTGTCGCCGCGCCCGACCTGGAGCGTGATGCCGCTGAACAGCGGACCGCCGCCGAACGAGATCGCTCCATCCTGAAGCGCCAGCAGGGGCGGCACGCTCATGCGGCGCCTCGCTCGTTCCTGATCTGGTCATAGGCGGCGTTGATGGCCGCCATCTTCTTGGTGGCGAGCGCGACATAGTCCTCCGGCACGCCTTTTGCGATCAGATTGTCGGGATGATGCTCGCGGCTCAGCCGACGCCAGGCATCCTTGATTTCCTTCATCGAGGCCGATCGCGGCACGTTCAGCACACTATAGGGATCCTTGCTGCTGCCGGCGGCTTCGGGACGCGGTCCGGCGCTGGTGCTTTGCACCGGCATGCCGAAGATCGCCGCCACATTGTGCAGAAATCCCAACTCGGCCTGGTTCGGCCCGCCATCAATTGCGGCCAGCCGGTAGAGCGCGGCCAAAATCTCGGCCAGCAGAAAGGGCTCGCCAGAAAAATTGTCGACCAGGCTGCGCGCGTGCGGCTCGAACCCGCGCGGATCCAGTTTGGCCTCGTCGAACTGACGGGCGACGATCGATTTTTGCGCCTCATTGAAGCGGAACAGCGTTTTAAAGCAGTCCACTTCCTCGCGACTGACCGGACCGTCGACTTTGGCAAGCTTGGCCGCCAGGCTGGTGACGGCGGTGACGAAAACCTGATTGCGGCGCGCGAGTTCGGGTCCGGCCAAGCGACGCGCCAGCCAGCTGTCCACCGAATGGCCGAGCAGGACACCCGCCAGCATGCTGAGCGGCGTGCGGCCGAGCGCCAGCCCGATCAAGGCACCGATGATCTTGCCCCATATCATGCCCGCTTGCCTACATGGGCCGGCGGGTGATGGCAAGCTCTACTCAGTTTGCGGTTGCGGCACGATGCGAAGATAGGGTTTGACGGTTTCCCAACCGCCCGGAAACCGCTTTTTGGCGTCTTCGTCGCTGATCGAGGGCACGATGATCACATCGCCACCATTCTGCCAATTGACCGGGGTTGCGACGCCATGCTTGGCGGTCAATTGCAGCGAATCGATCACCCTGAGGATCTCCTGGAAATTGCGGCCGGTGCTGGCGGGATAAGTGAGCGACAGCTTGAGCTTCTTGTCGGGGCCGATGATATAGACCGAACGTACCGTCAGGCTGTCATTGGCGTTGGGATGAATGGCGCCATAGAGCGTTGCCACCTTGCGGTCAGGGTCGGCGATCAGCGGGTAATTAGGCGCGGTGCCCTGTGTCTCCTCGATGTCGGCGGCCCAGCGGTGATGCGATTCAAGCGGGTCGACCGACAGGCCGACCACCTTTACCCCGCGCCTGTCGAATTCCGTCTTCAAGCGCGCCACTTCGCCCAATTCGGTGGTGCAGACCGGCGTAAAATCCTTGGGGTGAGAGAACAGCACGCCCCAGGAATCGCCCAGCCATTGATGAAAATGCAGCGTGCCTTCCGTGGTGTCGGCGACGAAATCGGGAACGATGTCCCCCAATTGCAGGCTCATAGGCGGCTCCTTGATTGAGTGGTCGGTCTTCCCGTGCAGGAAGATTATACGAAAAATATTTGTTTATCTTGCGTGTTTAACAACATAGAATGTTGGAATCTGGATTTCAATGCCGAAAGGCCCCTCACGGGCGGCCGATCGCCTGTGCCACCAACCCCAACAGAGTCGGTGATTGCAGCTGGCATGTGCCCGAGGCGCGATCCATGCGCGCATAGCTGCTCTCATTTTTGCGGAAAACGATCAAATCGTCATCGATCTCTCCGAGACACAGGTCACTCGGGGGGTCGCTGCGATAAAGCCGCCTTGTGACATTGATGTCGACCAAATCCGGCAGCTCGGCGCCGTCTGCGGTCTGGCTGCGACTGCCATACAGCATCAGCCCATCGGCCATCGCGCCATCCGCCTGGCGCAAAAAATCCATATAGGCGTCCGGCGGCTCAAGCTGCAGCGCGGCACGGGCGCGTTTCAGCAAAGCCGCCAGCGTTCCCCCGTCGGCACCTGGAAACAGAACCCCGTCGGCGGCGCGCAACAGGTCCAGCAGCTGCGTTGTGTCGTGAGTCATTGCTTTCGTCCTTCAAACATCGCGGCGAAACAGCTTATCGCGGATCGGTCCGGCAGTTACCGCCTCTAACGCCCTCTGCCGACCAGCAACTGGCGCGCCAGGTCCGGTCCTTGCGACTCCCGGCGATAGGTACCGGGCTCTGGGTAAGGCAGGGTGACATGGCGTATTTGACCAACCTGCAAACCGCGCAATTGCGGGTCGAGATAGCGATGGATCGCTTCATGCTCGGGGTGAGCGCGCAGCAGCACGAGGTTGTCGAACCGGTTGTCGCCGCCGTCATCAAGCGGGCGGATATGATGCACATTATAGCCGTGCGGTACCTTGCCACGGCGCAGAGACTCGAGATTGCGGGGCGTGAAGCCGCGGGCACGCAGTTCGTCGCCGCGCTGTTCGACCAGATACTGCAGAAAGGCCTGCCGGTCGCCCCATTGGAAGGAGTCGCGCAGCGCCGCCTTTTCTGCAAGGTCGCGCCTCCGATAGCTCATCTCGATCATCGGCACATCCGGCAGAACGGACCTTAGGGCGTGCACCGGCGGCGCTGCTGCGTCAGACATCGGATCTCGTGCTCCCTTCCTCAGCAGGCCCGACAGTGCCAAGCACAACGGTAAAGATCAACAATTAGTTTCCAATTAGGATATTTTTGTTTCTTTTTTGTCTTCTTGTGCGCTATCACAGTCGGCAACGAAAATCATTGCGAAAGGCGGCCCGCCCCGATGAGCGCTGATACCCTGTCCACGCCCGGTCCATTGAGCGGGATGCGCTCAGGTTTGACCTGGGACAATCTCACAGTGCAGGATCTCCTCGCGATCGGCGCGGCGCTGGCGGCACGTTATGCCGACCAGAACCACATCACCATGCCACCGGAACAGCTGGCCGAACTGGTGAACGACTTGCCGGGCTTTCAGGCCGGCGATACCACGCCGGAAGATTTCATTCTCTCGGCGATTGCCAGCGCTTGGATCTATGCGGTGGAGGGGTTCGACGATTCTTCGCCCTATGAAGGTCAAAGCTGAGTGGGCGCCGGCCGCCAGGCGGGCCTCTATTGGCAATCGCGCATGGGCAACAATCATGACGGGATCGGCGGCAATTGCCATCGCTACGACGTCGTCACCATGGCGGCGGACGGCGCGCCTGTCGAGGAGTGTTTGGCCGTGGATTTCGGCATCAAGATCCATAATGGCGAGGGACCCTACAGCTGCAGTTTCACGGCGCCGGACGGTCTGTTCGCAGAGGCCGCCGCCCCCGCTGGACCTCAAGTCCGCGCTCTGTTGCTGACCCATGCCCACGAGGACCATATCGGCGCACTGCGTCATGCGCTGGACATGGGATACCGCCTGCCACCAATCTATTGCACCGCTTTCACCGCCCAGATGGTGAACAAGTCGCTTCACCATGCCGGCATCATCGAGCCGGCCCGGCGGCCCGAAATCCATGTGATGGAGACCCCGCAAACCGTGCAGTTAGGGGCGGCCGAGGTCACTTTCCTGCCGGTCGACCATTTGCCGGGCGCCTCGGCCCTGCTGCTGCGCACGCCGTACGCCACCGTGTTCCACACCGGCGATTACAAGTTCGACGCCACCATGCCGCTCGGCCGTCGCGCCGATCCCGCGCTGTTGCGCAAGATCGGCCGAGGAGGCGTCGATATGGTGATTTACGGCGCGACCGCCACCGGCCACGC
>Ga0302320_10025198_pt1 | contig 11576 bp, 14 predicted proteins | sample Bog_T0_3_FD_202130 | JGI IMG/M metagenome (GOLD analysis project Ga0302320, IMG submission 202130) | Peat permafrost microbial communities from Stordalen Mire near Abisko, Sweden - Bog_T0_3 | ecosystem: Environmental > Terrestrial > Soil > Wetlands > Peat | place: Sweden: Abisko, Stordalen Mire... | reverse complement strand
CACTTGCCGATGTTGAGGCCGACGATGTTCAGCACCACGGCCACCAGAAGAATGGCCAGCGAAACGGTGAGCTGAAATGTCCTGTCCTGTGCAAGAATGGAGCCGCGTCCGCCAACGATGTAGGCAGACATGGAAGCGCTGGCGAGCAACAGGCCGGGGAAATAAAAGAAGGTGTAGATCCAATAGGTCCAACCGGCGATGAAGCCATGAAAGGGGCCAAAGGCTTCTCGCGACCAAACGTAGAGGCCGCCCTCTTCAGGAAAGCGCGAGGAGAGTTCGTTGATGACCAGCGCTCCGGGGACGAAGAAGAACACCGCGGCAAGGGCCCACAGGCTTATGGAGGAGGTGCCGTTGTGACCCGCGGCGGCGATCCATCGGGGCCCGAGCACGGTGGCGATGTTGAACAGCAGCACATCCCAGAAGCCCATGGTTTTGCGTAACTGCGATTTGGAATCGATTGGGGCGGGCGTGGGGTGCATATCCGGAAATGATAAAGGACTGGGATGGAGCAGTTTTCAAACTCGGGCGGTCAACGACCGTTATGCGGAGATGGGGATCGCTCCTTGATATCTATCCTGGTCGGCTCAACAGTGGCTCTGATCGGAGAATTGGCGTAACTTGTTCAGTTTGGAATCAAGCCCACTTGGACGGTCGGACCACGTTGGTGCCGGATGCCAGCGTCACTGTCTCCGGAAGGCGGCTCTTTCTAAAATATGACTCGTAGATCCGAATGGCTGCGTTTGCATTCAGGGCGAGTTCTGCCGAGTAGCGGCATGGAGGAAAGGCCACAACAATCTTCTTCAGTGGGAACAGTCTTCGGATGGCGGCGATAGGTGGGACCAAGTCCGCGTCTCCGGAGATGACGATTGCTGTGTCGAATGCATCGGAGTGCGCATCGCAGAGGAGTTCTGTTGCAATATTCACGTCGGTCTTCTTTTCCTGGGGAACGAATGCCACGCTGTGACAGTTCTTGCATTCTTTACGATCAGCCTGGAACCTTCCCCAGTAAATGTTCAGGCCGGCGATCGTGCCGATTGCATCAAGCCAGGCGCTCTGCCTCTGTTCCTTGCCGGGATTTCCGCTTACTCGGGATGTGAAGTACTTGGTCAACAAGAGATCCTGGTCGGGGCGGAGCAAAGAGCGAGATAGGGCGGGAGGATCAAGCCACATGTACCTTCGCCATCCTTGTTCGCGGAGGCCGAAATAGAGGTTGAAACCGTCGATGTAGGTCATGACGCGGAATCTGCCGGCATTCGCGGGTTGTGCCATTCTTGCCCTCTTCGTGTTGCTCTTGCATCGAAGTGCTTGACAATCGACGTGGTTGAGCTACGATTAAGAAGTAGTTCTAACAGCTCCTGTGTGCGTAGCGCAGGATCCGACGGCCGCCTCCGGGTGGCCGTCTCTCGTTAGATTGAACAGTTCATCACCGGTACTCGAGCAGCGAATCCCAGGACTCAGTCTATTCTGTACTGGAGCAATGCTGCGTTCCCCACGCCAATTCGATGTCATTGTGCTGGGCGCGGGAGCGGCGGGGCTGATGTGCGCGGCTACGGCTGGGCGGCGCGGAAGGCGCGTGGCGCTGCTGGAGCGCAACGGACAGCCGGGGCGCAAGATTCTTATCTCCGGGGGCGGGCGGTGCAATTTTACGAATCTGCACTGCGGGCCGGGAAACTTCCTCTCTGACAATCCTCATTTTTCGAAGTCGGCGCTGGCGGGGTATGGGCCGCAGGATTTTGTTGCGCTGGTGGAGCGGTATGGAATCCGCTGGCACGAGAAGACCCTGGGGCAGCTGTTCTGCGATGGGTCGGCGCGAGCGATTCTGGATATGCTGCTGGCCGAGTGCGAGCTTGGCGGCGTTGAACTTGTTCTGAACGCGCATGGCATTCAAGTGGCGGGTGCGGCCGGCGGCGGGTTTCGGGTCTGCTGCTCGGCAGGCGAGTTTGAGGCTGGAGCACTGGTGGTTGCTACAGGGGGACTGTCGATTGAAAAGATGGGGGCCACGGGGCTTGCGTACGAACTGGCTGCGCAGTTTGGGCTGAGGGTTGTTACGCCAAAGCCGGGGCTGGTTCCTCTGGTTCTGGATGGTGACGAAGCTGGCTGGGCGGAGTTGGCGGGGGTTTCGGCCGATGTTGAAGTTTGGGTTGAGAGGGCTGGAAGCCATGTTCCCGGCCCGGTTCGCGGCGAGATGCGATTCAGGGAGAAGATGCTGGTGACGCATCGTGGAGTAAGCGGGCCGGCGGTGCTACAGGCCTCTTCGTACTGGCGGGCGGGCGACAGGCTGGTTGTGGACTTTGCGCCTGGGCTGGCAGGTGAGGCTGGATTGCTGGAGCCGCTGATGCTCGTCGGTTCGCGGCGGGATTTGGCGGCGATGAAGCAGGCGCTCAGGGAGGTGTTGCCACAGCGGCTGGCGGGGTTTCTGGCGGAGGCGGTTGCGCCCGAGGGCTGGGGGAATGCGGCGCTGAAGTCCTGTGAGCAGAGGCTGCGCCGGTATTCGTTGCACCCGGTGGGAACGGAGGGGTTTAGCAAGGCTGAAGTTACGGCGGGTGGAGTGGATACCGATGGGTTGCAGGCGCGGACGATGGAGGCGCGGACGACGCCGGGGTTGTTTTTTATTGGAGAAGCAGTGGATGTGACGGGGTGGCTGGGTGGATTTAATTTCCAGTGGGCATGGGCCTCGGGGGTGGCGGCGGGGAGAGCGGTGTGAAGGCAGGGAATAGGGGACTGAGGGACTAAGGGACTGAGGGACTAAGGGACTCAGGGGCGGCGGGCTTGGTTTGGTCCACTCTGTCCATGATCTCCGCGATCAACATGGGAGCGAAGCCGGCGACGCCATTGCCGGGGTGGACGCCGGATTTCATCCAGTCGAAGAGAAAAACCAGTGGAATCCAGCCGGGCCTGTTCGGGTCGAGCTCGGTACCAATGGAGTCGAGAACGCGAGTTAAGACCAACGGCAATTTGACCCTGGTGACCGGCATGGCAAGATCGGAGCATTGCTCGGCCGGCGAGGTTACAAGGTACTCGCGGCAGATTAGCGGGCGGATGGGATAAATGGAGCAGGACTCGTCCTCAAGGAATGGACAGGGGACTTGAGCAGAAAAGTAGTCGTTGACAATTTTGAGGGCTGAATCGGATTGGACGCGCCAGTCTTCGCTGACCATCCGATCCACGAGACCCGCGGCAGCCAACTTGGCGAGCGCATTTTCGAAGCGCAGAGCGAGTTCCTGCTGTTTGGCCTCAGGCTGGGAGCGGATCCACCCTGCGAGCGCTTCAGCTTCAAAGAGGTTCAAAGGGACCATGAGACGGCAGCAGGCTCCGCAGCCAGCCTTGCAGGAGATGGGTTGGCCGGCCTGGCTGAGTTTGGATCCGACGCTTGCGATCACCGAGTCCGACAGCGAATGCAGGATGGGCAGAATCTGGGTAAGGTTTCGATGGCCGAACGGGATATTCACGGTGGCCTTGATTTGGTCATCGCCAGAGCCGAAGGTGAACTCGGCAGGCATCGTGTTCGGAGGTTGGTCGGTCATTGAATCAGCATTGTATCGAAGCTGTGTGCTGTGTTGCGTGGCGATTTCACAAATCCATTTGCCAGCGGGTTTGGCGGGTTAGACGTCGGGAGGCGCTGGAGGCTTGGGGGTGCTCATGCGCTGGAGGAATCCGTAGAGAACCTCGGGGCCGGTTGCGGGACCAATCTGGTTGAAATGCGAACCGGCTTCCATCCAGTCGAAAAGGAAGACGAGTGGGATCCAGCCGGGCGATGTTGGATCCGACTCGGCGGAGATTCGCTCCAGGAGGGAGAAAAAACGCCGGGGCAGTTGAACACCCTTTACCTGGCGAGTGGCGGGATCGTAGCAGTGCTCGGGCGCGGAGGTTACGAGGTATTCGCGGCAGGCGAAGGGGCGGATGGGGTAGATGGAACAGGCTCCGTCTTCAAGGAAGGGGCAGGGAATGCGCTGGTAAAGGTATTCGAAGGCTAGCTTGGCGGTGGCCTCGCCGGGAGTTTGCCGCACTATTTGATCGAGGTTTTCCTTGAGACCGGCTGCGGAGAGCTTGGCGAGTGTCTCGCGGAAACGGCGGGCGAGTTCCTGCTGCTGTTCGTCGGGCAGGATGCGAATCCAATTGGCGAGAGCTTCGGCCTCAACGAGGCTGATGGGAACCGCCTGGTGGCAGCAATGGTTGCAGCCCTTCTGGCAGGAAATTGGTTGGCCCGCGGCAGCCAGGTCAGAGGAAGCATCTTCAATGAAGGTGTCATCGAGGCCTTGCAGCAGGGGAAGGATCTGGACGAGGTTGGAGGGACCGGCTGGAACTTGGACGGCCGCTGTCAACTGGCCCCCGGCGAGGCTCAGGGAGAACTTGACTTCGACAAAGTTCTGCGCCGCTGTAGGCTGCTGGTCCATAGACCTTGCATTGTAGCGAACGAGACGGTGGATCAGGAATGGTTATTGCTGGATTGGCGGTGTTGGCTCCGCGGGGGGAGCGGGCGGCGCGCCGGGCCTGGTTGATGGGGTCAGGACGAATCCCTTGCGGACGAGGGCGAAGCCTTGCTCTGGGAGTTCGGCCTGAAGAAGCTGGTTGTCGGGGCCGGAAAACAGGTGAGTGTCGCCGTCTGCAATGGTGGCGACCAGGTGGTGAACGACGATGGACGTGCCGTCCAGGGTTCCCTGCTCATCGGCATAAGTGGCCAGTTGTATTGGCTCAACGGAGCCCGCCTGCTTGGGAAGGATGGCCCACAGACCGGCATTGTTGCGGGTGACGGCGATGGCGAGCAGGGTTTCAAGCGCGCCGGGGTCGAAGTCGGGCATGAAAACTGCGCCCGCATGCGGAGCCAGCCGGGTGGTGGTGCTGTGCCCGCTTGCCGAGATGTTGATCAGAATCTGCGCTGTAGATCCTGACGCGACCGATTCCGGCGCGCAGACCACGTTGACAGCCTGCGAGTTGACGATGGCGCTCAACTGGACGTGGCGGAGGTGGTTGGCAGACGAAAGGATTTCGGTTTTGGACAAGGAGTAATCGAGGCCCGGCATGGCGATGCGCACCAGGGAAGTTGAATTGTAGCCATGGGGAGTTGCGGTGAAGTCGAAGGAGGCGGTGCCCACCGGGTGGCCGTGCTGAGAGACGATGAAGCTGCCGGATTGGGCCTTGGCAGATGCTGGAATGAAGGCAAGCAATGCTGCAAGGCAGAGGAAAGCAAAGTTACGCAAGGGATTTGTGCATCCTTCCTGTGGGATTAGACACTGGAATGGGGAAAGAGTTGTGGAAGTGCAGGGAACAGGGATCAGGGAACAGGGAACAGGGAACAGGGATCGGAGGCACATTGAGCGGGTGGCTGGTATTGTTTGCGCTCTTCGACGTGCAGTGGTGATCGGGACACTTGTCGGTTTACTCCTGAGTTACGGGATACCCCACCCCCTATCTCTGTGAATAAATATCTTGTTTTCAGCTGTTTACGGCGTCGGCTTTGCTGTAAATATCTGATTCTGCTGGGGTTCGCCGCAGATATTAGCAAACAATAGGGTTACGGGCGGTTTTGCCGATAGCCTTCAGCTTTCAACTGTCAGCACTCAGCTTTTGACTCGCAGATTCCATCTCAGCAGCATGGGTTGTGATCGACGCTATGAACCTATTGTGCGCCAATGTCGCGTAATTATATGCAATGAAGAAGGCTCTTTCATCAGGAAAACCGCGGGGTCTTCAAGGGCCAACGATGGCACGCAACTCCGCTTCCACTTCTTCCCATGAATAGGTCTCCGCAGTCCCGGCCTTGATGTCTGCTACACGCCGTTCAACTTCAGCCTGCCAGGAGGCGTCAATTTCTGCCTCTGGCAGAGACTCCCCAGGCTGGTGAAGGCTCCGACAAAGCTCCTCAGAGAGTTTCGCCCTCTCATCATAGGAAAGCTCCAGTGCGAATTGCCTGACTTCATCGTATGGGTGTGGCATGAAAGGATTCTAACGCCGAATAGGTTTCGATTTCAGATTACGAATCAGGTCATGGACACCCCGCATGACTTCTTCATGCGGGGTGTCTGGTGAGGTATCGGCAAGCGCCTCTTCCACGCCAGCGCGGAACCATTCGTCGTAGCCGGGTTCCGGCTCGCCCACTTCTTTTTGCCAGGCGGCAAACCGCTCCTCTTCGGACCCATCCTCTCCTTCGCCGAGAAGGTTTTGGATGAGCCAGTCCAAATCGCTTGGTGGCAGTTGGCGGGCTTCTTCGAGGAGTTGGGCGGCGGTGCGGGTCATGGCGTGATTGTAGCGCGGAATTCGATGCGATTCCGAAGCCCAATCAGATTCGTCCTCGCCAGTAGCCGGGACGGCGCTTGGCGTGCGCGATGGCAATGATTTCGATTTTGCGGGGAAGTTCGCGGAAGACAACGGAATAGGGATACCGGTCTAGTAATATCCTTCGGGTGCCGTGAAGATACTGTGCGTACATCTTCGGAGCACTTCTTAGCCTGCTGAAAGCATCTCGCAGTTCCGCATCGAAACCCAATGCAGCTGACTGGCTTTGATCCCAAAGATACTCAAACGCTCCATCCGCCTCTGCCACGGCGTCCGGATGGACGCGGACCGGTTTCATCCGCGCTGCTTGGCGAGCAGTCTTGCATCCATTCGGGCAAGAACGTCGTCGAGCGGAACCATTTCCACAGTTCCGGAATCGATCGCATTGAGGCGGAGCAGGACCTCGCTGTCCCAGGCTGCCTCGACTCCAGCAGCGTCCTCGCTGCTCGTGTCAACGCTCTCCCAGAGCGAATTGGCCAGCAGGACACGTTGATCTGGTGGAAGCTGGCAGGCGATTTGTCGGATTTCCTCGAAGGAATGCGGCATGGAGAGATTGTAGCGCGGAATTCGCTTGAGCTACCATTTTCGTGAGAGGCCAAAGGGAATGAGATGACAATGCTAAGTACTCTGACTCTGGTTGATGATCTGAAACGGATTGGATTCTGCGACCCGCTGTTTCGGGAGAAGCTTCACCATCTTGGAGACTCAATGAATGGATTCCGCGCATATGCCGCGAGCGTGGGATTGTTCCAGCGGCACGGATGCAATCAATTACTCTACGATCGGTTGGAATATATCCGAACCCGATGCCGCAATGGTAGGCTCCCTGGAGACATGACCATGGAAGATCTTATTGACGAAGCCAAGCGGGCTGTTCCCTGCAAGGGCTACAAGAACTGCAAGAAGCATGCTTCAGATTCGGCCTGTCGAGAGATCAAGTGACTTGATGACGAGCATCGTCACTCCGCATTATCAATCTGCGCGCGTTGCAACTTATCGGAGGAATCGATATACACTGCCTTCCATGTACTGAAGAAGTCGATAGCTCCCAGGCCTTCGCGATGCCCGTTTCCTGTCTGCTTCACGCCTCCAAACGGTAAGTGCACCTCAGCGCCGATGGTTGGTGCGTTGATATACGTTATGCCCGCCTCCAGGTCGCGGATGGCTGTGAAAGCGCGATTCACATCCTTTGTATAAAGAGAGGTCGAGAGGCCGTAGTCAATCGAGTTGGCAATCTGGATGGCCTGCTCGAATGTATCGAACTCAATCAGGCTCACCACCGGACCGAATACTTCTTCGCGCGCAATTCTCGTTGCAGGAGTAACTCCGCCGAGGATGGTCGGTTCGAAGTAAGTACCCTTGGAGTACAAACCGCCTTTCAGCGGATTGCCGCCGGTCAGCAGCTTTGCGCCTTCGGCCAACGCAATGGCCACATACTTTTTTGAAGTTTCAACCTGGCTCAAGTTCACCTGCGGGCCCACCTCGACTGACTCGTCGAGCCCGTTGCCCACGATGAGCTTTTTGGTTCTGGCCACAAACTCGGCCGTAAACTTCTCGGCAATCCCTTTCTGCAAAAGGATGCGGCTGGTGGCCGTGCAGCGCTGGCCGGTGGTCCCAAAAGAGCCCCAGAGCGCGCCTTCCAGAGCCAAGGTCAGGTTCGCGTCATCCATCACAATCTGCGCATTCTTGCCGCCCATTTCAAGAGACACGGGCTTGAATGTGGCCGCGGCGCGCTGGCCTACCTGCGACCCGACATGGCTTGAGCCCGTAAAGCTGATGGCGCGCACGTCAGGGTGCTCGACCAGCGCCGCGCCGGTAGAGGAGCCGCTGCCGCTGACAATGTTCACCACGCCCGGCGGCAGCCCTGCATCCACCAGCGTTTGCACCAGGTTGTAGACCGAGAGCGGCGTATCCGTGGCTGGCTTGATGACGCATGTATTGCCGCAAATCAGCGCCGGAAACAGCTTCCAACTGGGGATGGCCATGGGAAAGTTCCACGGAGTAATGAGGCCCACCACACCCAGGGGCATGCGCACGCTCATGGCGAACTTGTTGGTTAGCTCGCTGGGGGTGGTAATGCCGAACAACCTGCGACCCTCGCCGGCCACGTAGAACGCTTCGTCGATGGCCTCCTGCACATCGCCGCGCGTTTCGGCAATGACTTTTCCCATTTCGCGGGTCATGTCGCGGGCGAATTTTTCCTTGTTCACGGAAAGAAGATAGCCGGCGCGATACAGAATCTGCGCCCGCTTTGGCGCCGGAAGCAGCCTCCAAGCGGCGAACGCCTTCTTTGCCGCCTCAACCGCCAGGGCCACATCTTCAGGGCCGGAAGCGGGAAACGCGCCCACCACGTCGGAGTGGTCGGCCGGGTTCAGGTTCAGCACGGTTTTGCCGCTTTTCGCCGGCAGCCACTGGCCGCCGATGAAGTTGAGGTACTTGGGATAGGGCATGGATTCCTCGAATGCTTGGGGTTGAATGTGGACCGGGAAGTTCAAAACAACCGCAGATCGTTCCATTCGCTTGGCTTGCGCACCATTACTGTTCAAAGAGGGAAAATCCGGTAGACAGGCGAACATCTGAGTTTAGCGCAATGAGAATCGCATTTGGCAAGTCCTTTCGCGCGCTTTGCATCCCTCGAAATACGCCTTCCGCCCATTAGCCGTACAATAAGCCTTGAGGTAGAATCACTTTCCCAATGTCACAGAACGGATACCCATCGCGCTCTTCGCGCTCGCATGGCCTGCGCTCGCTGTTTAGCATGTTCTCCAGCGATCTGGCCATCGATCTCGGCACTGCCAATACCCTGGTCTTTGCGGCCGGCAAGGGCATTGTGGTCAACGAGCCCTCCATTGTGGCCATCAACAAGAATACCGGCGAGGTGGAGGCCGTGGGCAAAGAGGCCAAGGAGATGCTGGGCCGCACCCCGGGCAACATTGTGGCCATCAAGCCGATGAAAGACGGCGTGATTGCCGACTTCAAAGTCACCGAGAAGATGCTCAATTACTTCATCCAGAAGGCACACAACCGGAAGATGCTGGTGCATCCGCGCATTGTTATCGGCGTGCCCTCAGAGATTACGCAGGTTGAAAAGCGGGCGGTGGAAGACTCGGCCTACCGCGCCAAGGCCAGCGAAGTTTACCTGGTGGAACAGGCTATGGTGGCGGCCATCGGCGCGGGTCTGCCCATTACCGAGCCGGGCGGCAACATGGTGGTGGACATAGGCGGCGGGACGACCGATATTGCAGTGATTTCGCTCTCCGGCATCGTCTACTCGCGCTCAGTGCGCATGGCCGGCAACCAGATGGACGAGGCCATTACCAATTATTTGAAGCGCAAGTACAACCTGCTGATCGGCGAGCGGACGGCCGAGGCCATCAAGATAGAGATAGGGTCGGCTTATCCGCTTGACAAGCCGTTGAACATGGAGATCAAGGGGCGCAACCTGATTGAAGGCGTGCCCAAATCCATCACTATCGACGACAGTGAGATTCGGGAGGCGCTGGGCGAGTGCATCGCGGTGATCATGAACGCGATTCGCGTGGCGCTGGAGCGGACGCCGCCCGAGTTGTCGGCAGACATCAGCGACCGCGGCATTGTGCTCACCGGCGGCGGCGCGCTTATCAAGAACCTGGACAAGCGCATCAGGGAAGAGACCGGGTTGCCCGTCTCGGTGGCCGACGATCCGCTGGCTTCGGTGGTACTCGGCACCGGCAAAATGCTGTCAGATTTCCGCCTGCTGCGCAAGATCAAGATCGACTAGCAGGGGTCAGAGATCAGTTGGTTCACCAGGTCTCAAGACGATTATGGGTGCCTGATTGCCCAAATTCAGGGGTAGAATTGCGTTATGCGCACGCTCCCTCGTTTTGAATTGAGCCCGTTGGCCCGCAGTCTGGCGGTCGATCCGCCCCTGACGGATGCGGAGTTCGAGGCGCTCTGCCTCAAGAACGATGACGTTCAGTTCGAGCGCACGAGCGAAGGAGCGATCCGCATGAACCCTCCCGCAGGCATGTTGACCGGAGACGGCAATGCCGAAATCATTCGCCAGCTTCGCAACTGGTGGGATACGCACCAGCGGGGGCGCGTCTGCGACTCCAACACCGGCTTTTTTCTCCCCGACGGATCGATGCTAAGCCCCGATGCAGGTTATCTCCTTCCCGAGCAACTGAAGGGAGTGACCAGAACGCAACTCACGGGCTTCCCGCGCCTTTGTCCCGCATTCGTCGTTGAGTTGCTATCTCCGTCCGACAGTCTCTCGGAGACCGGCAGGAAGACGGAGGACTGGATCGCGAACGGCGCCCAACTGGGCTGGCTGATCGATCCCTACCGGCAGCGAGTCGTCGTCTACCAGCCGGGACAGGAGCCGCGCGAATCCTCCGCGCCGAAACTGGATGGGTGCGGGCCTGTTCAGGGTTTTTCGCTCGACCTCCAGAAGGTTTGGAGATGCTACGAAGTTGATTGAACAGGGGTCACGAGTCAGTTGGTTCGCTGGTCCGAAAATCCGGACTTGGGGCACCCACATCTTCTATTTGTTCAGATGTGGGCCACTTGTCGCTGGGCGACTTATCAGGGGGATCTGGGAAATAAGAGTCGCCGTCCTACTTCGCCGCTGCCCGGAGCGCCGTCAGCATCTCTCGCCTGAGAATGGCGTTAATGCGCGACTGGTAGCCCTTGCCTTGCGACTTGAGCCATGCCAGCACATCCGCATCCACGCGTGCCGTGATCTGCCGCTTCACCGGACGATAGAAACTGCCGCGAACGGCGGTCTTCCATTGCTCCTCGGTCAGCTCGGGAATATCGCTGAAGTCGATCTCGCTATCGGGACGCGCCGCCAGCGCCTCGAGATTAGCAAGCTGCGCCTCCGTCAGCTCCGGCAATGTCTCCAACGTGTAACTAACCATTTTCGTCTTCATAGGCTCTTCTCTCTTTCGTTGCTGCCTTTCGAGCAGAAATGATGCGGACCACCTCGATGTATCTGCCCGGTTCCATTTCTTCGCGAACGGTGTGCGCAACCAGCAACAAAAGAACCCGTCCCGATGCCCTTCTGACGAGCCCCGATGTCTGCCAGCGTTGCTCAAATTCCACCACGCGATCAGCGACGAGTACGCGCATGGGGTCGCGAAAGACCTGGACAGCTTCCTCAAAGCTCACGCCGTGCTTGCGCTGATTGGCGAGGTTTTTCGCCTCGTCCCATTCGAAACGAATTCCGCTCACTACAGTAATATAATTACATATATGGCATTATGCAACAGGGGGTTCGAGCGCTGTGAGCTGGATTATGCCCCGCACGCAGGTAGCACCGCTGG
>Ga0302320_10025193_pt1 | contig 11577 bp, 11 predicted proteins | sample Bog_T0_3_FD_202130 | JGI IMG/M metagenome (GOLD analysis project Ga0302320, IMG submission 202130) | Peat permafrost microbial communities from Stordalen Mire near Abisko, Sweden - Bog_T0_3 | ecosystem: Environmental > Terrestrial > Soil > Wetlands > Peat | place: Sweden: Abisko, Stordalen Mire... | reverse complement strand
CGGGCTGTCGGCGGAGAATCCCGATCAGTACGTGGGCAGCGCCGAGGTGCTCCCGGCTGGATTTGTCACCACCGACGTCGACCAGGGTGCCAACGGCACCGCCACGCCGAGCCTCCTGCCGGATCTGGTGGGCAAGATCGCCTATGACGGGACGATCGCGCCGGGCATGCCCTTCCACCTCGAGGCGGCCGGCCTCTACCGCGACTTCAAGGTCAACAGTTTCGCGGTTGGCGGGGTCAACTCCACGTCTTCCAAGAGCGGCACGGCGGGTTCGATCAATTCCAGCCTGACGGTCGCCCCGGGCCTCAGCCTCTTTGAGACCTTTACCTATGGAACCGGGGTTGGGCGCTACCTTTCGACCGCGCTCGGGCCCGATCTGGTGGTCAATCCGGCGGATGCGAACGGAAACTTCAGCGTCTCGCCGGTCCTCGCCGGAGCGGGGATCCTCGGGGCCGAATGGGATGTGACGCCGGTCAGCAAGTTCTTCGGCTACTACGGGGCCGTCGCCTATAACGCCAAGTACACCCAGCTGGCCAATGGCAGCTACGTCGGTTACGGCTACCCCGGCTCGCCCAACACCATGAACCATCGGATTGAAGAATTTACGATCGGCGAAGCCCAGACCCTGTGGAAGAATCCTTCGTACGGCGACCTCAAGGTCCTCTCGCAGATCTCCTATGTCGACCGCACGCCGTTCTCCGTCGCGGCCGGAGCCCCCAGCAGCGCCCATCTCGGCATGTTGTATCTCGATCTGCGCTACGACCTGCCCTGAAGCCTTCCCCGTCGAATTCATCCCACGGCCCGGACGCCTCTGCGCGGCGGCCGGGCTTCAAGCTCCCTTCCTTCGCTCCCCGCCAATTCCAACGATAACTTCGTCCTTATGAAAAGCCTGCTAACCCTCCTTTCCTTCGCCGCTCTCGGCGTGGCCGCTGCGCCCGCCCAGATGCTGATCAACGGCGCCGGGTCGACCTTTGCCGCGCCGCTGTACACCAAGTGGTTCTCGGAATACGCGAAAGTCGATCCTTCCGTGCGCTTTAACTACCAGGCCATCGGCTCCGGCGGCGGCAAGAAGCAGATCACCTCCGAGACGGTCGACTTTGGCGGGACCGACGGTCCCATGTCGGACGCCGAACTGGCCGCGGCGCCGCGGCCGCTTTGGCACATTCCGACCGCCGCCGGCGCCGTGGTGGTCAGCTACAATATCCCGGGCAATCCCGCCCTCAAGCTGGACGGCCCGACCCTGGCGGACATTTTCCTCGGCAAGGTCACCAAATGGAACGATCCGGAGATCGCCGGCCAGAATTCCGGGGTCGGCCTGCCGAACGCGGACATCGTCGTGGTGCATCGGTCCGACGGCAGCGGCACGACCTACATTTTCACCGACTATCTTAGCAGCGTGAGCGCCGAGTGGAAGGCCAAGGTCGACAAGGGCACCGCCGTGCAATGGCCGGCGGGCCTGGGCGGCAAGGGCAACGCCGGGGTGGCCGGGCAGATCAAGCAGTCGACCGGGGCGATCGGCTATGTCGAGCTGGCCTATGCCAAGGAGAACAATCTGCCGTTCGCGGATATCAAGAATGCGGCGGGCGCCTACATCACCCCTTCCATCGAATCGGTGGTGGCGGCGCTGGCGGGGGCGACGATCCCGGACGATTTTCGGTTCTCGATGGTGAATGCGCCCGGCGACACGGCCTACCCCATCGCGGGGGCCACCTGGATGCTGGTCTACCAGCAGCAGAAGGATCACGACAAGGGCGAGAAGCTGGTCCAGTTCCTCAAGTGGGCCTTTACGGACGGCCAGAAGCTGGCGTCCGCCCTGGCGTACGCGCCGCTGCCAGACGCAGTCCAGGCGCGCGTCCTCGACCGGATCAACCAAATCAAATATTGACCTCCCGCCCCTCCTCGCCCTGCTAGCTTGAACCGCGGAGCGCGCGATTCCTGGACGCGCTCTTTGGGCTCTTATGGCCTCCCTTGTCGAATCCGTTCCGGCCTCCGCGCTGCGCTCCCCCGGCCGCCGCTGGCCGGATGGCTCGTTCCGCTTGCTGGCGATCCTCGCGGCCGCCACCATCCTGGCCTTGATCGTGCTGGTGGGCTGGGTGCTCTATATTGGGTCCGGCGACTCGATTCATAAGTTTGGCTGGCGCTTCCTGGTGAGCTCCCAATGGGATCCGGTCACCGAGATCTACGGCGCGCTACCGTTTATTTACGGTACGTTGCTGTCCTCGGTCATCGCGCTGGTCATCGCCGTCCCGCTCGGGGTCGCCACCGCGCTATTCCTCACGGAGATGGCTCCCCAGTGGATGCGCCAGCCCGTCGTCACCGTGATCGAAATGCTGGCGGCCGTGCCCAGCGTGATTTTCGGCCTGTGGGGCATCTTCGTCATGATCCCGTGGCTGCGGGATCACCTGTTTCAATGGCTCAAGAGCACGCTGGGCTGGCTGCCGCTCTTCTCCGGGCCGGTTTACGGGGTCAGCATGCTCGCCGGAGGCATCATCGTCGCGATCATGATCCTGCCGATCATCACCTCGGTCTCCCGCGAGATCCTGCGTTCGGTCCCGAATCTCCAGCGGGAGGCCGCCTACGCGCTCGGCGCCACCCATTGGGAAGTAATCCGCATTGCGGTCCTGGGTTATGCTCGCCGGGGAATCTTCGGCGCTGCGATCCTCGGCCTTGGCCGGGCGCTCGGCGAGACCATGGCGGTCACGATGGTGATCGGCAACCGCCCGGAGATCAGCCGCTCGCTCTTCGCTCCCGGCTACACCCTGGCCAGTGTCGTCGCCAACGAATTCACCGAAGCTTCGAGTCCGATGTACCTTAGCTCGCTGATGGAAATCGGCCTGGTGCTGCTGGGCCTGACGATCCTCGTCAATGTCCTCGCCCAGATCATGCTCCGGACCCTGACCGGCTCCGGCACCCGCAAGGTCGCCTGAAGCCATGCCTGCGGCCGCTATCTCCCTGCGTCCCTCCGAGGTCCAGCAAGGCTGGCGCCGCTGGAAGAGCCGCCTGATCACGTGCGCGATGGGCTTGAGCGCGGCGGTGGTGATGACGCCGCTTTTTCTGGTGCTTTATTTTCTGATCCGGGAGGGGGCCTCGTCCCTGGACTGGAATTTCTTCACCCAGCTGCCCAAGCCGACCGGGGAGACCGGCGGGGGGATGGCCAACGCGATCGTGGGGACCATCACCTTGCTGGCGATGGCCGCCGTCATCGGGGTGCCGATCGGGGTGATGGGCGGGATCTATCTGGCCGAGTACGGCTCCGAGCGGGGGAACGATGGCCTGCGCTTCGCCGCCGACGTGCTCAATGGTGTCCCGTCCATCGTCTGGGGCATGGTGATCTATGTGATCCTGGTGACGCCGTTCAAGACCTTCTCGGCCTACGCCGGAGGCGTGGCGCTGGGCCTGATGATGATCCCGCTGATCATGCGGACCACCGAAGAGGTGCTCCTGTTGATCCCGCAAAGCTACCGCGAGGCGGCCCTGGCGCTCGGGATCGCGCGCTGGAAGATCATCCTCGTGATCGTCGTCAAGGCCGCGATGAAGGGCATCGTCACCGGGATCCTGATCGCACTGGCCCGGGTCGCCGGGGAGACCGCCCCGCTCCTGTTCACCGCCCTGGGCAACAACTTCTGGAATCACAATCTGAAGGAACCGATCGCGGCCCTTCCCCTGCAGATCTTCGCCTACGCCATCTCGCCCTACGACGACTGGCACCGGCAAGCCTGGGCGGGAGCGCTCGTGCTGATGCTCCTGATCCTCGGCACCAACATCTGCGTGCGCCTGCTTTCCCGCGACCGGCGAATCTGAACCCTTTTTCTGTCCCATGCCCGAAGTCCAATCCATCCGCCCCCCTGAAGCCGCGACCCGCCCGAGCGTGCCGGCGGCGGCGCCGGGCGTCCCGAGTCCGGAGGAGACGCCCGCGTTCGACATCCGGGACTTCTCGCTCTGGTACGGCCCCCGGCAGGCGCTCCAGGCCGTGACCATTCGCATCCCCGCCAAGCGCGTGACCGCGATCATCGGCCCCTCGGGCTGCGGCAAGTCGACCTTTTTGCGGGCCCTGAACCGGATGCACGAGGTCACCCCGGGCACCCGGATCCAGGGGCAGTTGCGGCTCTTCGGCGACGATCTGTACGCCGCCACAGTCGATCCGGCGGCAGTGCGCCGGCGGGTCGGCATGGTTTTCCAAAAATCCAATCCCTTCCCGACGATGTCGATCGAGGAGAACGTCCTCGTCGGCCTGCGGCTCAACGGGATCCGCGACCGCGCCTTCCTACAGCGGCGGCTCGAGGAGTCGCTCAAGCTGTCGGCCCTCTGGGATGAGGTGAAGGACCACTTGAAGCGCCCCGGGATCAGCCTTTCGGGCGGCCAGCAGCAGCGCCTCTGCATCGCGCGCGCGCTGGCGGTCCAGCCGGAGGTGCTGCTGATGGACGAGCCGTGCTCGGCCCTCGATCCGATCGCCACAGCCAAGATCGAGGAGCTGATCCAGCAGCTGCGCCTGCAGTACACGGTCGTCATCGTCACGCACAACATGCAGCAGGCCGCCCGGTGCTCGGACCGGACGGCCTTCTTCTACATGGGCACCCTGATCGAATTCAGCGACACCCGGACCCTCTTCACCAACCCCGCCAATCCGCAGACGGAAGCCTACGTCTCGGGCCGCTTTGGCTGAGGCCTACCCCGAACCCATGACCCACTACGCCGAAGAATTGGATCGCCTCAAAGAGAGCCTGCTGGCGATGGCCAGCCACGCCGAGTCCGCCGTGGCCCGCTCGATCCGGGCGCTCGTGGAGCGCGACGACGTCCTCGCCCGGCAGGTCGAGCAGGAGGACAACGCCCTGGATCAGTACGAGATCGAGGTCGACGACACGGCGATTCATCTGCTCGCCAAGGCGCCCCTGGCCACCGACCTGCGCCTGACCGCGGTGGCGATGAAGATCTCGGCGAATCTCGAGCGGGTGGGGGACTGCGCGGTCACGATCGCCCGCCGGGCGGTGGACCTGAACACCGAGCCCCAGCTCAAACCCTACGTCGACATTCCGCGGATGGCGGCGATGTCGATCGAGATGCTGCGCGACGCCATCTCCGCGTTCATCAACCGGGAGCCGGCCAAGGCCCGCGCGGTGGTGCCCCGCGACGCCGACGTCGACAACCTGAACCGCCAGCTGCACCGCGAGCTGGCGAGCTACATGGTCGAGCGGCCGCCGACCATCAGCCGCTGCCTGCATCTGATGGTCATCTCCAAGAGCCTCGAGCGGATCGCCGACCACGCGACCAATATCGCCGAGGAAGTGGTCTACTTGTACGAGGCGGTCGACATCCGCCACACCGCGCCGAAAGCGAATGAAGTCTAAAATTCTGGTGGTCGATGACGAGCCGGACGCGCTCGAGGTGCTCGGCTTCAAGTTGCGGGAGGCCGGGTTCGAGCCGGTCTTCGCCAAGGACGGAGCCCGCGCCCTGGCGGCCGCCCGCGACGAGCGTCCGGACCTGATGGTGCTCGACCTCATGCTGCCGGAGGTCGACGGCCTGGAGGTGTGCAAGATCCTGCGGCGGGATCCGGCGACCGCCGGAATCCCCATCCTGATGCTGACGGCTCGGGCCGCCGAGATGGACCGGGTGCTCGGGCTGGAACTGGGCGCCGACGACTATGTCACCAAGCCCTTCAGCCCGCGGGAACTGGTCCTGCGGATCCGCAAGCTGCTGAGCCGCAAGCCTCCTTCCGATGAGACGGCCTCGCACCTGCGCCTCGGCGAGATCGACATCGATGTCCCGCGCCACATCGTGCAGGTATCCGGGCGGGAAGTCACCTTGACGGTGACCGAGTTCAGGCTGCTGGAGCTCCTGGCCCGGCGTCGGGGCCGGGTGCAGTCCCGCGATCGCCTGCTCCAGGATGTCTGGGGCTATGAGAACCCGATCGACAGCCGCACGGTCGACACCCATATGCGGCGCCTGCGGGAAAAACTCGGCGCGGCGGCGCGGCGGCTTGAAACGGTGCGGGGGGTTGGCTATCGCTTCACGGCTGAAGGCTAGCCCTTTGATCGAGATCTGTTTCCTCCTGCTCGTCTGCCTGGCCGCCGCCCTCTACGGGTGGTGGCGGGACCGCATGCGCGCCCGGGAGGCGGCGGTCCGCCACGGCGACGAGGTGGGCCTGCACCGGGCGCAGCGCGAAGCCGAATTGCGCGAACAGGAGGAGCGCACCGCCGCCCTGTTTGACCGGATGGTGGAGGGGCTGATCGTCGTCGACGCGGCGGGGGCGATCCGGGTCGCCAACCGCGCCGCCGGAGCCCTGTTCGACTTCGCCCCGCCCGCCGCCGGCCGCAAGCTGCTCGAAGTGGTGCGCCACCATGAGGTGAGCGCGCTGGGAGCCCGCCTCGGCCGCGAATCGGAGATTCTCGGCCACGAGCTGCGGGTCGAGGGCGTGGAGGCGACCCGCTTCATCCAGATCAACGCCCTGGCCCTGCGGGACCGCGAGGGGCGGCACGACGGCGCCATTTTTGTCTTCCACGATCTCACGCGCCTGCGGCAATTGGAGGCCCTGCGCCAGGAGTTTGTCGCGAACGTCAGCCACGAACTGCGCACGCCGCTGTCGCTGATCAAGAGCACGGTGGAAACCCTGATCGATGGCGCCAAGAGCGATCCGGCGACGCTGACGCGCTTCCTGGAAATCATCGACCGCCACGCGAGCCGCCTGACCCTGCTGATCGACGACCTGCTGCTGCTCTCCACGCTCGATTCGGGCCGGATCCGCCTCCAGCCGGAGGCGCTATCGCTGCGGCCGGCCGTGCAGGAGGTGATGGACGATTTTCAGGGCCGGGCCAAGGCCCGAGGCGTCACGCTGGCCAACGAAGTCCCAAGCTCCCTCCTGGCGCAGGCCGATCCCGACCGGCTCCGCCAGGTGATCTCCAATCTGGTCGACAACGCGATCAAGTACGGCCGGGAGGGCGGACGGGTGAGCGCCCGGGCCGAGCTGCTAGCCCCCGAACTGCTGGAGGTGGGGGTCTGCGACGACGGTCCGGGCATTCCCGCGGAGGTGCAAGCGCGGATCTTCGAGCGCTTTTACCGGGTCGACAAGGCACGCTCGCGCGAGCAAGGGGGCACCGGACTGGGCCTGGCGATCGTCAAGCACGTGGTGCAGGCCCACGGCGGCGACGTGCGGGTGGCGAGCACCCTGGGGTCCGGCACGACGTTCTATTTCACGCTCCCGCGGGCGATCGCCTGAGCCTCGGAAGGCAGCAGCATTTACAATACCGCCTGCAGGAGGCGGCTGATGGCGTAGCTCAGGACGGCGGCGACCGGCAGGGTGAGCACCCAGGCCCACAGGATGCGCTCGACGATGCCCCACTTGACGGCGCTCAGGCGCTTGGAGGCGCCCACCCCCATGATCGAGGTCGCGATGACGTGGGTCGTGGAGACCGGAATGCCGAGCGAGGAGGCGGTGGTGATGATCACCGCGGCGGTGGTTTCGGCGGCAAAGCCGTTGACCGGCTGAAGTTTGACGATCCGGTGGCCCATGGTGCGGATGATGCGCCAGCCGCCCGCCGCCGTGCCGGCGGCCATGGTCGCCGCGCACAGGACGATCACCCAGGCCGGCACGACCGTGAATTCCGGCACCCGCAGGAAGCCCGCCCAGGCGGGGAGGCGCGCGAATATTCCATTTTGCGTGCCGGTGTAGAGGGCCAGTGTCATGACCCCCATGGTTTTCTGCGCATCGTTGGATCCATGGCTGTAGCCCATGAAGCCGGCGCTCACCAGCTGGGCTTTGCCAAAAAACAGGTTGACGAAGCGCGGGCTCGCCCGGCGCAGGATCAAGTTGAGCAGGCCCATCAGCAGCGCGCCGCCGACAAACCCGATCAACGGGGAGGTGACCATCGGGAGCACCACTTTCGGCCAGAGTCCAGTGGACCATTTGAGCACCCCCCAGTCGCCGCGGGCGCTCGCCAGGGCCGCGCCGCACAGCCCGCCGATCAGCGCGTGGCTCGAGCTGGACGGCAGGCCCAGCCACCAGGTCAGCAGGTCCCAGAGGATCGCCCCCAGGAGCGCGGCCAGGACGGTCGGCATCGTCACGACGTGCGTGTCGACGATGCCCTTGCCGATCGTGCTGGCGACCGCCGTGCCGGCGAAGGCGCCGATGAGGTTGAAGACGGCCGCCAGCAGGATCGCCTGCCGCGGCGTCAGCACCTTGGTCGAGACCACGGTCGCGATCGCGTTGGCCGAGTCGTGAAACCCGTTGATGTACTCGAAGAGGAGCGCCGCTCCGAGCACGAGCAGGAAGATCGTCATGGCGGCGGCCCGCTCAGGAATTCTTCAGCGCGATCTGCAGCACCACGTTGCCCACGTTGCGGCAGCGGTCCACCGCCTGTTCGATCATTTCATAGAGTTCCTGGAGGATGATCATCTCCTTCGGGGCGTGGTCCCCCTGGTAGAGCTCCTTCAACAGGCCGAGCATCACCTTGTCGGCCTCGCCCTCGGCAAATTGCAGCCGGTCGTTCGCCTCGCGAATCGCCACGATCTGGGCGCCGCCCCGCAGCTGCTTGACCATGAACACCACCGCCTCGGACGCCTGCAGGAGCAGCTCGGCCTGCCGGCGGAAGCCGGGGTGCGGCAGGGGGCCGGGGCAGATCGACATCCGCTCGACGATCTTTTCGATTTGCTTGGGGACGCGGTAGAGCGCGAAGGAAAGCGCCTCGATATCCTCGCGGTCGAGCGGGGTCACGAAGGTCCGGCTCAGGGCCTCGGTCATCTCCTGGCGGATGCGCTTCTCCTTGCGCCGGGTCTGGACCAGCTCGTCGAGGCGTCCGGCGGAGCCGCCGGCCGCCTGGGCATTGATATATTGACTGAAAAAAGCGACGCTGGCTTTGACCTCCTCCGCGCCCGCTTCCAGCAGTTCGAAGAAACGCTCGTCTTTGCCAAAGATCCGTTTGAGCCACTGCATCCCTACCAACAAACGGAAAGCCCTGCCGGGGGGAAGGCTTAACTTATTCGATCTTGCCGCGCAGGCGCAGCCACAGGGCGCCGAGCCGCTCGCGCACCGCCCAGGTGCTCCGGCCCAGGGAGTCGGAGTCCCAGTTGAGGCCGTTCCACCGAAAATCCGGGTTGTAATCGCCGGTGAAATCGACCGGGCAGGGGAGCGCCCGGATCCCCGCCGCCTGAAACAGCGCGGCGGCCCGCGGCATGTGGGCGGCGGAGGTAACCAGGGCGACGGGAGCATCGCCGACCAGCGCGCGCACGGCGTGGGATTCGTCCTCGGTGTCGAGGGCCGTGTCGATCCGCTGGATTCGGGAAGGATCGATACCGAACCCGGCTGCGGCCTGGGCGAGGACGGAAGCATGGCTGGGATTGCCATGCACGGCCGGTCCGCTGACGATCAGGCCGGCCGACGGCAGGGCCCGGGCCAGCCGCACCCCTTCGACGAGGCGGGCCACGGATGAGGGCGAGAGTTTGTCGACCGCCGCCCGGCCGGCGGCGTCCCCATGGCCGCCCCCCAGCACGACCACATAGCGGCAGGCGGCGAGGCCGGCCGGCAGGGGCTGGCCCGCGGCGAGCTCGGGGATCGGCGGGTAGCGCGTCTCCAGCGGACGCACCAGCCAGTTGCTGACCACCTTGTTGCTGAAGAGGACCAGGAGCAGGAGCGCGGCGGTGACGAAGCCCCGGCCGGCCCGCGACCGGCGCCCGCCCCGGGTCAGCCACCAGCCGATCGCCAGGAGCGTCAGGCAAAAGGGGACCGGCATCAGCCAGAACGACACGAATTTTTTGAGCCAGAAGAACGTCATGGGATGGAAAACCGCCAGCCTAGGCCGGAGCGGCCCGGCAGCACAATCCCCGGAAACAGGGGAGGGCGCGGCGGCGCCAGCCGCATTTGCGCGCAACGGAGGCTTTACTGGGAGAGATCCCGCATCTTATCTGGCTGGTCCCCGCTCAACCCCCCCCGCCAGGTCGCTTCCCTTATGGAATCAAAATCCCTGTTCCGCACCCAGGACGGCAAGAACTACCTCTTTCCGTTCCTGCTCGTCACCTCGCTGTTCTTCATCTGGGCGATCTGCAACGGCATGATCGACACGATGGACAAGCACTTTCAGGAGGAGCTGAGCCTGAACAAGTCGCAGTCGGCCTGGGTGCAGTTTGCCCATTACCTGGGCTATTTCCTCATGTCGCTGCCCGCCGGCTGGCTGGCGAAGAAGATGGGCTACAAGGGAGGCATCATTGCCGGCCTCCTGGTGGTCGCCGCCGGCGGCTTCTGGTTCATCCCGGCGACCCACATCAATGCCTCCGCGCACGCCGGCCTGGTCTCCATGACCACCGCCTTCGTCGGCTACCTGGTCGGCGTCTGCGTGATCGCCACCGGACTTACCTTCCTGGAAACGATCGCCAATCCGTATGCGACGGTGCTCGGCCCGAAGGAGTACGGCGCCGCGCGGATCAACTGGGCGCAATCGGCCAACGGGGCCGGCTGGGTGGTCGGGCCGCAGATCGGCGCGGTCTTCTTTTATTCCAAGGACGCCCTCGGACGGAGCACCGGCAGCCAGACGCTCTACATCCCCTATGTGACGATCGCCATCATCTGCGTGGTCCTCGCGGTCATCTTCTTTTTCTCCTACATCCCGGACGTCAAGAACGAGGACGACTTCCATGTCGACGACACCGCGCCGGGCGTATCCCACTCGATCTGGCGGCACCGGCATTTCGTGCTGGCGATCGCCGCGCAGTTTTTCTACGTGGCCGCGCAGGCCGGGATCTTCAGCTTCTTCATCAACTACATGACTTCCGAGGTCCCGCCGATTCCCGCGGGCCTCAAATCCCTGATGCCGGATTCCTGGTTCGAGACGAGCGCGCGCGGTGCGCTGGCCCTGAGCGACCAGGGGGCGGCCAGCCTGAGCTCGCTGGCCTTCCTGTTTTTCCTCGCCGGCCGGATCACCGGCGCGATGATTCTGAAAAAAGCGCCCGCCCACCGCGTCCTCGGGTACTACGGCCTGGCCTGCGTGGCGGCCTGCCTGCTCGTGTTCCTCAAGCTCGGCTGGCTTTCGGTGATCTGCGTCTTCCTCAGCTATTTCTTCATGTCGATCATGTTCCCGACCATCTTCGCGCTCGGGCTGTTCGGGCTCGGGGCCAAGACCAAGACCGCCTCCGCCTTCATCGTCATGGCGATCATGGGCGGGGCGGTCCTGCCCAAGCTCATGGGTTTTGTGGCCGACAAGTTCGACATGTCGCGCGGGTTCATCGTCCCGCTGGCCTGCTTTGTCTTTGTGGCCTTCTACGGCTTCAACTGGCCCAGATTTAGCCGGGCCGACTCGCTCACCGCCGTGAACCTGTCCGGCGGCCATTGAGCGCCGAACCGGGCGGCCGGACCGAATCCTCCAGCATGCAGGCCAAATCTCCGGCGGCCCCGGCTCCCGGAGCCGCCTTGCCCTCTGCCTGGTGGCGCACCTTCAGCCGGCACCACTGGCTGGTTTTCTCCCTCGCCGCCCTGGCCTGGCTGTTCGACTGTCTCGACCAGCAGATCTTCAACCTCGCCCGCGACGGGGCGGTCGGCGACCTGCTTGCCGACCGGGCGAAGGCGACGGAATTCGCCACCTACACGACCTCGTTCCT
>Ga0302320_10025192_pt1 | contig 11578 bp, 8 predicted proteins | sample Bog_T0_3_FD_202130 | JGI IMG/M metagenome (GOLD analysis project Ga0302320, IMG submission 202130) | Peat permafrost microbial communities from Stordalen Mire near Abisko, Sweden - Bog_T0_3 | ecosystem: Environmental > Terrestrial > Soil > Wetlands > Peat | place: Sweden: Abisko, Stordalen Mire... | reverse complement strand
GACGCGCCCTTCCGTTATCTGATTAACGAGCTGAATTCGGCGTCGTACCGCGACGTCGCCTCATCCTATCTCACGGAGGCGGCCCGGCGTCCCGATGTGCGCAACGCGCTTTACAAGCCGCTCGAGCAGGGGTCGAGAGACGAAAAAATCCAACTCGCGCGCGTGCTCGCGGCGAGTGGAGACGAGTCGTCGATTCCCTATCTGGATAAGGTCAGCCGCGATACCGACGGCGACGTGGCGCAGGAAGGTTTGCGGGCCCTGCGATCGCTCCGGGCCCGCCTGAAAGTCTGACGAACGACTACTTCTTCTTGACTTGCTTCTGCTGACCGACGCGGACCTTGTTCATCGCCGCCTTGGCGTCCATGAACGCCTTGTGGTCGTGACGAGCCACGGCGTCGGTAAGGAAGGCGTCGACATTCGCCTGATTGGGAAGAACGGCCATCAGCGTGAAATTTTCATTGCACGTCGGGCAGAACGGCCGGAACCGTTTGACGTTGGGAATTGCCATAAAACCTATACTAGCAGACCGATTTCGTAAAGTTTCGTCCAGGTTCGGCCAACCGCCGCACCCCATGGCTTAGACTGAAGAGGAGCCACCAGAAACGTCCGTCGCCGTACCATCCGGCCCGGTCGAAATCCGCCTCGTCGCGTCTCAACCCAGTCGTTAAAACACGCCGGTGGACTCAGGGGAGAACTGCGACATGAGCCAGTCCGCGCACGCGCTGGATGCCAGTTACCTACTGACCTTAGAGGAAATCGCCAATCTGGCGGCCGAAGGCGGCAAACCCGCCGAGACCCTGAACAACGTGGTGGCGCTCATCGCCCGGCGCTTCCACACCGACGTCTGCTCCGCCTACCTGCTCGAACCGGACCGCGCCAACCTCGTGCTGGCGGCGACGCTCGGGCTGCGGCGCCAGGCCATCGGGACGCTGCGCCTCGCCCTGAATGAAGGTCTCGCCGGGCTGGTGGCCGAACAAGTGATGCCTGTCGCGGTCGAACAAGTCCGCAATCATCCCCGGTTCAAGTATTTCAGCGAAGCCGGCGAAGACGCCTACCAGTCGTTCCTCGGCGTGCCGCTGGTCGATCGCGGCGTGCTGCAGGGCGTCCTCGTGGTGCAGACGGCGGAGAGCCGCGCCTTTCGCGAAATCGATATCCGCATGCTGATGGAGATGGCCGCGCAGGTGGCGCCGGTGGTCAGCGAAGCGCGCACGCTGGCGCGGTTCATCGCACCCACCCAGGAGCGCCTCTGGGCGCTGGCACGCAACCTGTGGTGGAGCTGGGATCACGACACCATCAGTCTCTTCCGCGACCTTGATCCGGTGCGTTTCCGTGAACTGAATCAAAATCCGATCTCGCTGCTCACGGAGCTTCCGCTTGCCGAAGTGGAGCGCCGCGCCGGCGAATTGATGCTGCACAGCCGCATCAACTACGCGTACCGGCGGCAACAGGAATATCTGAATGCGGACCGCACCTGGGGCTCCATCCACGCGGGCGTTCTGCGGCCCCGCCCGGTGGCTTATTTCTCGGCGGAGTTCGGCGTGCACGAATCGCTGCCCATCTATTCGGGCGGCCTCGGCATTCTCGCCGGCGACCACATCAAGAGCGCTTCCGACCTCGGCATTCCACTCGTCGCTATTGGCTTGTTCTACGGCCAGGGATATTTCAAGCAGCGCCTGGATCTGGCCGGCTGGCAGCACGAAGACTATCTGGAAACCGACATCAACCAGTTGTCGATGGAGCCCGCTATCGGCAAGAGCGGCGAGCCGGTCACGATCCAGATCGAAACCCGCAGCGGCGCCATCCGCGCGCGCGTGTGGCGCGTCAAAGTGGGCCGCGTCCATTTGTTGCTGCTCGATTCCAACGTGGAAGGCAACGCTCCCGAAGATCGCGAGCTCACTTCTCGGCTCTACGGCGGCGATGGCCGCGTCCGCATTCGCCAGGAATTGCTGCTCGGCGTGGGCGGCTACCGCGCTCTGCGCGCCATGGGCGTTACGCCCGGCGTGCTGCACCTCAACGAGGGGCACAGCGGATTCGCGGTGCTCGAAGCCATCCGCGATCGCATGATGGAAGAAGGCATCGGCTTCGACGAAGCCGCGCAACGGGTCTCGCGCGAAGTGGTCTTCACTACGCATACACCCGTTCCGGCGGGCCACGATCGCTTCAACGGCCACCTGATCGAGGAGCACCTCGGACCACTGCGCGACGCCATGGGGCTTTCGCACGAAGGTCTGATGAACCTCGGGCGCGAGCACATCGGCCATCAACACGAGGATTTCTGCATGACCGTGATCGGGCTCAAACTCTCGCGCCGCGCCAACGCCGTCTCCGCCCTGCACGGCGAGGTTTCGCGCGCCATGTGGACCAGCCTGTTTCCGGGCCGCGCGGCGGAAGCCGTCCCCATCGGCCACATCACCAACGGTGTCCACGTGCCGTCGTGGCTCGCGCCGCAGATGGACCGCCTGTACGAGCGCAACCTCGGCGCCGGCTGGCACGAGCATGGCAGCGAGCCGCGCATCTGGGAGGGCATTGAGAAGGTCGAAGACGGCGAACTCTGGGAGACGCATCTGAGCCTGAAATCGCGTCTCATCGATTTCGTGCGCCGACGCGCCATCGAGCAGGCCGAGCGCCGCGGCGAGTCGCCCGATACCCTCCAGCAACTGGGGCGCGTGCTGAGTCCCGATGCGCTGACTATCGGCTTTGCGCGCCGCTTCGCCACCTACAAGCGCGCCAACATGATTCTCAACGGCATCGAGCGCCTCGCCGCCATGGTCAACGATCCCAAGCGCCCCGTGCAGTTCGTTTTCGCCGGAAAGGCGCATCCGCACGACGAGCCCGGTAAGCGCGTGCTGCAGCAGATCGCGCAGCTGATGCGCGATTCCGCCTTCGCCGACAAGCTCGTCTTCGTGGAAGACTACGACGTCAACGTCGGGCGCCATCTGGTGCAGGGCGTCGACGTGTGGCTCAACAATCCGCGGCGTCCCCTCGAAGCTTCGGGCACCAGCGGACAGAAGGTAGTGCTGAACGGCGGCCTCAACCTCTCGATCCTCGACGGCTGGTGGGCCGAAGCCTACGACGGTCTGAACGGTTTCGCCATCGGCACGGGCAGGACTCATACCAACGTGGACGTGCACGATACCCGCGACGCGGAAGACCTGTATCGCGTACTCCGGGAAGAAGTGATTCCGCTCTATTACCAGCGCGACGTGGACGGCCTGCCGCGCGGCTGGATCAAACGCATGAAACGAACCATCCGGACGCTCGGCTGGCGCTTCAACGCGGACCGCATGGTGATGGATTACACGTCGAAGTGTTACATCCCGGCCGCGGGAGGCACGTCGAGCGACATGAGCCAGACCTTCTGAACAGCGATGCGCGCCACCCCAAAGCACGGCATGTGGGGCAGGCGTTCCCGCCTGCCCGCAGTTTTCTTCGCATTCTCCGCACTCCTTTCCGCCGCATCCCCCCGGCACGGCAGCGAGATCGTCTGGGACAAGTTCGGCGTCGCCCACGTCTACGCCAAAACAACCGAAGACCTCTTCTACTGTTACGGCTACGCGCAGGCGCAAAGCCACGGGGATCTGCTGCTCCACTTATACGGAGAATCGCGCGGCCGCGCAGCGGAGTACTTCGGCGCACCGAACCTCGAAGCCGATAAGTGGGTGTGGACGAACTCTATCCCGCAGCGCTCCCAGGAATGGCTGAGCAGGCAAACCCCGGAGTTCCGCACTTATCTCGAAGCCTTCGCAAAAGGCATCAACGACTACGCGGCGAGGCATCCCGAAGCTTTATCCGAAGAGTCGAAGCGTGTGCTGCCCATAACTGCGCTCGACCCCATCGAACACGAGCAGCGCATCGTTCAGTTCACTTACATCGCACCTATGCGACTTGCCGGCAACGGCCCGCCGGTAACCACGGCCAGCCTGCTTGAAACGCCGGAGGACGTCGGCTCCAACGGCTGGGCCATCGCCCCGTCGCACACCAAAGCCGGCAAGACCCTGCTGCTCGGCAATCCCCACCTGTCGTGGAGCGGCTGGCAGACCTACTACGAGATACAGCTCACGGCGCCGGGGATCGATCTCTACGGCGCCAGCCAGGTCGGGTTCCCCGTGCTGCGCTTCGTCTTCAGCGATTACCTCGGCTTCAATCAGACCGTGAACAGCCTCGATGCCGTCGATCTCTATCGCATCAAAACGCAGGGCGACGGCTACCTGTTCGACGGCGCCGTCAGGCCGTTCGAAAAATCGAAGCACGACATCAAAGTGCGCCAGTCCGACGGCAGCTTCAAAACCGAAACGATTGAAATCGCCAGCACCCTCCACGGGCCCGTCATCAAGAACGAGGGCGGCGCTCCCATCGCCATGCGCGTGGCCGGGCTGGATCGGCCGTACGCGCTCGAAGAGTACTGGCAGATGGCCACCGCGCATAGCTTCGCGGATTTCCAGAAAGCCGTTTCGCGTCTCGAAGTGCCGTGCTTCAATATCATCTACGGCGACCGCGACGGACATATCGAATACTTACTCAATGGCCTGCTCCCGAAGCGCAGTAAGGGCGACCTGAAGTACTGGGCCGGAGAAGTTCCCGGCGACACTTCCGAAACCCTGTGGAACAGTTACCTGACTTACGAGGAGCTTCCGAAGTCCATCGATCCGCCGTCGGGATATGTGCAGAATACCAACGATCCGCCGTGGAATACATCGTGGCCGGCGGCGCTCGATCCCGATAAGTACCCGCCTTACACGGCTCCGCGAACTATCTCATTCCGCGCCGAGAGATCGCTGCGCATGTTATACGAAGATCCGAAGATCACTTACGAGAACTTCATCGCCTACAAACATTCCACGCGCGCCGAGATGGCCGACCGCATTCTCCCCGATCTGCTCGACGCCGCCGATAAGTACGGCACGCCGCTCGCGAAGCAGGCCGCCGGCGTCCTGCAATCGTGGGACCGGCTGGCCGAGGCCGACAGCCGCGGCGCGGTTCTGTTCTACACCTGGGCCACGCATTTCATGGGCGCCAATCTCGGCTCGCAGGCGGGCTTCGCGGTCCCCTACGACGTTAAATCGCCGCTGACCACGCCCAGCGGGCTCAAAGACCCGCGGCAGGCCGCGCAGCAACTCGACGCCGCGGCCGCCGAAACCCTCAAACTTTACGGGTCGCTCGACGTCCCCTGGGGCCAGGTCATGCGGTTTCAGTACGCCGGGCTCGATCTTCCCGGCAACGGCGGTTTCGGCAACCTGGGCGTTTTCCGCGTCATCACTTTTGGCGCCGCGCACGGTGCCACGCGATCGCAGACGCACGGCGAGACCTGGATCGCCGCCGTGGAATTCAGCGCTCCTCTGAAAGCGAAGGTATTGATGACCTACGGCAACTCTTCGCAACCGGGCTCGCCGCATCGGGCCGACCAGTTGCCCCTGCTCGCGCGGAAGCAATTGCGCACCGCGTGGCGCACCCGCGCGGAAGTCGCGGCGAACGCCGAGAGCAGGGACGTGTTTTAATGAGGGCGCAGTCGTCCGAATAATATGGCCAATGCCAAAATCGTCGTCACGCTGGGCCCGGCCAGCGATTCCCCCGAAACCATCTGCGCTCTGATCCACGCCGGCGCGCGAATTTTCCGCATGAATGCTTCACATGGCTCGTGGAACGATCATCAGAAGCGCATTAACACCGTTCGCGACGCCGAAAGCGCGACGGGCCAGCCGGTCGCCATCCTGCTCGACCTGCAGGGGCCCAAGATCCGTCTGGGACGCTTCGCCGAAGGCAAGTGCGTGCTGCGCAAAGGCACGCGCTTCACCATCACGACCGAAGAGATCCTCGGCGACGAGACGCGCGCCTCCACCATTTATAAGTCGTTTGCCCACGACGTCCACGCGGGCGATCGCGTGCTCTTAAACGACGGCGCCGTAACCCTGCGGGCGCGTTCCACCGACGGCGTTGCGGTCGAGTTCGACGTGGTGCAGGGCGGCCCCATCGGCAACCAGAAGGGCATTAATCTTCCGGGCGTCCGGGTCAGCGCTCCATCGATGACGGAAAAGGACATCGCCGATCTCGAAGCCGGCCTCGCGGCGGGTGTCGATATGGTGGCGATGTCGTTCGTCCGCACCGCCCGCGATGTGCAGGAAGTGCGCGACCGCATCGGCAAGGCGCGCATCCCGATCATCGCCAAGATCGAGAAGCCCGAGGGCGTCGACAACATCGAGGAGATCCTCGAAGTCGCCAACGGCATCATGGTGGCGCGCGGCGACCTGGGCGTCGAGATGTCGCTCGAGATGGTGCCGCCCATTCAGAAGAAGCTCATCGCTCTGGCGCGGCGCCACAAGCGTTTCGTCATCACGGCGACGCAGATGCTCGAATCCATGATCGAGAACCCCAACCCCACGCGCGCCGAAGTGAGCGACGTCGCCAACGCCATTTACGACGGCACCGACGCCGTGATGCTCTCCGCCGAAACGTCGGTCGGTAAGTATCCGGTGGCGGCCGTCGAGTACATGACGCGCATCGCCGCCGAAACGGAGCGCGGCCTGCGGCAGAGCGACGCGTCCAATATTCTGGATCTTTCCGATACGTCGGATTCCGATATTGTGGCCGAAGCGGCGTTTCTGGCGGCGCGCGCCGCCGAAGTGCAGGGCATCGTGGTTTTCACCGAATTCGGCTACAGCGCGCGCCTGATCTCACGGCTGCGTCCGCCCGTGAAGATCATAGCCATGAGCAGTTCCATCGACGTGGTGCGGCGCTTGCTGATCAACTACGGGGTCATCCCGGTGCTCGCCCCCGAAGTCACGTCGACCGATGAAATGCTTGGCCAGATGGACAGCCTGCTGGTCGAGCGCGGGCTGTTGTGTTCGGGCGACAAGGTGGTGTTCGTGGCCGGCACGCCGGTGGGCCGCGCAGGCTCGACCAACCTCATGAAACTGCACCGCGTCTCGTAGATCTGCACCTCAAGCCCGGCTCGCCGACGCCTTCGCAACCTCCGCCCACAACTGCGGATCGTCGCGATAGATCGACATCGCCGAGACGACCAGGTCCGCCGTCTGCGCGCTGCCCGTGCGAATCAGATCGAGCAGAAACGCCACCGCGGCTTCCGTGCGCGAGCTCGCCAGCGCCAACAGAATACACTTCCTCGTGTCGCGGTCCGCGACGCTTTCGAATCTCTCCCGCAGCCACTCGATCGCGTCCGCGCGACGGCTCGCGCCCAGCGCGAGGATGGCCGTTTCAGCGACTTCGGGCGCCGGCGACCGCGCGATGGATGTCACAAGAGGCAGCGCTTCCGCGCCGTCCACGTCGAGCAGGCCCGTCAGACAGTCGGATAACACTTCCGGCTCCGCATCGCCCAGCAGGGCCTTGAAGCGCAACAGCAGCGAAGAGGCGTCGGAGCCGACGGCTGCGATCGCCCGCACGGCCCCCGCGCGCGCCGGCCACTGCCGGTCCGCCAGCAGTTCCACCAGATCGCGCATTTTGTGCGGATCGCGCGTGTTGGCGAGCCCGGTCGCGCACACGGCGCGCAGTTCCGCGGCGGTATCTTCACTGCCGCCCCACGTGCCTTCCATCTGCACGTGCTTCATGCCGCGGCGGAACACGTCGGCTTCGTCGTAATCTAGCTTCACTAACGCGCGCGCGAGGGCGGTCAGCGCCGTACAGCCCTTGTCGGGCGCCGATCCTTTTTCGAGGAAGCGCAGGAACGCGGCCGCCAGCTCGGGCAGCAGATCCGCACACAGCGAGTCGCCGGCAATGCGCGCCGCTTTCGCCGCCACCAGATTCGATTTCGAAGCGAGCGCCTTCGCAAAGGCCTTCCTGCCTTCCGGCGTGTCGGGCCGAATCCGATCGAGGCCGGCGAGGGCGGCCTCAATCGGGTCGTTCTTCATGCCCGCGCTTCCCCAATAATCGCAGCGCTCACGCCCTGCTCGGTCAGCCCGCGCGGGCGAAGCCGCACCAGCCGATTCGCGGCATAAGGCAGATCCAGCTGCGCCTTCACGTAGTTGTCCGTAAGCGCGAGGCCCAACGGCTCGATCGTCACCGCGGTAAACTCCCGCCCCAGCAGCGTCTCGCGAAAGGCCGCGTTCTTCCGCGCCGCCAGTTCCCGCAGCACGCGATTCCGCTCTTTGCGAACCGCCATCGGCACCGCATCCGGCATCAGCGCGGCCGGCGTTCCCGGCCGCTCCGAGTACGTGAACACGTGCAGGTACGTATACGGCATCGACTCGATGAACTGGCGCGATTCCTCGAACAGCGCCTCCGTCTCGCCGGGGAACCCCGTCATCACATCCGCCCCGATAGCCGCGTCCGGCATCAGAGCACGCGCCTTCGTCAGCCGGTCCGCGTAGTGCCGCGGCCGATACTTGCGATGCATCCGGCGCAGGATGGTATCCGACCCCGATTGCAGCGGCGCATGCACGTGCTTCGCAATGCGCGGCGACTCCGCCATCAGCCCCAGCAGGTCGTCGGAGAAATCCATCGGCTCGACCGAGCTCAGCCGGATGCGCGCGATCTCCGTTTCGCCGAGCAGGCGCCGCAGCAGATCCCCGAGCCGCAGCGTGCTGCCGGCCTCTCTCCCCCAGCGCCCGAGGTTGATGCCCGACAGCACGACCTCCCTGTACTTCGCCGCGATGGCGCGCACCTGATCCACCACCTGGTCCGCGCCTACAAACCGGCTGCGCCCGCGCACGAACGGGATCACGCAGAACGAGCAGCGATTGTGGCATCCGTCCTGAATCTTGAGATTCGGCCGCGTGCGGTCGCCCGACGCGTCGAGAATCGGCGCCGTCAGGATGTCGCGCGTTTCGAAAATATCGCCGGTGAGGATCTGGCCGTGATAGGGGACCTCGCCGCCGATCAAATCGGCGATCTGCGTCTTATGCGAATTCCCCACCACCCATTCGACCCCCGGCATCTGCGCCAGTTCCTCCGGCGCGCGCTGCGCGTAGCAACCCGTCACGAGGATGCGCGCCTGCGGGTTCTCGCGATGCACGCGGCGGATGGCGGACCGCGCGTCGTTATCGGCCTCGGCGGTCACCGTGCAGGTGTTGAGGATGACCAGATCGGCGCCGGGCCGTTCTTCCGCCTGCGCGAGGCCGCGCTCCGCCAGTTGCGCTTCGAGCGCGGCGCCATCGGCCTGCGTGGCGCGGCAGCCGAAATTCTGCACGAAGAAGCGCGTCATTCTTCGTCGATAACGGGAATCTGCCCGAAGATTTCTTCGAGCGGGATGGAGATCTCGCCGTCGGTCGTTTCCACGCGCCCGGCGCAGACGCGGGCGCCGTCGGTTGTGTGGACCGTGATGCGCCGCCGGCGCGGGTCGATCACCCAGATGTTGGCAACGCCGAAAGCCAGATAATCGGCGACTTTATCCGCGACCTCGCTTGCCTGGTCGTCCCGCGAAAGGACCTCCACCACGATGTACGGCGGCTTCCGAATGAACCGCGTTGTGGGCATGGTGCGCTCGGCGAGCACATCGGGGACGCGAAAGCGGCTCGCCGCTACCTGCGCCCGGAGCTCCGGAAACGCGAAAAGCCCGCGCCGCTCCAATATCTTCGCGATCTGGAACTGCAGATAGCTGTGATCGAGTTCGCCCACGTTCCTCTCCAGCAGCCTGCCCTCGACGTATTCCCGGTCGGGATGGTACGACGTCGAAAGATACACTTCGAGCGGAATGAGCGCCGCAACTGCCATAACACCATTCTGACACTTATACTGTATAGAGAAATCCAATTAATGGACGAATCCAGCGTACTCTGGCTCCGCGTGGCCGCCGGACTTTACTCTATCGGCCTCATCGAAGCCCTCGTGACCGTGATCCGCCGCCGCGAACGTTTGTTCCGCGTGGCGCTGGGCGCTTTTGGGATCGGCGCGCTCTTCCAATTGGTCTCGATCGTGGAACAGGGGCTTGCGCAGCACCAGCTCCCGGTGAGCGACATCTTCGAAACCATGTCGTTCTGCGCGTGGCTGATCACGGTGACGTTTCTGGCTATTTACTATCGCTACAAGTCGGCCAGCCTGAGCGTGTTCATTTTCCCGCTGGTCTTCGTCATGACCATGGTGGGCGCGCTGCGCAGCCCGGTCTCGGCCTGGTCGAACCCCGTCGTGCGCAGTTCGTGGCTGGCCATTCACGTGGTCTTCGAACTTCTGGGCTACGCCGCGCTGCTGTTCACCGCGGCCGCGTCCGTTGCCTATCTGGTGCAGGAGCGGCAACTGAAGCGCAAGAGCGTGAAGTCCCGTTTCCGCCTCCTGCCGCCACTCGGCACGCTGGACGACCTCATTTCGAAGTCCCTCGGCGCGGGCTTCTCTTTCATCACCATCGGGCTCGTCATCGGCAGCACCTGGGCTTTCAAGGAATACGGCACCAGCTGGATCGGCGACAACAGCATCGCCATCGCCTTCGTCACGTGGGCCGTCTATCTCGCGCTGGTATTCTTCCGCGTCAGCGCCGGATGGCGCGGGCGCAAGACCGCGATTCTTTCGCTCGTCGCTCTGGGCTGCTGCCTCGCCACCTGGGTGGCGCACGCCCAGCTCGAGAAACGGTTGATGCAGTGAAGCTGTTTCTTACGGGGTTGAGCCACAAGAAGTCGCCCGTGCATCTGCGCGAGAAGCTCGCCATCGCGGAGGGCACGCTGCCGCGGGCACTACAGGATCTGCAGCGCCTCGGCGCATCCGAAGCCGTGGTGCTTTCCACGTGCAACCGCGTCGAGTTCGCGCTCTCCTCGCCGGACGACGTCGAGCCCGCCGCTATCATCGATAGCTTCCTGACGCACTGGCACGGATCGGCCTCTGCTTTCGAAGGCCACATCTACCGGCTCGAAGCGCGCGCCGCCATCGAGCATCTCTTCCGCGTCGCCGCCAGCCTCGATTCCATGGTGGTGGGCGAGCCGCAGATCCTCGGGCAACTGAAAGCCGCCTACGCCGCGGCGAAATCGGAAGGCACGGTGGGCGGGCTTCTCGACACAGTGATGACACGCGCCTTCAGCGTCGCCAAGCGCGTTCGCTCGGAAACCGGCATCGGACAGATGGCGGTTTCGGTGAGCTACGCGGCGGTCGAACTGGCGCGCAAGATCTTCGGCTCGCTCGAAGGGCAGACCGTGATGATCGTCGGCTCGGGCAAGATGGGCGAGCTCGCGGCCAGGCATCTGCGGCGCTCGGGCGCCAGCAAAATCCTCGTCACCAACCGGACGTGGGAGCGCGCCGAAGAACTGGCGAAGGTCTTTAACGGCCGCGCCATCGAGTACACGCGGTTTCTTTCCGTGCTGCACGAAGCCGATATCGTGATCGCCTCGAGCGGCGCGCCGCACTACATTCTGAACCGCGCCGACATGCAGCGCGTGATTGCGCAGCGCCGCAACCGCCCCATGTTCCTGATCGACATCGCCGTGCCGCGCAACATCGACCCGGCGGTCAACGAGATCGAGGGCGTTTTCCTTTACGACGTCGACGATCTCGAAGGCGTGGTCAACGCCAATATCAAAGAGCGTGGCAAGCAGGCCGAGCAGGCCGAGACCATCGTCCATCAGGAAGTCGAGCGCATGATGGCCCGGCTGCGGATTGAAGAAGTGACGCCCACCATCATCAGCCTGCAGGAGCAACTCGAGGAGATTCG
>Ga0302320_10025189_pt1 | contig 11578 bp, 6 predicted proteins | sample Bog_T0_3_FD_202130 | JGI IMG/M metagenome (GOLD analysis project Ga0302320, IMG submission 202130) | Peat permafrost microbial communities from Stordalen Mire near Abisko, Sweden - Bog_T0_3 | ecosystem: Environmental > Terrestrial > Soil > Wetlands > Peat | place: Sweden: Abisko, Stordalen Mire... | reverse complement strand
CGCGCCTCAGAAAGCAGAACCCGCAGCCAGCCATACCGAACCAGCCGCCGCTCGGCTCCGACGCCAGAACTCGCGGCCGTTCCGGTCGGAACTTGATCGTCCTGGCCCACTAGCTCGGGGTCGCAGGCCTTGGTGTCCCGCGCCTTGGCGCAGGCCTCCACAATCGCCGTGAGCGCTTGCAGGTGGCTGCGGTACTCGTCCAGCGAAGCCTCGCGCGGGTGGGTGGCGGGCTGGGCTGGCGGTGCGTCAGCAACTGGCGCGTCGGCGCGGGCCTGCGCCGCAGCCAAGAGCGCTGCCAGTGCCACGCCTGCCAAGGCAAACCGCATCGTCACGACTGGACCTCCTCAGGCGCAGCGGACATGATGGGGCTGTCTCCGACAAGCGAAGCCTCAGGCGCGTTCATTCCAGCGGCGTCCATCATCCTCTCAATGTCATACCCTTCAAGTCGTATGCGCTGATCATAGTAGAAGAGGGTTATGGCAATGGGGTAGATGGGGCCTGTGATCGTGGAAACCATCGCGCGCAGAAAGTAAACTGACGGCACATAAAGGTTCCGTGTCGCCGCTCCTGGCGCAAATCCATGGCATAGATCGACAAAGATCCATCTGAATAACCATTCCAGGCAGTACATTAACAGCGACGAGAAGACAACAATCATCAACCACGTAAACATGATGCGTGCGCGGCTGTGTTTGCTCAGCGTCCAACTGCGCCGCAAAGAGTTGAATCCTGACAGGTCTTCGAGGGCGCAGGCCGGGACAGCCAACGAGAAGCAACTGCCCACCCAGACGAATAGGACGCAGCCAGCAATAACCGGCAACGCAACTACGAGTACAGCGGCGCCGCCTCCGAAAACCTCAGGGCTATTCAAACTGCCTGCAATAGCAGCAATGGTGAACTCACCTAGGATCACCGCCAGAACCAGAATCTCGGGAATCACTAATCCCGCTGTCAGCTTGAGAACTGCGATCCAAAGATAGCTGCGCCATCGCGCGATGGAAAAGCGCAATGCCGCCAGAATTGAGCTTCGTTCGCCGAAGAACGTCGCCGAGGTCACGTGTATCTGCGCTGGAAAAAACAAAAGCGCCAGGAAACTGGCGACGTGATAGAAGCCAAGCGAGACAGCTAAATTCCAGAGAGTCACCCCTCGTCGAGATAGATAGACGGTCGAGGGCCCATGCAGCCAGCGATCCGGTGCCATGTGCAGCCCCATCATCGCCAGCGCCGGCAGCGCCGCAATCCCCGCAAACACAAGAGACCTCGACCGGTAAATCTGGAAGGTCCGGTCGAGAATCTCGCCCAGGTTCATGGGCCGCAAGGGTGCCGTCACACAGCTTCTCCTGCCGCCGCGGGCTGAGTTGGCATTCCGTCCGTGCGCAGGCGCTGGTCGTTGTAAATCACCGCGAGAGCCGTCATCAGACTGGCATACGTCAGCGAGATGAAGAGGATCATGGCTGCAAATGCGATAAAGCCCAGAACGCCGATACCGATATAACTCCATGGCGCTTGCGGATGCACGTGCAAAACCATCGCGATCAGGACGCCAATCAATGCGAGCAGCGCCGCCCCGAGTTCGGCAACCAGAATGCCTGCATAGAGCAGGGCATAGATGACCAGGATGACCAGAAAGATGCGGCCCTTAGCGCCTCGCGTGAGCTGGAAGCTCCGCTTGATAGCGACGCTGGCCGTAAGCTCTTGCGTCACACAGGCGGGGAATGCCAGCGAGAGCCGCAACGCCATCAGGATCCCGTAGACAAGAGCAGCAAGGTACAACAGAGCCGCCAGCGGAATCAGCAGGAATACTAACGGGCTGGCCGTCATGCCGCTGTGGACGAGCAAGCCCCCCCCCACAAGAACCGATACTTCGATCAGCAGGACCGGAAAGAAAGCGTAGATGTAACAAAGCGTCAACAGCCACAGATGGGTTCTGAGGCGCTTCCAGGCCAGCCCATACGCGTCGCCAATGGTGATCTTGACGCCAAGGTCTGCCTGCGTTGCCGCATAACTCGCCGCCGCCAGATAGACCGAAAAGATCGCCAGGTTCAGCAGCATCATGACAATCACCGCTGGGAAAATGATTGCCGGCGTGAAGGCGTGCAGCATGACCCCTGGATCGGGCGGTTTGGGCAATTGGCGGAGCATCGGAATCCAAAACACCGCCTCCAACCCCGCGATCACCAGAAGCAGCAGCGCCGAAGGAACAGCCGCAATGCCCACGAACAGTTTGAAGTGGCTGCGCGTGAGCCGGAAAGTCCGGTCGAGAATCTGGCTGATAGTTTTAGGACCGAAGGACGAAGATCCCGCGGCTTGAACATACGGTATGGGGGCGTTGGATTCACTCATGCTGATTCTCCGTTTACTTCCGGTGATTCTGTGGATTGCTGAATCGCCGCCGGTTGCGGTTCGAGATAGGACACAGCCGCTGTCGGCGGAGTAGCATCCAGCCCGGCTCGCTGCATCAGCCACTCGATATCGAAACCCTCCTGGCGGATGCGCTGGTCATAGTAGAAAAGCGTGAGAGCAATGCCGTAGACGGGCCTGGTGAGCGCCTGGACCGCAAAGGAGGTGCCATAAATGATGAAGACCATCACCACGTTGGCGGCTTGCGCATGTTGCGGACTGCTGAAGGCGGGAATCAGAGCCGCAATAATCGCCAGGGGTATGGTGATTCCAAGGGAAAGCAGTCCGTTGAGCGCCGAGCCCAGCAGATAAAGCAGAAAGATGCGGCCTTTAGTTCCCTTGCTCAATGCGGAACTGCGCTTGAGCGCGGTCCATGCGCTAATCTGCTCGATCACGCAGGCGGGGAAGGCCAGTGAGAGTCGAAGCAGCATCCAGAAGAAGTAGCCAAGCAGCGCAACAACCGCCAACATCGCCGCCAGTCCGACCAGCATGTCGTTCGCGCTGCCGCCCATTCCGGCATTTTTCGCAAGGATCCCCACGCCGGCGGCGATGGCCACGAGCCCAATCCACGCGGCGACTGGAGCTACACCGATAACCAGTCCCTCAAGAATCAGCAGCCAGACATAGCGCCCCCCCCGCCCCCAGATTCCCTTGTAGGAATCGCGGATGGTGGCCTTTTCACCCAGGTAGGCGCGGGCCACGGCATGGTTCATGGCCGCTATGGCCAGCGCCGCAACCGCCAGGTAAACTGCCAGCGCAACCACTACCACGGCGACAAGGAATATATCGGCCAGGAGTTTTACATCCCCAGTGGGTGCGGGATTGTTGTTCCGAGAACCCATCCATACAAGAAATGCAAAGACCCCGCAGACAGGAACCAGTACCCCCACCGTCGGAACCACCGAGATCCCCAGGAAGACGAAAAAGCGCGAGCGGTAGAGCTGGGCCGTGCGGTCCAGGATCTCGCCGAGCGTCGACGGGCCCAGGCTCGCAGGGCGCAGCGGCTCATTCATGGTCGCTTCCTGGGTTTGGCGGAGCAGGATGCTGCTCTGCTTCAGGGGCCGCCGGTGGCGGTTCGAAATGTGCATCGAGAGCAGGCCGGGGCTCCGCGGTGGCCTGCGCGGCAGGCGGTTCTGGCGTTGCGGCCGTCATGCCTGCCGCCTGCATCATCCACTCAATGTCGAACCCCTCCTTGCGGATCCGCTGATCGTAATAAAAGAGGGCAAAGCCGGTGGCATACATGGGCCCGATGAAACTGTTGGTGAAAAAACCGATGATTTGCTGCGTCATCTGAGCCCAGGCCGGCAACTCGCCGTGCTGTTTAATTGCCATCACAATAAAGAAAACCTGTGTAAAGGCCACAAGCCCGATCTGAATCACTGCAATCAACAATCCCAGCACAAAGATGCGGCCCCGCGATCCCTGAGTCAATTCCACGCTCCGGCGCAGCGCCTGGCGGGCCTTCAGATCCTCCACCACGCAGGCGGGAACTGCCAGCGAGTAGCGCAGCGCCATCCAGATGGCATAGATGAGAGCCGGAAAACACAGCAAAAGAAGCCCGATTGCGGCAATTCCCACGAGGATTCCAGCGTATGGGTCTGCCCCTGCGCTGGGATGGGAGAACGCACCTTTGGACAAGATGAGCAGCAGTATGAGCACGGCATAGATCACCGCAAAGGGAAGGTAGCAATTGAAACAGGCGATGGTCATCAGCCACAGATAGCGCCCCATGCGCGGCAAGATGCTCCGGTATGCGCCGCGAATGGTGGCCGGCTGGCCCAGGTAGACCCACGCCACGGCCCGGTTGTTGGCCGCCATGGCCGCGCCCCCAATGATGAACGCGATGGGCAGAATAAGGACTACGAAATACAGTGGGACAAGCTTCGCTTGCTGAGTCATGTTATGTTGGCGCAGCAGCTCCGCCAGGCCGATCTGCAAAAGGTTCAGCGCCAGCAGCGCCCCGGCGTAGACGGCCGCGATCCCCGCAAACAGGACAAAGTTAGAGCGGTAAAGCTGGGCCGTGCGGTCCAGTATCTCGCCGAGCGAGAGAGGGCGAAGGTTGGTTTCCATGCTAGGCTCCCCGGAAATCGGTTGTGATCGCTTGCCGGGATACTAGCACAGCCTGAAAACATTGCGCCGTGCGCGGCTGCCCGATGTGCAACTTGTATTAACAAATAAATAACTAACGCCCCACCGTTGCGATAAACTGAAATCCCGCGCGATGAACGAATTCAGCACTTCTATGAACGATCTCGCAAAGACCTGCGCCCACTCGGCAGATGCCGCGGAATGGGAACAGTTCGTGCGCCGGTGCTCGCCCCTCGCCTCGCTGGTGGCGTTGCGCGCTGCCAGGCAGTGGCTCGGTAGCCCATCCCCGGCAACGGTGGACGATATCGTTCAGGAGATCTTCCTCAAGCTGTGCGAGGGGGAGCGGCGGATTCTCAGGGAGTTTGAGCCGCGCGGCGAAGATTCTTTCCTGGGCCTGTTGCGCATGGTTTCCGCCTCGGTGGCTACCGACTATTTTCGGCGTCAGTACTCTGCAAAGAGGGGCGGCAAAGTGGTGACCATGCCACTGCTCGATGAGGGAGCGCAAATGCCCGTGGCCAGCACAAAACAGGCCGCGCAGATGCGGCACCAGGCGCTGCTGGCTCAACTGGACGAGAAGCTGCGCTCTGCGCCCGATGTGATTGGGGAACGCGACCGCACCTACTTTTGGCTCTATTACCGGCAGGGCTTTACGGCTGAGGAGATCGCCGGCCTGGACTCTTCCGGATTGTCGGCTAAAGGCGTGGAAAGCGCCCTGCGGCGGGTGACGGTCTGGCTCCGAGGCGAAGTGGAGCGGCCAAAACCGGCGGAAGAGGCTGAACCCGGCTAGAACTCGAAAGATATCCGTGAAAGGAAGATTACAGCCAATCCCGTTAAACAGAGTGCAGATATGAACGAAGACTTGAATCCGAACCGCCTTGAGAACCTCCCGGACGATGCCTTGAAAAAGGCGCTGGAGGCTCTGATCGATAGCCGTTCTTCCGGCGCAGCGACTCCGAGCGAGTACGCGACCGCCGCAAAGCCGGCCGGCGCAGCGGGGCGATGTCCGGATCTGGGTGCGTGGGCCATGCTTCTCAACGGCGAGGAAGAACGGGTTGAAACGGCGAAAGCCGCGAATCTGGCGGGCGCTCCCAATCTCGATGCGCTGCTGGCCCATGCAGCCGAGTGCCACGCCTGCGCGGATCGCCTGCGCACATTCTTTGCGGAGGCCTCGCCGGAGGAAGACGCCGAGCTTGCTAACCTCGCTTCTGCCTCAGAAGATTGGCAGCACAACTTGGCCGCCCAGCTTGCAAGCTCTCCCCGGCCTACACTCTATGCTGTGTCGGGAAATCGGCCGGCGGACATCCGTCCCGCGACCAAGCGGACGCATCGGTCCTATCTCTGGGCAGGGGTTGGCCTTGCGGCCTCGCTGCTGCTGGCTGTCGGCCTCACTGCGTGGTGGCGTCTGGCAAACACTCCGGAACGCCAGTTAGCCGAGGCTTATACCCATTCCCGCATCTTCGATCTGCGCATGCCCGGCGCCGGTTTTGCCGAGGTAGCTCCTGAAGCGCACCTTCGCGGCAGCGCAAGCGGACGAGAAGCGGCTGGCTTGCTTGAAGCCCGCGCCCATATTGAGCAGCACCTTGAGAGCGCGCCCGACGACCCGCACTGGCTGCAACTTGAAGCCCGCGCCGACGTGCTGGAAGAGAAATTCGATCCGGCCATCGACATTCTTGACCGCCTGCTGGCTGCCGGTCCGGTTACTTCCGGTCTGCTGGTGGACGATGCAGCCGCCTACTTTCAACGTGGCACGGCAACTGGCAGCGAAAATGATCGCGCCACGGCTCTCGAATACCTTCGCCACGCCGACGAGCTGGCTCCAGGCGACCCGGTCGTGCTCTTCAACGAGGCTGTCGTCATGGAAGATCGCGGCCAGGTGATGAACGCCGTCGAGACCTGGAACCGATACCTGCGCTTTGAGCGCGATGAGCATTGGCTGGCCGACGGACGCCGCCGGCTACAGGCTCTCGAAGTCAAGCTGAACCAGCTAAAAAGCCATCAGAGCCGCCTGGACCAGCGCCTGGCGGACCCGCAGTCGATGCGCGCCCTGGCGGCCGATCCCGCCGCGCTGGCCGCCTTTGACGAGGAACTCTCAAGCTACATGCTGCCTCGCCTGCTCGACACAGCTTTCCCTATGCCGGTGAACCGTTCTCGAGGCTCACCGTGCGAAGACGGGTGTTTGGCCGCCCGCACGCTGCTTCATTCTGTTGCCGGCTCCCTGCAACGCAATCATGGCGATACATGGCTCACCCAGCTTCTTCCTCCCAGTTCTGCAACCCCCGATCCCCAGTTCATTCAGGCCGTGCGCGCCCTGGCGCACGCCATGGACGCGGATGTTCTGGGCGATTACATCGCGGGCCAGCAGTCGGCCATCCAGGCGGGCAGCCTCTTTCACGCCCTCGGCAACTCCGCGGGAGAAGACCGGGCAGAAGTCGAGCGGTCTTTTGCGCTGTTGCGCACCTCCGATCTTCCCGGCTGCTATGCGGCGGCTCACCCGCTGCTTGATCGCGACCCGCAGTACAGTTGGATCCATATCTACGATCTGTTGCAAGATAGCCTCTGCGATCCCGCCCCCGGCACCGCCTCGGAGGACAATCCCTTATTTCTGCGCGCCGTCGGGCTGGCCCATGATCGGGCCTATTCCATGCTTGAAATCCGCGCTCGGAATCTTCTCGGGGCGCCTGCTGTCGATTCGGGGGATTCCGAGGCCGCATGGCGGATTTATTTATCCACGATACGCATGTTCTACGCCGGCGATTTCCCTCCCATGCGGCTTTACGGCACTTTGTCAGGCTTGCAGCAGGCGGAGCAGGCCACGCCGCGCGTCCGTCTCGCTCTTTTGATGCAGCGGGAAGTGGTGGGCGTTCTCGAGCTTACCGAGAGCCGGCAATTGGTAGCCACAGAGCGTTTCAACTTGGCTACGGCCGCGATTCGCGCTGGGGATATCGATGAGGGTGAGCAGCTCATGCGGGTTGCCCAGAGCGAACTGGCGGCCAATGGCGGCGAAAAATCCGTTCATGGGCTCCTGGCGGAGAACGAAATCGCGCTGGCAAACCAATATCTGGCGCGACACGACCTGACGAAGTCTGCCAGAATGCTCGATGCGGCCGAAGGACACATGGCCGGGGAAGACAACTCGTATCATCGACGGGACTACGCGGTGGCTCGCGGGCAGTTGGAACTGGCCGAGGGCCATGCCGGAACAGCCGAACCCCTTTTGCGGAATGCGCTGCTGGAAGAAGAGCGCCTCGCGGGCCAAGCCGGTGAGAGTACCATCGTTCTTGCCCAGCAGGATCGCGACCTCTATGCCGTACTGGCGGGCGTCTGGCTGGCCCAGGGCCGTTCCAGCGCCGACGTCCTGGCCCTTTGGGAACGCTACCGGCTGCGGATTCTGGGCAATTCCGTCCCCGTGTGCCCAGACCATGGCTTGGCCTGCCTTGCTCCCAAGCTGACTGACGCGTTGAGCCGGCTTGGCCCCGATCAATTGATCGGGCAGATCGTGCTGCCTGACCGCCTGTTGCTCTACCGGGTCACAGCGCAGGGAGTCGCCTGGAGTTCGGTCCCCGTCGGCAGGGAAGATCTCCTGGCGATTGCGGTTTCGCTCGAGCTTGCCGTCAGTTCGCCTGCAACTTCAATGAGTTCCATCGATCAAGTGGCGCGGCGGGCGGGCGCGCTCGTACTAAGCCCGCTGGTCGAGACGGCTGGCGCAAACCAACCTTCCCCGGCGAGTGGCCAGCTTTTTCTGGAGCCCGATCCTCTGCTCGGCAATCTGCCTTGGCCCTCGGTTGAAACCGCCTCCGGCGCCATCGGTCTGCGCTTCAATCTCGAGGAGTCGCCGTCGCTGGTTCTCGATCGCCGTCCTGAAACCCCAGGCTCCTCTGCATCCAAATCCTCCGGCCAACCCCTGGTTGTGGGAGCTTCGGTTGCCTCATCGGGCGGCCAGCTCCTGCCTGAGGTGCTTCGTGAGGCAAAAGACGTCGCCCGCTTTGACAACGAACCCAATCTCTTGCTGGCCAATCAGGCCACACAGTCGCAGGTGGCCGCCCGATTAGGCAAAGCCACGGCGATTCATTTTGCGGGGCACGCGGCCCAGCAGGACGGCGCTACCCGCTTGCTGCTCGCACCTCAGGCAGACGCTCTGGCGGGAATCGCATCCGTGGCAGCCAATGCGGGCATAACCGCTCCCAATCACGCTTACCTGGACAGCAGCCTCCTGCGCAAACATCCTCCCAAGGCAGCCCGCCTCGCCGTCTTCTCCGCTTGCTCCACAGGGAAGAAAGAAGAGGGCTGGAATCACGGCATGGGCGATATCGTGGACACGCTGGTTTCGCTCGGTGTACCCGACGTGGTCGCTACCCGCTGGCAGATCGACTCCGGGTCTGCCGTCCCCATGATGGACGCTTTCTATGGCGGCCTGGCCAAGGGACTCAGCGTCCCGCAGGCCCTTACAGCCGCACGACAGTCGCTCATCCTCGATCCCCGCTACCGTCATCCGTACTATTGGGCTGCCTGGTACGCCTCAGGGTATGGAAACTCCGATCTGAGTCAGATCTTCCACGCAAGCCTATGAGCGCAAACATCTTAATTCTCTTGACACTCTGTCCAACTGCTTGCAACTGACTTCGTTGCTGGCGGCTGCCAGCCGCTTCGCCAACTGCGGCCCAGTGGAGCTGTGCGGCTGCACTCGGACGTTTCCCGCTGCAAAGACGATCCGGGAGGTCTAAAGTGGTATTGGCGAGATCGTTCAGCCACGGGTCCGGGAATCGCCATGCCATCATCCCTTTTCAATCGCCTCTGAACTCCCGGACCTCGCAGCATGAAGTAGTCCGCAAGGTGGAGTAAAGAATTGTCCGAGTACACGCACTATCCGCTCAAGACACAGCCGGCGAAGCCTCGCCATCGCGCGCTCCTTGTGCTTCTTGCCGTGGTTGCGGTGATCTTTTTCGGCAGCCGGACCGCGCTCTCCTACTGGGTTGAGCTGCTATGGTTCCGGTCGCTTGGATACGGCGAGGTCTTCTGGAAGACGCAGAGTCTGCAATGGGGGATCTTCGGCGCATTTGCGGTTGTCACATTCCTCATTCTTTTCGGAGCCTCTGCCGCTCTTCGGCGGGCTCACAGCGCAGATTTGCCAATCGATCACACCATTTTCATTGCTGGCAACGCGGTGAAACTCCCCGTTGCCACGGCCCTGCGCATCGCCGCCGCCGGTATTTCTCTTCTCATTGCGCTTGCTACCGCCGGCGCAATGGATGCGGAGTGGTCCACGCTGGCGCTTTACTGGTATGCGCCGCGGGCCACGGGCAATGTTGCTGATCCAATCTTCGGCCTGCCCCTGAATTTCTATCTCTTTACGCTGCCCGCATGGCACCTCATCGTCGGCTGGCTGCTCACGCTCTCCGTGCTGATTTGCGTTTTTGCAGTTGTCTACTTGCTTATCGCGGGCGGGACGCGCGCCATTGGCGGAGGTATCGGCAGCGGCTTCCAGTTGCCCTGGCGCGGACTCTCACTTGCGCTTGGGGCATTCCTCTTCGTCCTTGCAATGCATGTGTACATCGGCCGCTTCGACCTCTTGTATGAACCCCACACAGTCTTTGAAGGGGTCACCTATACGGATGCGCACGTGACGCTCACCGGCCTGCTTTTCGTATGTGCGGCGTTGGTCTTTGGGGCAGTGGTCGCGATTGCCGGCGGTATCTTTAGGCCGCGTGCACGCTGGCTCGTATTTGCTATCGCACCGGCAGCGGTCTGTTATATTGCGGTCGGCGTCATTGGCTGGTATGTCACCAGCTTCCAGGTCAAGCCAAATGAGCTGGTTCGCGAGCAGCCCTATATTGCCTACAACATTGAAATGACGCGCAAGGCATACGGCCTCGACCGGTTTTCGCAGCGCGAGTTTCCCGCCGAGACCACCGTAGGCGCAACCGACCCCGCAAACAATCAGCCCACGCTCCGGAACATCCGTCTCTGGGATGTGCAGGCTTTGAAAGACACCCTGCGCCAGATCCAGGAAATCCGCACCTATTACGACTTTCCTAACGTAGACATCGATCGCTATGAAATTGACGGCTCCATGCGCGAAGTGATGCTCGCCGCGCGCGAACTGAACATCGACAAACTGCCTGAGAGCAGCCAGAACTGGATCAACGACAAGCTCATTTACACCCATGGCTACGGCATTACCATGAATCCCGTGAATGGATTCACTCCAGAGGGCTTGCCCACGCTGTTTCTGAGCAACATGCCCGTCCAGAGCATGGTGGCGGGCCTCAAGGTCACGCGCCCCGAGATCTATTTCGGTGAGATGACCAACACCGATGTCTATGTGAAGACGCGACAGCAGGAGTTCAACTATCCGGAGGGAGACAGCAACAACCTCACATCCTACCAAGGCACTGGCGGCATCGTGCTGGGCGGGCTGTTGCGCCGCAGCCTGCTCGCATACGAACGCGACGATATTGCCAAGCTGCCCTTCAGCGACGATGTGAATGCCGAAAGCCGGCTGCTGATGCGCCGCAACGTGCGGGATCGCGTTGCCGCTTTGGCGCCGTTCCTCACATTCGATCGCGACCCCTACATTGTGGTGAGCGACGATGGCCGCCTCTGCTGGGTTCTGGACGCCTACACCTCATCGGACTCCTATCCCTACTCGGCCCATCGCAGCCTGGCCGATCAGCCAATTAACTACATGCGCAACAGCGTCAAGGCGGTTGTGGATGCCTACGATGGAACCACGACCTTCTACGTCTTCGACAACGAAGATCCGATCCTCGCCGCCTATCGCGGCATCTTCCCGTCGCTGTTCAAGGATGCCTCGGTAATGCCGGCTTGGCTGCGCAAACACGTCCGATACCCGGAGCTGCTGCTGCGCGTGCAGGCGGAAGTCTATGGCCTCTATCACATGACCAATCCAGAGGTCTTCTATAACCGCGAAGATCTGTGGAATGTCGCAACGGAAACTGGCATGGCCGACGGCGGCACACAAACCGTGCAGGCGATGCGGCCCAATTTTGTGCTTATGAATCTGCCCGGAGAAACCGGCCAGGAGTTTGTCGAGATTCTTCCTTTCACGCCCGCCAATAGAAACAATCTGATT
>Ga0302320_10025187_pt1 | contig 11579 bp, 10 predicted proteins | sample Bog_T0_3_FD_202130 | JGI IMG/M metagenome (GOLD analysis project Ga0302320, IMG submission 202130) | Peat permafrost microbial communities from Stordalen Mire near Abisko, Sweden - Bog_T0_3 | ecosystem: Environmental > Terrestrial > Soil > Wetlands > Peat | place: Sweden: Abisko, Stordalen Mire... | reverse complement strand
TGCAGGGCACGATCCAGTTCGGCCGTGGTCAGGGAATGCAGGGCGTCAACGTTGTCTTGCAACCGCTCGCCAACGGCGTGCCGGATATCCGGTATACGGCAACGGCCGTGAGCGGGGTCTATTTCGTGGGCGACGCCGGAAATCCGGTTACCGCCGCAACCGACGGCGGCGGCACCCCGCTGAAACGCTTCGGAAGCGACAATTCTCTGCTAGAAGGTTTCTTCGACCTCAGCGGAGTTCCGTTGCCCCCGGGCGTCACCAGTGCGCGGTACCAGCTGAGCTTCGAGGCGGCGAATCCTTTATATACGGGGGCGGCTTCGGTTGGGCCCTATACGACGGGTCAGGTGAAGCCGTCGGGAACCATGCCGGTGATCATCCTGGGCACGCTCAGTGCGGGAGCCGCGACAGCCCAGGATGTCGTCATCGATGACGCCGCAGATGAAGCGCAGAGCGGGAGCGACGGCGCGGAGGGTTCGCCTGCGAACCTGCCCACCACCGGTGAATGGAGCGGACGGATCACCGGGTATGGCCACTCCGGCTGGTTTGAGTTCTGGGCCCGGGGCGGGCGCGAATTCACCGTGGAAGCTCAGGCTCTCGATGAGACCGGCGCGAATTCCGAAAACAAAGCGCAGCTGGTTGTCGGCGCGTGGAATGGGACGGATGCTGTTGGCGTTCTACCCGTCACCGGAACGACGCAGCCCTTTGACGGCGATGTGCCGGGGCTTACAACGCTGCCCGTCCTGACCGCGGCCGACAGCGAGGTCCGGATTGGGATCGCCGATCTACGCGGAGACGGGCGTCCTGACTATGCGTATCGCGGGCGCGTTCTCTACGCAGACAGCGTGTCGCCTGCGCGCCTTCCCGTGGCCGGAGGGCCGATGGTGATTCAGGGGATGGGCTTCGAGCCGGCGGTTGCCGTCACCGTGAACGGCGTCTCTGCGCCGGTGATCAGCGTGACTCCAACGGCGATCATTGCGATGGCTCCTCCGTCGGGAGGTGTTACTGGCAGTGTCGTGCTGCAAATCGAGGACACGCAAACGCTCGGCGTGGCGGCGATCGGCGACGGGGTGAGCTACGATGCGGAGCCAGATGACGCGATCTCGCTGCTGACAGCGCCGATGGGCTCGGTGGCGATCGGAGTGCCGCAGGCGTTTACGGTTCGTGCGATCGACGTCACCGCCCAAACGCCCGCGGCAGGTGTGACCGTGACCTTTGCGCTCACAGAAGGAGCTGCCCAGCTCGGTTGCGGCCAAGCCACCTGCAGCGTGGTGACGGCCGGCGATGGCACCGCTACCTTGCCCATCATCGCGAATGCAACCGTATTCGCTCAGGTTAAAGCATCCCTCAGCAATGGAAGCAACGTGCTGACGGAATTCACCGGCACCACACCGCCGTCCATAGCGTCTCTGACTCCGAATCTTTACATCGCGATGGGGGCAACCGTGCAGTGGCCGGTCGAAGCGATGGTGCTCAACCAGGCCGGCGTGCCCTTGGCGGGGCAGACCGTGAACTGGGCGGCAGCCTCGGGTGTCGGCGTGTCTACCGGCCAGAGCATCAGCCTCACGAATGGGATGGTCTCGAATCAGCTGGCCGTGGGGCCTTTCACAGCGAGCGTGGATACGTCGGTCAATGCGTGTATTGCCGGGACCACGAACTGTGCGGCTTCTACGATCACTCCCGTGCACCCGTTAAACGCCGCTCTGGCGCCTTGGAGCGGAACGGTGCAGTACATTAGCGCGAGCCAGAACTTTGCGCCGTTGGTCCTGCGCGTCACCGACGCCTTCGGACATTCGCTGGCAGGCGCAACGGTCACGTTTGCAGAAACGCTAGATGGGTGGACCGAACCATGCCCCACCCAGGGAGACTGTCCTTCCCCGCCGGTTCTGGCTCAACAAGTGTTCGAGACAACCTCAGCGGTTGATGGTTCTGTGACACTGACGCCGCTTTCACCGAATGGTCAGGCGAGCCGTCTGTTAGTGGGGGCCACGACCGGCAACGCTACGCTTAATTTCGAACTGGACGCTCACCCGTGAGCTCGGAGATCAGGCCACCCAGGACCCTGATCACCCGCTTGACGTCTCCATGCTTTACTGCGTCCGGGAAGCCCGATAATCTCAGGGCATCTTCTATCGAGGTTTGTCTATTTCCGACCGTCCCTTCTTTTATCCTGATGCGGGAACCTCGCTGCGCTGCGACGGCGCGAGCGTGGAGCATTTGGCACATCGGTTCGGAACACCGCTTTACGTGTACTCGGCCAACCACATCGCAGAACGGCTCAGACTGTTCCAGAGCGCGTTCAGCGCGATTCCACACCTGGTGTGCTACGCGGTCAAGGCGAACCCGGCGCTCGCGATCCTGCAACTGATGACGCGGCTCGGCGCCGGTTTCGACGTTGTTTCGGGTGGCGAACTGGAGCGTGTGCTCACCGTCGACCGAACCGCCGCTGACCGGGTCGTCTTCTCTGGCGTTGGCAAGACGGCTGCGGAGATGGACCTGGCGCTGCGTACCGGCATATTGCTTTTCAATGTGGAGAGCGAGGGCGAGCTCGCACTGCTGTCCGAACGGGCTGCTAAGCTGCGCAAGCGAGCGCGCATCGCTTTGCGGGTGAACCCGGATGTCTTCGCGGAGACGCATCCCTACATTTCGACGGGGATGCGGGAACACAAATTCGGCATCGACATTCGCCGCGCGCGGGCGGTCTATCGCAACGCGGGGAAGTATCTGGACCCCAGCGGCGTCAGCGTTCACATCGGCTCGCAAATTCGCAGTGCGGAGCCCTTTGGGGCGGCCGCGCAACGCGTTGTGAAGTTGATCCTCGACCTGCGGAGCGACGGCCATGCAATCCGATTCATGGACACCGGCGGAGGCCTGGGCATCGAATATCACGCCGAGCACGCCTTCGACGCCGAAGAGCAAGTTCGCGAGTATGCTGCCGCGCTGATCCCGGCGGCACAGTCCGTCGGGGACCTGAAACTTCTGCTCGAGCCAGGGCGCTTCCTGGTGGCGCAGGCGGGCGCGCTGGTCGCGCGGGTGCTTTACGTGAAGAAGAATGGCAGCAAGACGTTCGTCATCGTCGATGCGGCCATGAACGATCTCATCCGGCCGGCGCTTTACCAGGCGCATCACGAGATCGTTGCGGTTGCGCCATCACGCTCATCGAAGAAAATCGTAGCTGACATGGTGGGGCCGGTTTGCGAAACAGGCGACTTTTTCGCCCGCGATCGCAAGTTGCCGCTGTTAACGCCCAGCGATTTGGTAGCGATTCTCGACGCCGGCGCCTACGGCATGTCGCTCGCCTCCAATTACAACTCGCGCCCGCGCGCGGCCGAAGTCCTGGTCGAGGGTCGTCGCGCGCGATTGATCCGCCGCCGCGAGACTGTCGAAGATATGCTCGCGCAGGAGCGCAAAGAGCTCAGCCTCTGATATTTTGGTGAGTTTGCTGATTGCGACTAGCCGGAACTATGGAGGCAAGAGATGCGGGTTCCCGGAAAGTATGTATGGTTGGCGGCATGCGTGTGCCTGGTTTTCGCGCTAACGGCCAGGGCTGCCGACGATCTGACTGTCAAGACCGATAAGGGAAAAGTCCACGGCAAGATGAGTGCCGACGGGCAGATCCGCACCTTCCTAGGAGTTCCTTACGCGGCGCCGCCCATTGGACCGCTGCGCTGGAAGCCGCCGCAGCCAGCCGAGAAGTGGCCCGGCGTTCGCGAAACCACGGGCTTTGGATTTCACTGCGTGCAATCCGCCGTATACGCGGACATGCACTTTCGCGATCCGGGACAAAGCGAAGATTGTCTCACGTTAAACGTCTGGACGGGCGCGAAGAACAAGCGCGCCCGGCTTCCGGTGATGGTCTGGATTTACGGGGGCGGTTTCAGCGCGGGCACAACCTCGGAGCCGCGCCAGGACGGGGAACATCTGGCGCACAAAGGTGTGATCGTAGTTTCGATGAACTACCGGCTCGGGCTGTTGGGATTCTTCGTACACCCCGATCTTGCCGCCGAGTCGCCCCAGCACGCGGCAGGGAACTATGGCCTGATGGACCAGACGGCCGCTCTGGCCTGGGTGAAGCACAACATTGCCGCTTTCGGCGGCGATCCAGGCAACGTGACAATTTTCGGCGAGTCGGCGGGATCGTTCTCGGTGAGCGCGCAAATGGCTTCGCCTTTGGCGCGGGGTTTGTTCGCGCACGCCATTGGGGAGAGCGGCGCCGCCTTTTACAGCCGCGGTCTTTCGTTCGCCCCGCTGGCAAAAAGAATGACGAGCGATCCTGGCTTCGCCATGGCGGCGTTCGGGACCTCAGACCTGGCAGCGTTGCGGGCCATGAGCGCCGACGACCTGGTGCAGAAGATGGCGACACAGGCTGGCCCGGGCGCGCCGCGTATCGGTCCCGATGTGGACGGATACTTTCTCCCCGAAAGCGTTCCGCAGATCTATAAGGAGGGGAAGCAGGCGCACATTCCTCTGATGGCCGGATGGAACCGCGACGAGCCCAGTGCATTGGCGGTGAACGTGCCACAGCCGCCGACGGTGCAGAGCTTCGATCAGCTGGCGGAAAAGAGTTTTGGCGATCGCGCGCCGGAGTTCCTCCAGGTCTATTCGGCCCAAACCGATGCTGATGCCGTGCGTTCGTCGATCGATTTTGGCGGAGACAGTTTTATTGCCTTTTCCACCTGGGAGTGGGTGGAGGCGCAGGCGACTAATGGCGGGGCGCCTGTTTTCAGGTATCACTTCGAACGGCCGTCACCGGCCGACAAATATCACCCTGCGGGATCGGGAGCTTTTCATTCGGACGAAATCGAGTATGTCTTCGGCAACCTCGATTCACGCGAGGGAGCGGTCTGGCAACCCGAGGATTACAAGCTCAGCGATCTGATCGAAACATACTGGATCAATTTTGCGCGAATCGGGAACCCAAACGGGGCTGGCGCGCCCGATTGGCCACAATATAACGCCGGCGATGGATGGAAGCTGATGCATCTCGACGTGAATGCCGAAGCGGGACCGGATCAGCATCGCGACCGGTATATTTTTCTGCAAAGCGCATGGGCGAAGCCGGAATGATCAGAGGCTGAGCTGGCGCAGCAGTTCGTCGCGGCGGGGGGCGAGCACGTCGCGGAGCGGTCCGCTGGCAGTGATGCGGCCGCCCTCCAGCAAGATAACGTCACCGGGGATACGCCATATCTCCGCAAGCTCGTGCGAGACGTAAACAACGCGGATATTCAACGCGAGCAGGCGCGCCAAAATATCGTGGGCCGAGGCATCGTCGAGTCCGGCCAGCGGCTCGTCGAGGAGGAGTAGTTGAGGGGCCGGAGCCAAAGCCCTGGCCAGGGCCACACGCTGGCGCTCTCCCCCGGAGAGTTGGGTGGTGCGGCGATCGGCCAGCCCCTCGGCGCCAAACATCCGCAGCATTTCGGCGATTCGCTGGCCGCGCGCCTTCCTTCCGAGATGGCGAATGCCAAAGCCGACATTCTCGCGAACCGTTTTGTGCGGAAACAGGTTCGACTGCTGCGTGACAAACCCGATGGACCGCTCCCCGGGGCCAACTGCGATTCCCTTGCTGGTATCGAGTAGAGTTTTGCCCGCCAGGTTAACACGGCCCTCATCGGGGGTGATGAGCCCGGCGAGAACGCGCAGCAGGGTGGTTTTGCCTGCTCCCGATGGACCAAAGATGACCGTCCATCCACTGGCGAACGAGATGTCCGCCTCCAGGGAGAACGTGCCTTGGCGATGCCGGACTTTCACGTCAGGCATCGCTCGTCCCACCGTCAGTTCGGCGCCAGTAGAGCAGCACGAGCGCCACGAGCGACACCCCAATCAGCACTAGGGATGTGCGGTTCGCGGCCGCATAGGAGAAGTCCTGGACCTGGTCGTAGATCGCAATGGAAAGCGTACGGGTGGCGCCTGGGATATCGCCGCCGATCATGAGCACCACGCCAAACTCGCCGACCGTATGGGTGAAGCACAGCGCCGCGGCAGCCACGATGGAATGGGTGGAGAGCGGCAGCAGGAGGTCCGCAAGGATGCGCAGCCGTCCCGCACCCAGCAGCCGGGCCTGTTCGATCAGTGCGCCATCGACGGCGCGAAACCCAGCCGCCAGCGGTTGCACTGCGAACGGAAGACTATAGAGCGCGGAACCGATAACGAGACCGGAAAATGAGAATGCCAGGGGATGCCCGAGAAGACGCGTTGCGGCTCTTCCAAAGCCGGTGTTTGGCCCGAGCAGGACCAGAAGATAGAAACCGAGCACCGTAGGGGGAAGCAGCAGCGGAAGTGTGGTCACCGCTTCCACCAGCGGACGCCAGCGCGCCCTCGTCACGGACAGCCAGAAGGCCAGTGGAATTCCAAGTGCGAGCAGGAGCATGGTCGTCACGCCCGCGAGACGCAAAGTTAGCCAGAGAGCCTGAAGGTCCATCAGTGAATTGGCTCAAGACCTGCAGCGGCCAGCTTCTGAGCGGTCTCGGGCGAGTGAAGAAATTCCAGGAATTGCTGCGCCGCCCTGGTCGACCCTCCGCGAATCGAAACCGCCCCCTGCACGATGGGGGGATAGTCTTCGCCGGGGATGCGAATAAAGTGACCGTCGGCCTTCAGTCGCGGCGTAAGGGCGGAGGTGAGCGAGATGAATCCTATTTGGGCGTTGCCGGAGTCGGCGTACTGAGCCGCCTGTGCGATATTCTCGGCAACGACCAGTTTGGGCTGGACGTCGTCGAGGAGGTTGAGATGTTCCAGAGTCGCGTGGGCTGCCCGTCCATAAGGCGCATGTTCGGGATTGGCGATGGCGATGGTTTTGACGGCCTCTCCACGCATTGCATCGAGCGAGAGATCGGAGACCCCAGAATCGTTGCGCGTCCAGAGCACGAGCGTGCCGCGCGCATAGGGGACGGCGCTGGTTTGTTCTGCGCGGCCGGCGTCGATGACCCGCTGCGGAAACGAGAGATCGGCGGCGAGGAAAAGATCGAAGGGGGCGCCATTGAGGATTTGCGTCGCCAGGGTCGCGGACGATTGATAGGAGGCTTCCGCGTGAATCCCGGTTTTTCGTTCAAACTCATTCAGGAGGGGCGGCAGCACCGGCTGCAAATCGGCGGCGGCGGCGATGCGCAGCAGCGGTTGACCTGGCTGGGCGCTTCCCGGCGAGGTTGCCTTCTGAGAGAAAGCTGCTGGAAGAACCAGAAAAAGCAGGAGGGCGGGCAAATTCAGTTTGCGGTCAAACACGCAGCACCATCACCTCGGTTGACTTGATTAATGCGGCGACCGTTTCGCCTTTCTTCAGTTGCATTTCCCGAGCGGCATCGGCGGTGATGATGGAGGTGATGATCTGACCGCCGATGGAGAGGCGAACCTGAGCCAGCAGGCCCTCGATCTTCAGCTCGACGATCCGGCCGACCAACTGGTTGCGCCCGCTCACGGTGCGCAGCATCTGCCGCTTTGGGGTGTCCGGACGTTTCGCTTTGAACAGTAACGCATCCAGTTCGGCTTCGGGGATGCGATAGTGACCGCCGGGGGTCTTGATCGCCTTCAGTTTTCCGCGATAAATCCACTGTTTGATGGACGGGTAGGAGATGCCCAGTCTCAATGCAGCATCCCGCGGGGTAAGAAGCGAGGCCATCACACGATTCTAGACGAAATGTTCTCCAGGAATATGCGACAGTAGGCGATCCCGGTAAGATGCGGGCCGGTGTTAGGCTGAGAGCAAACGTCCCACGATGAATGAAACTCACCAATTGCGGTGCACCGGATGTGCTCAGGTGATCGGGCACGCTGCGCTGGTCGGAAATTTTCGCTGCAAGCAGTGTGGCGAACTGTACGAAGTCGCTTACCCGGCGTGGAGCGCCGTGGGACAAAGACGTCCCAATCCCAGCGCTCTTCGCTGGCTGTGGAGGGAGCGCCGTTCCTCACTCGAAATGGCCGACCGCAGCGGCGTCTGGCGTTTCCGCGAGATGCTGGCGATCCTGGACTATTACAGCAATATCGTCTCCCTGATCGAGGGGAACACTCCCCTGTACGACCTGCCGCAGGCGGCGAAGCGCCTGAAGTTATCGCACCTGCAGGCAAAGCATCAGGGAATGAACCCCACCGGTTCCTTCAAGGATACCGGGATGACTACGGCAATCTCGGTGGCGCGCGAGCGCGGCGCGGTCTGGGTCGCCTGCGCATCGACGGGCAATACTTCCGCGGCGATGGCGGCGTATGCGGCCCGCGCAGGCATTCGCAGCCTCGTCCTGGTTCCTGAAGGAGAAATCGCGTGGGGCAAGCTGTCCCAGGCGATGGATTATGGCGCTCTCACTCTGCAGCTGCGCACCGATTTTGACGGCTGCGTGCGTGTGCTTGCCGAGGTCGTGGAGCGCGCACCGGTCTATCTGCTGAACTCAGTGAATCCTTACCGCATCGAGGGCCAAAAGACCTCTGCATTTGAAATCGCGGAACAGCTGGAGTGGCAGGTCCCGGACCACCTGATCGTGCCCGGCGGCAATCTCGCCAACAGCTCGGCACTCGGCAAAGGGTTTTTGGAGATGAAACATCTGGGGCTCACCACGAGCGTGCCGCACATCTCCGTCATCCAGGCAGCAGGCGCGAATCCGCTGGTTCGGGCCTTCGCGGAGTTCGGCGCAGAAAAGCTGGAGCCGGTCAAAGCCCAGACGCGAGCCAGCGCGATTCGCATTGGCAATCCAGCCTCGTGGAGGAAAGCAGCGCGTGTGATTCAGGAAACGGGCGGCTGGGTTGAACAGGTGTCTGAGGCTGAGATCGCTCTGGCGAAGGCGGAAATCGGCGCGGAAGGCATTGGGTGCGAGCCGGCCTCGGCCGTGACCCTGGCCGGCCTGAAGAAGCTCGTCCAGCAGGGAAAAATCGGTCGCGAGGATTCCGTCGTTCTGGTCCTCACCGGTCACACGCTGAAAGACCCCGACTACACGATCCAATACCATCGCGGCCAGCTGCTGACAGAGCAGGAAGAGAAGGGGCTTGAGTCGCAGATCGGCGCCAGCCGCCGGAATGCGGTCCTGGTGGATGCATCGGCGGATCAGGTTCTGCGCGAACTGGAGCACGCCCGGTCGTGAGCGAGCTGCACCTCAGGCTTCCTGCAACCTCGGCGAATCTCGGACCCGGTTTCGACACGCTGGCTTTGGCGCTGACGCTCTATCTGCACATCGATGCGTGCCTGTCCACGCAGCTCAGCATCGAGGCGAGCGGCCGGAATGCTGACATTTGCGGGGCGACGGAGAACAACGTCCTCGTCGAAACCTACAGGTCGATCCTGGCCGCGGAGAAACGGGAGTTGGTCCCGTTGGAGCTCAAGGTCAGGAATGAGATCCCCCTGGGCATGGGCTGTGGCTCCTCGGCGGCGGTCCGGCTGGCGGGGGTGGCTCTGGCCAGTCACTTCGGCGGCCTGGGCTGGAGCCGGGATCGAATCCTCGGCGAAGCCTCGCAGCTGGAAGGGCATCCGGACAATGTTGCAGCCTGCTGGTTGGGTGGTTTTGTCGCGAGCGCATGGCGGGGAAATCAGGTTCTGGCGGTTTCGATCCCGCCGCCTCCGGAGTGGCGCGCTATCATCGTCGTTCCTGATCGTCCTCTGGCCACGGCGACTTCCCGGGCGGCGCTTCCGGCGACCTACTCGAGCTCCGATGTCGTTGCCAATCTGCAGAGTGTGGCACTGCTCACCGCGGCGTTCGCAACTGGACGAGCCAACCTCATAGCGACAGCGATGCGCGACTGGGTGCATCAACCCTATCGGGCTGAAGCGTGTCCGCTGCTCCCCAGGCTGCTGCCCCTGGCCGGCAAGGACGGGATCGCGGGGGTCGCGCTCAGCGGCGCGGGTCCCGCCGTGCTGCTACTGGCCGAGTCGCCGGAAGCGGCTCACAAAGCCCGTGACCGGGCTGCTCTAGAACTGTCAGGGGTGGAGGAAGTGGAGTTTCTGACGTGTGAGCTGGCCGCCGAATGCGCCTCGCTCGAGGGCTGAGTTTTCACGGTTTATTCGCCCGTCCGGGTGCCGTTATCATGTAACACATTGGTAACAGATAAGTTGTATCAACGGTAACTAGCACCTCCCATTACCAAAAATTACTGAAGATTGCTTTACACAGGCCACCAGAGGCCCTATGTTCGCATCTGTGGGCAGTTCTGGGGGAGGGCTGCTCCGGCGTCCGTGATTCTCAAAAAGAATCCGGGCGCCTTAAATTTTGCGCGCTTGTTTCCCGCCAGACCGCATGCGACCCCGGTCCCGTCTTCGCATCTATTCAGGTATAGACTAGGCAGGGCACGGAACTAAAAAGGGGCGGGAAACATGGCTGCATTGGGAATTGCCGAAGTGAATGATGCGAGCTTCGATCAGGAAGTGCTTCAGTCGGATCAGCCGGTATTGGTTGATTTTTGGGCCACATGGTGTGGGCCTTGCCGCGCACTAGCGCCCATCGTTGACGAAATTGCAACAGAGTTCAGCGGCCGCCTCAAGGTGGCCAAGATGGACGTGGACCGGAACCAGGCCACACCGATGCGTTATGGGATCCGGGGAATTCCGGCCCTGTTGATCTTCAAGGGCGGCAAAGTTGCCGATCAGATCGTCGGGTACGTGCCTAAAGAAACGATCACGCGCAGCATTACGCGGGTGATGGAGAGCGTTTGACCGGACCGACGCTCTAGTACTTTCGTAGCATGCCGAGCACTCTTCCCTGGATCGCAACCTGGGCCGCGGGAACAAAGATCGGGTCCATTTCGGCGTTTGCGGGCTGGAGCCGGATCATGGCGCCCTCGCGGTAGTAACGTTTCAGCGTCGTCTCCGATCCGCGCACTAAGGCAACGACAATCTCACCGGAACGCGCGGTGCTGGTTCGCTCGACGAGCACGAAGTCGCCGTCGAGAATGTGGTCCTCGCGCATGGATTCTCCCCGCACCTGAAGGGCAAAAACCTCGCGGTTTCCGACAATATCCCCGAGCGATATGCTCTCCGGGATTTCCGCTGCCTCGACTGGATAACCGGCGGCGATGCGCCCCATCAGGGGCAGGCGTTCCACGCCGCGTCCTTTGGCCCGCGGCGGAAGCACGTCCAGCGATCGGCTGCGATTGTGGCCGCGGGACAAGAGGCCTTTGCTTTGCAGGTTTGTGATGTGCTTGTGCACGGTCGCCAGCGAACGAAGATCGAGGCCCTTGGCGATCTCGTCGAAAGACGGGGAATAGCCGTTCCGCTGCACGAAGACGGAGACGAAGTCGAGGACCTCCTTTTGCCGTCGCGTAATTGCCATAGGCGCATTATAGCGAATAAAAGGCGAATTTGAGCAAGGGATGGTATTTGCTTTTTCGATTCCCAGTTCGGGACCCATCGGCCTGCCGTTCCGTTTCTGGAATCTTCCCTGGATTTCTCACAGGATTCCCCTTCATTTCTCTGGGGCTCCGCGAGATGGTGGAGGTGGGAGAAAAGTGACATGCGATTGTTGATCGCGGAAGACGACCGGGCGCTCGGAAGCTTCCTGGCCCGCGGACTGGAGCAGGACGGGCACGAGATCACCATGGCGACGGACGGCGAGATGGCGATGGACGCCGCCCGGAAAAACCTGCCGGAGATGGCTGTGCTGGATCTGAACCTTCCCCGG
>Ga0302320_10025186_pt1 | contig 11579 bp, 7 predicted proteins | sample Bog_T0_3_FD_202130 | JGI IMG/M metagenome (GOLD analysis project Ga0302320, IMG submission 202130) | Peat permafrost microbial communities from Stordalen Mire near Abisko, Sweden - Bog_T0_3 | ecosystem: Environmental > Terrestrial > Soil > Wetlands > Peat | place: Sweden: Abisko, Stordalen Mire... | reverse complement strand
CGCGAAATGTCGGAGCGTTTTTTGCGGGGAGGCCGCCTGCTGGCCTTCGGGCGCGGCCCCTACGCCACCGACGCGCAGCACGTTTCTGTGGAGTTCGTTCATCCCGTGATCGTGGGCAAGCGCGCTCTGCCTGCGCTGGATATCTCCGTCCTTTTTCGTCCATGGCTCGACGCTATTCTGCGCCCTGAAGACATAGTGATGGGATTCGGCCCGCCCGAGGGCGACCCTGAAGTCTGGGCCACGCTGCAACAGGCGCACGGCCGCGATGCGATGACGTTCGCTCTGCCCGGCGTCGAGGGTTCCTATGCCGTGGACGCGGCCACCGAAGATCCTTTCCTGCATCAGGAGGCGATCGAGATTCTCTATCACACGCTGTGGGAGACGGTGCATGTGTTTTTCGAGCACCGTGAACTCGGCCATGACGTGGGCGAATCGGGCTTTCTCTATCCGTTTCTGGGCACTGAGAAGCAAGGAACGACCGATCTGGTGGCTGAAGTGGCCTCTTCGATTCTGATGAAAGTCCACGAGGATGCCAAGCTCCGGGCGCAAGTTGCGCGGGAAGAGGCCGAGCAAATCGGCAATGCCACGCTGGCGATCCATGAGCGATTGCGCCGTGGCGGCGGCAAGCTGATTATCTTCGGCAACGGCGGCTCGGCCACCGATGCCAACGATTTCGCCATCGACTGCGTGCTGCCGCCTTCCGGCTATCAATCGATCCCAGCGGTATCACTTTCGCTTGAGCCGGCGAACATCACGGCGGTCGCCAACGACATTGGCACGGATGCGATTTTCCTGCGGCAGTTGATCGCGCAGGCCCGTCCCGAAGATATCGCGATTGGGATTTCGACCAGCGGCGGATCGCGCAACATCATCATGGCGCTGGAAGAAGCGCGCAAACGCGGTTTGTTGACGGTGGCGTTGCTGGGCTACGACGGTGGCGAAATCAAGCGCAAAGGGCTGGCTGATTTTCCCGTGGTGGTGAAATGCGATTACATCCCGCGCATTCAGGAAGTGCAGGCTTCGATTTACCACGTCATAAGAGGATCGTTGGAGATGCTAGGCCAGCAAGCTCTGAGCGAGGAGGACTTGATCCGTGGCCAAGCTTGAACTTTATGGAACGGCGCGCTGCCCGCACACGGGCGAAATGCGCGACTGGCTGGAGTGGAAGCGCAGCGAGTTTGTCGAGTATGACGTAGAAGCCGATCCAGCGGCTCGCGGACGCATGCGCGAGATCGCATGCGGGCAGCGCACGGTGCCCATCCTGGTGGAGGATGGCAAGGTCATCCAGGTAGGTTGGCAAGGGCATGGCTGCTTAGTGGACGAATGAGTAAACATAGATAACGAAATCGATAACATGGCCAGCGCATGTTCCATCCGGGTCCGCGGATTAGTGCAGGGCGTTGGGTTCCGCCCGTTTGTTTACCGGCTGGCCTGCGCCAATACTTTGAAGGGATGGGTGCTGAATGCGGAAGAGGGCGTCGAGATTCATCTGGAAGGCGCGGAGACAGGATTGGACGCATTCGTTCGAGAGTTGAAAACGCTACCTCCACCGGCGGCCAGCATTGCGGGAATCGAAGTGCGCCCGGCCGAATTGGTGGGATGGCGCGAGTTCACGATTCGTACGAGCCAGCGCCGGGAACGGCCTACGGTGCGGATTTCGCCCGATCTGCCGGTGTGTGAGCAATGTCTGAGCGAGCTTTTCGATCCTGCAGACCGGCGCTATTTTTATCCTTACATCAATTGCACCAACTGCGGGCCGCGCTACACGGTAGTTCTGGCTTTGCCTTACGACCGGCCGAACACCACGATGAAGGCTTGGCCGCTCGACGAGTACTGTGCCGGGGAATATTCCGATCCCGGCAATCGCCGTTTTCATGCGCAGCCGGTCGCTTGTCCTGCGTGCGGCCCCGGCTATTATCTTCAAGGTTCGGTTGACGCGGGAAAGGGAGAAATCCAACGAGAGGATTGCATCCGCCGAGCGGTGGAACTCCTGAAGAGTGGCGCGATTCTCGCGATCAAGGGACTTGGCGGGTATCACCTGGCATGCGATGGGCGCAATCCCCTGTCGGTCGCGGCTTTGCGCGAGCGCAAGTATCGCAAGGAGAAACCCTTCGCGGTCATGGTGCGGGATCTTGAAAGTGCGCGCGCCGTGGTCGACCTAACGTCTGAGGCGGAAGCGCTGCTCACTTCTTTTGCGAGGCCGATCGTGCTGGCGCCCGCGAGAATCGAACTAAGCGAGGTTGCACCGGGGAACAACGAACTCGGCGTGATGCTGGCTTACACGCCTTTGCATCACTTGCTATTCGCTGCGGGCGCCCCGGAAGTCCTGGTGATGACCAGTGCGAATCGATCGAGTGAGCCGATCGCTTACGAGGATGAGGACGCGTTGCAGCGGCTGGACGGAATCGCGGATTCGTTTCTGATTGGCGAACGGCCCATCGCGCGCAGGGTAGATGACTCGGTGGCGCGCGCCGGAGCTTTTGGTCCGGTGGTGCTGCGCCGGGCGCGTGGCCATGCTCCGGGCGCGGTTGCGGCGCTGCCTGCGAAGGGGCCGATACTCGCGCTCGGCGCCGATTTGAAAAATGCCATCGCGCTGGTGGTCGATGGGCAGGCCTTTGTCAGCCAGCATATTGGGGACCTCGATCATTACCAGTCGTACCGTGCGTTTGAAGAGACGATTCGCGATCTCGTATCCATGTACGAAGTTCGATGGGATGAACTGCTGCTGGTGCACGATCTTCACCCGCAATATCGTTCGACGGCGCACGCTGGCACGCTTGGAGTTCCGCGGAGCGGTGGGGTACAGCACCATCGCGCGCATGTGGCATCGGTGCTTGCCGAACGAGGGGAGTTTACGAAACGAGTTGTCGGCGTAAGTTTCGACGGCACCGGATATGGAGACGACGGATCGATTTGGGGCGGCGAGATTTTTGTGGGCAGCGTGCAGGCGGGATTTGATCGAGTGGCTCATTTACGGCGCGCTGCGCTTGCCGGTGGCGACGCAGCCGCGCACTATCCGGTGCAGGCGGCGGCTGGCTTCCTGGCGCAAGTGGAGGGTTTGCCAGACGTGTTCGCCAAGCCCTTCGCATTTCCCGAGCGCTATCGCAGCGCATTGGAACTTGTGCACAAAGAGGTTCGCACATTTCCGACGACCTCGGTGGGGCGGCTGTTTGACGCTGCTGCGGCTCTTCTGGGGTTTGGGCGCGAAGTGACTTTCGAAGGACAAGCTGCGATTTGGCTGGAACAACGGGCGCGCAGCGCTCCCGTGACAGAACCTTATAGCTTTCCCTGCGTCGGAGGCGAGCTCGATTTTCGCCCGTTGCTGCTGGCTGTGGCGCAGGACCGTGCTCGTGGACGCGATGTGCGCGAGATTGCCCGATCTTTTCAGCGGGGAATCGCTCAGGGATTGAGCGATGCGCTGAGTTTTATCGCTCGCAGTGAAGGACTGGATACGGTTGTGCTCTCGGGAGGAGTATTCCAGAACGAGTTGCTGCTGGAGGATTTGAAATCTTTGATGAACGGGCGGCTGCAGGTGTGGACGAACCATGCTGTGCCACCGAATGACGGCGGCATCAGCCTGGGCCAGGCCGCGCTGGCAGCGTTTGGCCAGTTCGACGGCGCGACGAGAACAAGCCACGAGTAGGAAATTATGCATGAACTTTCGATAGCGATGAGCATCGTGGAAGTGGCGGAGGAGGAGGCGGAGCGCCGCGGCGTTCAGATTGATGCTGTGCACCTGAGGCTGGGAGCTTTGTCCGGCGTGGTGAAAGAGGCGCTGCTCTCGTGTTATGAGATGGTCTGCGAGGGTACGCTGCTGCAAGGCAGCCGCCTTATGGTAGAAGAGATTCCGGCGGTGGTTTTTTGTTCGGGCTGCAACGCGGAGCGTGCGCTGAACTCAATACAACTATTCTGTTGTCCGGAATGCGGCACCCCTTGCGCGGAGATCGTGTGCGGGAAAGAACTCGAAGTGGTTGCACTGGAGATACGAGAATGCGCACCGAACGTATGTATGAACAACCCCGTTTGATTGAAGTCCGCAAGAATGTTCTGAAGCAGAATGATGTGGTGGCGCGGAGCCTGCGTGATCGGTTTCGCGCTGCCGGAGTTTTTGTGGTGAGCCTGGTCTCGAGTCCGGGGTCGGGAAAGACGGCGTTTCTGGAGAGGACGCTGACGCTGCTGCGCCCGAAGTATCGCGTGGCTGCGCTGGTGGGCGACCTTGCCACGGAGAATGACGCGCTGCGCCTGGCGCGCAGCCAGGCTCCAGTCAAACAAATCACGACCGGGACTCTCTGCCATTTGGAAGCGGCCATGGTACAGAGCGCGCTGGAGGGATGGGACCTTAACCAGTTGGATTTTCTCTTCCTCGAGAACGTGGGCAACCTGGTTTGTCCTTCTTCCTACGATTTGGGCGAAGATCTTCGGTTGGTACTCATTTCGGTGACCGAGGGCGAGGACAAGCCGCTGAAGTATCCGACCATTTTCCATAGCGCTGACGTGGCGGTGGTCACCAAGATGGACCTGGCGGCGGCGGTCGAATTTAACTGGGAAGCGGCATACGGCAACATTCAGGCGGTGCGCCCGGGAATGGCAGTGTTAAAGCTTTCAGCTAAGAGCGGAGAAGGGATGGACGAGTACCTGGGATATCTCGCCGCGCGCCTGGCAGATTTGCGGCAGGCCACGACAGTCTAAACGTGGGCTTCGGACTCACGGGGTTGTCTTGCGCACCGCCACCAGTTCGGTTTCCACGGGGACGCCGCGCGCAATTTTCACCCGCAGCAAGGCCTCGAACGGCTTTAAATCTTCGGCTTTGGTGACCGAGAGCCGGGACAGCAAATTGGCCACAGAGTTGGGCCGGGAGATGAACTCCACCGCGCCTTCGGTCCCGAAGGTGGTGGTGCCTGCGAGGATCATTACCGAGCGGGCCGGGTTCAAGCCGGGCATCAGCGCGATGATCGCGTAATCCTCAGTAAGCGGCGACGCGGAGGGGCTGGCCACGACGGAGGCCGGTTCTCCGGCTTGGGGGTGCACGTTGACAATAGACAAATCGCCTTTGCGAGGGCCTGATTGGACTCGTCGAAAAACGAAGTGTTTACTCCCGGGAATATCGAGCAGCGTCAGGTTCTCCGAAGGCGAGCCGACGAAAATCAGGTCGTTATTCTGCGCGTCGTCCAGAGAGAACAGGCTGCCGCGTTTCACTCGAATACCCCGGTGCAGCAATCCGAAGACCTGATCGAGGTCGTGTACGGCAAGCACTTCGCCCACGCCGGTATAGTGGTCCCAGATCACGCCCTGCGGATCGCGGGCGGCGTTGTAGTAACGCATTCCGGTCTCTGGCCGGCCAATAAATGCGGCATTGCTGAAAATCACCCAAGGCTCTTCCGGGCCGGTAAGAAATGGATTCCAGAAGGTCCGGAAGATCGCCGGAACTGATTCGACTGCGCCCGCCTGAACGGACTCCGGGGTCTTGCGCGTAAATACCAGCGCTGCAACCAACGCCAGCGATGCGGCCAACAGAATCGACGCGACAACAAATGCGGCCAGCCAATTGCTCGAGGGATGCGACGCGGACTCCTCAGCCTCGTGCCGGGATGCACCCCCGGCGTGCGCCCCTCGGCCATTTATGGAGCGGTGATGGAAGGCGAGAAGATAAGTGCCCTTCGGCAGTTCTACCACGATTGGGTCTTCGGCGCCCTCGGCGGCATAGTATTCCGCCAACTTTGCGCGTAAACGCCCGGCCTGCACGCGGATGGTTGAATCCAACTGTGGGTCGAAATCCGAAGGCCGCCCGAACACCTCGGTGGCAATTTGATACTCCTTCAGAGGAGTTCCGGGGTGGTCCAGGGCATGATGGGCAAAGTATCGGAGCAGCTTGCAAAGAGATTCCGAACCATGAAGGCCGTGGCTACTGACAATCTTATCGACCTGCTTTAGGAACTGGTCCTTTTCCGACATCACGAACCCACCCAACCCAGATGTTACATCAAAGTAACATCTGCCCCAAAATGCTGCAATGGAAGCACTTATTTTTGTAACCGTATCAGACGGATTGAAACTTCCGCTACAAGCGATCAGAGTTTCAGACTTGCGCGTTTTGAGTTTCCCGTTTTGAAGTTGCGCCAGCGTGCAACTTCGGCAAAGTGCAATCGTACATTTCGAGCAAGAATAGAAAAGGGGTCTCCATGCGGTGCTTGCAACGAATCCTTGTGTCGCTGCTTTTTGTCGCCAGCTCGGCCATGCTCTTCGGCCAAACCGATACAGCCCGCCTGATCGGAACTATTACCGATCCCAGCGGCGCGGTGGTTCCCAATGCCGCTATTACGGTGACCAATACCGGAACGGGTCGGGTGGTGACGACCCAGACCAGTGCGTCCGGCGAGTACACCGTCAACGCCCTTAGTGCGGGGAAATACCACATCGACGTGAAGGCGACGGGATTCAAGACTTCGGCAGCCGATTTCACGCTGGAAGTGTCGCAGGTGCAGGAAATCAGCCTCAAGCTGGAAACTGGCGCGACCGCCACAACCATTGATGTGACGGGCGAAGTGCCGCTGGTGGATACTGCCACGTCGACGGTGGGCGAAGTGATTCAAGGACGGGAGGTCACCGAGCTTCCTTTGAATGGCCGCAACTTTACGCAGTTGGCGCTGCTGTCCCCCGGCGTGTCGCGCGGGGCGTATGGCGACGAGGCTTCCGGTGGCAGTTCGGGAACGAACTCTGAAACCTTCCGTAACTCTGAAACCGGGGGCGCAGCGCTCTCGGCGAACGGGCTGCGCCCGCAAGCCGATAACTTCCTTTACGATGGCGTAGACAACAACGACGCCCTAGTCAACACAATCATCTTCTTCCCTCCGGCGGAGGCGATTCAGGAATTCCGCATCACGACCAGCGTAGCTACTGCCGAATACGGGCGCGGCGGCGGCGCGATCCTTGAAACCAGCAGCAAGTCGGGCACAAACACGTTGCACGGATCGCTTTTCTTGTTCCGCCGCAGCGGCTTTGGGGCGGCCCACGATTACGACGCGACCGGCCCCATCCAGTTCCGGCAAGGCCAGTTCGGCGGCTCATTGGGCGGGGCGATTTGGAAGAACAAGCTATTCGCATTCGGCGACTATCAGGGCCGGCGTCAGGACCAGCCGAACGGAGTGGAAACTGACACCGTCCCTACGGACAAGATGAAGACTGGGGACTTCAGCGAGTTTCTGGGCACCACGCTTACGACTACGCCGGCTTTCTGCACCGGCGCCCCCGCGAACGACGGCTATATTTGGGACCCCACCACATGCCTGCCCTTTGGATGGAACGGTACGACCGCAACCAATATCATCGCCAACCCCAATCCCGTGGGCTTGAAGTATCTGCAAACGTTTCCTGAACCCACCGTGGCCGGAGCCGTGCAAAATAACTACATTACGGAGCGTCAGCAAATCCGGAATTTCGACGACTTCGACATTCGCTCGGATTTCAACGCTACGCAGAAAGACCAGATATTCTTCCGCTATAGCTACGCTCAGGATGCCTTCACCGTGACGAATAGTCTCGGGCCATGCTGTCCTTCGGGATTCGGCTCGGGCGACAACTTTTTCCATGCGCGGGGCGCGGCGGCCGGCTATACCCGTACGTTTAGCCCAACGCTGGTGAACGAATTCCGCTTCGGTTACATCAGTTCGAGTTACGGCTACAATCCGCCCGATATCAATGAAAAACTGGGACAGGCGGTTGGAATTCCGGGATCGAATCCGACGGCGCTGTTGGGAGGCCAAGTATTGATCGGCGGCAACGGAAACCCTGAACTGGACTACCAGGGGGACGGCGGCCCTTACAACGTGCCGGAAAAACTCTACCAGTTCACGGATTCGCTTTCCTACGTCCACGGCAAACACGTATTCAAATTCGGCGCCACCATCGGCAAGCGGGAGATGAATTACGTGCAGGGTAACGATGCCAAAGGCTATTTCGTTCTCGGCGGCCTGAGCTACCCCGGCACGGGAAGATTCACTGGGTACGAGGCTTCCGAAGTGCTTGCCGGATTCCCCGACTACGAGATTGGCCAATTCAACGGCCTCTACCAGACCCGCAGTTGGGAGACTGGTTACTTCGCCCAGGACGACTGGCGCGTGAACAGCCGTCTGACCCTCAACCTCGGCGTCCGCTACGATTTGTATACGTGGCCTTATGAAATCCACAACGAAATGTCGAACTGGCTTCCCAGCAATGCAGTGGGTGATGCGGGAGATGGTACGTTAATCACACCCGGCAGTGCAGGAGCGGCCGGACTGCCGCGGAGCCTCATTAAGACTGATAAGAATGATTGGGCGCCGCGCATCGGATTTGCCTATGATCTCTCCGGCAACGGCAAGACCGTGGTTCGCGGTGGCTATGGCATCTTCTACTATCTCGACCGCGGCGGCGTAGGCGAACAGTTGAGCAACAACCCGGATTTCAACGGCGTATCGAGCTACGAGGCTTGCCCTGGTTTCAATAGTAACTGTTCTACCTTAAGTCCGATGGGGTATCGCAACACTCTGAGCGGACAAGGGCCGCAGGGGGATAACAACTGGCTTGACGCCACTGGGGCTTTACCTCCGGCTGTGAATACGGTGAACGTAGCCGACCCTAAGAACGTCAGCGTGATCTACTGGCCGAGTAACAGCAAGAATTCGAAGGTGCAGCAATACAACGTGCAGGTCGAGCGGCAGGTGGGATCAAGTATGGCGGTCGATATCGCCTACGTGGGCACGAAGATGAGCAACCTGGCCACCGCATTCAATGCCAACAACGCCATTCTGAACGGCGATGGCTCTTCGCGCTGGTCCACCTTGGGTGGCGCAGTGAACGAGTACGCCTACATCGGTAGCGGCACTTACAACGGATTACAAACGAGTGTGCAGAAACGTCTGACCCACGGATTGACGTTCCGGAGCGCTTATACGTATTCCCACACGACCGACAACTCGAACGGCGCCTTCAGCGCCACCGGGGGTGGTGATCGAATTTTCCTGGACCAGAACGGCAACCCGCTGCTTTCCTACAACAAAGGCAATGCGGACCAGGACATCCGTAACATTTTTGCATTCGGGTCTCTCTACGAGCTTCCTTTCGGCAAGGGCAAGCAGTATGGTTCGGGTTGGTCGCGGACCATGGATAACATTCTCGGAGGGTGGCAGTGGAACAACATCATCACCCTGCAAACCGGCACTCCGTTTGACCTCTATGTGAATGGAACGCCCCAGGACCGGCCAGATGTGACCGGGTCAGTATCGGCAAAGATCTCCGACGGGCATGGAATCATCACTGGGGATTTTGCCGCTCCGCCGGTAAACTCCGATGGAGTCTTTACTCGTCCCGGCACTCTGGCGAGGAATGCGGTGTACGGTCCGGGGCTTCATACTTGGGATACGGGCATGGTGAAGAGCGCCACGTTCGCGGATCGCTACAAGGTAGAATTCCGCGCCGACTTCTTTAACCTGTTTAACCATCCGCAGTTCGACAACGCCAGCTTCCAGACCAACGCGCTTAGCACGATTGCGAATCCGGGCACTGCAACGACACGGTTCTCCTCCGCGCGCCAGCTGCAGTTGGCCCTGAGATTCACGTTCTAGGCGTCATCCGGCCAGATGGGAACAGGCTTTGCCTGTTCCCATCTCTGGCTTTGCGTGCCCCATGCCGCCATCCCTGCCAAATCGATTTTGCACGCTCTGCCTCTGGCTGCTGGTGTTTTTTCAGGGGATTGGCGGTGCCGGGGCGAGCCATGTAGCGGTAGCGACGGAGAGCGCTAGTCCTCGCGTCGAAAAGATAGAACCGCCGAACTGGTGGATTGGCCTGCCCGACCCCATGCTGTTGCTTACGGGCGAGAACCTGACGGGAGCGAAGGTTTCTACCAGCACACCGGGAGTTCTCGTCGTCCGCGCCATCGATGGTCTGAGCGCCCGCTATCTTTTCGTCTGGCTGAAGATTACCGATGAAGCTTCGCCGGGAAATATACGTTTAGAGGTCGCAACCGCGGGAGGACGTCAGGAAGTGGATCTGCCGTTGGATCGCCGCGACCCGGCTGGCAAGAGTCCGAGCGCGGGCAGCGGCTTCAACGGATTCGGCCCCGACGATGTCATCTACCTGATCATGCCCGACCGCTTCGACGATGGCGATGCGGGCAACAACTTCCCGGCTTCTGGCTCGTACGACCGCAACTCGCCCCGTGCCTATCACGGCGGTGACCTGCGCGGCATTCAGCAGCGCTTGCCGTATTTGAAGGACTTGGGAGTCACGACCATTTGGATCACACCGGTTTACCAAAACGACGACCGGACCGGCCGCGACTATCACGGGTATGGAGCCACCGATCTGTATGCCGTCGAAAAACATCTGGGCACGCTGGCGGATTATCGCTCTCTGGTGCAGGCGGCGCACGCGCAGGGCATGAAGGTGCTGCTGGATATTGTCCCCAATCATGTAGGGCCTACGAATCCGTGGGCGGATGATCCGCCGACCGAGCATTGGTTCCACGGCACGCGCGAAAAGCATTTGGATAGCCGTTCGCCGTTTGCGATCGAGACCGACCTGCACGCGCCGCCGCAGGAATGGCGCGACGCGGTTGAAGGCTGGTTCGCCAACATTCTGCCTGATATGGGCACCGACGACGCGATCACGGCGCAATATCTGCGCCAGAACGCGCTGTGGTGGGCGGAGACGGGCGCGCTCGACGGTTTTCGCATCGATACCTTCCCTTATGTCGATCGCCCATTCTGGCGCGACTTTCACGCCGATGTGCACCGGACCTACCCGCAGTTCCGCACGGTGGGGGAAGTATTTAACACCGATCCCACGGTCACCGCGTTTTTTGTGGGCGGAAAAGCTACGGAGGGCATCGACACGGGGCTCGACACGGTCTTCGATTTCCCGCTCGAGTCGGCGATCCGCAATGTGGCGCTGCACGATGCATCGGCGAAACAACTCGAGGAGGTTCTGCGCCATGACTGGATGTTTCCTCATCCGGAAAACCTCGTCACCTTCTTTGCCAACCATGACATCAAGCGATTCATGAGCGAGCCGGGGGCTTCGGCACAGAAGCTGAAGCTGGCATTCTCCCTGCTGCTGACCCTGCGCGGGATCCCGGAAATTTATTACGGCGACGAGATCGGCATGGGCGGCGGCGACGATCCCGATAACCGCCGCGACTTTCCCGGTGGTTTTCCGGGCGACAAGCGTGACGCATTCACTTCCACAGGACGAACCCCTGAGGAGCAGAGCGTCTTTACGCATGTGCGTGATCTTTTGCATCTGCGCTTGGAACATCCCGCGCTGCGCGGTGGCGAGTTGATTCATATTTTTGGCGACGATCAGGTTTTCGCCTACGTACGTCAGTTCACCGGAAGCCAAGGCGCCGAGCAGTTGCTGCTGGTGATGAACAACGCCGAGCAGTCGAGAACAGTAGAACTTAATATCCGCGATACTCCGATCGCAAAGACAGGATCGGTCACGGCGTTATTGGGCGAGGGCAAAGCCGAGGTGATGAGCGAAGCGCGGATTCGTGTCTCCGTGGCTCCGCGCTCGTTGGCGATCTATCGATTGAATTGAGTTTTGCA
>Ga0302320_10025185_pt1 | contig 11579 bp, 12 predicted proteins | sample Bog_T0_3_FD_202130 | JGI IMG/M metagenome (GOLD analysis project Ga0302320, IMG submission 202130) | Peat permafrost microbial communities from Stordalen Mire near Abisko, Sweden - Bog_T0_3 | ecosystem: Environmental > Terrestrial > Soil > Wetlands > Peat | place: Sweden: Abisko, Stordalen Mire... | reverse complement strand
CTCAATGATGGTGTCGGAAATCCGAAAAACACCAAGAGTCTTCTGCTGGCGACCAAAACGGCTCCGCTCATGAGCCTCGGCGTGCGCGCCGATGCCTCCACAGCGGTCCTAGCCGGCATTCAGCATATCTTATTCAACAGTCGGCCCAAGCAGGAAGTGGTCGATTCAATCGTGGCTTACCTCGCGTCACTGAAACCAGTGCCCAGTCCGCATTTAGTTCATGGCAGACTTTCCGAAGCAGCCGAACGGGGTAAGAAAGTATTTATCCAAGCCAGTTGCGTCGATTGCCATGAATCAGAACTTTTCACCGATCAGCAACCCCACGACGTCGGAACCCGAAACGCGCTCGACCAGCCCACCGATAAATTTTACACCCCGACGCTGGTCGAAGTCTGGCGCACCGCCCCCTATTTGCACGACGGGTCCGCCGTCACCATCCGAGACGTCCTGACAACTCGAAATCCCTCCGGTCGCCACGGCGACGCCGCCGGCCTCTCCCAGCAAGACCTAGACGACCTCTGCGAATACGTCCTCTCCTTGTAAGCGGTGAACCTTGCATGTGTCGGTCCTCAAAGGTGAACTCGACATGCCAACCATCGCGCCCTTGGTGCCAACGAAAATCAACCGCTAAAACGGGTGAGGCTTCCCAGTCGCCACCCGATGGTTGTCCAAAATATGATGTTCGCGTCGCGAACTGTGGCCTCGGCTACGAACGTTGGAAAGCTTGCCTACATCTGACTCAACCACCAAACGCCTTGCCCACCTTCCCGCGCTGCGCATACGCGTCAGGCTAAGCCAGCGTCCACAAATTTGAGGAGTTCGTAGAAATTTTTCCGGTCCGTTCGTTTTTCATAAAAGATGTGCTCGCGGGCCTGGTGTGCCAGCCATTGCGCGGGCGTCAACCGCAGGACGGCAGCGGCGAAGAGGCACGCGCATTGACCGAGCATGCGTGCGACCCGCAGCAAGCTCACCTGCTGTTGATGGCCACAAAGCGACTCCAGAGTGTCGGAAAATTTAGCGACCACCATGCAGAACAAGAGTTTGGTCGGCACCGAAACCCGGACCATGAGTTCCGTGCGCTTGTTGAGTTCCACATAGCGCAAGTGACTTTTCCAGGCTTTGAAAATGATTTCGATCCGCCAGCGCAGCCGATAAACCCAGAACAGGGCTTTGGGTGGCCAGACCTCCGCAGGCACGTTGGTGAGGAACACATTCCAGCCCAGCAAGAAAAGCCTTTCCCGGCTGGGCTTGAGTCGCTGGTCCCGATTTTGACGTGCCTTGCGCCGGCGCTCGTTGGCCACCGCCTCCGCCACCGGTTCGGCCACCAGACGCAACCGCACCTTTTCTTCGCCCACCAACACCCAGCCATCCCAATGGGGACGGGCCTTGAGTTGCCGGGCCAGGTCCAGCTTCCGCCCGGTCTCGGGGTCATAAAGGTTGACGTCCTGCCGGCAACGGGAAAGGAAAAAAGCGCCGAGTACGTCGAGACTGCGGAAAACCTTCAGGGAAAAAAAGCCCAAATCGCGGCGGATGAGATCCCCGCGCCGAGCGATGGTCAGAATATCCACCGAGGCGGCCTGATCATTCCGGGTAAAGCCGGACAAGGACCAATGCCGAACCGCACCCCCGACCAAATCGGTGCTGAACTGGAGTTTCAAGAGGCCGCGTTTAAGCTGGCGTTGATTCCGACTGCCCGGAAAGGCTTTGGCCAGCCGTTCCGGCACCGGCTGGCAGGTGCTGTCTTGGAGGATAACTCGCGGAAAAGAACTGAGCCAGCCACGCTGGTCCCCGGCGGCCACCGTGTGCTGGAGCAGCGCGGTAGCCACGCGGATCAAAAAACCCTCGATTTTGGAACTAAGGCGGTCATGGAACGCCTGTTTTGAATACGAAACACCGGCGGCCAGGCCAATGACCGCGGCGATGCGCTCCAGCGAGAGAACGGTTTCGGCGCCGAGCGCCACCAGGGCGGCCAGGAGGGCCGGGATGACGATCTTGCGCGGCTTGCGTTTGAGAAAGCCCGCCGCACGGGCGAAGGACTCCGACGGCAGTTGATCCAGGCGGGAGCGGATCTCCCGCAAGAGATCCGTGAGCACCATATCAGGAGTGGAGTTTGACATGGGAACAGTTGGATAGTATATATGCTATATACAGTCGAGAACAAAAATACGATGGGCTACCAAATAAAAGTGCAAAAAGTGGAGCGGCCGACCAACCGGTCATATTATGTGAACCTGCCAGTGGTGCTGGCCGAGAGCCTCGCCATTAAGAAAGGCGAGGTCTGGCAGTGGAGTGTTAAGGATCAGGACACCCTGATTTTTTCACGGGTGAAAATGGAAACGGCCCGCGCGAAATCGAAAAAATAAGCCTGACGCGTATGCGCGCTGCGGGACTGTCCCGGTTAACCAAGCGCATGATTGGAGGCTCTTCCACTCTCCGTTATACGGGACCACTGTTTTCATCGCCTTTTTTCTTCAGTTGAAATTTCTTGGCTTTGACCGCGAGTACGGAACGATTTAGCAATCTGGCGACTTTGCGGTCTGGGCGCGTGCCGACCAATTCCAATTCCTCTTTTGTCCACACTTCCGGTTTTCCCAGCATGGCGTAGCGCCTTTGCCAGCGCTCGGCGGCGCTAGCTTTCCACGCAGCCGTTTTCGGGCGTCTCTGGATTTGCCGCAACCTGGCCCGGTCCTCTGGCGTCATGAGGTCTTTCCGGCCTTCCCGTTGCTGTGACATTTTTGCCCTCCCCTCGTCTGAGCCCGCGAGTTTGACATTTCTCCAAAACAGGCGGGTGCTTCCCGGCGTAAGTCGTTCAATTCCCAGTTTTCGTCTGTATTCCGAAACCATTTGCGGCGAAATTCCAACATGAAAACAGACCGCCAGTCGGGATTCCGTCTTCAAAGCCTTCACGAGGTCTCCGCACAAGATCATCTGCCGAGGATGCTTCACGGCCACGGGCCATGGGATCAAGGCATTCGTATAACCACCGGTCTGCAAGAGACCGTGCAGAGCGCATTGTAACCAACCTCCAACCGTCACGGAGGGCGGGACGTAAGGACCACCCACAAATCGCACCTTCTCTTCGTGCTCCGCTGAATCATATCTGGGCACTTGGACCTGCGGTGCAGCCTCGGCATTGTCGGACAGCTTTGCGTTTGGGTCGCAGGAAATCTTCTTCAACAATTTATTGCGGCGAATGCAAACCGCGTCCTTCGTTCGATTCAGCATCTTGGCGGACTCTTGAGGCGGTTTCGATAGTACGACCCTATCCTCCTCTTCTGTCCAGCGCCGAACCAGTTTAGGAGGTGAAGCGATGCCAAGTGCGACGCGCTTGGCCCAAACGGATTTTCCTGGCCGACCAATCAGCCGACCGATTTCGTAATCCGGTTTGGTGCCAAGGAGCCGAATTTCCGCTTCAGTCCAGGGACGCACCATGCTAGGCGAACATTGCCAAAAGACGGTAATCGTTTCCAGTCTATTCCATGGAGAACCAACCTTGTTTTGTAAAGGGCAAGGCAAAACAACGGTGCGATGAACCATTTGTTCTTCTCGCGCGACGGAGTTTCGACCTTCAACTGCCGGATTTAGGATCAATCGTTCCGCACTTTTAACCAAATGATATGACGATCTCACTAACTGACACCGATTCGGAAAAGTTAAAGCGCCAGCTTCAGCAACTGAAGGAAAAAGATGAATAAAACCCCAATATGTCATTTTTCCAGGCCCCTTTTTTTACGATCACGAGAAATTCGATGGGTTCCTGGTCGGGCACGAGTTCGAGGCCAAACTGGTCCAACAAAGCCTGTCTCAGGCCGTCGAAGTTGCGGTGCGCCCTGTCTGTGTCATCCCATTTGACATCCATGTCGAAACCACCCGTCAAACCGGTCCGGTTTACAATTGGAATGCCAGAGTAGGGTTCCAAAAAATAAGCCAGGCTGGAAATGGGCTGGTTGACACAGGAATATTCGCCAAGTTGTGGATTATTATTGCCGCCGCCAGTCCGGTTTGGTTTCAAACCCGGAGCGTTGGGGTGTCTAACTGTGAGCACCAAAACGTTGGTCTCAATTGTCTCTCGCCTGCCTACCAGACTGAACTTCTTTTTTATTTCCGTTTGCAATGCTTGCGCGGTCCCATTCGGCAGGTTGGCAATGAAGTCGTATTTGTCCGGTGGTAGTTCGGTTTGCTCCGGCGATGATGGCTGTGGGCAAACTCACGCCGCGTTTGTTGAAATAACGGTGCAACTTTTCAACAGCGCGATGCACCCGGCTTTGCGCCGCATCCTCTGTCACCTTCACTGCCGCTGCCACTTCCGCAAGATTCTTTTCCTTGAAATACCGCAGGACCACGGCGATACGGTCTCTTTTTCCCAATCGCGACATGGCTTCATCCAGCAACGGCGCGAATTGATTCCAAGTTGAAACCTCGTTTGCCTCTTGCAGGGTGGATTGCATACAAGCCTCCTGTTCGCGCCATTGTCGCCGCCGTTCCCCACGCAGGAAACTCAATGAGGTCAGCCGGGCAGTTTCAAAGAGCCAGCCTTCCAGAATGGTGTCCGGGCGCAAACTGCCGGCTTTGCGAACAAGGATGACAAAAACTGCCTGCGTGATTTCCTCGGCGTGGGCGGCAATTCCGACATGCCGAAGCGCAGCTGAATAAACCAGGTTGATATGCCGCCGAACCAACTCGGCAAAGGCATCTTCCGAGCCGTGCCGGTCGTAATCCCGCAGCAGCTTCATGTCGGTCACATCGTGCATCTAATTATTTATGGCCGATGGACGCAAAATCAGGCATTTATTTTTGTTTTTTTATCGCCAGTGCTTCAGATAAAGGGTCAAGCCCTGAATCGTGAATACGGTTTTGGCGTTCGTTGATTTGTATTAGGGTTTTAGAAGTGGCAGACAACTGCGAATCCAATACGCCGGCGCGGCTTACCATCCGCCTCCGCCAAGGCTCCGGCTGGACAGGTGTCATGGGGCGCGGCAATCAACGCCGCGCCATTTAAGCCGACGACCGAGACCGCCAGCGGTGGCTGGAGACGTTCGGTGAGGCGTGCGAGCGGACCGGCTGGCGAATTCATGCTTATGTCCTGCTGGGCACACGTAAGAAACGCCAAATCCTTTCGCGTATTTCGCGTATTTCGCGTTGAAGAAATGCAATTTTAATGGGTGCACTAGCATAGCTGAATACCCCAACCGCGTGAACCCGACCCAGAGTTTCACCAAAACCGGTTGAAAAAATTCTCGATAAACTGATCCTCTATATGGTTAAATACAGCTTCAAATGACGACGACAGAATTAAAGCCCCGCCCGCGGCTGCCCGATTGGCTGCGGATCAAGTTGCCCACTTCCGATACCTTTTCCCATACCCGGTCGCTATTGGACGAACTCAAACTGCACACCGTGTGCGAAAGCGCCAAGTGTCCCAACCATTGGGAATGCTGGAGCAAAGGTACGGCTACGTTCATGATTGCTGGCGACCGTTGCACCCGCGCTTGCGGGTTTTGCGCCGTGAGCACCGCCAAACCGCTGGCGCTGGAAGTCGATGAGCCCAAGCGCGTGGCGGAAGCCACCCGCCGAATGCGCCTGCGGCATGTCGTCATCACCGCCGTCGCGCGGGATGATTTGAAGGACGGCGGTGCCAACCACTTTCGCGAAACTATCGAGGCGGTTCGAAGTCTGAATCCCGGGATTGTTATCGAAGTGCTGGTGCCGGATTTCAACGAAAGCGATGCGTCAATCGAAGCCGTCATCTCGGCCAAGCCCCAGATTTTTAATCATAATTTGGAAACCGTCCGCCGCTTGACGCCGGAAGTTCGGCATCGGGCCACCTACGATCGCAGTTTGAAAGTGTTGCGCGCGGTCAAAGACAAATGCGGCCAGTCCATTTACACCAAATCCGGCATGATGTTGGGTTTGGGCGAGCAGGAAGACGAAGTGTTGACGTCCATGGGCGATTTGCGGCAAGCCGGCTGCGACATACTGACTTTGGGCCAATACCTGCAGCCGACCCTGAAACATTTGCCCGTGATCGAGTTCGTTGATCCGAAACGGTTTGCCGATTACAAGGCGAAGGCGGAGTGCATGGGATTTATCCATGTAGCCAGCGGTCCCATGGTGCGGAGTTCGTACCATGCGGACGAATTTGGCGCGCCTTCAGGCACCGTCCAGAAATGACCTGATACAATCTGGCTTGATCTTTCGGCGCCGGGCTTCGTTGCTCGTCGGTCACAGTCGCCTGCGGGGATGCTCCCTCCTCGCGCCTCGCCCCGCCCCAAAATCACTGCGCCTTATCGTATCAGGTTATTCCTGGACGATGCCCTACCGACCTGCTAAGGGATGGTGGAGCAACAGGTAAAACGCGACGGCGAAGGAAATGATGCCGATCCCGAAGCCAAGGACGGTCACCGTCAACGTAAGTTTTCGTGCCCCGTCCGAAAGCCTGGTGGCCTGCTTCCGTTCGTCGGCGAGGAAACTGGCGAACTGAGTGTTCAGCGCGGTAATGATTGCTTCCTCATTTTTTAATTCCCGGGAAAACCACGTTGGATTCTCGTTCTGCCACCCCTCCGGCAAACGTTTGAGCAATGCCTCGTCCGCCCGCTGAAAACCCTCGCGCAACCAGAACGGGCAATCTTCCTGGGTCCAGATCCGAAAAACCCCCAAATTGGAAGCCAGTTTTTGAATGCGTTCCCAAAATAATTCCCGCGATTCGTCGGCCGTCGAAAAATCCAGATAGCCCTCGCTATGCAGCAACGCCTGCGAACCCTGCACTTGGATCCCAATGGTTCCGTTGATCTTCCCTTCGGACTCGACCACCTGAAATTCCGTCAGCCGCTTTTCCAGATTGTCCGGCGGCACGCGCATGGCAACCCAGATCGCCTTGAGCGAATCCAAATCATAAATTGTGGCGCGCCGGACAGTGAGGGGCGGTTTCATGGGATAAAGTGATGACAATAATATCTGACAATACTGCGTTGAGTTTGTCACATCCTGACCAGGGTTTTCAAAGGAAAAACCCAGTTTCCGCAGTTTTTCCGGCGGGCAAACCGGATTGTTCTTTCAACGGTTGGTCAAAGGTGTCCCGCTGATCTGTGGTCAATACCTTCGGCTCGAGCCCGCAAAGGCGTGGAATCTTGAAGAAGTCAATGGGGTAAACACCCCATAGACGTCGCCGCCTTTTTCTATCAAAAATGTCGATGACCCTGAGATTAAGAATATCCGCGCGGCCAACAAGCGTCGCCGGTTGGCATCAGTTCAGATCGTGAATCTTTTGGCGACACTGATTTAACTCAGGATGGCAACGGCGCCGTTATTGGGGTTTCGAAGATTGCACGCGACATCACCGAACGAAAACATATGAAATCGGACGGTCATACGGTGGTCACGGCCACCGGCGGTCAGGAAGGCATTCATGCATTCATTCACGCCCAAAAGGGCAGCGAACCATTTACAGTCTTCATTACTGACCTGGGGACACCGTATGTGGATGGCCGCAAAGTCGCCAGTGCGGTGAAACCGGCTTCACCATCCACGCCGGTTATTTTGCTGACCGGTTGGGGTCGGCGACTCGAGGCTGATGGTGATGCCCCGCCGCAAGTGGACCGGATGCTAAGCAAACCTCCCAAATTGCGCGAACTGCGCGAAGCACTCGCGGGCGGTTGCTCCAGGGCGGGGTCCCGCCGGATGAAAGGGTAATCATGCCGGAGACGCCCGCCCCCCGAATTCTCATCGTGGATGATGAGCCGGACCTGACCAAGGCCTTGTGCGGCCTGCTGCGCAGTCAGGGCTACGAAACGGTCGGCTTCCCCTCCGCTCCTGAAGCCCTGGCGGCTTTGGGTACCACCAAATTTGATTTGCTCCTCACCGATTTAATGATGCCCGGGATGGATGGTATTGCGCTGCTCCAAGCCGCCCAGAAATTGGATCCCAATCTGGTGAGCATCCTGATGACCGGCGCTGGATCCATCGGGAGTGCCGTCCAAGCGATGAAAGCCGGGGCGTTGGATTATATTACGAAGCCTTTCGAATTGAGCGTCGTTCTACCGGTGTTGGCCCGTTCGCTAGCCATCCGCCGACTGCGCCTGGAAAACGCCGGGTTGGCGCATGACCGCGCGGAACGGACCAGGGAACTCGAAACTGCCAACCGCGCTCTGCGCACCAGCGAAGAACAGCTGCGGACCCTGGCGAATTGGGCCGTGCAAGCGCAGGAAGACGAGCGGGCCGGCCTGGCCCTCCAGTTGCACGATAATATCACCCAGCTTCTTTGCGCCATCCAGGTCCGCACCCACACTCTATTGGAAAATCTCCCAGCGGGCGGAGACCCCGCAAAGCGGGAGGCCATCCAGCTCCGCGAGATGGTCGGCAGTGCCGCCGAAGAAGTGGAGAGCCTCTCACGCCATCTGCGACCCGGAGTGCTGGCGTTGCTGGGACTGGTAGCGGTGTTGCGCGACGCCGGCACCGAGTTTGCTCAGCGAACTGGCGTGGCCGTCCAGCTCGATTGCTTATCGTTGACGGAGCGGCTGCCGGATGCAGTCGAACTGGCGCTCTACCGCATTTTTCAGAGCGCGTTGACCAATGTGGAGCAGCATGCCTGCGCCCGGCAGGTTACCCTCCGGCTGGAACAAGCCGGCGATTTCGGTCAGTTGACTATCGCCGACGATGGCGTCGGCTTCGAACCCGCCACTCCCGGCGATGGGAAAGACACCAAGGGTATCGGGCTGGTCAAGATGCGTGAGCGGGCCGCTTATGTGGGTGGCGCCCTGACGGTTGAATCCGCCCCCAATAAGGGTACGAAGATCAACGTGCGCATTCCCCGTACCTGCTTGCGATGAAATCCGAAGACCCGATTCGGCGATCATAAGTGGCTCCATTCTGTTATTTTCATCTCCGTAATTTCCTGTAGCTTGGTGGGACCATTATCTATAATTAAAGCAATGAATGCTCAGCAACTGCTCACGGGCCTGCAATGGCGTTATGCCACTAAAATTTTTGACGCCAGCAAAAAAATTCCGGCGGACGTCTGGTCTGCCCTGGAAAAAACCCTGGTCCTGACACCGACCTCGTTTGGGATGCAGCCGTATCGTTTTTTGGTCATCGACAGCCCGGCCGTGCGCGAACAACTATTGCCGCATTCTTGGAAGCAAAATCAAGTCGTCGATGCCTCTCACTTTGTCGTTTTTACCGGCCGAACGGAACTTACCGAGGCGGACGTTGATAAATTTATCAAACGATCCTCGGAAATCCGCAAGGTCCCCGAAGCATCCCTGGATGGTTATCGCAACATGATTGTCGGCGACGTGGTGAATGGCGCCCGCGGCAAGGTGGCCCGCGAATGGGCCGCCCGTCAGGCCTATATTGCCTTGGGAAATCTCATGACCGCCGCCGCCATGCTGCGCATCGATGCCTGTCCCATGGAAGGATTGGATGCCACGGAATATGACCGGATCCTCGGCTTGCAGGGAACCGGTTATGCCACCGTGGTGGCGCTGGCCTTGGGCTATCGCGCGAAGAATGATAAATACGCCACCCTGCCCAAGGTCCGCTACGAATTGGCCGACTTGGTCCGGCACATTTAAGCTGGTCCCAAGCCGTCGCCCCGGCACTCGTTCACATTTCCACTTCGCTGGCAAAGTCCTACGTGCCCGACTGGATGTTCTTGAGCGCATTCTTGCCATCCGGTTTTATCGCGCTGACTCCGGCGGCGCTGCTGAGCGGCAAGCCACTTTCGGTGATCTTTGAAAGATCATCCGCCGGCAATTCAACGGTAGCCGTCGTATTCGCCGGAATGCTGACTCTTAATGTGACCAGATTTCCGTTGCGATTCCACGACGTGGCGAGCAACCCATGGTCCGATTGGTACGTCGTGTTTGCCCAGTTCAGGCCGCTGCCAATGACGGGCGCGATGCGGATGCTCTTAAACCCCGGGGTCGCGGGTCGGATGCCGCCGATATACTCAAAAAAGTATTGTCCACAGGAGCCGAGGGAATAATGATTGAATGAGTTCATTTCCGGGTCTTCAAACCCTTTTTCGGGCGTCCAACCGTCCCAACGTTCCCAAATGGTCGTCGCCCCATGTTTCACGGAAAACAGCCAGGAGGGGAAAGTGTCCTGCCGCAAAAGATCGCCCGCTACCTCCGGCTTCCCCGCATAAAGCCCCAGCGCGGTCGCATAAAGTTCCGCCCGCGTGATGTCCCGGTTAAGCGCGAATGATTTGCGAAGGTAGCTCAGCGGTTGCAGATGATTGGTGGCCGGCGCCCCTTCGGCGCTGATCCATGGGGCGTGCCAATCAGCGGATTGAAGCAATCCCATTTCAAATCCGGCAACCGGACTCCCGGCCACCGGCTGGCCGGCTTGATCCCACGCACGGACTTTCCAAAAGCAGCGCTGGCGTGAAACCAAAGGCGCCCCCGCATACGCAATCTGGGTGGTTTCGTCGGAATTGACCTTGCCGCTGTCCCACACGTCGCCTTGATCTTTTGCCAGGAGTTCGCGCGAGGAGGCGACCAAAATCTGGTAAGCGGTTTGCCGCTCGCCGCGTTGCGGGGAATCCCAGATCCAACTAAACCGTGGTCTCGCCGCGTCGATGCCAATGGGATTGGACAGATATTCGCAACGGAGATCCTTCAGGACCGTTTCCGCCGGGCAAGCGATCGCCGAAAGGATGAGCGAAATCCCAAGCAGCCTTAGAAAATGCGTCATATGTAGTTTTTGGTTTCGGATCTCTCCATGATTTTGCGAGCCGAAGAAAGAAGCAATGGATTTGTTGCCCCGAAGTGCGAATTTTCTCGAGAAAGACGAAGCTCGCCCCGCTCGGTATTTTAACCTCCCTGTCACCCCCGTGGGCGTCGCAGAACAGCGTCCTTCCTACTTTGCCAGATCCACAAAGTTCTTGAGGAGCTGCAACCCGACTTTCTGGCTCTTCTCCGGATGGAATTGCGTGGCAAAGACATTATCGCGCCAGACCGAGGATGCAAAATTCTCTCCGTATTCCGTGCGCGTAGCGACGATTTCCGGCTGCGCTGGTTCCGGATAAAAACTGTGCACGAAGTAGACGTAGCTATTATTCTCGATGCCGCGATATAACGGGCAGTCGTTTTTGACAATCTGGATTTGATTCCAGCCAATTTGCGGAATCTTAAGTCCATGGCGATTGGAAAAGCGAATCACTTTTCCTGGGAAGACGCCTAGGCCCGCCGCGCAACTGTTGAATTCTTCGCTCTTCTCAAATAACGCCTGGTACCCGACGCAAATTCCCAGGAACGGACGTCCCGTGTTAATATACGCCTTCGCGGCCTGAAGTAATCCCTGGCGGTCGAGCGCGTTGATGCAATCATCGAACGCTCCGACGCCCGGCAATACCATGCCGTGGCAGTCGCCAATCTCCTCCGGAGTTTTGACCAGCACAACGTCCGCTCCGACCTTGAGCAACGACTTATGAACGCTGCGCAAGTTTCCGGAACCATAATCGAGCAATGCAATCACGCGTATAATTTAAACGCAATTCACGCGGGAAGAAATACCGATTTTCGTCATTGAGCCGTTGAGCCGATTCGATCTATCCCTGTTCTGACGCGGGATTCTGTCGG
>Ga0302320_10025183_pt1 | contig 11579 bp, 8 predicted proteins | sample Bog_T0_3_FD_202130 | JGI IMG/M metagenome (GOLD analysis project Ga0302320, IMG submission 202130) | Peat permafrost microbial communities from Stordalen Mire near Abisko, Sweden - Bog_T0_3 | ecosystem: Environmental > Terrestrial > Soil > Wetlands > Peat | place: Sweden: Abisko, Stordalen Mire... | reverse complement strand
ACCCTCCTGCTATGGGTGGGGATGGTGGAGCGCGAGCATTCCTACATCGCCGCGAAGACGCAGCGGGCGGCCGAGTCGTTCGCGCAAACCCTGGAATTTGCGATCGGGCGCCAGGAGAATGCGCTCGAGCGCATCGCCCGGGCGTGGGCGGACTTGCCGGAGAGCGGCAACCCGCGCCTGGCCGCCGCCTCCGCGCAGTTTCGCGAATCGGAGCCGCTTGGCTGCGTGTCGATCGCCTGGGTGGACCCCGAGCGGCGCACCCGCTGGGTCTTCCCGGCGGCCGGCAACGAGGCGGCGGTCGGATTCAACCAGGATTCGGTGGCGGCGCGCCAGGAGGCCCTGGCGGCCTCGGCCGCGAGCGCGGCCCCCGCCGTCTCCGCCCCCACGGATGTCAACGGCGAACGCCAGGCCGGCTTTGTGATCTACGCGCCGGTGCTGCGGCGCGGCCAGCTGGCCGGCTGGGTGGCCGCCGAGTACCTTTACGAGCGCCTGTTCGGGGAGGTCGCGCAGGCGGAGCTCAAGCTGGGCGCGGACTACCACCTGGTGGTTGCGACCGGCGGCGAGCCGGTCTATGAGGGCGGAGCGCAGCCCGCGGTGACGGCGGACACATTCACCCTCAACCGCTCGGAGGCGGCGTTCGGCGAGCACCGGCTGCAGGTCGCGGTGACGCCGGGCGAACTGGCGCTGGCGCACGATCGGCGCTTCCTGCCGGATTTTGCCCTGGCGGCCGGGGTAGGGCTGACCGCCCTGCTCGGCCTCAGCGTCCACCTGGCGCGGCGCGCCCTGGCGGGTCGGCAACTGGCCGAGCTCTCCAACCGGATGCTGGTGAAGGAAAACGAGGACCGCCGGCGGATCGAAAGCCGGCTGAAGCTGTCCGACGAGCGGCTGCGGCTGGCCCTGGATTCGACCGAGATCGGAATCTTCGAGTGGAATGTCCCGGCCGGGCATGTCTTCTACAGCAGCGGCCTGTGGGCGATGTTCGGCTACGAACCCGCGCAGATGGGCGCCACGCCGGACGCCTGGGAGTCGCTGATCCACCCCGACGATCTCGTGCACTTCCGGCCGCGGCTGGACGCGCAGCTGGCCGGCGTCGCGACGTTCATCGACCAGGAATACCGCATCCGGACCGCCCGCTCGGAGTGGCGCTGGGTGTACGCCCGCTCCAAGACGATCGCGGCGGGCGCCGGCGGCCGGCCGGCGCGGATCATCGGCACGGTGCAGGACGTCACGGCGCGGGTGGAGACCGAACACGAGCTGCGGCGGGCCAAGACCGAGGCCGACGCCGCTTCGCGGGCCAAGAGCGAATTCCTCGCCTCGATGTCCCACGAGATCCGCACCCCGATGAACGGCATCATCGGCATGACCAGCATGATGATGGACACCGAGATGTCCGCCGAGCAGCGCAATTTCGTGAACACGATCCGGGCCTCCAGCGAGGCGCTGCTGGCGATCGTCAACAACATCCTCGACTTCTCGAAGATCGAGTCCGGCAAGATGGAGATCGAGCGCGTGCCCTTCGCACTGGGGCTTTGCCTGGAGGAGACGCTCGACATCTTCGCCATGCAGGCGGCCGACAAGAACATCGACCTGGGCTATTGCGTCGCGGCCGACGTCCCGCCGTGGATCGTCGGCGACGTCACGCGCCTTTGGCAGGTGATCGCCAACCTGATCAACAACGCGATCAAGTTCACCGGGCGCGGACAGGTCGGGGTCGAGGTGCGCCGCAGCGGCCAGACTTCCGGCGGCCGGTTTTTCCTGGAGTTCACCGTGCGGGACACGGGCATCGGGATCCCGCCCGAGCGGATGGGCCGGCTGTTCAAGGCCTTCAGCCAGGTGGACTCCTCGACCACCCGGCGCTTCGGTGGCACCGGCCTCGGCCTGGCGATCTGCCAGCGGCTGGCCCAGCTGATGGGCGGCGGCATCCGGGTGGAGAGCGTCGAGGGCGCGGGGTCGGCCTTCATCTTCTCGATCCTCACCGAGGCCGCTCCCGTCCCGCCGGAAGCCGGCGCCCTGCCGGCCCCGCCCCTGGCGCTGCGGCCCGGGGGGATCCTGGCGGTCACGGACAATCGCGTCACCCAGGAGCGCCTGCGGCACCTGTTCGCCGCCTGGGGCGTCTCGTTCGAGCTCGCGGCCAGCGCCGCCGAAGGGGCCGCGCTGGCGGCCCGCCGGCCGAGCCGCCCGGCGCTCCTGCTCATCGACCAGCTCGGGGACGGCACGGCCGGCGCCGACGCGCCGCTGGCGGGCTTGCTCTGCCCGCGCCTCTTCCTCGTGCCCTTCGGGCGGACGGTGTCGCCGCGGGCCGACGGCCTGCCGGCCGACAGCGTGGTCAAGCCGCTGAAGAACCTGGCGATCCTGCAGGCGATCACGCGGCTCTTCAGCGCCAAGCCTGCCGCCGCGCGGGCCGCCGCGCCGCAGGAGCGCCGGTTCATGGCCGAGGAGGTGCCGCTCCGGGTGCTGCTGGCCGAGGACAATCCGGTGAACCAGAAGGTCGCGCTGGGGCTGCTCGAGCGCCTCGGCTACCGCGCCGATCTGGCGGCCAACGGCAAGCAGGCGGTCGCGAAGGCCGAGCAGCAGCCCTATGACCTGATCCTGATGGATCTCCAGATGCCGGAAATGGACGGCCTGGAGGCGAGCCGCCTGATCCGCAGCCGCCTGCCGGCCGCGCGCCAGCCGAAGATCATCGCGCTCACGGCGAACGCGATGCAGGGAGACCGGGAGCTGTGCCTGGCGGCCGGCATGGACGACTACGTGGCCAAGCCCGTCAAGCTGACTGAGATCGCCGCCGCGATCCGCCGCCAGTTCCGGCCGGCGCCCGCGCCGCTCTCGGAGGCTTGAATCAGCCCGGCAGGTGGGCCGCGCGCAGCCGGGCGATCTCCCCGGCCCGGGCCGGATCGCCGGCGAGGTTGCGCTCCTCCGCCGGATCCGCCTCCAGGTCGAAATAAAGCCACGGACTGTCGTCGGCCAGGATCAGCTTGCGCCGCCGGGTGCGCACCCCGTGCCAGAGGCGGTCGCATTGCAGCGGCTGGCGGACGATCGACGGCATCGAGATCAGCTGCCGCTCGCCGGCCGGAGGCGCAGCCTCGGGGCCCCCGCCCAGGTCCGTTCCGGCCCAGGCGGCGGTCCAGCGCGGCAGGTCGAGCAGCGAGGCCAGCTGCGCGGTGCGGACGCCGCCGCGTCCGCCCAGCGCGGGCGGGAGCCGGACCAGGAGCGGCACCCGGATGCTCTCCTCATAGGGCCAGCCCTTGCGGAACAGGCCATGGGCGCCATGCAGGTCGCCGTGCACCGAGGTGAAGACGACGACGGTGCGTCCCGCGGCCGCCGGCTCGACGGCGAGCTCTTCCAGCAGCCGGCCGATCGCCTGGTCCGTGGCCTCGATGTGGGCGTAATAGCCGGAGAGTTCGCGCCGGGCGCGCGCCTCGGCCTCGCCGCCGCGCGGCACGTTCGCCGGCAGCACTAGGCCGGCCGGATCGCCGGGCGGCCCGCCGGCGGGCGCCGCATAGGGCGGATGCGGCGCCTCCAGGCTCACGACGGCAAACCAGGGCCGCTCGCCCCGATCCGGCTCCCGCAGCCACGCCGCCGCGCGGGCGCCCAGGACGGCCGACTGGTACCCGGCGAAGCGCACCGGCTCGGGCAGCCGGCTGCCATGCAACCACGGATCGTTGAGCTGGAAGCCGCTCTCGAAGCCCTCCCAGAACTCGAAGCCGCCCCGCGTTTCGGCCGGCACGAGCACCCGCGCATGCTCCTCGCCGACCAGGGGAGCCGCCGGGTCGCGGCGCCCCAGGTGCCATTTGCCGAAAAATGCCGTGGCGTAGCCCTGCGCGGCCACCGCGTGGGCGATGGTTCGGGACGCCGGAGGCAGCGGATCGAAGTAGTCGCGCACGCCGTTCGCGGGACACGGCGCGCCGGTCAGCAGGGCGGCGCGGGCGAAGGGCCCGAAGGGATGCGGCGTCACCGCCTCGGCGAAGTCGACGCTGGCGGCGGCGAGCCGGTCGAGCGCCGGCGTCCGGGCGTTCGGATCGCCGGCGTACCCGCAGGCCTGCGCGCGCCATTGGGTCGTCAGGATCCACAGGATATTGGGCCGGTCGGACATGCGCCCGCGACCATGGCCGCGATTTTGTCCGGCCACACGCCTGTTTTTCGCGGGCGGCCGGGGACGCCGAGATCGCACTGGCGCAACCGGCGATTTCGGGGCAAGCTGGAGGGCTCCTTTTGCCGCCGAGACCCAACCCGCGCCCCGCGCCAATCGAACCTCGTTGCTCCCGATGCTGACGCTCCGGCCGAAATGGTGGCAGTGGCCGACGGTCCTCTCCCTGGACGCCCCGGCGGTCGCCCTGCTCTGGCAGAGCCTGCTGGCCCGCACCGCCGCGGTGAAGCTGGGGCGCGCTCCGATTCTGGTGCTGGGCTCCTCGGTCTGGCTCGCCTACGCAGCCGATCGCTGGCTGGAGGGCTGGCGCCTGCACCCCGAGCGCATCCGCACCCAGCGGCACCACTTTTACCAGACCTGGCGTTGGCCGGTCGCAGCCGTGTGGGTGGCCGTGTTCGCGGCCGACCTGTTCGCGGCGGTCCGGGGCCTCGATCGGCGCGACTTCGTGGCCGGCCTGCTGCTCCTCGGCCCGGTCGCCGCCTATCTGCTCTCGCACCAACTGGTCCATCGCCACCACCAGGGCCGGGCGCCGAAGGAGCTTTGCGTGGCCCTGCTGCTCGCGGCCGGAGTCGGCGTCTTCCCGGCCGTGCGCGCCCCTGCGGCCGCGGCGAGCTGCGGCGCGCCGCTCGCGCTCTTCGGCCTGCTCTGTTTCACCAACTGCGCGCTGATCTCCGTCTGGGAGGACGAGGTGGACCGCAGCCACGGGCAGACCTCGTTCGCCCGCCAGTTCCGGCGGGGCCGCACCCTCAGCCACGCGCTGCCGTGGCTGGCGGCCGCCTGCGCCTTGGGCCTCGGCGCGCGCTGGCGCGGGCCGGAGGCGGCGCCCGCCGGCTGCGCGCTGGCGAGCGGCCTGCTGCTGGTCGCCGTGGACCGCGCCGAGCGCCGGCTGGGCCGGGAACGGGCGCGGGTCCTGGCCGATGTGGCGCTCATGACGCCGCTGATCCCGCTCCTCGGAGCGCTCGGCCGATGATTCCGAAACCCTCCGGTTTCGACCGCCTCGCCGCGCCCTACCGCGGCCTCGAACTGCTGGCGTTTGGCCGGGACCTCGAGCGCGCGCGGTTTTGCCTGCTGGACCGGCTGGGCGGCCGCGAATCGATCCTCATCCTGGGAGAGGGGGACGGCCGCTGCGTCGCGCGGCTGCTCGGGGCGGCCCCCGGCGCCCGGATCCACTGCGTGGACGCGAGCGCGGCGATGATCGCCCGGGCCCGCGCGCGGATCGCCGGCCATCCGGCGGCCGGCCGGGTGACCTTCGAGCAGGCCGATGCCCGGGGCCTCGCCCCGCGGGCCGGGAGCTACGATGCGGTGCTCACCCTGTTTTTCCTGGATTGCTTCCCCGCCGGGGAGGTGGCGGAGCTGATCGCGCGGCTGCAACCGGGGCTGCGGCCGGGCGCCCTTTGGCTGTTCGCCGACTTTGTCCTGCCCGTCCGCGGTTGGCGCCGGGCCCGGGCCCGCCTCTGGCTGCGCGGGCTCTACGCCTTTTTCCGCTGGCAGACGGGGCTGTCCGCGCGCGAGCTGCCGCCGTCGGAGGAGCTGCTGGTCCGCGCGGGCTGGCGCGAGCAGGAACGCCGCGAGTTTCAGCGCGGGCTGGTGCGCGCGGCGCTGTTTTCGCGGCCGCTACTGTAGGTCGGGCGGCAGCGCGCGCACCCGGCCCTCCAGCTGGTCGAGGACCTGGGACGTGTGCTGGTCGAGGGTGTTGGAGCCGGTCTGGATGCTCACGGACGGCGAGAAATCCCGGAGCAGGGCGCAGTAGTCGTTGTTGACCATGATGCCGAGCAGTTCGCCGGTGTGGCTGAAGACCAGGTCGCCGCGCGAGGGAGCAAAGTCGCCGAAGATCCTCTTGAATAGCCCGTTGTCGACGCGCACGTACCCGGTGTGGGCGGGGTCGAGGCGGAACGACAGCTCGCCATAGCCTTTGCTGCCGCTGATCAGCACCGCGTCGGGAAACTTGAGCGGATCGGCGGCCAGGGGATAGACCTTCGCCCCAAGGGTGGCGACCTGCTCGGCGGAAACCGGCACGACGACGACGCGGGGATCGGCGTTCAGGAATTCAAGCTGGCCGCCGGCGGTCTGGGCGTCGCCGCGGTGAAAAACCACTCCGATCTTCTCCCAATCGTAGTTGTTCTCCCAGGTGGAAAACACCGTGTCGTCGATGTGCAGGAGCGCGAACACGGCCTTGCCGTCGGTGATGAAGACCGTTGGCGTGTCCTTCGCGCGGTTGACGTCGCCGAACAGGCCTTTGCGCGTCGCCGAGAACGTCGTCTGGATGCGATCGGCCAGGAAATCGTTGTACAGGACATTCGCATTGATCGGCCGGTTCTCCCGGATCTCCTTGGTCAGCGCGCCGGAGTTTTCGGCCAATTCGCCGACCCCGGCGGCGAGCTGCTGGGTCGACTCCTGGACCTTGAGCCGGTCCGCCCGCTCCACCGCGACCTGGCCCTGGAGCTGCTTGGCCTCCTCCTGCAGATGCTGCTTGTCCGCTTCGCCCACGACCACGGCCATGGTCAGGCCCTCGATCTGCTTGCGGGCGTTGGCCTGGTCGGCCTCGAGCTTGGCGATCGCCTGCTGCTGGCGGTCGGCGAGGGCGCGCTTCTCGTCCAGCTCGCGCTGCAGCTGGGCCAGCTGCTCCTTGGTCAGGCTCGACTCCTCGCGGGCGGCCTGAGCGGCCTGGCTGAGTTCCTGGGCGTTGCGCTGCGTGTCGCTAAGCGACGCGGCCAGCTGGGCCTTCTCGGTTTGCAGCTGGCTCAGGCCCTGCTCCCGCTGGCTCAGGGTGGAATCGGTCTGGGCGAGCTTTTGCTCGAGCTGCTCGCGGTTCGCCTGCTCATCGGCCAGCGATTGGCGCATCGTGTCGAGCAGATCCTGGTCCTTGGTGGCGGCGGCGGCATTGGCCGCCAGCTGCGGGACCGGCGGCTGGACCGGGCGCGAGGGCTCCGCCTTTTCCCAGCGGGTGAGCGCGATGAGATTGAGAAACAGAAAATCGATGATGATCAGCAGGAGCGTCTTGTTCATGGCTCGAAGGGAGGAAGGGCCCGGGGGCGGCGGCCCGGATTGGGTTCAGACGGCGGCGGCCTGGAGGGCCTCCTGCTCCAGGATCAGGCGGCGCTTGAAGCCGCGGACGTGCCGGATCTTGACCAGCGCCACGCAGAGCAGGCCGAAAAGATTCGAGGAGTAAGCGGCCAGGAGGTTGGGATCGATGACGCCCAGGACCTGGAGCACCAGCGCCGCGGCCGTGCCCATCATCCCGACGTACAGGCCGCAGTCGAAGAGGTTGTCCTCATTTTCCATCAGGCGCAGCTTCAGGAGGGGCGGCACCTCCTGCTGCTCGATCTGGTTGATTTTTTGCAGGCAGATGAAGTACATCATCACCTGGAGCACGGCGAAGATGCCGATCGTTATGAGGGTCGAGGTATTCATGGAGGGAAGAGAGGCGGGGGACGGCGCGGCGGGCGGGAGGCCGTTGGTCACCAGGACGGGCAAATGGAGCCGCGGCTGATAGTCCGTCGACGCCGCGGCCTTCAGGAGGAACGGCTCGCTGGCGACGACGAGCAGCCCCGCCAGAAACACCGCGAGGAGTCCGGCGCGGACCTCCGGGGCGGTCCGCTCGGCCTCCGCGGCCCCGCCGGGGGCGACGATCCAGCGATCGAGCCCGCGCAGGATGAAGAAAGCCCCGAAGAAATACCCGAGGTATTTCAGCACCAGCATCGCGCGGGGATGCGCCAACACCAGGGCCGCCGTGCTGCTCAGCGCGGGGCCGGCGGACCGGTTGACGGGCACGCCGCGGAGGATCAGCTGGTCGACCGCGCCCTGGCCGCAGGAAAGGGCGAAACGCAGGTCCTCCGCCCCCGCCTTGCCGTATTGCAGCAGATAGACGGCGACCCGGTCGGCCGAATCGGTGAAGAGGGCGGCCGCATAGATCAGCGGCAGCTGGTCGGGGGCCGCGCGCGCGAGCTGCGCGTACTCGGCCACGGTCTTGATGCTCCCCGAGCGCCGCAGCAGTTCGCTCAGCTGCGCCCAGTCCAGGCGCCGCCCGAGGGAGAGCAAGTCGCCGTAGAAATCGCCCAGGTCGCCGAGGCTGTTCTGCGCCAGCGCCGTCTCCGCCAGGCTGTGCAGTTCGCGCTGGAGGGCGTCGGAGATGTGGCCGCCCTGGTAAAGCAGGCAGGTGAGGAGGATCAGGGCGTCGAGGGGCTGGCCCCCGGGCTTGAGCGCCGGGATGAACGGGCCGGTCGCAGTCAGATTCCGGGTGCGCAGGAGCGCCTGCACTCCGAGCGAGCCGGAATTGGCGAGGGACTGCAGGAGGCGGCCCCGCGCGCTGGCGGCGATGAAGAAGGTCATGACCGGCGTGCTGGCGGTCCGGCCGCTGGAGGCGCGCAGGTCGAACAGCGGATCCAGGAACGGATCCCAGCCGCCCCAGGGCGCGAACGTGGGCTGGCGCCCGACGAGCCGGTCCAGATCCGCCGCCAGGCGCGGAGCGCCCGGGTCGCCGACGGTGCGCGCCGCCGCGAGGACCAGCGCGGCCGGCCCGCTCTTCTCCTCGTCGACCAATTGCCGGCCGAACTGGGCTAGGGTGGGGGTGCCGGCCCCGGCGGCCCGAAGCAGGGCCGGGCTGACCGATTTGAGGTTGACGGGGACCAGCCAGGCGGCGGCCGCGATCAGGAGGCCGCCAAAGACGAGGGCCGGGGCGGCGAGGTGGTTTTTCGCGGCCGACGCGGAAGCGCTCATGGCGACAGAATATTGATTTGCGGATCAGCGTCCTAGATCCACGCTGGTTTACGAATTTGACCGATGCCGCTCCAAATTGTTCACTATAACAACCCTATTTTGCGCAAGAAGGGGGCCAAGGTCACGGTCTTTGATGCCGCGCTGGCGGAATTCGCCGCCCAGATGATCGAGCGGATGCACGAGGCCGAAGGCATCGGCCTGGCGGCCCAGCAGGTCGGCCGGGCGCTGCAGGTGTGCGTGGTGGACCTGCGCGGCACCGAGGCCGAGTTCACCTACGAGCTCGACGGCGGCCGGCCGCCCCGCGACCTCTTCATGCCGATGGTCCTGGTGAATCCGGAACTGACCGTGGCCGCCGGCGCGCTCGAGGAGGAGAGCGAGGAGGGCTGCCTGTCTTTTCCGGGCATTCGCGGCGACGTGCAGCGGCCGATCGCGATCACGGTGCGCTTCCAGGATGAACACGGCAACCCCCATGTGCTCAGCTGCGACGGCTTGCTCGCCCGGTGCATCCAGCACGAACACGACCATTTGCAGGGCATCCTGTTCATCGACCGGATGAAGAAGAAGCTGCGCGCCGATCTTGACGAGGCCATCCGGGCGCTGGCCAAGCAAACGCGCGCGCAGGACTGACCCCCCTTTTCCATGAGCCAGAAATCTGACGGAATGAACTACGCGCCGGAGGGAAAGCCCAATCCCGTGGTGGGTCCGGGCGAATTCGTATTCGCGGCCGCCCACCTCGACCACGGCCATATCTACGGGCAGTGCAACGGCCTCATCGAGGCCGGCGCAGCCCTGAAGTGGGTATTCGACCCCGACCCGGGCCGGGTGGCGGCGTTTCAGAAGAAATTTCCGTCGGCCCGATCGGCCCGCTCCCTGGACGAGATCCTGCAGGATCCGCAGGTGCGGCTCCTGGCGGCGGCCGCGGTCCCCTCCGAGCGCTGCGCGCTCGGCTGCCGGACGATGGAGGCCGGGAAGGATTATTTCACCGACAAGACCCCCTTCACCACGCTCGCGCAGCTGGCGCAGGCCAAGGCGGCGGTGAGCGCGACGGGCCGCAAGTACATGGTGTATTTCAGCGAGCGGCTGCACGTGGAGTCCGCGATGTTCGCCACCGACTTGGTGCGGCGCGGCGCGGTCGGCCGGGTGATCCAGGTGCTGGGCCTCGGGCCGCACCGCCTGACGCAGCCTTCCCGCCCGGCCTGGTTCTTCGAGCGCGCGCGCTATGGCGGGATCCTCTGCGACATCGGCAGCCACCAGGCCGAGCAGTTTCTGACCTTCTCGGGCGCCACGGACGCCACGGTGAGCTCGGCGGCGGTCGGCAATTTCGGGCACCCGGACCTGCCGGAATTCGAGGATTTCGGGGAATGGTCCCTGGTGGGAAACAACGGGGCCTCCAACTACATCCGGGTGGACTGGTTCACCCCCGACGGACTCAGCACCTGGGGCGACGGCCGCACGGTGATCCTGGGGACCGAGGGTTACATCGAGCTGCGCAAGTACGTCGACGTCGGCCGGGAGCGCACGGGCGACCACGTCTACCTGGTCGACGCGAAGGGCGAGCACCATCTGCAGGTGGCCGGCCAGGTGGGTTTCCGCTTCTTCGGGGAGCTGATCCGCGACTGCCTCGAGCGCACGGAGCGGGCCATGACCCAGGCCCACGTGTTCAAGGCGGCCGAGCTCTGCCTGCGCGCGCAGGCGGCCGCCAAAAAGATCGCCTAGGCATTCCCGGGCCATGCCACGCTCGATCGCGACGCGCACGGGCGACGACGGCACGACCGGCTTGCTGTACGGCCGGCGCCTCGCCAAGGATCACCCGCGGATCGAGGCGGTCGGGGCCTTAGACGAACTTAATGTCGCGCTGGGCGCGGCCAAGGCGATGGCGGCGCCGGGACCGGCCCGCGTCTTCGCCGCCGCCGTTCAAAGCAGCCTCATCGCCCTGATGGGAGAGTTGTCGTGCGCTCCCGCGGATGCGGCGCGGTACGCGCGCTCCCAGTTCGCCAAGGTGGCCGCGGCCGATCTCCAGCGCCTCGACGAGGCCGTCGCGGCCCTCGAGTGCCGCGGTCTGGATCTCGCCGGCTGGGCGGCTCCCGGCGCTAACCTGCGGGCCGTCGCCTGGGACCAGGCGCGGGTGACCGCCCGGCGCGCGGAGCGGCGGCTGGCCGGCCTCTCCCGCCGGGGAGGAGCCGTGCGGCCGCTGCTGCTGCGCTACCTCAACCGCCTCTCCGATGTCCTGTGGCTGCTCGCCCGGGAGGCCGAGGCGGCGCCCGGGCGGCGGCGGGCCGGGCCAAATCCGCAGTTGAAACGACCGCGCCGCGCCGTACGCTGACGGGATGCGTGTTCTAGGCTTGGTGCTCATCGTTGCGGCGGCCTTGTGGCGGATTCTGGCCGTCTCCTCCCCGGAGCTGGCGAACTTTGCGCCGCTGATGGCGCTGGCCTTCTGCGGCGGCGTCTATTTCCAGTCGCGCTGGATGTGGCTGGTGCCCTTCGCGGCCCTGGGGCTTTCGGACCTGTATATCAATCACTATTATGCGGTCCAATTCCATTACCCGTTCCCGCTGCGCGAGTGGTTCGTGCGGCTGCTCTGCTTCGCCGCCGGGCTGGGCCTGGGCCGGCTCGCCTCCCGGCGCCGCAGCTGGCTCAATTTACTGAGCGGGATTCTGGGCTCTTCCGTGCTCTTTTACCTGGTGACCAATACGGCCAGCTGGCTGGGCTGGAGCGGCGA
>Ga0302320_10025182_pt1 | contig 11580 bp, 6 predicted proteins | sample Bog_T0_3_FD_202130 | JGI IMG/M metagenome (GOLD analysis project Ga0302320, IMG submission 202130) | Peat permafrost microbial communities from Stordalen Mire near Abisko, Sweden - Bog_T0_3 | ecosystem: Environmental > Terrestrial > Soil > Wetlands > Peat | place: Sweden: Abisko, Stordalen Mire... | reverse complement strand
ATTGTCAAGGACCTGGCGGCCAAACTGGGCTTGAAGCCCTACCAGATCATCCATCACCTGATGGAGATGAATATTTTCACGAGCGCGAGCCAGGCACTGGAAGAAGAAATCGCACGGAAACTTTGCGCGAAACTCGGTTTTACTTTTGAGATCGAGAAGCGGGAAAAAGGCGCGGGCCAGGTGCATGCGCCGGTAAAGATTATCGAGCCGCCCAAGCCGGAGCCTGTGGCGGCGTCCGAGTTACAAGCGCGCCCGCCGGTTATTACATTCATGGGCCATGTCGATCATGGCAAGACCTCGCTTCTCGATGCGATACGCAAGGCTCGGGTGGCCTCGGGTGAAGCTGGCGGAATCACACAGCATATCGGGGCCTACACGGTCAAGAGGGGTACCCATAGCATCACGTTTCTCGACACTCCTGGCCACGAAGCGTTTACCGCCATGCGGGCGCGCGGTGCGAATGTCACGGATATTGTCGTCTTGGTCGTCGCCGCAGATGACGGGATCATGCCGACAACGATTGAGGCGATCAATCATGCCCGCGCAGCGAAGGTGCAACTCATGGTGGCGATCAACAAAATTGACCTGCCCGGCGCGAACCTGGTTCGGGTGAAAGGCCAGTTGCAGGAGCAGGGACTGGTGGCCGAGGAATATGGCGGTGACACGATTATCTGCGAAGTTTCCGCGACGAAAGGCATCGGGATTGAAAAGCTGCTCGAGATGATGCTCCTCCAGGCGGAAATCCTCGAATTAAAGGCCAATCCGCGTGGCTTGAGCCGCGGTACGGTGATCGAATCCCAGTTTGAACAGGGACGTGGTCCGACCGCCACGGTGCTGGTTCAGCAGGGTACCCTGCGGATCGGTGACGCGCTTTTGGCCGGGCCTTATTACGGCCGCGTCAAGGCTCTGATCAATGATGCCGGACAGAGCGTGAAAGAAGCGACACCCTCGGTTCCAGTGAAAATCCTGGGCTTGGATGGTGCGCCATCGCCCGGCGAAGAATACAACATTTTAAAGAACGAGCGTGAGGCACGCGAACTAGCCGAGGACCGCCGTGACAAGCTCCGGTTGGGCAAGCTCGAAGCGCCACCGAAGATCACGCTGGAGAACCTTTTCGAGGCGATTGCCGACGAGAAGCACAAGGTGATGAAACTGATCATCAAGGGCGATGTGCAAGGTTCAGTGGAGGCGATCGTCACCGCCTTGCGGAAGATTGATAGCAAAAAAATCGATTTGGAAGTTGTGCTTTCCTCTGCCGGCGCAATCTCTGAATCGGACATCCTGCTAGCCAAGGCTTCGCAGGCGATTGTCATCGGTTTCAACACTCGTACCGACAACGCCGCCGCCAACGCGGCGAAGCGCGAAGGCGTCCAGATCAAGCTTTTTAGCATCATTTACGAGTTGATTGACCAGGTGAAGGAAGCGATGGCGGGTCTGCTCGATCCGGAATTACGCGAAACGGCGCTCGGCAGTGCTGTGGTCAAGCAAGTCTTCCATTTATCGAAGTATCCGGTCGCCGGGTGTAGCGTATCCACCGGACGCATCGTCCGCAATGCCCGCGCCCGCGTGGTGCGCAAGCGCCAGCCGATTTACGACGGTCAGGTGGTCGCACTCAAGCGTTTTCAGGACGATGCCAGCGAAGTTCGCGCTGGTCTGGAATGCGGCATCCGCCTGGGGGATTTCAACGAATACCTGGTGGATGACATCATCGAGTGTTACCAACTCGAGAAATTTGCGCAGGTGTTGTAGGGCACAGTCTGAAACGGGAAAGCTGAAGGGCCAAGTGACCGGACCGAATATTTAACCGGTAAAAAAGTGTACGAGACCCCTTGCATATACTTGGCAGCGATAATAGCATAGGTTACTTTTAGTGCTACATTAGGTGTAAGAACAAACGCTGTGGCTGCCAACGACGAATTCATTCTGGAACTATTGATCAAGCACGGCTTGATCCAGCCATCCGACATGGAGGACGCCCGCCGGGCATCCTACAATAATGGCCATGGGCCGGTGGAGGAATTGGTGCGCACTGGCTTGGTGACGAGCTTGGACATTTTACGTACGACCGCAGCAGAGGCCGGCGTCGACCTGCTCGAAAAGATCGAGACGGTACCGGAGGAGGCGATCAAAGCGGTGCCCCGGCAACTCGCCTACCGGCTTTCCGTCATGCCGTTGACCCTGGAAGGAAAAAAACTGCGAGTGGCGTTGACGGATCCTTTCAATTTCGATGCCATTGACACCCTGAGCAAGGAGTTGCGGTTTGAAATAGACCCGGTGGTATCGCCGGCGGATCAAATAGAGCTCGCCCTCAAGCGCCACTATGGCAGCGCGAGCGAAATGGTCCATTCGCTGATCGGCACCTACAGCGGCGATCAGTTGCAGCTCAAGGAAGGCGCGAAGATCGAAGAAGAGGGTACGGGCGAGGACGCGCACATCATCCGATTGGTCAATCTTATCATCATGGAAGCGCATCGTATGCGCGCGAGCGACATCCATTTGGAACCAATGGAAAAGCGGCTCCGCTTGCGCTACCGCATTGATGGTGTACTTCAGGTCATGACCGACCCGCCCAAAAAGCTTCAGCCCGCGATCATGAGCCGTCTCAAGATCATGTCGAATATGAGCATCGCGGAAAAGCGCTTGCCACAGGATGGACGCATTCACATGAATACGTCCGATGAACGGACCTCGATCGATTTGCGCGTCTCCTCGATCCCAACCAACCATGGCGAATCAATCGTCATGCGCATTCTTGACAAGACGAGCTTGACGCTCGGATTGCCTGAACTGGGCTTTCTTTCCGACGATCAGGCCACGATCGAGAAGATTCTGGGACTGCCGGAGGGCATCTTCCTCGTTACCGGTCCTACGGGTTCCGGCAAAAGCACGACTCTCTACGCGTGTCTTCACGCGATTAACAAACCGGATCGCAAAATCATTACGGTGGAAGACCCGGTTGAATATCAGCTCACCGGTATCAATCAAGTCCCGGTCAATGCGGAAGTCGGAATGACCTTTCCTGTGGCGTTGCGCGCCATGTTGCGTCAGGCGCCGAATATCATCATGGTGGGGGAAATTCGCGACTTGGAAACCGCGAGCATCGCCATCAATGCGTCACTTACCGGCCACCTCGTTTTCAGTACCCTGCACACCAACGATGCGCCCAGCGCGGTCACCCGGCTGGTCGATATCGGCGTTAAACAGTTTCTTGTGGCCTCTTCAGTGCGCGCAATGATGGCGCAAAGACTTGTGCGGAAAATCTGCCCCAGTTGTACAGAAACTTATCAACCTACCGAAGCCGAAATGCACTCCCTGAACCTGAAGGCCGAGCAGATAGAGGGGGCAAATTTCCAGAAGGGTCGCGGTTGCGATAAATGCCGGCATACCGGGTATCGGGGACGCATGGGAATCTTCGAAATTTGCGTGCTGGACGATGAGATCCGGCGAATGATCAACGAAGGGCTGAACATCTCGGCATTAAGACAGCGTTCCCGCGATCTGGGAATGCGCACCTTGCGCGATGACGGTATCCGCAAGGTCCTGAGCGGAATGACGACCCCGGAAGAGGTCATTACCGCAACTCAAGGAGACAAGGAGTAAAGGATACCCCGGCATGAATACGCAATTGCTCCTCTCCTTCCTCCTCGAGAATGGTGTCATCGACGAGTTGCAAATGACTGACCTGACCGACGAGCAGTCACGCACCGGCAAGCCTATTGAAGAGGTGGTGGCCAATAGCGGAGTCATCACGATGACCGAAATGTACCAGATGATCGCGCATGTTCTCGGGACGGAAGTTGCAGAAGTATCGACGATGGAGTTTCCAGCCGAATTACTCAGCCTCATTCCTCCTCAGACTGCCCGGGTCCAGGGCGTGCTTCCACTCCATTTTGATGGTCATATCCTGCAAGTGGCGGTGGTCAACCCCCTGGATCCAAATGTGATCGATAACCTGCGTTTTGCGACCCAGAAGGACATCGCGATCTCTGTCGCCCCCTCGGCACAGATTCAGACGATGATCGAGCGGTTTTACGGCTCCGAAATATCCAACATGGATGATGTGTTGGCCACCTTGGCGGGTGATGCCGCTTCCAAGGCCATTGCCGACGACGTGGTGGACATCGAAGGCGCCTCCTCGGCGCCTATTGTCAAATACGTAAACACGGTTTTGGCTCAAGCCATCCAGGCACGGGCCAGCGACATTCATTTCGAACCGTTCGAACATGATTTCAAGATTCGCTATCGGGTCGATGGCGCTCTCTACGAAATGACCCAGCCGCCAAGGAGCCTGGCCACGTCGATCACTTCGCGCATCAAGGTCATGTCCAACCTGAACATCGCCGAGCGCCGGGTACCGCAGGATGGGCGCATCCAGACCACCATGGCTGGTCGTCAGATCGACTTGCGCGTTTCTACCCTGCCAACCCAATTCGGTGAGAGCGTGGTGCTCCGCGTCTTGGATCGTACCACGGTCAAGTTGGATCTTGAATCCATCGGGTTGCCCCCGCGCATTTATAATTACATTTGTGAGGTGGTCGAGAAGCCGAATGGCATTTTCATTGTTACGGGTCCCACAGGTTCCGGCAAGACCACCACGCTCTATGCCTGCCTCAACCGGATCAATACTCCCGAAGCCAAGCTCATTACTGCGGAGGAGCCGGTCGAGTATGAAATTGACGGCATTCAGCAAGTGCCAATCAATGAGGCCATTGGGTTAAACTTTGCTGCGGCCCTGCGCGCCTTCTTGCGCCAGGATCCGGATCGCATCATGGTCGGGGAAACACGCGATCTGGAAACAGCGCAAATTGCCATTCAGGCTTCCCAGACGGGGCACTTGGTTTTTACCACGCTCCACACCAATGACGCGCCCGGTGCAGTGGCCCGGCTCATCGACATGGGCGTCGAGCCCTTTCTCATCGCGTCCAGTATTGAGGGGGTGCTGGGGCAGCGGCTGTTGCGCAAGATCTGTACGGGCTGCAAGACGCCCTACGAGCCGAGTGAAGCAATTCTCCGGCAAATTGGCATTTCTGTTCACGACTTGGGTGACAAGGATTTTTACTATGGGACCGGATGCGAACAGTGCAACCGCACCGGCTATAAAGGGCGGCTTGGCATTTACGAATTGCTCGATATCACCGAGCCGATTCGTGAGCTTATTACCCAGCGGGCTCCATCCGTGGTCATCCGGCAAAAGGCCATCGAGTTGGGCATGACAACGCTGCGTGCGGACGGTTTACGTTGCATTTTTGAAGGTCAAACAACTATTGAGGAAGTCCTGAAATACACCTAGAATCCATCTCAACCCAAGCACCACCATGCCTAAATTCTCCTACACGGCGGTTGATGCCCGCGGCAAGCAAGCCACCGGATCCATTGACGCTAACGATCAAAATGAAGCCATTGCGCAAATCCGGCAACTCGGCTTATACCCGCAGCGACTCGACGAGAGCAAGGACTCCGGTAAAGGGGGGGCCGATAAGCCGCAGCTCAAAAAGAAGAAGAGCAAGGTCAAAGCGAAGGTTCTGACGCAATTTACACGACAACTGGCAACCCTGATCGAAGCCGGCCTGCCCTTGATGCGCAGCCTGAATACGCTTTCCAAGCAGGAAACTAATCCTGTCATGCGGTCGACCATGATGGATTTGGCCTCCTCTGTGGAGAGTGGCAGTACGTTTTCCGAGGCGTTGTCGGTACATCCGGGTATATTCAACAAGCTCTACGTCAACATGGTTAAGGCCGGAGAACTGGGTGGTGTATTGGAAATCGTTCTGACCCGCTTGGCTGAATTTCAGGAAAAATCACAAAAAATCATCGGCAAGGTCAAGACAGCGATGGTCTATCCTGTTGTGGTTCTGGTTATTGCGGGCCTTATTCTTGCCTTTTTGCTCGCGTTCATTGTACCAAAATTCCAAAAAATCTTTGCCGAAGCCCTCCCGGGTCAGGCCTTGCCTGGTATCACCTTGTTTGTCATCGACTGCAGCCACATCCTTGTTGATCAATGGTATCTAATTTTTGGGGGGATTGCCGGGATTGTCATGTTTTACAAATTTGTTTCCAACACAACAGTAGGTGTAATGGTGCTCGACCGGGTTGCCCTGCGCCTGCCGGTTTTTGGAAACTTGCTGAGCAAATCATCCATTGCCCGATTTGCCCGTACCTTGGGAACGCTAATTAGCAGCGGCGTACCCATCCTCCAGGCCCTCAACATCACTCGTGACACGGCAAGCAATGTCGTCGTGGCGAATGCGATATCCAAAATTCACGATAGTGTGAAGGAAGGGGAATCCGTCGTGGGTCCCATGGAAGCATCCGGTGTCTTTCCGCCGATTGTGACCAGCATGGTGCAGGTGGGAGAAGAAACCGGGCAATTACCCGACATGTTGGTCAAGGTGGCCGATGTGTATGAAGCCGAAGTGGACAATGTTGTTACGGGTTTAACCAGCATTTTGGAACCTATCATGATTGTTATCCTGGCGGTAATCGTCGGTACCATCGTCATCGCGCTGTTCATGCCCATGGTCGGCCTGATCAACGGTATGAGTGATAAGACCGGAGGCTAATCAGATAGATTCTCGTTTGAGGCCTTGGTCCCCCTACATCGGGACCAAGGCTCAAGGGGAAGCTTATCAGGACGGGACAGCATTTAGTTAGGTGTCCCGCCTACACTCCGAGGTTCATCTGCAGCGACGAATTCGGATCCTGTTTTTGCACCAACTCGACGATCTGGTCGACATGTACATAATCTAGAACCAGCTTCTGGATTAGTCCGATCTTATCGCGGTCACCTACCTCGGTCTTGACCGTCATGCGGGCAATGGCTGTCGTCGCACTAGAGACATCCGCTTGGGTGGAGATGAACGGAATGGATCGTTGACGGATCAGTTCCATGACACTTTCATGAGGCAGGATGCCGTCCGTCAGCACCACTCCGGCTAGCTGATTGCGTGCGGGAGCCTTCGAGTCATCATTGAGAATTGTCATGATCAAGTCTTCCCGGTCGCCGGGCGTAATAATCAGGGTGCCGGGGCTGAACAGGCGCTCGGCATTGCGGGAGGACATGGCGCCAACACCGATCCGGGCGATTCGCCTGCGCTTTAACTGGGCTCCTGCCAGAAATTCGCCCTTGAGTTTCATGCAAGCCTGGTTGACGGTGGGCTTATAGAGCTCCGTGTGCATGGGAATCATTCCCAGCAATGGAAGTCCCAGCTTGGCCAGGCCGAGTGTGGCGTACTCCTTCAGCATGTCCATCTTCGCCGGAACAACCTTGTTGATGATGGCGCCGATGACTTCCACGCCATGCTTTTCATAAAGAGCCAGATTCATGCTGATTTCATCGATGGGCCGGCCAATTCCGGCTCGGCTGACGATGATCACCTTGCTTTTGAGTAGCTTGGCCACAATGGCGTTGGAAAGATCGAAAACGCTGCCAACGCCGGCATGTCCTGTCCCCTCGATGATGACGAAGTCCTTTTCCCAGGCAGACTCATCGAAGGCAGCGCGGACTCGGTCGTAAAGCTGGCTTGCCATTCCGCCTGTGAGGTAGCGGCGGGTAAAATCGGGTTCGACTGCAATGGGACTCATCGCCCGCAACGGCGTCTTGGGATGATAGGTGTCGTTGATGAGCACGGTGTCTTCGTCGATTTTGGCGCCCTCGATTTCCACGAAACGCTGGCCGACTGGTTTGATGTACCCGATGCGGGGAAAGCGATGTTGCAAAGCGGCAAACAAGCCGACGGACGTGGTCGTCTTTCCGTCATCCATTCGTGTTGCCGCGACGAAGATGCGCGGAGTGATCGTGTTGCGCAGGGACAATTCCGGGCGACCGGGGGCAGGCTCAAGGAAAACCGAATTGGCCATGGTTGGGATCCAAGCTTTGCCGTACGAACTTAGGGTGAAACGCCGCTGGTAATGCCTTCGTAGCGGCCGGCCCCCTGGTCGGGGTAGAGCCGACGATACTCAATTGCCTGCAAGCTCACGATAGCTGCCACGCCGACGATTTCGTGGACGCTGGCTCCACGTGACAAGTCGGCTGCCGGTTTGTCAAGGCCCAGAAGAATCTGTCCGTAAGCTTCGCCGCCAGCGAGGCGGTGCACGAGTTTCACGGCGATGTTGCCGGAATTGAGGTCGGGAAAAACCATGACATTGGCCTGACCTGCGACAAGGCTGCCGGGAGCCTTGATCGCGGCAATATCCCCGACCAGCGCGGTGTCGGCCTGCAGCTCGCCGTCGATTTCCCCCGCCTGGTTCTTTTCAAAGAATTGTTGTTTTGCCAGGGCGGTGGCAGCCACGATTTTTTCTGTGTCCTGCGTTTGGGCCGAGCCCTTGGTCGAGTAGGAGAGCATGGCCACCCGCGGTACGGCGCCCGTCAATTGGCGAAAGAGACGGGCCGACTCGGTGGCGATCATGGCGAGTTGGTCGACGTTGGGATTGGGAATGACGCCACAATCAGCAAATGTGAACACGCCCTTCTCACCGTAGCGATGATTGAGCACCTGCAGAACGACACAAGAGGTAATTGATTTGATGCCCGCCAATGGCTTAATGAGTTGAAAGAGGGGACGCAGAATGCTTCCCGAGTTGGAAGTGGCGCCTCCGACCAGCCCGTCAACCTGCCCGTTTTGGAGCATCATCGCGCCAAAGTAATTCGGATTGGTCACAATTTTGCGCGCGTCCACATCGGCAATTCCCTTGTAACGGCTCAGGTTCTCAAGACGCTTGATGAACAAGGGCAGATCTTCGGCGTTCTCCGGGTCGATGATGAGAATTTTGTTGAGGGATACCTTGGCCTTTTGCGCGGCAGCCTCAACCTCGTCTTTCTTTCCCAGAAGAACCGCAATTCCGAGTTGAAGATGTACAAATTCCGCTGCCGCCGCGAGAATGCGTGGTTCGGTTCCCTCAGGGAAAACAACCCGTTTGGGGTGCTTGCGAAGTTTGCTGAAGATACTTTCGATGAATTTCATGGATAAAAGGAGAAGCGGCTTCGGTCAGGCATGCGACGGAGACCGCGTGGAGGAAGTTAGATGCGCCACAAAAGCATCAGGATTTTCATGCCTATTAAGCAAACGAGGCTACCCTCTTTCAGGGGAAGTGTCGAGGAATCTTGGATTTAGCGGCGTACACATTTAATAGCGTTTCACCGACGGATCGACTTGCACGGACCATGCATCGATACCGCCTGTCAAGTTTATGACGTTGGTATAGCCTTGGGCCTTCAAATATCCCTGAGCCTTGGCCGACCGCATTCCATGGTGGCAGTAAAGGACTATGGTTTCATCCGTCAGGAGCTCCTGGGTGGCCAGTTGTTGAAACCTGCTCAGGGGAATCAACTCGGCTTCAGGTAGGCGGGAGATCGCCCACTCGTCCGCTTCACGAACATCAATGAGACGAAAATCCTTCCCTTGGTCAAGACGGGTTTTAAGTTCAGTTGGTGTGATGGACATGAGGTGCCTTTGGATAAAAGAATGTTCGACGGCACGCGGTCGTGCAATCCCGATCTTGGGAAGTTTGCCCCTTCGACTTGATTGTCTTTAGTGGCCAAGGGTGTTAAGGTTGTAACTCACAAGCTCATCTGACTTTTTTTAAATCAGAGCCTAAGTTAAATGTCCGCCGCTCCAATTCCCGAAAATGAGGCCCAACGCTTGGAGGCGTTGCGCGCCTTGAAGTTACTCGATACGCCTCCGGAAGAGCGGTTTGATCGCATCACCCGTCTGGCCGCCCGCATTCTCGGCGTGCCGATTGCCTTGATAGCTTTGATTGACGAAAAGCGCCAATTCCTGAAGTCGTGCTACGGGCTGAGGATGACAGAGACAATCCGTGAGACCGCCTTCTGCGCCCATACCATCGCTGAAAATAAACAACTCGTGGTACCCGACGCCAAGATGGAGCCCCGGTTCGCCGACAACCCGTTCGTCACCGGTGATCCTCACGTCCGTTTTTACGCCGGGCACCCGATCTCCGCTCCCGATGGCAGCCTCGTGGGGACCCTTGCCGTCATTGATCGACAGCCGCGGATTCCGAGTGCCGAAGACCTTCAGGCCTTGCGTGACCTGGCCATGTGGGTGCAGACAGAAATGTACGCCGATGAATCCGTCCGGCAAAGGCAGCGGCAGACGGAGGAAAAATTGCGCCTGAGCGAGGCACGATTCCGAGAAGTCGTCGACATTCCAGGTAAGTTCGTTTGGGAAACGACGCTCGAGGGCAAAACCATTTTCGTTTCCGACCGGGTCGAAGAAGTACTCGGTTACAGCCCGGTGGAAATGGGCAAACGGGGTTTCTTCGAGAGCATCGTTCCTGAGGATGCCGTTATCGCCACTGCCAAGTTTTATTACGCCGCGCAGAAAAGCCAGCGTTTTAGCGATCTTGAATTCCGGGCCCAAACCAAGGTTGGCCACGTCATCTGGCTCTCAGCCCGTGCCGCCCCGATGCACGACGCCGGGGGAAAGCTGGTGGGTTATCGCGGCATCTGCGAAGACATCACGGAGCGCAAGCAAATCCAACAGGAATTGATTTCCGCGAAAGAATCGGCTGAGAGTGCGAACCGGGCTAAATCGGAGTTTCTGGCCAACATGAGCCACGAAATCCGTACACCGATGAATGCCATGGTGGGCATGACCGGATTGTTGCTCGGGACGACGCTCAATTCCGAACAGCGCGATTACGCGCAGACCATCCGCCAGAGCGCCGACACGCTGCTTACCATCATCAGCGAGATACTAGATTTCTCCAAGATTGAATCGGGAAAGCTGGAACTTGAGAACCACCCGTTTGACCTTTCCATGCTAGTCGAGGAGTCGGTCGATTGCGTGGCGCTACAGGCTGGCGCCAAAGGGCTGGAATTACACTGGCAGATCGCCCCTGAGGTGCCGCCCGGCTTTACCGGCGACGTCACCCGCCTGCGTCAGATCCTCGTCAACCTCCTCTCCAACGCGGTGCGCTTCACTGCCAAGGGAGACGTCAGCGTGAGCGTCACGCGGGCGGAAAATGAAACAGGCGAACACTTCGTCCTCTTTTCCGTCTGGGACACCGGCATCGGCATCCCTGCCGACAAGGTTGACCGGCTTTTTCAGTCCTTCTCACAGGTCGATGCCTCGACGACCCGGAAGTTTGGGGGCACCGGCCTCGGACTGGCCATCAGCCGCAAGCTTGCTGAGATGATGGGGGGCAATATCTGGGTCGAAAGTGAAGAGGGGAAGGGCTCGGGATTTCACGTTGCCGTACCGCTGCAGGAAGCCCTGCCGCCAAAGCCCCTCGTGCCGAGTCCCATTCTTAAAGGCAAGGCCGTCCTCGTCGCCGTGAGTCACCCGGGCGTCCGGTCAATGTTGGAAGCGTTCGCGCAAAGCTGGGGAATGGCGACCATCCCGGTGGAAACTGCCGCAGAGGTCATGAAGAAATTGCGCTCGGGCCTGAGTTACCATGGCGCCCTGATCGAGGAGAGTCTCCCGGACCAGTCGGGCAAGGACTTACTGCAGGAGATGCGTCGCCAGCGGGGAGCAGCCAACGTGCCGTGCATTCTCATCAGTTCACTTCAACAACAGGCTGCCTACGGGCAAAATCTCCCGGCGGGCTTCATCGCCTGCCTGG
>Ga0302320_10025181_pt1 | contig 11581 bp, 16 predicted proteins | sample Bog_T0_3_FD_202130 | JGI IMG/M metagenome (GOLD analysis project Ga0302320, IMG submission 202130) | Peat permafrost microbial communities from Stordalen Mire near Abisko, Sweden - Bog_T0_3 | ecosystem: Environmental > Terrestrial > Soil > Wetlands > Peat | place: Sweden: Abisko, Stordalen Mire... | reverse complement strand
TCTCGCGAGGATCTGATCGACGCCGTCGTCAAGAGTTGGATGGCACAGATCGAGTCAGCGGCAGCCGACGCTGTCACCAGTACGGCCCCCGCTCGCGAGGTCCTCCTGGAATGGTTCGCTACCTACGTCTCTCGTATCAGCCGCAACAAAGGTGGTCCCGCGAAGTTCACTACCGCGATGGGCAATCCGGAGTCACCCATCTTCTCTAAGTGCGAAGTGCTGCGGCTCGCCAATGAGCAAGTACTAAATCGATTCCGAGACGACGGAGTCATCCGCAGCGACGTGGATTCGCTAGAAGTCTGTCGTCTCATCGGCGGGGTAGCGGTGGTCGCCGATCAAGTGACGCTCAAAGATGCCGACATCTCCTCCATGCTCGGCGTCGTCATCGATGGACTGCTCACGTCCTAACTGATTGACCACGAGGTCCCCGATACCATCGAGCGCTGCACGCACCAGCGCACTACTCTGGCCCCGTGGCGTTGGCGATCCAACTTGATGACCCCCGATCGCCCGACGTCGTATCACTGATCAACAACCACCTGGAATTCGCTCGAGCCCAGACGCCTTTGTGCCACGTCTTCGCCCTGCCCGCCGAAGCGATGCTCGATGATGACTTGGAGTTGTACTCGTGTCGCGACGGCGAAGAACTGCTCGCCATCGGCGCACTTCGAATAGTCAGCGATGGCCACCTCGAGATCAAGTCGATGCATACCGCTCAGTTGGCACGCCGCCGAGGCGTCGGACGCTCAATGTTGAATCACCTGATCACAGTTGCGAGGAGTCGTGGCGCGCGTCGCGTCAGTTTGGAGACCGGCAACTCCTCGGGTTTCGCCGCCGCTCGTTCGCTCTACGAGAACTCGGGTTTCAAGGTGTGCGAACCATTCGGTGATTATTCATCGAGCGACGACAACGTGTGCATGACCCTGGTTCTGAAGAGACGTCAACCGAGTCGATTCGCGTGACCTATGCGCGTTGTCGCCAGATGGACTCTTCGGTGCCGAACGAACCGTTGCATTCGCTCCCAGACTGACGTGGCGGATGATGACGTCCACGAGCATGTCGGACGGCCATCACACGGCCACGCCACTCCGTCAGGTCGCTCTACTTAGCCCTCATGGAGTTGTTACGCGGATCGTGCGTCACCTCGGCCAGTCCCAGTGACTCGAGGAGCGGCGGCAGATACATGGCGAAGCGACCGCGATAGCCCTTGCGCAACCCGTACCAGCCGCCCACTGGGTTCTCGGGCGAGCGACCCCACGCCTCGACTGTCCCTTCGACGGCCGCCTTGTTCTCATCCACGGCTCCCAACAGGACCCAGTCACCCTGGCGCACTAGCCAGGTGTGCAGATCGTCGACGGACCGCCACAGGTACTTCAGGGTGGTCGATCCCACTTGGCAGACGAGCTCGGGTGGAGTCGCCTGCTCGTCTTTGTACATGGAATAACTCGACGAACCTGGTGGGGTCGTCAAGAGCCACGGATCGTCTTTGGTGCCCTTAGCCATTGCCTATTCCCTCCCTGGCGGGAACCCTCATCACGCCGACTCCGCGATCGTCTTTATCGCTGCGAGGGTGGCCGGTATCCCACGGTGCGCGGCGTGAGTGCGGTCCTCGATCTGAGCCGGTGCGTCGTCACCATAACGCTCAAAGAACCGCGTGATTCCCGCTGGCAAGAATTCCCACGTCTCGGTCACTAATGTGCCGGCGCCACTCGGTGCGAAGAGGAAACCCCAGCGAACCCACGCACCTCCAACGAGGAAGGCGAACTCCTCGCCCCGTTGGGCGGCGACGACCTGCGACCGTGTCTCCCAGGTTCGTTCGGGCGTCTCATTTCGCCCCGTGAACCAAGCGTCGACCCAAGGACCGTCGCCCTCATCCCACCAGCACGCTTTGCAGATGGGGCTCCATTCGCCCGTTCGCGTGACGTCCGACACCATGTCGTAGAGTTCTTCGCCGCGGCGGGCGATGAATATTGACTCCGAGTAATTCAGATCCACCACCCGAACACTATTGCCTGGGCCGACAGCTTGCGTCGACGCTCACCCGTGACCATGATCATCGCTGCGATACGGCGATGAGTGCGAACGCAACGTGCTACTTCGGTCGAAAGTGGACGAAAATCCGGCCGAAATTGTGAGAATCCTTCTCGATGCGGTGATAGAGGACCTTGATCTCTGGTTGGTCGAGAAACCGCAGGACGTGTTTTTTCAATTGCCCGCTGCCATTGCCCGGAATGATCTCGACCAATCGGACACCCTTGTCGACCGCTTCATCGATGACGGCCCGTAGCGCCCGATCAATGTCGCCGCCTCGGTTATAGATGTCATGCAAGTCGAGCTTCAACTTCACAGAGTGATGTCTACACCACTCCTATGGCCTGACTGAGGCGCAGGGTCTCGTCGTCGAGATTACGGTCGCATGTTGACGAAACGACTACTGCGTCCACTCGCGTGATCGCTCCAGCGCCAACGACCATCGTCGATGGAGCGAGTCGCGCTGATCAGCACTCATGGCTGGCTCATATCGAACGCCCGCAGTCAGGTTACGTGGCAGCTCGTCGTGGCTGCTCCAGAGTCCGGCGCTCACTCCCGCGGCGTACGCCGCACCCAACAGCGTGGCCTGCGCCGACGGCGCCACCGCGACCGGCACACCAAGAACGTCCGATTGGAATTGCATGAGCCATCGATTCTGCGTGGCGCCACCGTCGGCGCGGAGTTCGCTGAGTCGGATTCCCGACTGCGTGTTCATGGCGTCCACCACGTCGCGGGTCTGATAGGCGATGCTCTCAAGCGCGGCGCGTGCCAGGTGCGCGCGCGTGGTGCCGCGCGTCACGCCGAGGATCGTCCCGCGTGCGTGGGGATCCCACTGCGGTGCCCCGAGACCGGTCAGGGCGGGCACGAACCACACGTCGGCGTTGTCGCTGAGACTCGCGGCTAGTGCTTCTGACTCGTGGACGTGGTCGATGATGCCCAGTCCGTCGCGCAACCACTGGATGGCGGCTCCCGTGACGAAGATCGAACCCTCGAGGGCGTACTGCTGTGCGACGCCATGCTCGGTGCACGCCGCCGTCGCAATGAGCGAGCCCGCCTCCGTGAGGGGACTTGAGCCTGTGTGCTGCAACACGAATGAACCAGTGCCGTAGGTGTTCTTGGTCTGTCCAGGAGCGACGCATCCCTGCCCGAGCAACGCCGCCTGCTGGTCACCGAGGATGGCCCCCACCACGACGTTCGATCCCAGCCACGTCGGCTCACTCTCGCAGAAGTGGAACTCACTTCGTTCGATCCGTGGCAGTACAGGGCGCGGCACGTTGAAAAGTTGGCACAGCTCGTCGCTCCACGCGACGCGGTGCAGATCCATGAGCAACGTCCGCGATGCGTTCGTGGAGTCGGTGGCGTGCACGCGCCCATTGGTCAACTGCCACAGAAGCCACGAATCAATAGTGCCCGCACAGATCTCGCCGCGCTCAGCTCGGGGACGCAGTCCTTCGACGTGGTCCAGGATCCACGCAATTTTCGTGGCTGAGAAGTACGGATCGATGCGAAGCCCGGTGAGTGATCGAACGCGGGGACCAGCGCCGTCGCGATCCAACTCCTCGCATCGTGACGCGGTACGTCGATCCTGCCAAACGATAGCGTTGTAGACGGGTCGTCCCGAATGGCGTTCCCAAAGCACCACGGTCTCGCGCTGATTCGTGATGCCCACGCTCGCGAGCTCCCTGGCGTCGATGCCGGCGCCCGCCAGTGCGGCGCGCATCGTATCGAGCACACTGATCCACACGTGGTGCGGATCATGTTCCACCCAACCCGGTTGAGGAAAGATTTGGTGAAACTCGGCACTCGCCGTTGCACGTATCGAACCTTCAGCGTCGACGACCATCGACTTGGTGCTCGTCGTCCCTTGATCGATCGCCAACACGTAGTGGCCCACTCCCTCCCCCTCTCGCACTAGCCCTGGGGCATCGTTCCTCACATGGATCTTGCGTAATCCTCGTCACGTCCAGTCAAGCAGAGGGGACGTCCGCCACTACGCCTGATCAGTAAAATCGATGGATGGACTCAGTCATCGTCTTCGTCGCCCAATATTTTCTTTACCTGGCCGTCCTCGTCACCGCGGGGTACTGGCTGCTCTCATCCACCCCGGTCAAGATTGAACTGGTCATTCGTTTGGTCATCGGTGGCATCCTCGCCCTGGCGTTGTCCGCCATCGCGAGCCGGATTTACTACGATCCGCGGCCCTTCGTCACTGATCACATCAAGCCACTGTTTCCTCACGCGGCGGACAACGGATTCCCTTCGGATCACGCGCTCTTCATCTCATTGCTCGGCTTCACCATCGTGAGCTATTCGCAAAAGGTCGGAGCCGTCCTCCTCGTGATCGCCGTGGCGGTCGGAGCGGCGCGTGTCGCCGCGCACGTACATCATCCAATTGACATCATCGGTTCGCTCGTCTTCTCGGCCATTGGCGCCCTCGTCGCCGCACGTCTCAGTCGGCTACGAGTCGTGACGAGACTCACCACGCGCTAGGGAGTACGTTCGCGCCTCAACCCTGAACACTGCGTTTACGGGTCGCATTTGCAACACGACGCGCCGGGAGTCCCGGCGCGTCGTGTTGCAGACTTCGTGGTCACGGTTGCTCGACTTGTCACGTCGAGCAATGAACGCCTACGCGTCGTCACCCTCGGCGAGAATGCCGTACAGTGCCCGGCGAGCATCGGCCAGGATGGTAGTTGCCTTGGCCACCTGCGCCTCGGAACCCGCCATCAAGACCTGGCGAGCGGCCAAAAGCACCTGACGACCAGTACCCATGAGCTCACGCGCGGAGGCGTTGGCGCCACCGTCAGTGTTCTCCCAGGGACGACCGAGTTGCTCACGCTGCTCGGCCACCAGTTGACGACCGGGGTCACTCAGGGCGTAGGTGCGTCCGGTCCCGGACGTGCTGACTTGCACCAGACCTTCGTCCTCGAGTTGCTGCAGAACGGGATAGATCGAGCCGGGGCTCGGTCGCCACGTATCGTTTGAGCGCTCCGTGAGTTCTTGGATGAGCTGGTACCCGTTGCTGGGCTTCTCGTCGAGAAGGACGAGGACGGCGGCGCGGACATCGCCGCGGCGCTGACGGCGTCCGTCACGTCGCATCGGTCCACCGCGGAATGGTCCGTCAAAGCCGTGCATATGACCGGGTCCCCGACGTCGACGACCCTGCTCGTGGTCGTTCTGTTCGCTTCTTGAAAAATTGCTTTCGTTAAACACTTGGTTCCTCCAAAGTTCTTGTAAGGACCTATTTGGTACTTACTTGGTACTATAACGATATATCGCTAGTGTTCGGATGTCAAGTCCCGTTTGCGAAGAATTCAACAGGCGACGTGGGCGACGGACAATTCGACGCTCAACTCGTCGTGATCAGGTCATTTATCAACCTCTAGGAGGATCCCGTCACGCTGGTCGTGGACCAAGGAGATCCCAGCGGTTCCCGCAGAGGTCGCGAAACACCACGACCTTGCCGTAGGACTCCTCTCGCGGTACCGTGACCAACTCCACCCCCGCTGCCATCATGCGGGCCAGTGTGGCCTCGAAGTCGTCGACCCGCAGGAAGAACCCGACGCGCCCCCCCGTCTGGTTACCAACCACCGCCTCTTGATCGTCACCGTCCGCCTGGGCGAGCAGTAGACCCGTTTGCGCATGTGGTGGACGCACGACCACCCATCGCTTGGCGCGTCCATCGTTGGTCAAGGACGCGGAATCCTCGACCAAGTCGAATCCGAGCACGTCCACGAAGAAACGCAGTGCCTCGTCGTATTGATCGACGACGATGGTGACCAAATCGATCTGCATCACCCCAGGGTACAGAAACTCAGTGCGCCGCCAATGGTTGCGCGATGCGTCAGGCGTCAGGCGTCAGGCGTCAGGCGTCAGGCGTCAGGCGTCAGGCGTCAGGCGTCAGGCGTCAGGCGTCACGATGCCACCGCTACATTGAAATCGTGCCTGCTCCCACTGTCTGTGACGTGTGTGGTTTCTCGTGGGAGAGCGCCGATCGCAGCGTGATCTCTCCACGTCTGCTCGCCGCCACCGAGACCTTCGCCGAGGTGATCGTCGCCGCCGGCGATCTCGTCGCACTACGTCCGTCAGCCGAGCGATGGTCGATCCTCGAATACGGCGGTCACCTGCGCGACGTAATGATCTCGATCCGCGAACGAATCATGCTCGCCGCGATCGTGGACGCCCCCACGGGCGTGGCCATGAACCGAGAGGAACGAATCGCACGCGGTTTCTATCATCTGGACACCGCTGATGAAGTGGTGGCAGAACTCTCCATGTTGACCAGGCTGTTTCTCAAGACTGTCGCCTCACTCGACGCCGACGACTTCGCACGGACTCTGACCTACAGCGGCGCCACTCCGTATCAGGTCACCATCGGTTGGGCCGCGGCACAAGCGGTGCACGAGGCGGAGCACCACTTGAGGGACGCCCAGGACAACCTCTCATCACTCCTCTAAGGCGCGTCGGTTCGAACGCCTTTGACTTTCATTCGTTCCCGGACTCTTCAACGTCGACGCACTCCACATGTCCGATGCTCATCGTACGATCGACGGCCTTGCACATGTCAAAGATCGTCAGCGCCGCCACGGTGGCCGCGCTGAGTGCGGGCATCCGCCCCTCCAGACCCTGACCAAGGACGTCCACTCGCACGTCGACGAAATCTTCGCCCACCTCGAACGTCACGTGCGCTAACGGTGCACTGAGGGGCGTATAGAGCGGTAGATACGCTCCGGCGGACTTCGCCGCCTGCACCGCGGCGTAGCGCGCCGCCCCCAAGACGTCACCCTTCTTCAGGGCGTTGGACTCGACGAGGCGCGCGGTGGGCTCGCTCATGGTCACCCGACTTCGAGCCGTGGCGACCCGGATTCCATCCCCCGTCGCCACGTCTCGCGCACCACCAATCGCGTCATCGTCCACGGTCAAATTTACACGTCCCCCCCCGCGAGGGCGAGACCTCTCATCGTCACGTACTCTCTTCGTGTGGCGCATCACGCGAAGATCCTGACCGTCTCGGACTCAGTGAGTGCTGGACAGCGCGACGACGGAGCGGGACCCCTCCTCTATGAACGGCTCGAGAGTACCGACTTCCTCGTCGACGAACATCGCGTCGTCACTGACGGGGCGAATTCGGTCGCGGTCGCGCTGATATCGATGGCCGAGGGATTCTCGGGACTCATCGTGACGACGGGCGGCACGGGATTCGCCCCTCGCGACCTGACACCAGAGGGCACCCTGCAAGTGATCGACCGAGAGGCGCCAGGATTCTCTGAATTGATGCGTTCGACCAGTCCCTACGGTGCCTTGTCGCGGTCGCGCAGCGGCACGTTGGGTCGAAGCCTCATCATCAACACGCCCGGCTCACCGACCGCGGCCTTGGAGTGCCTCGACGCCGTCCTCTCCCTCATTCCGCACGCCCTCGACCTCCTCGCGGGCGCGGGCGAGGTTCACCCGCCCGAAATCGGGGGCAACACCACCACCTCGTCCTGAGGACCCACCGATTGATCGGGCGACGACGGTTCGCCATTCACCCAGACTTTGCTGACCGACAGCACCTCTTGAAACGCTGGGCCGTAGCGACGCACGGCGATGGCCAACACGTCAGCCACGTTCGCCCCATCGATCACGTCGTCGCGAACGCCAGCCGCCTCCCGTGCCGGTCCCAGCAGGAGGATCCGCGTCATCGAGGCGCCAGCGAGTCCGCGTCCAACACCATCGCCCGCACGCTGTCACCGATTCCGTACGAATGACCGGGAACCAGTTTCGCGATGGCGTTGCACCCCACGATCGCACTCAAGAGGTGCGAGAAGTGGGCCGCGGCGTCGGTCACGTGCAGCCGGCCATCGTCGCCCATCGACGCCACCACGTGGACAAGATGCAACTTCTCGTCGCGAGGGGTCGCTAGTTCGATGTCGAGGATGGCTTGCACCTCGAGCCGTTCGATGTGCCGATGCCCGCCCAAGATCCGTAATGCCGGGCGTACGAAGAGTTCGAAACTCACGCGCGTCGACACCGGATTACCGGGCAGGCCGAATACCGGTGTCTGTGCGGCGCCAACTCGACCGAAGGCGAAGGGCTTCGCAGGCTTGATCGCTACCTGCATCGTTCGTGCACCTCCTGCGGACAACTCGGTGATCACTCCCTTGACGAAGTCGACGTCGCCCATGCTCACGCCGCCCGTCGACACCACGGCGTCACAGTGGTGCGCCGCCTCCGAGATCCGCCGTTTGATGTCCTCGTACCCGTCGGCGACCACCCCCAAATCAACGGCGTCGAATCCCGAGGAGCGCAGCAACGCCAGCAACAACGGTCGATTCGAATCACGGATCTGTCCGGGAGCGAGTTCATCGGTGGTGAGCGCCAATTCGTCACCCGTGGAAAGCACGCCCACGACTGGTCGTCGATGCACCAGCACCGACGCGAATCCTTGACCGGCCAATACCCCGATCGCCGCTGGCGTCAACTCCGCACCGGCGGACAACAAGAGCTGTCCCACTTGGACGTCACCGCCGGCGCGGCGCACGCTGTCGCCCGGCTGCACCATTCGCGAGATGACGACGTCGCTGCCCTCGACCACGACGTCCTCCACCGGGCAGACCGCGTCGGCCCCCGCAGGGATGGAAGCACCCGTCATGATCCGCATCGCTTCTCCGGGGCCCAATTCGAGTGACGACACCTGTCCCGCGAAGATCGAATCGACAATACGCAGGCGTGTGGGCGCGGCGGACGTCTCGGCGCCGCGCAGGGCAAAGCCGTCCATCGACGAGTTCGCGAAGCCCGGCACCTGCTCCCTGGCCACCACGTCGACCCCCAGCGCGCAACCTAGGGCTTCGTCGAGGGATGCCTCTTGCACGCCGAGCGCCTCCAGGTCGCTGACGACGAAATCCTTGGCTTCGCGAAGTTCAATCATGACGTCACGCCACCACGATGCACCAACGTCGTGACAAGTTCACGCATCGCGCGCCTCCACGATGTCGTGGGCCTCTTGACTCCACGCCGATCCACCCACCCAGACCTCGCGCTTCCACATCGGCACCGACTTCTTGACGGCGTCGATGCAGTAGCGCGCCGCCTCGAACGCCGCCTGACGATGAGGGGCGGACACCGCGACCGCCACGGCGGGATGCTCGAGGGCGACGGAGCCGATCCGATGATGAATGGCGACGGCGCCGAGAGTGGGCCACCGTTCGCGAGCGACCTTCGCGACCTCGACCATGCGCGCCGTGGCCAGCTCGGTACTGGTCTCGTATTCGAGCTCGATGATCTCGTGACCGGTCGAGGAACTCGAACGAGCAGTGCCGAGGAACGTCACGACGGCGCCACACTCGGGACGCGACACCCACATTGCGATGGCGTCACATTCGAGAGGTGCGGCACTCACCACGATCCAATCAATCTCGTCTTTCGCGTACACGCACTCACCCTAATTTGGCGACGCCGCCAACCGTCACACAATGGTGCGAATACGAGTCGGCTTCACCGCCGTACTTGCCACCATGGAACCGATTTACTCTCGAAATTGCTCCGATTTTCTTCAGTGGCGCTCGGCAATGCAACGATCCCCGCCGATGCCGTAGAGGCGCCGTGTCTCCTCGTTCAAGCATTCGAGGGTTCGAGGGTTCGAGGGTTCAATGAACCTACTCGCGTGGACCCCGAGATGTTGATGGCACTGGTGGACGCGTGGTTGAGAGAGGCCTGACTCTCCGCCACATGCGCCGGCCAACCATAAGTGACTGATGGCGAAGACGTTCGACGAGTTCTCCGATCATTTCCCGACGGCCGACGGGGTGGGAGTGCGCGCGATCATTGTGGTGGACCTCGAGCGGGTCTCGGACTCGTGCGGCTTCGGCGTCCCCTTCCTGGAGTTCGTCGAGCATCGGCCCACCATGGTCCAATGAATCGAACGTAAGGGCCCCGAGGGCATCCGTTCGTACTGGACGTAGGAGAACCTCACGAGCATCGACGGAATCGAGGGTCTTTCCCTCAACTGAGGCAACGGTGTCGTTAACCGCCGATCATCGACATCGAGCGCCGCGGTGCGAGGAAGTTCTCCTCATTGATCGCGTGACCGGGGAACTTGGCCCACACCGCGCGGCGCAACAGCGTTGCGACCGCCTCATCGTCGCTCGAACCTCGCAGCACGTCACGCACGCTCAGCTCATCGTCGGAGAAGAGGCAGTTTCGCACCGAACCTTCGGCGGTGAGTCGCAGGCGGTCACACGTCCCACAGAACGGTTCCGACACCGAGGAGATCAGTCCGATCTCTCCACGGCCGTCGTCGAAACGGAATCGCTCAGCGGGCGCCACGTGCGAGGAGCCTTCAACCGCGTGTAACGGCCAGCGCTCGTTGATCCGTGCCAATACCTCTCGTCCCGTCACCAGTCGTTCGCGCTGCCACTCCCCCTGCGCATCCAGGGGCATGAACTCAATGAAGCGCACGACGCGCCCGGTCTCGCGCGCCAAGGCCGCGAAGTCCTCGATCTCGTCATCATTCTGGCCACGCAGCAGGACGACGTTGACCTTGAGCGGCGCCAGACCGGCGCCCTCAGCGACATCCATGGCCTCGAGCACCGTCGACAGGTTCCCGCGCCGGCGAATGGCAGCGAAGCGCTCGGGGCGAAGCGAGTCACAACTGATGTTCACTCGGGTCAGACCCGCCGCCTTCAGTGACTGCGCCTGCGCACCGAGCAGCACGCCGTTGGTCGTCAATGAGATGTCCTCGATGCCCGCCGCCGCGATCATCGCGACCAGGTCGGCGAGTCCTCGACGCACGAGTGGCTCTCCCCCCGTCAGGCGCACCGACGTCACGCCCAAGCCCCTCGCGACACGCACCACCCTGGCGATCTCTTCAAAGCTCATCAGTTCGCGGCGATCCATGAAGGTCATGTTCTCGGGCATGCAGTACACGCAGCGCAGATTGCAGCGATCCGTCACCGAGACGCGCAGGTCGCGGTGAACCCGTCCGTAGGTATCCACCAGTGGTCCGCTGATCGGCATGTCGGACGTCGCCGGGCCCACTTCGCCCGTCGCGACGGACCGCGCTGGCTTTACCGAGAGGCCGACGGCGGTGCGCACTGCAGGACCTACCCCTCGTCCCACGTCATCGGTCTTCACGCCAGAAGCCTAACGTTGCGACGGCGCGAACCTTCCAGGCATCTGTCGAGACGAGGCCCCGGCTAGCATCGCGCACATGGAGACCAGGTGCATTTCACCTCGTCCGAGCAAGAGGACACACCGGTGAGCGATCCGACTCTTTCTCACGTCGATCACGATGGCAGGATCAAAATGGTCGATGTCGCTGACAAGGCAGCCACTCGACGGGTCGCCGAGGCCCGATGCCTCCTGATTTCCTTCGTCGACCCGACGACGCTGGCCACTCCCACGGACGGCCAGAACCCGATTACCGCCGCCCGACTGGCGGGCATCTTCGCCGCGAAGAACACTGCGAATCTGATTCCACTCTGTCACCCGCTGGCGTTGCACGAGGTGAGCGTCGACATCGAACGCCATCCTCGCGGCGCCGAAGTTCTTTCACGGGTGGTGACCGTGGATA
>Ga0302320_10025179_pt1 | contig 11582 bp, 10 predicted proteins | sample Bog_T0_3_FD_202130 | JGI IMG/M metagenome (GOLD analysis project Ga0302320, IMG submission 202130) | Peat permafrost microbial communities from Stordalen Mire near Abisko, Sweden - Bog_T0_3 | ecosystem: Environmental > Terrestrial > Soil > Wetlands > Peat | place: Sweden: Abisko, Stordalen Mire... | reverse complement strand
CCGGCAAAAACGCAACCCAGGCCGGAGAGCACGAAAGACAAGGTGAGAGCAGGGCCGGCGAAAGTGGCGCCAAGCCCAGACAGGACGAAAATTCCCGCGCCGATGATCGCGCCGACACCGAGCGCGGTCAGCGAGACCGGTCCGAGCGTGCGGCGGAGGCTATGCTCGCCCGTCTCCTTCGCTTCGTTGAGCAGCCACTCCATCGGCTTTTTCTTAAAAAGCGGATTGCCCATTCGTACTTCCTCCCGAGATAGCCGCGCGGCGCATCGCCGAGGATGTGCATTTGTTACGAATGAATTTACACGAAAAAATCGCCGTACGCGCGCGTTACTGACGAATATTGTGCGTTATGCGGAAGCGGACTGGCGCTTCCCTGCCAGCTTCCACAGCCAGTACACCGGAACTCCCAGCACGACGATGATCAGACCGGGCCAGGTGTATTGCGGCTTGTAACGAAGCAGCTGAATCTCGATGAAAACGGCCATCACCAGGTAAATCGCGGGCAGTACGGGATATCCGAAGGCGCGATACGGGCGCGGCATGTCCGGACGTTTCCAGCGGAGGATGAAGAGTCCACTTAGAGTGAGGATGTAAAAAATCAGCACGGCGAAAATCAGGAAGTCGAGAAGCTGGCTGTAGGTGCCCGACAGGCACAGAACCGCGCACCAAATGCATTGGACGATCAGAGCTGCGCCGGGGGCGTGGTGTTTGTTCACGGTGCCGACCGACGGGAAGAACAGCTTGTCCTTGGCCATCGCGTAGTAGATGCGCGCGCCGGAAAGGATCAGTCCGTTGTTGCAGCCGAAGCCGGAGATCAAAATGGCGATGGCGACGACGATCGCGCCGGCGGAACCGAAAGCGACTTCAGCGACGGCTGTGCCGACGCGACCGTCGGTGGCAAATTCGATGCCGCGCGAAAGGACCGTTGCACCGTGAGGATCGCCGCTAATCGGTAGCACGCGCAGGTAGGCGATGTTCGCGAGCATGTAGAGCGAAATGACGATGGTGGTGCCGAGAGCAAGCGATAGCGGCAGGTTGCGGCTGGGATTTTTCACTTCGGCGGCGGTGAAGGTGATGTTGTTCCAGGCGTCGGCGGAAAACAGCGAGCCAACCATGGCGACGCCGATGAGCGAAAGGGTGGCGATGGACCAGTTGGGATTGTCAGGCGGGTAAGGGTGCATCACCCCAAGGCCTGCGCCGCGCCAGAAATCGGTGAAGTTGGCGGTGCGCGCGACGGCAGTGGAAAACCAGAAACCGATCAGGACAAGAGCGGCGAGCGAGCCGACTTTGGCCACGGTGAACACGTTCTGGACGATTTTTCCGACGCGCAAGCCTCGGGAATTAATCCACGTGAGCAAGACAATCGATGCGATGGCGAGAAAGTTTTGGCGGTTCAGTCCGACGTTGTACGGACCGAGCGAACCGAACCAGAAATTCCACGGGCCGATGGTGCCGAGTTTCCAGATCCATTGCGAAGCGGAGAACCACGGGATCAGCACCGCGGTGAACTTTGCGAACGCGATGGCGACGGCGGCGATGGTGGCGGTCTGAATGACTAGCAACATCGTCCAGCCGTAGAGAAATCCCCACAAAGGCCCGAGCGATTCGCGCAAGTACACGTACTGGCCGCCAGCCTGGGGCATGGCAGCGGCGAGCTCGCCGTAACTGAGCGCACCAATCAGGGTCATGACACCGGAAATCAGCCAGACCATCAAGAGCAACCCGGGACTTTTGACCTGATGGGCGATGTCGGCCGAAACGATGAAAATGCCGGAGCCGATCATCGAGCCACAGACGATCATGGTGGAATCAAACAGCCCCAGGCCTTTGACCAGTTCAGACGGCTTTCCGGATGCGGATGAGCTTGGCGCGATGTTGGCTTCGTTCGCGTGGTCAGGCATCAAGAGGTCTCAGTTGCGCTCGGCATAGAGCGCGCGTTCGGCATGCTTTCGTGCGATTTCAAGATATTGCGCCGCTCGGGCTGCCGGATCGGGCGCTTCTGACAAGTCGCTGATTACGGCGACGGAATCTGCTCCCGCCGCGAAAACAGCTGCGGCGGACTCTACCGTGATGCCGCCGATGGCTACAAGAGGTTTCCGCGTACTGTTTCTTGCCTGGCGAAGCAATTCAAGGCCGACGACGGGATCGGGATTGGCTTTGGATTGCGTTGGGAATACCGGGCCGAAAGCGATGTAGTCTGCCGAAGTTTTGTCGGCAACTTTGAGCTGATCGAGATTGTGAGTGGAAACGCCTACCCAGAGCGGCGGAGGGCAAAGCTTGCGCGCCAGGTCTGGAGGTAGATCCTGCTGGCCAACGTGGACGCCTTGGGCGGTTGCGATGGCGGCGACGTCAGGACGGTCGTTCACGATGAGTTTCACTCCGAGCGGCGCAAGAATTTCGAGAAACTTCTGCGCAGCGAGGAAATATTCCCGGGCGGAATGATCTTTGGCGCGAATCTGCATCAGGCGAGCGCCGCCGGCGGCGATTTTTTGGGAAAGTGAGAGAGCGGCTTCGATTTCCTGCGAGGAATTCAGATCGATGATTGCATAAAGAGCCGGAAACAATCGTCGCCTCCGCGCTATTTGGCCAACGAGATTTTCTTTTTACCGGATGAAGGCACCAGGGCTGGGCCGGATTTGGCCGCGGGCGTATCGGGCCTGGGCTTCGCGGGCGGCTCGGCGAATGCGCGGTCCAGAAAGTGCGTATCGAATTTCCCGGCAATAAACGCGGGATCAACGAGGATACGTTTGTGCAACGGGATAGTAGTCTTGATGCCCTCGACCACGAAACCTTCGAGGGCGCAGCGCATGCGGACGATGGCTTCGGCGCGGTCTTTTCCGTGGGCGATCAGTTTGGCGATCAGCGAGTCGTAGTACGGCGGAATTACACCGTCGGCGTAGCTCGCGGTATCGACGCGAATTCCGGGGCCACCGGGAACGCGGAAAGCAGTGATGCGTCCGGCGGAAGGTGTAAAGGTTTCGGGATCTTCGGCGTTGATGCGGCATTCGATCGCATGGCCGCGAAATTCGACCGGCGGCAGGATGCTCGAAAGCTCCTCGCCTGCGGCGACGCGGATCTGCGATTTTACAAGATCGATGCCCGTGACCATTTCAGTGACGGGATGTTCGACCTGGATGCGCGCGTTCATTTCGATGAAGTACAGGTTGCCGGAATCTTCGCGCAGGAATTCGACCGTGCCGGCGCTGGAATAGCCGAGATTCGTTAGCGCATCGACGACCTGCTTGCCAATTTTCTTGCGCGTGGCAGCGTCAATGGCGACCGAAGGCGATTCCTCGAGGACTTTTTGGTGGCGGCGCTGGATCGAGCATTCCCGTTCGCCGAGATGCACAACGTTGCCGTGCTTGTCGCCGAGAACCTGAAACTCGATGTGGCGGGGGTTCTCAATCAGCTTTTCCATGTAAACGTTCGGGCTGCCGAAGGCGCCCTGCGCTTCGGCGCGCGCGGTCTGGAACATGGGAATCAGCTCGCGGCTGTTCCGCACCACGCGCATGCCGCGTCCGCCGCCGCCTTCGGCGGCCTTGATCATGATCGGGTAGCCGATTTCAGCGGCGATGCGCTTGGCGGAGTCTTCGTCCGGGACAACGCCGGGACTGCCGGGAATAATCGGAAGTCCGGCGGCGCCCATCGCTTCGCGGGCTTTGTCCTTTTCGCCCATCAAGCGGATGGCATCGGGCGTGGGGCCGATAAACGTGATGTGGGAGGCTTCGCAGACCTCGGCAAAGTTGGCGTTTTCGGAAAGGAAACCATAGCCCGGGTGAATGGCGTCCACGTCGGCGATTTCGGCGGCACTGATTACCTGCGGAATATTCAAATAGCTTTCGCTGGAGCGCGGCGGGCCGATGCAGATGGCCTCATCGGCAAAGCGTACGTGAAGAGAGTTACGGTCGGCCTCGGAGTACACCGCGACGGTCTTAATGTCGAGTTCCCTGCATGCGGACATGATGCGAAGAGCGATTTCCCCGCGATTGGCGATCAGGATTTTTCGGAACATAGATTCCAGGTCACTTCGATTTACTTTTTCCGCTGCGTGCGAATGCCGAACAGGGCTTCGCCATATTCCACCGGCTGGCCGTTTTCGACGAAGACGCGGACGATTTCCCCGGCGACGTCGGATTCAATTTCGTTCATCAGCTTCATGGCTTCGATGATGCAGAGGGCTTGCCCCGAATCCACTTTCGAGCCGACGGAAACGAACGGCTCCGCGCCGGGGGTGGCGGACGAGTAGAACGTGCCGACGATAGGCGATTTCACAATGTGGAGATCTTCCGAGCGAGCCGACTCCGCAGACGATTCGCGAGCCGATTCGCGAGGCGCAGATTGCGGCGCGGCAGCCGGCGCGGCGTGCGACGGCACCGTGGCGACCACGATTTCGGGCGCGGGAAACCCGCGGTAGCCACCCTGAGGCTGGGACGATGGTTTCCTCAAACGGATGCGTAGGCCTTCCCGTTCGTACTCGAACTCTTCGAGTCCGTGCTTTCCCATGAATTCGAGAAGGCGTTCGATTTCGGGAAGGTTCACTTCTTGCGCGTGATGGGCACTGCGCGAGGATTCGGGCTTCGACTTTTTCGCCATTAAAGTTCTAGAAATTCCCTGGTGGCGCCCGTGAGGCTTTCGGCGCCGTTGGATGTGACGACCATGTCGTCTTCGATTCGAATGCCGCCGAGGCCCTCAATGTACACGCCCGGCTCGACGGTGACTACCATTCCCTGCTCCAGCAGTGATTCATCGCCACGGCCCAAGCGGGGCATTTCGTGAACTTCAGTGCCCAACCCGTGCCCGGTACTGTGGGTGAAGTATCGCGCAAGACCGTGCTTTTTTAAGACGTTTCGCGCCGCAGCGTCCACATCGCCCGCCTTTACTCCGGGACGGATGGCAAACTTGGCGGCTTCCTGGGACTGTAAGACAGCGTGGTACATCCTGCGAATCCGGCTCGACGCGCGCCCCAGGAAGACGGTTCGAGTCATATCGCTGCAGTAGTCGCGAAGTATAGCACCCTGGTCCATGACGACCAACTCGTTTTTCCTGAGCAGCTTGGACGTGGGCCGGGCGTGGGCCCAGGCTGAACGCGGGCCGGAAGCGACGATGGTTTCAAAGGATGGGCCGCTGGCACCGGCCGTCTTGATCGCATATTCGATTTCGGCTACGACCGAGAGTTCCGATACGCCGGGTTTGATCTGGCGCACTCCGGCTTTCCACGCGGAATCGATGAGTTTGGCGGCTTCGCGCATAAAGGCGAGTTCAGCTGGGTCTTTTATGGCGCGAAGGCGTTCGATCGTATTGCCGCCGTCGATCCATTTGCAACGCTCGCCGAGCTTCGCATCCAATGACAGTTTCTGGGCCACGGTGAGTTGGGTCGGCGAAAATGCCAGATGGATGGACCTGCGGCGCTTGAGACGCTCTGCAACAGCGACCAGAAGATTCCCCGACACGATCGAGACCTTCGCGTCATGAAGCTGCTCGGCGGCTTGTAGGGAATAGCGGCTATCTGTGAATAGCGTCGCGCCGGAGGATTCGACGAGCAGCACGCCATTGCTACCCGTGAAGCCGCAGAGGTAGGCAACGTTCGGGAGGTGGGTAACGAGAAATGCGTCAGCGCGTAGCGAGAAAAGAAAAGGCCGGAACCGATCCATCCGGTTCCGGCCGCGTCCTAGTTTCGTCGTGCCACTCTTCACTTCCAAAAGCCGGACCCTTCCATCTTCACCGACTATCCCGGCAAAATGCGCGGGGTGATGAAGAACAGAAGTTCCTGGGCCGTGGAGCTGACCGTAGTGTGCTTAAACAGATTGCCGACGGCGGGCAAGCTGCCGAAAAACGGCACCTGCTGCACGTCGGTACGCTGGGTTGACACGATGATCCCGCCGATGACGACGGTCTGGCCGTCGCCGATCAGGACTTTGGTCTCCGCCGCCTGGGTGTCGATTGCAGGGATTCCCTGCACACGCGGGATGGAGGAGTCGATCTGGTCGTTCGTGACCGTAATGTCCATATAGATGGTGCCTTCCGCGGTGATTTGCGGCGTGACATCGAGCTGCAGGACGGCGTCAACGAATTGAACGGAAACTGTGTTGTTAACGATGGTCTGCACGGGAATCTTGGTACCTTGCTTGACCGTCGCCTTCTGGTTGTTCTGGGTGATCACCTTTGGCTTGGAGATCAGTTTGCCGACGCCGCGGTCTTCGGCAGCGGTAATGATCATGTCGAGAGCGAAATTCGCAGACTGGAACGCGTAGGTGATGCCGCTGGTTGGCGTGGTTGCGCCGAGAGCCGTCAGTAGCGGAACCGAACCGCTGGTGGACGTCGGGGTGGCACCGACTGAGAGCGGCGGGGCCGGCGTGTGAACCACGGGGCTGGTGCCGACCGACGAACTACCGCCGAATGCGTTAATGTTGTTGGGCGTGACGGCTGCGCCGCCGACGCCGAACTGCGTACCGATTTCACGCGAGAACGAACGGTTTGCCGCCACGACGCGCGCTTCGATTTCCACTTGCTGCGATTTGCGGTCGAGCTGGCGAATCAGGTTATCGATCACCGGCAGCACGCTCGGTATGTCGCGGATGATCAGTGTGTTCGAACGGCTGTCGGCCAAAACGTCGCCGCGCGAAGAAAGGAACTTCTTCATCGTGGCGACCAGGTCGGCTGCCTTAGCGTAGCTGAGGACGCGCGTCGTGGTGACCACGTCTGCGGCTTCGGCCTGGGCTTTAGCTAGTTCGCGATTCTGTTCGGCTTCTTTCTTGAGCGTGTCTTTGGTGGCGATGCGGAGCACATTGCCATCGACTTGCTTATCGAGATCGTTGTTGTGAAGAACGATGTCCAGAGCCTGATCCCATGGTACATCGTCCAGGACGATGGTGAGGTTGCCGTGGACGGCCGGATCGACGACTACGTTCAAGCCGCTAATTTCGTGAATCAGGCGGAAGAAGTCGCGCAGGTCCACGTCTTTCAGGTTTACGGAAATCGGTTCACCGGAGTAACGGCCGGCCGGTGCGGGCGTCGGCGCTTGCTGCGGAGCCGCCGCCGGAGCAGGCGTCATGACTGCCGGCGCTGCGGCAACGGCCGGCGTGGCGAGAGCGTTCGACGTGCTGGTCATCGTGGCGGGCAGAACCGCAATGGGCGCGGGAGGGTTCGAGGGAGTCGTGTCTTTCGCAACAGCGACCGCGGCGGAAATGTTGACAGGCGCAGCTGCCGGGGTAGAAGGAGCAACGTCAGCCTTCGTAGTGGTGACTGTGGAAGGCTGGTCGCTGCTAGCAGGTGCCGCGGACGGTGCCGGAGAATCGGAAGCAAACGCGACGGTGACGGCGTTGCCGCTCGCGTTCACGTTGTAATGCGCCGGCGAGCGAAGGTCGATCACGATGCGCGAGACTTCGGGCGAAAACTGAGCGAGACGGATTTCACGGACCGGTTCGAGATTGCTGGGAATGCTCTTTTCCGCGGTGCGCAAGTGCGAACCGGAAAAATCAAGAACGATTCGGTCGGGATTCTGCAGCCGCGTTACGTGGTAGGTAAGTTTGCCGCTGCCGACGACGTTCACTTCGGTCTGCTGGCCGTTCTGACCGAGCCTCACAGTTTCGATGGCCTGAATCCCAGAAGTCGAAGGAGCGGACTTCGGGCTCGATGTCGTCTTGGCGGATACGGGCGTCAGCGCGGGAGCGGGTGTCGCCGCGACGGGCGCCGTTGCAGCGCCACCATCGGCGTTGCCATTAGCGGAAACCAGCAGCGAGAGCTCGTCCGTACCAGTGCGCTCGATCCGAGGCTCGACGCCGGCACGGAGGAGAATTTCCAACCGCACCACAGGCTTCTGGCCCGCGGAGTAGGTGCTCACCCGGTAGCTCTTGACGAGTTCCGAGGGAACCACGCGCGCGCCCGCCGAATCTCCGGCCGAGACACCGCTCAAGTCGAGCACATAGAGGCTCTGGCTTGGACGATAGGTGGTGTACTCGAACGGAGCGTTGGCCTGGGCTTGCAGGCTGACGTTGCCGTCCTTCACCACGGCCTTGACGTGCACGACCGGGGCATCACTGGCCCGGAGGGCACCACTGGTCAACATCAGGGAAACCGCGACGAACGCAGTTTGTCCCCAGCTCCGCATGATCCTCATTGCTGCTCTCCTGCGCTCGGGTAGATTCGCTTGGTAACCAAACGTTCGACCGGCTTCCCGAATGCATCTTTTGAGTTTTCCTTGAACGTCACTCCGTCCAGGCCAATCTTTTCCACATCGCCGTCGTACAGACGGTCCCCCTCGCGGAGGAAATAAACACGTTGATCGGGATTGGAGACGACCGCCAGCATCCCTTCCGGGGCACGAACGGTGCCGTCGATACGAACCGTGGCAACAACGAGTCCGGCTTTTCCCGGAGGCAGTGGAACGCCACCGCCCGGCTTGCCTTCGTTGACCAGCGGAAGAAATGGATCGCGCTTCCCTGCTTCGGTTTTGGCAGCGCCCGCGGCCGCAGGTGCAGCGGCTGTATTCGCGGCGGCCTTTGCCTTACGCGCGTGTTGCTTTGTTGACGGCGCGGCCTGAGCCCATGAGGCGGGGCCGAGTGCCAGCGACAGTGCCACCAGCGCGAGAACCGAAAACGTTTTGTGTGAGCGTTTCATCGTCATTGCCTTATGGCTTCTTCGCCGGCGCGGGAACGGGTTTTGCACCGGGTGCCGCCGGAGCGGGCTTGGTCTCGACGGGCTGCGAAAAAAACGTCGTGATGGTGATGACGCCGGAAACCGAAGTGCCGGGCGTCATGCGGAAAGTCGATGATTGCTGTTTGCCGGCGATGCTGGTGAGCTTCAGGTCGCCGACGTTGATGATGCGCGACAGGCGGCCCAGCTTGGCGAAGAAGTCGAGGACCGAGAAGTACGGCCCGTCGGCTTCGACCGTGAACGGCATCTCGAAGTAGTCCTGCTTCTGAGCGATCGCTTCCGCTTTCAAGCGCCGGATGGAGACGCCCGAAGTGGTTGCGGCGGTCTGAATCATGATGATGAACTCATCGACGCGCTTGTCGGCCGGAACGATGGTCTGCAAGGTGGCCAACTGCTTCTGAAGGGCGTCCATTTCGGACTGCAGTTCGGCACGGCGCTGCTTGTAAACGCGCAGACTAGCGACCTCGGTTTGCAGAGGCTTTTCCTGCGCCTGAGCGGTTTGCAGTTCGCTGCGAACGTTGGAATTCGGCAAGCCCGGGACAAAGAGTCCGATGGCGATCAGTACAAGCGCGAGTCCGAGATAAAACAGCGCTTGTAACGGCCAGGGCCATTCACGGAACGAAGTAGCCATTGCTAGCTCCTCCCCTTAGGCGCAGGTTGCGGGGCCGGCGCAGGAGTGGCGGCAGGCTTTGCGGTGGCCGCATCCGTGGTTGGAGCGGCACCGGCAATCGCGGCCGTCATCGTGAAACCGTACGTAGTAACGGCCTTGGCGACGTCATCTTCCTTTGCCTCTTGAATCTCAATCTTGTCAAAGTAACCGGAACGCTTCAGCTGGGTGATGAAATTGGCGATGGAGTCGATGTTGCCGGCCTCGCCGAGAAGGGTGAGCGAGTCGCCCTTCTTTTCGAGCGAAGTGAGCCAGAGCTGATCCACACGGACGACGGTGTTGGCCACCATCTGCAACAGTTCCTGCGCGCCGGTGCGATTCTTCTGCAGACCTTCGATCACGTCGATCTGGGTTTGCAGGGTCTGCTTCTGTTGCTCGTACACTTCGACTTCCTGCTTGATTTGCTGGAGCTGGGTGCGCTCGGCTTTCAGCGCCGTGATGCGCTGGTTGGTGGCGTCGAGTTCGCGCTTTTCCGAAGCATAGGTAACGTACAGCACCACGACCGCGATCAGGATCGCGGCGGCCGCGAGGATGACTTGGAGTGTGGCCTCCAGCGGCACCGATTGCTTTGCGGCTTTCGGGCGCGCCTGGCCTAACAGGTTAATGCGGATCATGGCGTGTCAAAGCTCCTCAGCGCCAGGCCCACTGCGATCGCCAGACGCGGCGCCAATTCGCGAATCTGACTTTCATCGTGACGCCCAGGATTGATTGCAACCTTGCGGAACGGATAGAGCTCTTCCACCGGCATGGCGAATTCTTCGTTGAGCAAATCGAGCAAGCCGGGAACGCGCGCCGTTCCTCCGGCCACGTAAATGCGGCGGATGTTCTCACCGCTGGCGGTGGCCCGGAAAAAGTCGAACGTCTTCTGGATTTCCAAAATGAGAATGTCGGACACCGAGCGGAGAATCGCGGTGCGTTGCTCTTCGCTCACGCCGGCCAAAGTGCCGCCCATCTTCAACTTTTCGGCATCTTCGAAGCTGAGGTCGAGTTCCTTTTGCAGCGCGTCGGTGTACTGGTTACCGCCAACGGAAACGTCGCGGGTAAACAGCGGCGTCCAGCCGCGAACGATGTTGATGTTCATCACGCTGGCGCCGACGTTCAGGAGAGCGACAACCTGCGAAGGATCGGGTTCGTAGTTGACCTCGAACGCGTTCTGCAGAGCGAAGGCGTCGATGTCCACAACCACGGGAGTCTTGCCGGCCTGCGCCAACACATTGGTATGGTTCAGAATTTTGTCTTTCTTCACGGCGACGAGCAGCACATCCATCTGATTTTCGGTTGCTTCCAGAAGCTGGTAGCTCAGGTTCACGTCGGCGATGTCAAAAGGAATGTGCTGGCTGGCTTCGGCCTGCACACGGTCGAAAAGCTCGTCTTCGGTCATCAACGGCATGCTGACCCGCTTGACGATGACCGAGTGACCGGAAACCGAAGTGGCCACGTCTTTTGCCTTGATCTTTTGGCTGTCGAAAATCGAAATGATTTTCTCGGCGACGGAGGGCGCGTCCATGATGGCGCCGTCCACAACTGTGTCCTGGGCCAGTGTCTCGAGTCCGTAACTCACCAGCTCGTAGCCCGCCTTGGTCTTTTTCAGCTCGACTGCTTTTACAGAACTCGAGCCAATGTCCAGGCCGATTAAGGATTTGGTTTTACCCAGATTAAACATCGCGCGGCCCCTCACTCCTCAAGCCGCCCCGCTTCGCAGGACGGACACGGCTTCGTGCTTAGAGACAGACTATTTCGCCTGAAAATTTTGCGCTGATTTCTGTTTTCGCCCCTACCCCGATTTCCGGCGTCACCGAAACCGAAAGCAGTACTGTTACTCTCGGTACGATTTCGCTTTGTCCGTTTATTACATCCGCAACACACACTGTCAAGCAAGGTGTTGGGAAGGTGTGCTAATGGTAAAACGCCAGTACGCACGGACAGGTAGGCGAAAGGGACAGGTACGAGGACAGGTTTTGGCCTTCTAACAGGCTGAAATGGCGCGAGAAACGGGAATGAAGGCGAAAATCAACGGATTCGCCTGGGGTTTACCTTTTGTTCGACCCGGGGAATTTTAGTTGCTGCCAGATGGCATCGACCCGTTTTTTTGTGGCGTCGGTGGATTTGATTTCGTCGGGCCACCGGCCCGTGAAACCTTCCGCGGGCCACTTGCGCGTGGCATCGATTCCCATCTTTGAGGCGTAGTCCTGGCGGCGCGCGGCGTGATCCAGCGAGTCCACCGGACCCATCATGAATTGAATGTCGCGCTCGGGATCAATGG
>Ga0302320_10025178_pt1 | contig 11582 bp, 6 predicted proteins | sample Bog_T0_3_FD_202130 | JGI IMG/M metagenome (GOLD analysis project Ga0302320, IMG submission 202130) | Peat permafrost microbial communities from Stordalen Mire near Abisko, Sweden - Bog_T0_3 | ecosystem: Environmental > Terrestrial > Soil > Wetlands > Peat | place: Sweden: Abisko, Stordalen Mire... | reverse complement strand
CTGTTTCCAAAAACCCGGCTTCCAGGAACCCGATTTCCAAGAGTGAAGATCAGAAACTGATCCAGATTGTGGACTCTGCATTAGCCGACGTCACACGTCGCAGCGGCGAATGGCTGGTCTGTCGCCAAGGATGTACGCAGTGCTGCATTGGGGCGTTTCCCATCAATCAGCTCGATGCCCTGCGATTGCGCCGAGGATTGGCGGACCTTGCGGTGCACGCACCGGCGCGGGCGAAGCGTGTGCGGGCGCGGGCTCAAGACGCGGTTGCTCGCCTGTCACGAGATTTTCCGGGTGATGCAGCGACGGGTGTGTTGGACGAAGGAGACGACGCGGCGCGGCGTTTCTCTGACTTCGCGAATGATGAACCGTGCCCAGTGCTCGATCCTGCAACCGGCAACTGTGAACTCTACGAATCGCGTCCTATGACCTGTCGCGTTTTCGGTCCGCCGGTTCGCTCTGAGGACGGGCTGGGCGTATGTGAACTCTGTTTCAAGGGGGCGACGGATGAGGAAATCGCCGCCTGCGAGATGAAGCCTGACCCGGACGACCTCGAATCAGCCTTGCTGGAGAAGCTCGAAAAAGCCGCCGGTAAGGCGGGAAGCACGATCATCGCGTTTTGTCTGGCATCGTGAGCTGAGCGGTCCGAGCCGAATGACTGAGAAGTTCTAAGAGGCGATCAGTTCTTCTTCTTTTCAAGTTCAGCCCAGCGGGCGTAAAGCGTGTCCACTTTTTCCTGCGCCTCTTCCATCTCGGCGTGCGCCGTGACAAGACGCTCGCTGTCGCTGACAATCTCGGGATCTTCGAGCCGAACGCGTTTCGCCTGCAGTACATGCTCGGCGTCGGCGACGCGCTTCTCGATCGAGTCATATTCCCGCGCTTCCAGATAGGAGAGCTTCTTCTTGCCCGCCGATGGCCGGTTCTCTGCGCGATCTGTAGCCTGCCCCGCGGGGCGCGCATCGTTCTTTGCTGCTTGCTGGGCCATCTGTTGCCGCTCTTCCAGCCACGACTCCCACTGCGAATAATCGGCAAAGTGGCCTGCGCCGCCCTGCCCGTCAAGGCCGAGGACCACGGTCGACACGCGGTCCAGCATGTAACGATCGTGCGTGACCAGGACGAGCGAGCCGCGGAACTCCAACAGGCTTTCTTCGAGTATGTCTAGTGTCGGAATGTCGAGATCGTTCGTGGGCTCATCGAGCAGGAGAACGTCCGCCGGTTGCAGCATGAGCTGAGCAATTAAGACCCGCGCGCGTTCGCCGCCGGAAAGCCGTCCCACGGGCTGGCTGAGTTGCTCGCCCGCGAACAGAAACTTTGCCGCCCAGGAGGCAACGTGAATCTGGCGGTCCTGGTAGATTACGGAATCGCCTTCCGGAGCCAGGGCGCGGCGCAGGGTTATGTCGGGATCAAGTTCACGTCGCTGATCGAAATACACAATGCGCAGCCAGTCGGCGCGGCGAATCTCTCCACTTGCCGGGGCGGACTCTCCGAGTAACAGCCGCAGCAGGCTGGTCTTTCCGCTGCCGTTCGGGCCTACCAGTCCCACCCTCATTCCGGCGGTGATCACGCAGTTGAGGCCGGTGAACAATGTGCGGCCTCCCATCTCGCAAGAGACGTCCGTGAGTTCAATCAGGCGCTTGGTTTTTCGATCGGTGGCCGAAAAATCAATCTGCGCGGTTCCGCTGCGGCTTCTGGTATTCAGATCCGCGAGTTCGCCCATCAACTCGCCGGCCTTGTCGATACGGGCTTTGGATTTTCTTGTCCGCGCTTTGGCTCCGCGGCGCAGCCACTCGATCTCCCGGTGAACCAGATTTTCGAGCGCTTCCTGCCGCTTCGATTGGGCGTGCAGGAATTCCTCTTTCTTCTCGAGAAACCGGCTGTAGCTTCCGGCCACGCGAAGCAATCCATCGGGATACGTTCGATTCAGCTCCGCCATGCTGGTGGCAACATTCTCAAGGAAATATCGGTCATGACTGACCACCACGCAGGCGAAGGCCGCTGCCTGCAGCAGGGCTTCCAGCCACTCGATCCCCGCCAGATCCAGATGATTCGTAGGTTCATCGAGCAAGAGGATATCGGGGGATTGAACGACGGCTTCAACGATGGCCAGGCGTTTCTGCCAACCGCCAGACAATGAAGCGGCTTCGGCGTCGAGGTCTTCGAAACCGGCGCGGCCCAGGGTTTCGGCGAAGCGAGTACCGCGGTCCGATTCCGGCACGGCCGCGCGCTCCATCGCGCTGCGAGCCACGGACCGTACCGTGTCACCGGACTTAAATGTCGAGTCCTGCTCCACATAGCTGAGCCGAATCCGCTTGCGCACCGCAATTTCGCCGCTGTCGGGACTGACATCGCCCGCAAGGATGCGAAGAAGCGTGGACTTGCCTGAACCGTTCGGACCGATCAGTCCGATGCGATCACCTTCGGAAACCGTAAAGGAGACGTCCTGGAAGAGCGGATTGGCTCCGAATGACTTCGAAATTCCCTGGGCATTGATGATTGGCGGCAAACGGCTTAGCTCTCCTGAGTATCTAGCTTGAGACTATCAGGAAAGGTGTACCGGCTGCGGTTCGCGGTTACGAAGCCCCCCTACCTTCACGAGGTTGCGACCTTCTCGCTTCGCATGACAAATCCTGATGTGAACGATGAATAGTTTCGATTTCCGTGAAGCGACCGCAGAGGATAAAGTAGGCGCGAGCTAAAACTTTTCAAATCGACTTCGTTCCCGGGAGTAATTCGCTCTTCATGGGGAAATGGCTGGTTCCCGAGTCAATCGTCGTCTTCCTGTTTCTTGCCGCAACCTTTCATCGTGCAAATCGTCCCGCCGCCGGAAACTTCTACCGCGGCCCCTGCAACTTGAGAGGCACCATCGGAAGGCGTCGGTGTATGATTTTGGATGCTAGGCATTGGAGCGGCGGGAATCGGAGTTTGAGAACAAGATCATGACCAAGGTAGAGGCAGTCATCCAAAACTCTAAGCTGGAGGCGGTGAAGACCGCGCTGCAGGAAATCGGCGTCGAGGGTATGACGGTGATTGAGGTGCGAGGCCATGGCCGGCAGAAGGGCCACACCGAGGTTTACCGCGGCCGCGAATACAGCGTGGACCTTATTCCGAAAACCAAGCTGGAACTCGTGCTGCCAGATGCCTTGGTGGAGAAGGCCGTGCAGGCCATTCTGGTGGCGGCGCGCACGGGGAAGATTGGCGACGGGAAGATTTTTCTGACGCGTGTCGATGAAGCGATTCGCATTCGCAACGAGGAGCGGGGCGAGGGAGCGCTGTAAGACGGCAATTTGGGCGGGAATCACAACAGGACTGGGGAAACGGGTAAACATCCTGCCGGGACGCGACCGGAAGGCATCTTAACGGCAGCGTATGTCCGGTTCTCTCCCGGCATGCGGCATGAGAGCAGCGTTCTTCGATTCGTCGGTCGGCGATTCATCGGGCGTCGATTTATCGGTCCATCGTCATGATGGAGTCGTCTTCACTGATCAGTGAGCTGCGGGGGGCTCTCGCCGAGGAGTCGGCGCGGATGGGGCGCGACTTCGCGGCGACCGGAGATGGTCGCGCCGCAGTGGGCCAACGCACGCGGCTCATCGAAGACATTCTCAAGCGGCTATGGCGGGACCTCGTCTCAGCCGATGAGCACGGGCCGCCGGGCTTCGCGCTGGTCGCGACTGGAGGTTTCGGCCGCGGCTGGCTCTTTCCTTATTCCGATATCGATCTGCTGTTTCTGTATGCCGATCGCCGAGGCGAAGAAGCTCACAAGGACTCGGTCCGGCAGTTCTCACAAGAGCTGTGGGATCTGAAGCTCAAGTTAAGTCCGGCCTCGCGCCTGCTTTCGGAATGCGACCGCTTTGATCCCAACAATACCGAGTTCACCATTTCTCTTCTCGATTGCCGTTACCTGGCCGGCGACCGCGAGTTGTTCGCACGGCTGCACGACAAAGTAATCCCCAAGCTGGTGATACGGGAATCGAAGCCATTGTTGCAGGGGCTGGCCGAGGTGACGAGGGAGCGGCATGGAAAGTTCGGCCACACGGTGTTTCACCTGGAACCGAATCTGAAAGAAACGCCCGGCGGTCTTCGGGATTACAACGTGGCTTGCTGGCTAGCGCTGATCTCGGCCATGGGCAAGCTGGGCGATTGGCCCGATGCCAGCTCGCTCCGGGCGCCGGTAAGGAAACAGCTGGATGCGGCCCTGGAGTTCCTGATGGCGGCGCGCTGCTTTCTGCATTTCCGTTATGGACGCGACGATAATGCTCTGAGCTGGGAGGCGCAGGACGAAGCGGCGGCGCGGAAGATCGGCGCCGCGGATGCGGCCGACCTCACTCCCGCGGATTGGATGCGGATTTATTTCGGGCATGCGCGCGCCGTCCAACGCACAGTGACGCAGTTGCAGGAGGAGATTCCGGAGGCGTGGTCAGCGCTGCGCCGGCAGTTCCATGGGTGGAGGTCGCGGCCGTCGAGTCCGGATTTTTCCGTGGTGGATGGGTTGATTTTTCTGCAGCAGTCATCTTCGCTGCGCGATCCGGAAGTGCTGCTGCGCCTGTTTCACTTTATGGCGCACCACGGGCTGAAATTGAGTGCGACTACGGAGCACCGAATCGAACAGGAGCTTCCGGCTCTGGCGGTGACTCCGCCGCGGGGAACAGAACTCTGGCTCTACCTGCAGGAAACACTGCTGCAGCCGCATGCCGGCGAGGCGTTGCGGGCCATGCATTCGCTGCGCCTGCTCACCTTGCTCTTGCCGGAACTGAAGCCCATCGATTCTCTGGTGGTGCGGGATTTCTATCATCGTTTTACCGTAGATGAACACTCCATCCTGGCCATTGAAAGCCTGCATCGCCTGGCGCAGTCGCAATCGGAATGGGACAAGCGGTATGCGGAGTTGCTGGGAGAGCTGGAAGATCCGGAGTTGCTCTACCTCGCCCTGCTCTTGCACGACACCGGCAAGGGAGTGCCGGGAGGCAATCACGTGGAGGCGAGCCTGGAGATTGCTGGCCGCTGTCTGGACCGTCTGGATGTGGACGCGGGGGAACGTGCCGAGGTGCTGTTTCTGATCGGAAATCATCTGGAAATGTCGGCGCAGCTGCGGCGCGATATTTTCAATCCCGAAACCGTAGCGGCTTTTGCGGAGAAGGTGGGCACGCCGGAACGCCTGAAAATGTTGTGCCTGCTGACGTATGCGGACATTAAGGCAGTGAATCCGGAAGCGCTGACGCCATGGAAAGCGGAGAACGTGTGGCAGCTCTACATTGGCGCGGCGAATTACCTGAACCGCAGTGCGGACCAGCGGGTGCACGATGCCAATGGAGAAAAACTGGCGCGCCTGCGCAGCCTGGCCCCGGTGATGGGGGCCAAGTTCAAGGATTTCGTGGAGGGTTTTCCGCAGAGATATCTGCGAGTGCACTCCGCCGAAGAAGTGATGCAGCACATGGAAATGGCGGAGAGGTTTGGCCACGACGCGGTGCAGGTGGACTTGAAGCGGGGCCGGCATTGGTATGAGCTGACGCTGGTCACCAAGGACCGGGCATCGCTGTTTGCCACTTTGACAGGAGTGTTGGCGGCCTGGGGAATGAACATTGTGAAGGCCAATGCCTTTTCGAACCAGGCTGGAACCGTGGTGGACACGCTGTGCTTTACCGACCGCTTTCGCACTCTGGAGTTGAATTTGTCGGAGTGGCAGCGGTTCAAGCAGAGCATCACCGCAGTTTTGGCGGGTGAAGCCGACCTCGATCGGATGCTGCGCGATCGTCAACGCGGGGAGAAAAGCGTTCGTGTCAAAGTGGTGGTGCAGACGCGGATTGATTTTGACGACGAATGTTCCTCGACCAGTACGCTGCTGCAGGTAATCGCCCAGGACCGGCCGCGGTTGCTGCATCGGATCAGTTCGTGCCTTTCACGGCAGCAATGCAACATTGAAATCGCCTTGATTGACACTGAGGGGCAGATGGCGATCGACGCGTTCTATCTGACGTCGGGGGGAAAGAAGCTGACGGCGGAGGTCCAGAAGAAGGTGGAAAAGGCGTTGCTGGATGAGTTGAAGAGCTTGGAGATCACGGGAGCCGCCCCTAGCTGACCCGGCAAACGTGAGGGAAATCAAGCTAAGAACGCCTTGTGTTACTGAAACTGGTATCCCGGCTTGAGTTGGCAGCGATAGACTCTCGTTTGATCCGGATTGGCCCGGGCGTTGCAATCTGCCCAACTTAACAGGATGGACGGACCCAGCGGAAAGATGACGGTTTGCCCATCGAAATCGGCTTCCAGGCTTACACCTTCAGCAGTCGCGGGCAACGTAAAGTTCAGTCCATCGCCGAAGATGACGGGATAGGATTCGTGCACGATCTGGCTCACCATGGGATGGAATACTTCAGCCTCCAACAAGAAAGTGGCAGTGTCCGACCAGTCGCGGGCGGAGACCATGATGATGCGGCCTCCCTGGGTGAACTTGTCCGATTCGATTTTTGTGAACGGGCAAGGCCCGGCGATGCACGAGGCTCTCGCGTTCCGGAACTCGTTGCCCGCACCCGCGTCGAGAGAGGCTGAGCCGAGAGCAGCCTTCCATTTTCCGTCGGGTGAGCATGGCCGCTGCTTCTTGCAGAGCACATTTCCCCGGTTCTCGATTTGAAATGCTTTCGCCGCGCTACCCACATTCAGCTCAGTTTGGGCCTTAATCGAATACCGCACTCGAACGTTGGCCACCTTGATGTCGGGATGATGAGTGGAGGCAGGGACTTCATTGGACAAGGCGACCATATGAACCACGTAGAGCTTGTCGCCAACAAAATCGATGAGTTTGAGGTCGCTGTATTGAGGGTGATGAAAATACAAGGTGATGGCATCTCCTCTGCGCACGGACCGTCGGAGCTGCACGGTAAAGAAGCCGGAGGAATCCGATCGAACCGTCCCCGTGGCCAAATCATTTGAAACGGATACCTCGACGTCGGAGATGGGCCGTTGCTTTCGCGGATCGGACGATTGCACGGTCACGGCTCCCTGGAGGACGATAGGCGGCCGAGTGCGCCACCCCACGAGCAAGATCGCGCTGGCTGCGAAGAGCAGCGTGAAAAATGCGGCAAACCAGACTTCGAATCGATGGATAGATGTCATCCCGTTGCCTTGTGTAGCATCATACGATGCCCCAGCCTGTGGATACGCTTTTCCAAAGCTTGGGGCTTGGACACGCGAGCTCAGCCTCTGCCGGCCGTCTGGCACCGTCCTTTCTACCTGGCCCGTATTTGTTTAAGATCGAACAGGGACGCACCGGATGATGGACGATAGATCGAGGCTGTCGCGTCGGCAAGCACTGCGGCAAATCCTGGGTACCGGCTTCTGCCTGCCATTCGCCGAACTGCTGACGCCCTGGCGCATCCAGGCGTCAGCACAGGTGTCTGCCACGCCAGCAGGAACGGTAACACTATCTCCCCAGGACGATCAGTTCCTTGATGAAGTGGAAAACGCCAGTTTCCTTTACTTCTGGGACCAGGCCAGCCCGAAAACGGGGATGGTGAAGGATCGTTGCAATGTCCATGTCGACGATCAGGGAATCGTGGCCAGCATCGCGGCAACCGGCTTCGGCCTTACCGCAATTTGTATTGGAGAGCGGAGAAGTTTTGTCCCCAGGGATGCGGCCGTGGAGCGAGTCATTGCCGCCCTCCGCTTTCTGTGGAAGAAGTTGCCGCAGCATCGCGGCTTTTTCTATCACTTCGCAAACATCAACACCGGGGAACGGGTGTGGGATTCCGAAGTATCTTCGGTCGACACCGCTATTCTGCTCTGCGGCGTTCTCACCTGCCGCGAGCATTTTCGTCACCCCGGTATTACCGAGTTGGCCAACCTTATCTTCAACCGTGTGGACTGGACCTGGCTGTCGGAAGATACCTCGTTACTGCCCCACGGATGGACTCCTGAACTCGGCTTCCTGGCCTCGCGCTGGGATTACTACAGCGAATTGATGATGATGTACCTCCTGGGCTTGGGATCTTCCGCTTATCCCCTCAAGGAAGAAACCTGGAATGCCTGGAAGCGGCTCACTTTCGAATACGAGGGGATGCGCTACATCGGCTCGTTCGCGCCTCTTTTTGTGCACCAATACTCGCAGGCCTGGTTCGATTTTCGCGGGAAGCGCGATAAGTACGCCGACTATTTCCAGAATTCCGTTACCGCCACTGAGGTCCACCGGCGTTTCTGCCTCGAACTCGGAAAACAGTTCCCCGACTACAGCGAGGACCTATGGGGCATCACTGCCTCGGACTCGGAGCACGGCTACGTCATCTGGGGCGGTCCTCCGGCCGTGGGGCCGATCGATGGCACCATCGTGCCCAGCGCTACGGGAGGCTCCTTGCCTTTCCTGCCTCAAGCAACCTTGCGAGTGTTGAAGACGATTCGAGGCCGCTACGCATCAGCCTGGAATAAGTACGGATTTGTGAACGCCTTCAATCCGCTCAAAAACTGGTACGACCCGGACGTGATCGGCATTGATACGGGGATTACCATGCTGATGGCGGAGAATCTGCGGACGGGCTTCGTCTGGGACACGTTCATGAAGGCTCCCGAAGCCCGACGAGGAATGCAGCGCGCCGGCCTCAAGAAGTACTAAACTGTAATGACCGGGCAGTGGGTGACACTGCCGATTCTTGAACCGGGGCGACAACCGAGGGCCCGTCTTCTTCATCCAAGGCGTACTTGACGACGGGCTGATCTCGATTGGCGGGAGTTCATGGTGTCCACGTTCATTCAATCCGCAGCCACTCGTCTGACACGCGGTCCCGGTTGCTCGTGTTTCTTCGCTCGCGCTTCAACGAAAGTCCGGGCAACACAGGACTAGGCCATGACCATGACACGGGAGCAGGGTTTCTGGAGCGGATGGAAGGAACGTTTCTCCGCCCTCCGCAACGTGCCCGCTGTCTTGCGCATCGTGTGGGAGTCGGGGCGGGTCGTGGTCTCCGCCAACCTCGTCCTTCGCGTGGTGGTCTCGCTGGTTCCTGTTGCGCTGTTGTGGATCACAATGCGCATCATCGACGCCATCGTGCATGCGAGAGCTACGTCCCATCCCGTTCTAGTTCGGCTGTGGTGGCTGGTCGTGGCTGAGTTCTGCGTCGCGGTCTTGGGGAGCATTCTAAGCCGGGCCCTCGATTTTCTCGACGCGCTGTTGGCTGACAAGTACATCCGGCACGTCAGCGTCCGCGTGATGAAGCACGCTGCTGAGCTGGATCTGGTCGCGTATGAGAATCCTGAATTTTATGACCGTCTGGAGCGGGCTCGGGTTCAAGCTACGGATCGCCTGGGAATGATTCAGTCGATTGGGCGTCTGGTTCAGCAGGTCGTTACCGCGATTTCTCTTTCAGTTTCGATCGTCATTTTTTCTCCTTGGCTCTTGCTGCTGCTGGTGGCGGGCGTGATACCGGCATTCGTCGGCGAAAGCCACTTTGCTTTTTTGGGATATGCCAAGAACTTCCGCCAGACCCCCATCCGCCGGCAACTTGATTACCTGCGCGTAGCAGGTGGCAGCAAGGAAGCGGCGAAAGAACTCAAGCTCTTCGGGCTGGGGAACTTTTTTACGGATCGCTTCACCAGGCTTTCCGATCAGATTTATGAGGAAGATGTTTCCTTGGCGCGACGCCGGCTGGCGGCGGGGTCGTTACTATCGTCGATCGGTACCGCCGGATACTACTCGGCCTACGTGTTGGTTATCTGGCGGACAGTGATAGGAGCGCTCAGTATTGGACAGTTGGCTTTTCTCACCGGCGCTATTCAGCAGGCGAGCGGCAACATCCAGCTAATTTTCTCGACCGTCGCTGGCATAGCCGACCAGGCTTTATTCCTCACCGATCTGGTCGCGTTCTTCGAAATGAAACCGACCATCCAATCCAAGCCCAACGCTTTGCCCGCCCCTCACCCCATCCAGACCGGCTTCGAATTTCGCAATGTCTCTTTCCGCTATCCCGGAAGTTCCCGCGTGATTCTCGAGGGGCTGAATTTCCGTCTTTTTCCTGACGAGCGGGTCGCCCTGGTAGGGGAAAACGGACAAGGAAAAACCACCATCGTCAAATTGTTGACTCGCTTGTATGATCCCACCGAGGGGCAAGTGCTGCTCGACGGCATCGATCTGCGGGAGTATGACCTCGAAGACCTTTACCGCAACATCGGCATCATTTTTCAGGATTTCATGCGCTATGAGATGACGGCGCGGGAGAACATCGCTGTCGGTCGTATCGAAGCGATTGATAATCTCCCGCTTCTCCAGGAGGCTGCCGAGAAGAGCATGGCGGACGAGGTGATCGCCCGGCTTTCCGGCCGGTACGATCAAATGCTCGGGCGCCGCTTCGACGGGGGAGTCGACCTTTCCGGTGGAGAGTGGCAGAAGGTGGCGCTGGCTCGGGCCTACCTGCGTAACGCTCAGGTGCTGGTCCTCGACGAGCCAACCGCTGCGCTGGACGCGCGCAGCGAATTCCAGGTTTTCCAGAGATTCGCAGAGTTAACCGCCGGCAAGATGGCTCTTTTCATTTCGCACCGGTTCTCCACCGTACGCATGGCCGATCGGATCTTGGTGATTGATGGCGGCCGCGTCGTTGAAGATGGAGATCACGAGCAACTCACCCATCTGGGTGGCCGTTATGCGGAGATGTTTGAAATGCAAGCTGGCAGTTATCGTTAGAGGTAAACCAAGAGGTTAACGCAGACATGGTTCGCAACACTCACGCCGAGAGCGTCATGGCAGAAGAAGAACGCCAGCCGGAGCCGGCCGGTGACGTCTCTGATCCGGTGAGCCCGCGCGACGCAGCCTTGCGCCTGGCGTCCGCTCTGGGTTGGTTGCCGGGCACCGCTTCTTCTCGGACGTTTTCGCAGCGTTGTCATCAATTGCAACTCGGATTCAAGCCGGTATTTGCAGCCATCGGGGCATCGTCGGGGCGTGAGTCCCTGCCCGAGCAGTTGCGCTTGATTCGCGACAACCTCCAACTGATCTGCTCAGAGCTCCGCAACGTTCCCATCGAGTTGGCCCCCCGCAAGCGTTTGGTGCATGTACGAGCGAAGACCAGCGAAGTAGTACCCAGAGTACTGCCCTTTGCGGAGGCCTTTCTGGATGTCACAGCCAACCGTTTTAACGAAGTCGAGTTCGCCGCCTTTTGCCAGGCCTTTCAGGAGATTGCCGTTCTTGATCTTGGCGAAGTGTTGGCGCTGGTCCCGGCCCTGAAACTCGTTCTTCTGGAGCGCATCGCTGCGCTGAGCCGCTCGGCATTCGCCGCGCCGGAGAAATCTCAGGGTTTGGAGGCCTGCATCCACAGCCTGCGGGATGTAACGCATACGTCCTGGAACGAGGTGCTGGAGCCTCTGGTGCAGTTCGATCGCATCCTTCGTAGCGATCCTGCTGGCGCTTACGCGGTCATGGATTTTGAAAGTCGGGCTTTGTATCGGGAGAAACTGTCTAAGATCGCCAAACGTTCCGATATGTCGGAGACGGAGGTGGCGCGCGAGGCTCTCGCATTGGCGCAACGGGCGCATGCCCGCGCCTACCACAATCCCCGAGTCCGGCTGCGGGAATCACACGTGGGTTATTACCTGTTCGGGGCGGGGGCGACACTGTTGCATCG
>Ga0302320_10025176_pt1 | contig 11582 bp, 12 predicted proteins | sample Bog_T0_3_FD_202130 | JGI IMG/M metagenome (GOLD analysis project Ga0302320, IMG submission 202130) | Peat permafrost microbial communities from Stordalen Mire near Abisko, Sweden - Bog_T0_3 | ecosystem: Environmental > Terrestrial > Soil > Wetlands > Peat | place: Sweden: Abisko, Stordalen Mire... | reverse complement strand
CGTGAACACCGGCTCTGCTCACGCAGAGCTTTAGAACGGCTTGAGCCGGATGAGGCGAAAGTCTCACGTCCGGTTCTGAGGGGAGGGAGCGGCAGCAATGCCGCTCTCTTACCCGACCTTCACCGGCCGCTGTTCGGCCAAAGCCGGTCCACCAGCCCGCGAATCTGCCACGCCCAATCCATAAACAGCCAGCCCCGCGCGCCGCCCAGCCGCGAAAAACTCCGATACACGGCATCGGCTGACGCGGAAACCATCCGCTGCCGCCGCTCGATAATCATGCCTTCGCTGCTGATCAGCGTCACCGGCGTCTTGTCACCTTGGCTGGAAGTCAGCGCATCCGTCCACGCGGTTTCGACATCCCGCGCGTCCATTTTAACCAGCGCCAGCCGAACGGCGGTTTCATAGTCGAGTGGTTGAATCGCCGGAAAAAGTTTTAATGCCAGCGCGTCGCGCACGATGACTTCATTGCCCAGACCTTTGATGAGCGGTTGGCTACGACCAGCGAAGCCGGTTGCAGGACGTCGCCGGGTGCCAGTTCCACTTGATTCAGCCACGTCCGACTTTGCAACCGCGCCGGATCGCGCACGAGGCAGCGCACGCGATAGCCCGCCGCCAGCAGACGCGGCACTAGCCGACCGCCCACATAGCCGGTTGCGCCCGTGACCAGAATCAATTTGGCATCAGACATGGAATCAAATCAGCACTTCGCAAAAAAGGCAGAACAGAATTTTGTTCACGGCTTGCCCGCCTCCGTTTGCAGCATGACCTCGTTGCGGCGCAGAAAACCGGGTGTCCATGGCGGATCAAAGTAGGCGAACACCGGCGGCGACAGCACGCTCAAGCCTTCCGCTTTCATCCAGTCTTTCAACCGTTGCAACGCCGCCGTCTCGTTCTTGGCGTTGCGCCCGCCCCGGAAGCGCAGCACCGCGAACCGGCCTGCCGGCAATTCCCGCACGGTCAACCACGACCACCGCCAAAATTAGGAAGGAAATAATCATGCGTTTCACCAAGTCAATTTAACCCAGCACCGGCTGGCTGGCGAACAAAGAAGGCGCACGAACAAATTGCTGACGGTGCGGGCGGTGGCGTCAATCTTGCAGTTTTGAAAATCGGTTGCGCAATTCCTGCGTGCGGAACGCAAAGATTTTTTCAATGTCGGGCCGCACCAGCCAGCGGTGCACAAGAGAATCCAAGGGCACGGCGTAGTGCACCACGTCGCGAGCGAGCGTGCCGCCGTCGCGCGCCTCGAAGGTGTGCTCGTGAATCCACTGCCGGTAGGGACCGTGGATTTGTTCGTCCACGAAACGATGCGGCGGCTGCCAGACGTTGATGCGCGTGCGCCAGCGCAACGGCACGCCATGCACGCGGAGGCGGTAATCTATCAGCGCGCCTTCGCACATCGCAATAGGCGGCGGCGTGACGATGTGAAAATTCAGCCACGGCGGCGTGAGGGCATCAAGGTTGGCTGCGTCGGCAAAGAAGGGGAACAGCTTTTCCGGCGGTAGTGGCAGCCAGAGTTCGGTGGAAAATTCGCGAACGCGCATGGTGATTCAGCAAAATTAATTGCGCTGCGCTCGTGAGAGTCGCAACTTCAATTCAAATCTTCCAGCAACAGCTTTGAGCTGATGCGCGCCGATTCGAAGATGACCGGCAGGCCGCTGCCCGGATGCGTGCCGCCGCCGACGAGATACATACGGTCGAATTCCTCAAAACGGTTTTGCGGGCGCAGGTTCAGCATTTGCGCGAAACTGTGCGACAGGTTGAAGGTCGCGCCGCGATAAATATCCAGTTTGTCCTCCCAATCCGCCGGTGTCACCACGCGCTCGAAACGAATGCGCTGCTCAATGTCGGTTATCCCAAGCTTTTCGAGCTGGCGCAGCGCCACGCCGCGATATCGCGCGCGCTCCTGATTCCAGTCCACGTTCGGATGCTGATGGGTTACTGGCAGCAACACATATAACGCACTGTGACCGGGCGGTGCCATGGTGGCGTCGGTGCGCACCGGGTTTTCCACGTAGAACGACGGATCTTCGGACAAAACGTGCTGCCGCTCGATCTCGTCAAGGTTGCGACGATAATCTTTCGCAACATAAATGTTGTGATGCGCGAGGTGGTCGAATTTCCCCTCTACGCCGAGATACAGCATGAACGTCGAGCAGGAAAAATCCTTTTTCGCCACCTTCGCATCGCTCCAGCGGCGGCGCAGATTGTTCGGCACGAGCTTTGTAATTGCGTTGGCAAAATCGGCGTTCACCATCACGGCGTCAGCACGCTGTTCACCCTGCGCGGTGCGCACGCCCACGGCGCGGCGGCCTTCAAAGAGGATTTCCTCTACCGCCGTGCTGAGTTGGATTTTCACGCCGAGTTCCTGCGCCACGCGCGCCATGTTGCTCGTAATGGCATTGCAGCCGCCGGTCGGATGCCAGATGCCATATTCGTATTCGAGGAATGACAAAATGGAAAACAAGCTCGGACATTGGAATGGCGACATGCCGAGATATTTTGATTGAAAAGTGAACGCGAGTTGCAACCGCGGGTCTTTGAAATAGCCCGCCAACTCCGCGTGCAACGATTTCCACGGCTTCAAAAACGGCAGCACCGCCAGCAGCCGTAGGTTGAGCAGGCTCGACCAACCCGGAAACGGCATTTGCAGACACGGCGCAAATTTCTCCAGCTTCACGCGATTGTATGCCATGAACCGCCGGAACCCCTGTGCGTCGTGCGGTGACAGTTTCGCAATCTCCACGACCATGCGTTCGATGTCTGACGTCGCGTTCAACTCGCCACCGGCGCCGAACGTCAGCCGATATTGCGGATCGAGCCGTGTCATCGACACTTCCTTGAACAGGTCGCGCCCGACGGATTGAAAAATCTCCTGCAAGATTTGCGGATACAGGAAAAACGTCGGACCCAGATCGAAACGGTAGCCATCGCCCTCGATGGCCGAAGTGCGCCCACCCACGCGTGGTTGCTTTTCCAAAACGGTGACTTCCACGCCTGCCTTCGCCAGCAACATGGCTGTGGCGAGTCCGCCCGGTCCTGCACCCACTATAATGGCTCGTCTGGACATTTTTGCTGTCTAAACGGAAACCGCAACGGCCTCAAGTTCAGGACAATGTATCATGTTAAAATTCAATCGCATTTTTTACCGCCGGCCATCTAGGCAAGCAACTCATCATTTAAACACCGCTGCTGCCAACTGCAATGGGGTGATCACCCCATATGAATCAAACCAATACCCGGCAACATTCAGTCGCTTAACAAAAACTTGATCGCTCGCTTGAGTCCTGCCAGCGAGAGCTTCGGGGGCGGATAACGAAATGGTGGATCCAACCACAGCGCCCGCCGCAGGACCGCGCGTTGATGCGTGAACTCATCAAAGCCCGCGCGCCCGTGATACGCACCCATCCCGCTTTCGCCCAATCCGCCGAACGGCAGGCCTGTGCCAATCATATGTGATACCACGTCGTTGATGCACGCGCCGCCGGACCGAGTCTCCGCTAAAACGCGCGCCTGCGTCGCCCGATCGCGCGTAAAGACATACAAAGCCAACGGCGTGGGCCGCTCGTGGAGCAAGGCGATCGCGTCGTCAAGTTTGTCAAATTCCAGCAGCGGCAAAATCGGCCCAAAGATTTCTTCCTGCATCACCGGCGACTCCGGCAAAACTTCGGTTAAAACCGTTGGCGCGAGAAACAAATCTTTTGCATCCTGTTCGCCGCCGTGAATGATTTTGCCGTCGCGCAAATAATTCACCAGCCGCGCGAAATGCCGCGCGTTCACGATGCGCCCGTAATCCGGGCTTTTGCTGGCATCTTCTCCATAAAATTCCCGCAGTGATTTTTTTAGCGCGATCACGAATGCGTCGCGCACGCCGCGCTGCACCAGCACGAAATCCGGCGCGACACACGTCTGGCCGGCGTTCATAAATTTTCCCCAGGCGATTCGCTTCGCCGCCTGCCCGATGGCGGCGGCGGCGCACACGATGCCCGGACACTTGCCGCCAAGCTCCAGAGTTACTGGCGTTAAATGCTTCGCCGCCGCGGCCATGACCGCGCGTCCGACGCAGGTGCTGCCGGTGAAAAAGATTTTGTCAAACCGCTCGCGTAACAATGCCTCGGCGACGTCAACGCCCCCGTTGAAGATTGAAATAAAATTCTCCGCGAACGTTTCCTTCACGAGCGCCGCGACGGCTTCCGCCGTGCGCGGCGCGAGTTCGGAAGGTTTCAACATGACGCAATTCCCCGCGGCGACGGCACTCACCAGCGGCGTGAGCAGCAGTTGCACGGGATAATTCCACGGGCCGAGAATGAGCGCCACGCCAAACGGTTCGGACTGCACCCAGCCGCGTGCGGGCGCGACAAACCACGGCGTCCGGCGGCGCGCCGGCGCGATCCAGCGGGAGAGGTTTTTCAGCGCGTGACGGATTTCCGCCTGCAACAAACCGAGTTCGGTGGTGTAACCTTGGATTGCCGATTTGCGCAGATCTGCGTGCAGCGCGGCGAGCAGTGTGGCTTCGTGGCGCGCCAGCGCGGCGGATAATTTTTCGAGCTGCGCCCGCCGGAATTCGATTGGCCGAGTAGCGCCAGTTTGAAAAAATGCGCGTTGGCGATGGACGATGTCCGCAAAATCCATAAATGACTTGGCTACGTTGTGCTGCTTCTCAATACTTCGTCAAGCGATGATTCGTTTTTTCACTATGGTCTTGCTGCTGGCCGCGCCGGTCGCGCGGGCGGATTCGGCAGCGGACAAACTCACGATGGCTGGCATTGCGGAATTCACCAACGCGTATCAGGCTTGGGACGGCGCGCGTTTTGTCAAGGCGGACAACCTTTTCCAGCAAGCCAGCACCAACGCCACGGCCACGGTGACGAATTATTATTGGCTGGGCGCGGGCGAGTTTCATCGAATGCTGCAATTGCTGGGACTGCCGGAATGCAAAACCAACAAGCTCGCCGCCGAGGCCGCGCTGGATGCAGCGGTGGACGCTCTGACGCAGGCAGTGAAACTTGACGCCAGCCATGCCGAAAGCCACGCCTTGCTAGGCACGCTTTATGGCATGAAGATCAGCGACAACATGCTATCTGCCGTGTGGCTTGGTCCCCGCGTGCAACGCGAACAGAAGCTGGCATTTGCCAATGGCGCAAAAAATCCGCGCGTGCAATATTTGCTGGGCATGAGCCAGTTCTACACGGCGATGCGAACCGCATCCCGGCGCGAAGCATTGACGAACCTGCTCGCGGCGGAAAAACTTTTTGAAGCTGAAACCAAAACACCGGCAGGCGCGCTTGACCCACGCTGGGGCCATGATAGTTGCCTGACCTTCATCGGTTTGTCCTACGAAAAACTGGGACAGCGCGCGGAAGCGGAAGTATATTTCCGCAAGGCGCTGGCGATGCACGCGCAGGACAGTCTCGCGCAGGCAGGTCTCAAACGGGTCACGAAAAACGAAAAATGAGCGGCAAAAAAATCATTGTCATCGGCGCGGGCCTGGGCGGCTTGTCCGCCGCCATCTCTCTGAAACAAGCGGGCTACGATGTCGAGGTGTTTGAAAAGAACGCGCAGATCGGCGGCAAGCTGAATGTGCTCACCGAACGCGGCTACACTTTTGATTTGGGTCCGTCCATTCTTACGCTGCCGCACATTTTCGAGCGGCTGTTTGAACGGTCGGGCAAAAAAATGTCCGATTACTTTTCCATCCGCGCCCTGCGACCGCATTGGCGGAATTTTTTCGAGGACGGCGTCACGCTCGATTTGTATCCCGAGCCGGAGAAAATGGCCGCCGAGGCGCGCAAGGTTGGCGAACCGCCAGAAAACATTGAACGATTCCTAAAATACTCCGCCGGCCTTTATGATCTGACCAACGAGGGCTATTTCGAACAGGGGCTCGACCGCTGGCAGGATTTCGCGAAGCACTATGGCGCTTTCAAATTTTTCCAGTTCGACCTTTTCCGATCAATGCATCAAGGCGTGGCGGCGCATCTCCAGACGCGTTACTTCCGCGATATCTTTGATTTTTTTATCAAATACGTCGGCTCATCGGCGTATCGCGCGCCAGCGTTCATGAATTCGCTGCCGACCATTCAGTTCCGTTACGACCTTTGGTATGTGGACGGCGGCCTTTATAACATCGCCCTCGGCTTGCGCCGCTTAATGGCTGAACTCGGCATCAAAATCAATCTCAACGCCGAGGTCAGCGAAGTCCGCCGCGAGGGCGCACGCGTCACCGGGTTGGTAGCGAACGGAACTTTTCACGCCGCCGACATCATCGTGTCGAACATGGAAGTCATCCCCGCCTACGAAAAATTGTTGCGCGAGGACAAAACCTTCATCGCGTCGCTGGAAAAGAAATATGAACCTGCCTGCTCCGGCCTCGTCCTTGACCTCGGCTTGGATTGCAAATATCCACAACTCGCGCAACACAATTTCTTTTTCTCCGGCCACCAGCGCGAACATTTCAAGACGGTTTTTCAAAAGCACGAATTGCCCGATGACCCGACGATTTATCTCGTTGCCGCGTCCAAGACCGACCCGACCGTCGCGCCTGCGGGCTGTGATTGCCTAAAGATTCTCCCGCACATTCCCTACATTGACGACGAGCACCCGTTGACGCGCGAGGATTATTTGAAATTCAAGGAGCGCATCATTGACAAGCTGGAGCGCATGGGCTTGAAGGATCTTCGCAAGCACATCGTCTTCGAGCACGTTTGGACGCCGCTCGACATCCGCGCGCAATATAATTCCAACAAAGGTTCGATTTACGGCGTGGTAAGCGACCGCTGGAAAAATCTGGCGTTCAAAGCGCCGAAGCAAAGCACGCTCTACCCAAATCTGTTTTTCGTCGGCGGCACGGTGAATCCCGGCGGCGGTATGCCGATGGTCGTGCTGTGCGGCCAGAACGTCGCCAAAAAAATTGTGGCGTGGGACAAATGATTTTGCTTCTGGTCACACTGGCGCAATGGGCGGCAGGCTTTCTGGTCTTGGGCCGTCTTCGTCAGTGTGTCAGCGCGGCGGTGTCGGAATCCGCCTCCGGCAAAGGTCTTTCCATCATCATTCCCGCGCGAAATGAGGAGGAAAATCTTCCCACGCTGCTGCGCTCGCTTGCCGCCCAATCCGTCCGTCCCAAGGAAATCATAGTCGTGGATGACGCCTCCACCGATCGCACCGCCGAAGTCGCCCGTCAAAACGGAGCGCGGGTCGTCAATTCGCTTCCACTGCCGGAGGGATGGCGCGGCAAGACGTGGGCGTGTCATCAAGGCGCACAGGCCGCAGCGGGGCAAAAATTATTATTCCTCGATGCCGACACTTGGTTCGAGCCGGATGGGCTGGCGCGCGTGCTCGCGGAATTTCAAGTGGCCGGTGGCGGGGCGCTGTCGGTTGCGCCGTATCATTCTGTTCGCGATTTTCACGAGCAGTTCTCCGCCTTCTTCAACTTGGTGATGCTGGCCGGCACGGGAGTTTTTACAGTGCTCGGCGACCGGTATCCGCAGCGTGGTTTGCTCGGCCAGTTTCTGCTGATTGACCGCGCTGCCTACCAGCGGGCCGGCGGCCACGAAGCCGTGAAAGGCCGCATCCTCGAAAATTTCTGGTTCTCGAAACAGTTGAGAAACGCGAACGTGCCGATGCGCTGCCGCAGCGGGCGCGGCGTGTTTTCCTTTCGCATGTATTCCGAAGGCTGGCGCCAACTCGTGGAAGGCTGGACGAAAGGTTTCGCTTCCGGCGCAGGCCAGACGCCGTTGCCGATACTTCTGCTCATCATTGTCTGGCTGGGCGGACTTTTCTTTGCGCCAATTGGTGTCGTCACGACGGGCGCGCCGCTGCTGTGGTTGGCGGTCTATGGACTTTGCGCGGTGCAAGTGTCCTGGCTGTTGCGTCGCGCGGGGACGTTCCGTTGGAGCGCCGCAATTTTTTATCCAGTGCTGGTTTTGTTTTTCTTCGCCGTTTTTACCCGTTCAGTTTTTCGCTCAGGCAAAACGGTGAGTTGGAAAGGACGCGCAATCCGTGCTAATTGAACTACCCATCGGCTGGATTGTGGTGCTGAACGTGGCCGGCTGGCCGATCATTCAATTTGGTCTCGCGTGGGTGTTCACATTGATGCCGGTAACTTGGTTTGAACCAGGCGACGCGCATTCATGGGAGCAGGGCGGGCGTTTCTACGAACGCATGTTCGGTATCAAACGCTGGAAAGACCGGCTGCCCGATGCGGCACGCTGGTTCGACGGCGGTTTTGCCAAAGGCACGCTGGCCGGACTTGATGCTGCTTACCTGCGCCGTTTCATCCGCGAAACCTGGCGCGGTGAACTCTGCCACTGGTTCGCTCTCGGCTGTGTTCCGGTGTTCTTCCTCTGGAACCCATGGTGGGCAGACCTGGTCATGGTTGGCTACGCCGTGATGGCAAACATTCCCTGCATCCTCGCCCAGCGCTACAATCGCTTGCGACTCCGGCGGCTTCTCGCCCGGCAATTCTGAAGCGCGTGCCGGTCATTTTTCAGTTAGAGGTGGGAGTTCCGAACTTTGCTTCCGACTGCATAGCGTGGCGACGCTATATTTGCCAAGGTCCGGCAATCATTTGTTTTTGGCCGTCGACCGACCATTCTTTGGTTGATGGCTATTCCAGACTAGGGCGATCAGCATGGGGGCGATCCGATCCAGCGGTAGAATATAATCCACATCGCCAGTCTTGATGGAAGTCTCCGGCATGCTGAAATTTTCTGAAGTAGGCCGGTCTTGCGCGATGACCGTGCCGCCCTTGTCCTTGATGATTTGCACACCAAAGGAGCCGTCGCCGTCGCCGCCGGTGAGCACCACCGCAATGGCGCGCCTTTTGTATATTTCTGCCACTGAAGCAAACAGCGGTTCGGCGGATGGACGGACAAAATGAATTTTTTCCGCGTGCGAGGAAGACAGCTTCAGGCAATCGCCTTTGACCACAAACAGATGATGATTGGGCGGCGCGACATATACCTTGGAAGGAATGAGCACGTCGCCGGTGTGCGCCTCTGTGACTTGCAACTGCGTGCGGCATTTCAGAATTTCTGTCAGCAGACTTTTGTGATCGGGTGCAACGTGCATCACGATGGCAATTGCCGCCGGAAAATCCGCCGGCAACGCGCCGAGAATGATGGACAAAGCTTTCAAGCCGCCAACCGACGCTGCCATGGCGATGACGGGAAACGAATGACGCACCGACGCCACGGGAGATTCAAGGCGCGCATCTTGGGCCGGCTTGGTTGATCGGCGTGCCGATACAGATTTCGCTTTCATGGGACCGGGAAAATTAACTGGCAAGCTTGTATGCGTTCCTTGGAATCTCAATTTTTCAGAAGTTTCAGCAATGCCTTGGCGGCTTCGGCGGAGGAGGCGGGATTCTGTCCCGTGATCAGCAACCCGTCGGTTTTCACATAAACTCCCCAATCCGGCCCTTTGCTGTAATGGCCGCCGGCTTTTTTCAATTCATCTTCCAGCAAAAACGGCACCACCTTGGTCAGCTTCACGGCCGCTTCCTCTGTGTCCGAGAAACCAGTCACGTTCTTGCCCTTGATCATCCGATCACCATTGGCCAATTTGACATTGAGCAAGGCACAAGGCGCATGACAAACCAAGGCCATCGGTTTTCCCTGTTGCTGGAATGCTTCGAGCAACGCGATGGAATTCGTATCCTTGACCAGATCCCACATGGGTCCATGACCGCCCGGATAAAATACTGCATCAAAATCGGATGCCTTGACGTCATTCAATTTCAAAGTGTGCGCAAGCTTCTGTTTAAGTGGTTTATCTTTGTCGAACCGCCGGGTAAATTTGGTTTGAGCTGCGGCCAGTTCACTGCTGGGATCAATCGGCGGTTGGCCGCCTTTGGGCGAACCCAGAGTGATTTCCGCGCCGGCATCCGCCAGTTCATAATAGGGAGCTGCGAATTCCTCTACCCAGAAACCGGTTTTCTTGCCGGTATCGCCCAGCTCGCTGTGCGAGGTTAATACAATTAAGATTTTCATGATAATATGGGCTGCCATTTTGAATTAAGTAATGAGGATTGCCCGTAGCATGGTCTGGTTTTCAGACCGCACTTATTTACCGACCATTTTTGCTACGATGAAAATAAGCAGGGCCCCGCCCAAACCGCCTCCAAACAGCAGATAAACCAGCGAATAACCGGCCGCCGCAAACATCGGCGTTATCAAAAGTGCAATCATAGATATGATATGGAAAAATGCTTGCTAATGATCCCGTCAGATCCTCCAAAAGTTCAGCGTCGTAGCAACAGGACGACGACTACGATGACGAGCAAGAGACCGACCCCGCCGCCGCCTATCCAGATCGCGCTGCCAATAACCGGTGAGAATAATAGGGTCATATAATTTTTGGGTTTCGTTCTGAATGGAAAATAATTTGCCATCCATTTCTGGTATGACGCTACGCGATGTGCTGAAGCTTTGCCATGGGGTGTTACCCGACCCGGAATTTAGGAAACCACTCTTAACATGAGGCATAAAGGATTGTTACTTGCTGCCAGTTGTTAATCTCACCGGTTGCAAACTTCCAATTCGGGGAAATTATTTTTAATCAGCTGGCGGTTCCTTGGCCTAATTTGATCGCCGCAATTTCAAAATGCCAGCGCAAATCAATGCTGGAATCATGACCACCGTTTCCAAAAGTTGGCAACCGTTTCGCGCAATGCGTCAGAATTCCGCACCTTGACGAATTTCCACCAAGCGGGGAACAGCCGGCGATAACGCAACTCGTCAAACCGTGCATCAATGAGCAGCACCACGCCGTGATCCGTTTCCGACCGGATGACCCGTCCAACGGCCTGGAGCACGCGGTTCATGCCGGGAAAAGTGTAGGCGTAATCGAATCCCGCAGCGTTCTGCTGCTGGAAATAGTCGCGGATCAGGTTTCGTTCGACACACAGCTGCGGCAGACCCACTCCAACGATGACGGCTCCAATTAATCGCTCACCGACCAAGTCAATGCCTTCGCCGAAGATGCCACCCAGCACGGCGAAGCCGACAAGCGTTTCACCATGCTCAACTGAAAAGGCGGCGAGAAACGCCTCGCGTTCCGGTTCGGTCATGCCGGGACGTTGGACTAGCACCGAGAATGGCGGAAAGCGAATCTGAAACTCCTGAAGCGTATCGTTGAGGTATTGATACGATGGAAAATAGACGAGGTAGTTGCCGCGCCGGCCCTGCACCAAAGTTCCTATCGCCTCCACCACGTCTCCCAGAGATTCCGCCCGGCCCTTGAAATGGGTTTGGATGCGATCTTGAATCAGCACCGCCAGATATTCAGACGGGAAAGGCGAAGCCAGTTGCAACACGGGATCTTCCGGCGCACCGCCCAGCAGCGTGCGATAATAGTCCATGGGCGTGAGCGTCGCGGAGAAGAAGATGGCCGCTTTGCCGCGGGCCAGCGCCTTTCGAAGCAGCAGGGAAGGATCGAGACAAAACAGGCGCACCTCTATTGCCGGGCCACTTTCGATGATGGTTACGAAGCGCTCATCGTAAAGTTCGGCCGTGCGCCGGAATGAATGCAGTCGAAAATACAGCGCAAGCAGGGCTTCACGAAATTCGGCCGGCTGGTTTTTA
>Ga0302320_10025173_pt1 | contig 11583 bp, 6 predicted proteins | sample Bog_T0_3_FD_202130 | JGI IMG/M metagenome (GOLD analysis project Ga0302320, IMG submission 202130) | Peat permafrost microbial communities from Stordalen Mire near Abisko, Sweden - Bog_T0_3 | ecosystem: Environmental > Terrestrial > Soil > Wetlands > Peat | place: Sweden: Abisko, Stordalen Mire... | reverse complement strand
CTTTCTCGGCGATGGGATCCGTTAAAGTGCTCATAAGGTGAAAACTCCTTTCCGTCCCGAGAGCACTTGAAGTGCCAACGCCGGGTCGGGAGAGTTCCGCATCGGCATTCCAATTGCAGAGGCCTGCTTATGACGGCAACCTGGTCTCGCAGTACGGTGATGGTCTTGCTGTCGCTCGCGCCGACGCTCGGCCGTCCACAGGCGCCGCAGGCTAAGGCGGCGACCGCCACGCTGACCGTGAAGGGTTATTCGGGCCAGGCGCCGGTGATCCAGGTGAACGGTAAATCTTACGTGGAAATCGAATCGCTGGCCCGCGCGACCAATGGCACCCTGAGCTTTCAGGGAAGCCAGGTGACTTTATCGCTCCCCGCGCCAACCGCCATTCCGGCGGCTCCCACGGACCGTCTGTCGAAAGAGTTCCTCAGAGCGGCGATCGAGGAGATGAGCGCGATCGGGGAATGGCGGACCGGATTGGCGAGCGCGGTTCAAAGCGGCAGCCCGCTTACGCAGGATTGGGCGGATGGCTACCGGCGGAACGCCGACAGCAGGCTGGCCCTGGCCTCGACAGCGGTGACGACGGATGCGGACAGAAATCTGCTTGCGCTGCTCAGGAGCGAGTTCGGCAATATGCAGGCGCTGAGCGACCGATATGTGGCGCTGCACAAGAGCCAGACATTTGTTTCTCCCGACGCCATGGACAGCGACGCGCTGAATCGGCAGATTCAGAACTGCGCTCAGGGCGTGGCTTCGCTGACCGCGGGTGGTCAATTCGGGGACGTTCCGGCGTGCCATTGAACTGAACCGTGTATTGAACCTCCTTTCCGAAACCGCCGGCTCGCCAGCGGCGTCGTTCAGCCGATGGAAGACCCGTTGAAACCAGCCGTCATCATCGGGGCACGCGTCCGTATCCGCGCCGCGATCGCTCTGCTTTCGGCGTCGTTCGTGTGTCAGGCTCAGCAATCTCCGCCGGACAATGCGTTGCCGACCTTTCGATCTCAGTCTCGGCTTGTCTTGCTCCCCTTCCGCGTGATTCTGGGAAAGGCTTATGCGACGGGCCTCAGCCAGTCGGACGTCATTCTGCTCGAAGACGGCAAGCCGCGTCCTTTTACCATTTTCGACACGCCCACATCGCAGATTCGGATGCCGGTCGAACTGGCGCTGCTGTTCGACACAACTCCGAAGATCGAACCGCTGTGGGATCCGGACGACGTTTTCCGTTTCATCTCGCAATGGGACGACGGCCAGTCGCGCGCGGTTCTTCAGCCCACTAAGGAGCGGGCTGAAGTCCGCATCTCCGTTTACGAAACGTCCGGACAGAAGCTCCATCGGCTGTCGCGGCCAACCGTCGATCCCCATATTTTGACCACCGCGCTTCAGTCGCTGATGGCGCCGCCGGCCGACCACGGGGACCCAGGCGCCGAGATCGCGCTCGCCCTTCCGCCCGGCAGGGAGCGCGTGGAGCCGGGTCCTTACACACACGAGTACGTCACCAGCCCGTTCTACGGCGGCGAGAAACGCGGCTGGACTATGGAAGCGGCCATTGGACTCCTGAACGAGGTTTCCACGGCGCAGGATCGCGTGGCCCGCGTCCTGGTGATGTTCTCGGAAGGCGTCGGAGCCACGACCACCATCCCCGAGGATATTGGAAACCAGGCTCTGGACCTGGGGATTCCTATTTACCCGATCGCCACGGATTACAAGCACCGTATCAACCGCTTCTCGTTCCCGCGGAATTATTTCCGCATGCAGGAATTCGAGGCCCTGGGCAAGATGACCGGCGGCCGGGCCTCAGAGTACACCTCGATCGACGCCAAAAGCCTGCGCGCGATTCTCGACCGGGTGGTCAGCGACGCGCTCGCGCAGTATGTGGTGGGCTTCGTTCCCGCCGGCGGCGAGGACGCGCGTCGGCACGATCTCGAGATCAGGCTGGGGTCGAAGTCGGCAGGCACGATCGAAGGCGGCAAGCGCAGAGCCGTCTACCCGTAGGAAGGCGCAGGAAGTTCTATTTCGGGGTGAGTTTCAGAAGCTTGCTCTCATCCGTCAGAACATACACCGCGCCGTCCGGCCCCATCCTGACGTCGCGGATTCTCGTATGCAGATCCACCAGCAGCGGCTCCTCGGCAACTACCTTCTTCCCCGACATCGTCAGCCGGTCGAGCATCTGCCCGCGCAGCGCGCCTACGAACAGGCTGTTCTTCCACTGCGGAAACAGGTTGCCCGTATAGAACGCGAGGCCCGACGGTGCGATTACAGGGTCCCAGTAATAGAGCGGCTGTTCCATCCCCTCGTGCGCGACGATGCCCTGGCCGATGGTGTCGCCGGGATAGTCGATGCCGTGCACCGCGACCGGCCAGCCGTAGTTCTTGCCCTTCTCGGGCGTGTTGATTTCGTCGCCCCCGCGCGGGCCGTGTTCGGTCTCCCACAACTCACCCGTCTCCGGATTGATGGTAAGGCCTTCTTCGCTGCGATGGCCATAAGACCAGATCTCGGGCAGGGCACCGGGCTTTCCGATAAACGGGTTGCCGGGTGCGGGCGCGCCGTCGGGCGTAATGCGGATGATCTTGCCGAGATCGTTGTCGAGCTTCTGCGCCATATCCCACGGGGGCGATTGCGAGCGGTCGCCGATGGTGACGAACAGATTGCCGTCGCGGGCGATGGCGATGCGGCCGCCCTGGTTGGCGGAGCGCGGGCGGGGCAGCGCGGGCTTCGCGCGGAAGATCACGGAGACGTCGCGCAGCGCGAGGGCCGGCTCGTCGAGACGGGCGCGCGCCACCACGATGTTGCTGTCCTCGCCCACAAGTTCGCTGTAGGTGAAGAAGACCCGATGGTCGGCGGCGAATTTCGGCGAGAGGGCGATATCGAGCAGGCCCACCTGCCCGATGGCCGACACGGCGGGGACGCCGTCGAGCGGCGCGGACAGCTTGCCGTCGGGGCTGAAGATGCGCATCGTTCCCGGCTTTTCCGTGATCAGAATTTTGCCGTCGGGAAGGAAGGCGAGGCTCCAGGGGTAGCTCAACTGGTCGGTCAGCGTGGTGACTTTGAAGGGCGCGGTAGCGCGATAAGGGGCGCGGGTCTGGCCCGGGAAGGCGGGCTTATCGTCGGCTTTTTCGGGCGGGCGCGATTCGATGGGCTGGCCTTCGACGGTGAGCGGCGCGGGGAACGGCCGGACGCGCGGCGGGAGCCGGAACGGGGCGGGCGCATTCGGGGCGGGCGCATTCGGGGCGGGAGCGAGAGCGGCAGGCGGGGTCTGTGCCGCGAGAATCGCGGGCATTAACAGGGCCACCGCCCGGATCGATCTTTTCAGTCGTTGATTCATAGCCTGATCCTCTCTAATTCATGGCAGGGGGTGCGGCAAGCAGACTTGTCGTGTGCCACCGGGCAGGCGTCAAGACGAGTCTCGACGCGGCACGCATGAATGCGCGCGCCACAAGCCGGCGGGAAGTTTTCGGGGGCTGCAAAGGGGCTTTCTAGCTCAGCGCGGAAAGCAGCGCCCGTTGCTGCCCCAGCCTCTGGTCCCTAGCCTTCGCGAACCGCTCGACGCCGGCGAAGATCGACGCTTCGTCCAGATGCGCCTCGGCAATCACCTCGGGCTCGAGGCCGCCGGTGAGCCACTGGTTGTCCCAGTCGGAAGTCAGCGAATAGTCGTCGGTGAGCGGCCCCAGGTTACGCACCGGCGTCACACGCCGCGTGCCCGTGCTCACCACCATGGCGTCGTAATAAGCCTCGGGCGGAAGCACCGAATGCCGGTAAGACTCGGGCTGTCGGTCGAACAGCTCTTCGCTGATCGCCGAGACGACCTTGACGTTGATGCCGGCCGCTTCGAGGTGTTTCAACTGCCGCACGAGGTTTACCGTCGAACTCGAACCCTGCGCGATCACATAGCCGTGCTTCGGCTGGTCCGGCGCGAAATCGCGAATCACGTAGAGGCCTTTGGCCGCGGCCTTCAGATCTTTGTCGGCGAAAGTATTACGGTCTGCCACGGGGAAGTCCGGCCGCGCGACTTCGATCGAAATGATCCCGACACGCGGATCGCGCGCGGCGATTTCGGCCGCCGCGAAATATCCCGCCGCGACGTCGTTATAATCCCAGAAATTCAGATGAATCGTCTGCCCGCGCGGGAATAATTTCCAGACCTGCGTGGCGAAGATGCCGAAGTGCGTGCGTCCGTCGGCCGCCGTCTCCGGCCCCGAGTGGCCGGCCAGAATATGCAGCACGCCCATGCGGAATTTGCTGTCCTGGCTCTGCTGGCTCCAGACGCGCGCCGGCGTATACATCAGAGGCGTGAAAGAGCCGTAGGTGCCGCTGATCGCCCACAGCCCCGAAAACCTCTCCGGATCGACGCTCGCGCTCTGCCCCACGATGCCGATGGCCGTCGCGACATTGCCGGCTTCCTGAATGGCCGCCTTGATGCGCGTACCCATCGGATTGGTTTCGGGATCGTAATGGCCCCAGAGATTGCCGTGCTCGAGATTGATGGATTCGGAAAGATCGGCGGCGAGCGTGACGAACCGGTTGTCGGTGACGTAATTCACCCACTTCACGATTTCGGAAATTCCGCGGCGCGTGCCCGCCATCTCGCCCGGCTTGCGGAACAGCGTGATCCCGACCTGCTTTTCCTTGCCCGAGAGGCGATTCTTCGCCGTGACGTTTTGCGGTTCGACGGGCAGGTTCGCCACGCGCAGCCGGTCGTCGAGAAACGGATCGGCCTTCGCGTCGAAATGCATCGGCAGATCGTCTTTGATCATGTCGCCGATTTCGACGAGGCGGTCCGCCAGCCAGTCGCCCAGGCCGTTGCGGTCGAGCAGCGACATCACAACGTCGATATTCGTCTTGAACTGGATGAGGCGCTCGCGCGGATCGGTCACCGGCCCTTGCCGAATGCCCGAAAACTCCACGCCGTAATGATCCTCGAAGGTCTTCGCCAGCGCGACGAAGTAATCCGAGTTCATCTTCATCCCGTAGGGATGGCTTTTGTAGCTGACCAACTGTTCGCCATGCCCGGGAATCATGCCGTTGACGGCGCGCGGCCAATAGCCCTTGGTGGTTCGGCCGATGACGATCATGGGACGCCGGTCGGCCGGATCCCAGTCTTCCATCGTCTTGAGCACGGAGACAATCTGCGCGTAGTCGTTGCCGTTCTCGAGCGTGAAGACGTTCCAGCCATAGGACGTCCACTGCTTCACGAGGTCGTAATCGCGGTACTTGCTGTCGATCACGCCGCCCAGCAGGACGTCGTCGATGCCGGCGTTGTTTTCCGAAAGCAGGATGCGCAGGCGCTTGCCCACCTTCATGGCCAGCGCCTGAGTCTTGAGCTCCTGCGCGTGGCCTTCGGTCATGGCGAATTCGCCTTCGAGCGCGATGATCTTGAGCGAGTCGGGCGCGCCGATCATATCCCAGAACGCGGCCTTGCCGCCCGCCGTCGCCACGCCGACGCCCGAAGGCCCGCCGTTGACGTCGTTGGTGACATCGACGCTTTCGGCATGGCCCGCGAGGGCTTTGATGCCGCGCGCTTTCGCCTGCGCGAACAGCGGATGGTCTTCGAGCCCGCGGTCTTGCAGGAGTGTCTTCAGCGCGCCCGCGCCACGGCGGAATCCCAGTGCATCGATGGGCAGAATGGCGACGTTCGGGTCCACATAATAACGTTTATCGCCGGTGATCTTGTATTTGCGTTCCAGCGCCTGGCCCATGATCATCCAAAGGGCGTAGCCGGTGGGAACGTTGTGCCCGCCCGCCAGCATGAACTTATCGCAGTAAGGGTGCTTGGGGCGGCGGTAATCGTACTTCATGCCGCCCAGTTCCGGCCCCGCCAGATGCGCCGCGACGTTGTAGGGCGTGTAGGCCAGCGGTCCTCCGAAGTGACCCGTCTGAGCGTAGTTACCCAGAATCGACAGGGTCATGCATGTCATGAAACCGACATCTTCAAGGCCCTGATGGTCGAAGTCTTTAGACAACGGCTCTACCTGCGAAACCAGCGTTTCGGCGCTCATTCGTATCCTCCCGGAATTTAACGATCCAGTATATAATCGCGGCGGTTCGCGCCACCTGGCCTTGAGAGGGGCGAGGCTGCCTGTCGCTAAGATTGTTCCTTGAGAACCGCATGACTTTCAGGCTCGGGTTCCTCGCCGCACTGCTGACGGCCGTGCTCGCCGCCGCCGAACCGCAGGATTACAACAAGGTCGTCACGAAAGACGCGAAGACCACCAGGGGCGTCTTTACCGTCCACAACGTCGGCGAACGCTTCTTCTACGAAATCCCCAAATCCGAACTCGACAAAGAGTTCCTCTGGAACGCGCGTATCGCCCAAACTACCAGCGGTGTCGGTTTCGGCGGCGTTCTGGTCGCGAACCTCGTGGTGCGCTGGCAGTTGACCGGCAATCGAGTGCTGCTGCGCGCGGTGAACTACAGCGCCACCGCCGATCCGCGAACCCCCATGGCCGCCGCCGTGAAGGCCGCGAACACCGACACCATCGTGATGAGTTTCGACGTTGCGGCGTTCTCGCCCGAAGGCGCGCCGGTGATCGACGTCAACCGGCTGTTCACGTCCGACGTCGCCGAGTTCGGCATCCGCACGCGCCTGGGCGCGGCCGGGCTCGACTTCGAACGCACCGCGCTCGACCGCGTGTCCGCTTATCCGCAAAACATCGAAGTCGAAGCAACACAGACCTGGTTCCGCACCGATCAGGCCGTCGTCGCGGGGCAGATGCATGCGGGCGACGCCACCATCGTGGTGCATCACAGCATGGTGAAGCTGCCGCCCGACCCGATGCGGCCGCGCTTTTATGACGATCGCGTCGGTTACTTCCAGACCGCGCCTCATTACTACGGCGCGGACGATCAGCGCGTCGAGGTTCGCCATCTCATCGACCGGTGGCGTCTCGAAAAGAAGGAACCGACCGCGGCGATTTCCGATCCCGTCAAGCCGATCGTTTATTACATCGACGCCGCCACACCGGCCAAATGGCGCAACTGGGTAAAGAAGGGCGTGGAGGAATGGCAGTCCGCCTTTGAAGCCGCCGGCTTCCGCAACGCCATCCTTGCGCGACCCGCGCCCGATGCTTCCGAAGACCCGGCGTACAGCCCCGAAGACGTGCGCTACTCCGTCGTCCGATGGCTGCCTTCAACCACGCAGAACGCCTTTGGGCCCGTTGTCACGGACCCGCGCACGGGCGAGATCCTGAACGCCGACATCGAGTTCCACCACAACATGATGAACCTTGTTCGCGACTGGTGCTTCGTGCAGATCGGCGACCTCGATCCGGGCGCGAGCCGGCTGCCGTTCTCGGACGATGCGATGGGGCGGGCGATCCAGATGATCGTTGCGCACGAGGTCGGCCACACGCTGGGCCTCGAGCACAACCTCAAGGCCAGTTCGCTGTATCCGGCGGAGAAGGTGCGCGATAAGACCTGGTTGCACACGATGGGCTTCACGCCGTCGATCATGGATTATGTGCGGTTCGACTATGTCGCGCAACCCGAAGACGGTATTCCCGTGGAAGACCTCGCGGCGCGCGTAGGCCCCTACGACCGCTGGGCCATTCACTGGGGCTACGCGTTGATTCCCGAAGCCGCCACGCCCGAGGCCGAAAGGCCCGTGCTCGACCGGTGGGCGCGCGAGCAGGATTCCACGCCGTGGCTTCGCTACACCACGCTGGTCGGCTGGACCCTGGGCGCCGACACGGGCGAACTCGCCGAGGCCGTGGGCGATGCCGATGCGATCCGCTCGACAGAACTGGGGCTGAAGAATCTGCGGCGCATTGAAGCCATGCTGATTCCGGCCACGACGTCAAACCCGGGCGCTCCGCTCGACGATCTTGTCGAACTTTATGGGGTGCTGGTGAATCAATGGACCGCCGAGATGAACCACGTCACCGCCATCGTGGGCGGCGCGACGTCGCAAACGAAGAACTCCGGACAACCGGGCCGCGTTTTCACTCCGATCCCCGCCGATCGTCAGAAGCAGGCTGTCGAGTTTCTCAATGAAAACGCGTTCGCCACGCCCGTCTGGCTGATCGATAAGGAAGTGCTGCGGCGCATCGAACCCGCGGGCGCGCTGAATCGCATCCGGTCCGCGCAGGCCGGAGTGTTGGGCAATCTTCTCGACAGCGCCCGGTTCGCCCGCATGGTCGAACAGGAAGCGATGGACGGCCGGACCGCATGGCCGCCTGCGGATTTCCTGGCGGCTGTGCGGAACGGCGTATGGTCCGAACTCTACTTGCCGCGGATCGCCATCGACGCATATCGGCGTAATCTGCAACGGGCTTATCTCGATATCGCGGTTGCCCGCGTGAACGGGGCCAGTGGCGACGAAAAGGCCCTGTATCGGGCGGAATTGAAATCGCTCGACGGCGTGATCGCGAGCGCCTTGCCTCGGGTATCGGATCGGGAAACGCGGGCGCATCTCGAAGCGTCGCTGGCACAGATTTCGATGGCTCTGGAGCCGCGTCTGGAGAACCGCCCCGATAACAGACACTAATACCGGTTTCTTTTCGCTCGGAAACGCATATAATGCTCCGCATGCGAATTACGATCTGCCTGCTGCTGGCAGCGGCCCTGTCCGCCCAGAATCCGCAACCGCTCTTTGAAAACGATCAGGTGGTGATTAATCAGCCGCACCCGAACGTCGACGTGCCCGGCTACACCCACAAAGCGCACATCCACGAATTCAACCGCGTCATGGTGTACATGCACGAGGGCGGCGAATACCTGCATTACCTGGCCGACGGCAGAAAAGAAGACCTGAAGTGGCATCAGGGCCAGGTGGTCTGGAGCCCGTCGAACGGCTGGCATTATTCGGAGATGAAGCCCGACGTGCCGCCCTTTACCGGCCCCATGATTATCGATATCGGCGTGAAGAAACCGGGCGATCCCGCGAAGGCGAAGCTGACCGCGCTCGATCCGCTTAAGGTGGACCCGAAGCACTTCAGCCTGGAGCTCGATAACCCGCAGGTACGCGTGCTGCGGATGAAACTCGGGCCGAAGGAGAGCACGGCCGTGACGGAGAGCTCGCTTAATCGCCTTGTAGTTTATATCTCGGATGCGAACGTGCGCGAGACGTCGGGGGGCAAGCCCGAAGTCGTCGTGCATAAGCCTGCCGAGTTCGTTTGGAAAGCGCCGGCGAAATCCAAAATCGAGAACCTGAGCGATAAGCCTTTCGAAGCCGTGATCGTAGAATTCCGCAGCTGATGTGGGGCGGGCATTCCCGCCTGCGGACCGGCTTTCCAGTCGGTCGTGCCGCCTGAAAGGGCGGCTGCAGCCAAGATTGGCTGCCCCACAAACGCTCAAGACCGGCCGGCACAATTCAAGGCTTCGGCCTCCGCGCGCTTCTAACCTTTGTCTTTCGGCGGGAACTTCTGCGATCGGTCGCCGTCGACCCGAGCGCCGATATCGAAGCGTCGCCGCCGGTTTCGACTTTGCGCGACATTCACCCCGATCCAGGAGTACGTGTGATATTTTCTGACACTCGCCGCATGGTCGCATTCGACCGGCGTCTCAGCCGGCAGGCAGGTAGCAGTGAGCAATCCGACCGTGGTCCGCGGCCCGGGCTGTTCCGACTCCCGATGTAATGTATGAGGTACACTGATCTGTTTACAGGACATGTCAGGACTCCGTCATACCCGCGTTTTTTCGTTATTGCTGCTGCTTGGCTCGCCCCTGCCCGCGCAGGTCTCCGCCATACTGTCCGGTTCCGTCGCCGACCCCTCCGGCGCGGCCGTTCCCGCCGCAACCGTCACCGCGAAAAGCGTCGATACAGGGACGGAACGCCTCTCCGTTACGGATGGCGAAGGCCACTACCAGTTCTTTGCGCTGCCGGTGGGCCGCTACGAAGTCCACGCGGTGAAGACCGGCTTCAACGAAGAAGTGCGCACCGGCGTCTCGCTCGTGGTCGGCCAAAGCGCCATCGTCGACCTGAATCTGAAGGTCGGCGAATCCACCCAGCAGGTCACCGTGAACGGGGACGCTCCGCTCGTCAGCGTCTCGACCGACAGCGTCGCGAATCTCGTCGGCGAGCAGCAGGTCAAAGACCTCCCGCTCAACGGACGCAGCTTCGATCAGTTGATGACCCTCAGCCCCGGCGTCGTCAACTTCACCTGGGAAAAGACCGGCGGCATCGGCGTTTCGAATTCCACCGTCGGCAACAACTTCGCCGTTTCCGGCAATCGCCCGCAGCAGAACCTGTATCTGCTGAACGGCGTGGAATTCACCGGCGCGGCCGAGAACAACATGCAGCCCGGCGGCGCCAGCCAGCAGTTGCTCGGCGTCGACGCGGTCCGCGAGTTCAACCTTCTCACCGATTCCTACAGCGCCGAATACGGCAAGCACCCGGGCGCGCAGGTGCTGATCGTCACGCAGTCAGGGACGAACCGGCTGCACGGATCGGTGTACGAATTCCTGCGCAACAACGCGCTCGACGCCGCGAATTACTTCGACCCCGGCTCCGCTCCCGGCTTCCAGCGCAACCAGTTCGGTGCGGCGCTGGGAGGGCCAGTCCGCAGGAACAAGACCTTCGTCTTCGCCAATTACGAAGGCTTCCGCCAGCATCTGCATCAGACGGGTGTCGATCTCGTGCCGGATTCCCAGGCTCGTCTCGGCTACCTGCCCTGCAAGCTGATCAGCCCGGTGCCCAGCCCGTGCCCGGCGACCGGCGTGTCGTTCGTCGGCGTCTCGCCGCTCATTAACGCGTGGCCCGTGCCGAGCGCCAACGCGCCCGATTTCGGCGGCATCTCCGAAGCCTTCAACAACCCGCTGCAGACTATCCGCGACGACTTCGGCACGGTTCGTCTGGACCACATCTTCTCGCCCAAAGACACCTTCAACGCCGTCTACACGGTCGACGACAGCGCTGACTTCACGCCCACCAGCACCAACCTCTACAGCGCCGACGCCGAGAGCCTGCGCGAGCAGGTGGCGAGCGTCGAAGAGACGCACGTCTTCTCGCCGTCGCTGGTAAACACGGCCCGCGTCGGCTTCTCGCGCGCTTCCTATTTCTTCACCGGCGAGCCGACCCCGGGCTCGCCCGCCGCGAGCCTGCCCGGCCTGCTTGCCGGCAAGCCGCTCGGCGCGCTTGTGGTAGGCGGCAGCGCCGCGTCGAACCCCACCGCGCAGCTCAGTCTCGCGGGCAGCAACAACGGCAGCAATCTGGACGTGAACCGCAATCTGTTCACATATGAAGACCGCGTCTCGCTGACGCTGGGCCGACATCAGATAACGTTCGGCGAGTGGTATCAACGCCTGCAGTCGAACGAGAACATCGCGCTGAGCCAGTACGGCCAGGCCACGTTTACCAGCCTTCAGACTTTCCTGCAGGGAACGGCGAGCACTCTTCTCTTCGACCCCTCGCCCACGCCCCTCGGCTGGCGCTCGTGGTTCGGCGCTCTCTATGTCGAAGACGTGATTCGCGTGGCGCCGCGCTTCACTCTATCGCTCGGCTTCCGCGACGAGTACAGCACCGGCTGGAACGAAGTGCATGGCCGTGCGTCCACCTACACCTATACGAACGGCGTCATTGCTAACCAGCCCACCATCGGCAACTCCGCCTTCACCGTGAACAACGCCAGGTTCCTGCCGCAGCCCCGCATCGGGCTG
>Ga0302320_10025171_pt1 | contig 11583 bp, 8 predicted proteins | sample Bog_T0_3_FD_202130 | JGI IMG/M metagenome (GOLD analysis project Ga0302320, IMG submission 202130) | Peat permafrost microbial communities from Stordalen Mire near Abisko, Sweden - Bog_T0_3 | ecosystem: Environmental > Terrestrial > Soil > Wetlands > Peat | place: Sweden: Abisko, Stordalen Mire... | reverse complement strand
CACATCGGGTTTTTTGGACGGCGCAATGTGGGCAAATCGAGTTTGTTGAATGCCCTTACCCGGCAGAATGTGTCGATTGTTTCGGATGTGGCGGGAACTACGACCGATCCGGTGGAGAAGCCGATGGAGCTGCTTCCGCTGGGGCCGGTGCTGTTCATCGATACAGCGGGGATTGACGAGGCAGGCGGGTTGGGGGGCCTGCGCGTGGAGAAGACGCGACAGGCTCTTCAGCGGACGGAGATCGCCGTGCTGGTGGCTGAGGCTGGGGTTTGGGGCGAGTTTGAGGAAGGACTGCTGACGGATTTCGCGGACCTGCAAATTCCCGCCGTCGTGGTGATTAATAAGACCGATACATGCGCACCGGATTCAGAGCTGGTGGAACGCCTGCGTGAGAACAAGCTACGAGTGGTGTTGGCCTCGGCAATGACAGGACTGGGACTGCAGGAGCTGCGCGAGGCGCTTTTGGAGCTGGCACCCGCGGATTTTATCGATTCACCCGCGATTGTTGGCGATCTGGTGGGGCCGGGCGAGCTGGCTGTGCTGGTAGTTCCGATCGATAAAGAGGCACCGAAGGGACGGTTGATTCTACCCCAGGTGCAGGCCATCCGCGACCTGCTGGACTCCGACGCGATGTGCATGGTGGTAAAGGAGCGCGAGCTGAGGAGCGCGTTGGAGCGGCTGAAGACTCCGCCCAAGCTGGTAGTGACCGACTCGCAGGCGTTTCTGAAGGTTGCGGCAGACACTCCACTGGATGTTCCGCTGACCAGTTTTTCCATCCTAATGGCGCGATTCAAGGGCGACTTGACAGCGCAGGTGGAAGGGACGCTGGCCATTGAGCGGCTGCGCAGCGGTGACCGCGTGCTGATTGCCGAGGCATGCACGCATCATCCCATAGGCGAAGACATTGGGCGGGTAAAGATTCCGCGTTGGCTCACACAATACAGTGGGGTCAAGCTGGAGTTTGAGACGATGCAGGGGCGCGACTTTCCCGAAGACCTGACCAGTTACAAGCTGGTGGTGCATTGCGGGGCCTGCATGTGGAACCGACGGCAGATGCTGAGCCGCATCCTGCAATGCCAGCATGCTGGGGTGGCCATCACGAACTATGGGTTGACGATCGCATACAGTCTGGGCATCTTTGCCCGCGCCCTGCAGCCGTTTCCCGCGGCGCTGGCCGGTTATCGCGCGATGGCTGGAATAGCGGCGCATTGACTACCTGGATGCGGCGCGGACGGGCGATAATCATGCGCATCGAAGCAGTATGTCCCTGAATCGAGGGAAAATACAGGAATCGTTGAACTAGCCCCTGCCATTAACACAGAAAAAGAAGTGCCGAGTGTGGCGGCGATCACATACACGCACATTCATGGCGAATAAAGTATTGCGCAGTCGCTTGCTGTTTCCAACAGGGGAGTGGCATCTGGAGTTGCGGGGGCTTTACCGCGGGAGTGAGCAGTGAGAGTGAATGGCTCTCACATCCGCGAAGGGTGCCGCGCCTCGACAGGGTCACCGGTGATTTTCCCCTTGAGGCGCGAAGCCAGGAAGGCACGGCGGACGAGGGACCATGAGCACACCGATCGATGTGGCAACAACCGTGAAGGTAGTGGCAGCCAGGGCTGCGGTAGAGCCCCAGGACGAGATCACCCTGATCGCAAATAAGTGGAAGATGAAGCGGGGCAGCCTGATTATGGCGTTGCACGACCTACAGAGCCGGGTCGGCTATGTACCGCGCGAGTCTGCGATGAAACTGGGGCGGCAGATGGGTGTCCCACTGGCGCGCATCTACGAGGTGGTCACCTTCTACAACTACTTCAAGCTGGAAGCTCCGGGCAAATATGTTATTTCCGTTTGTCTGGGAACGGCGTGCCATATCAAGGGCTCGGCCGAGCTTCTGTCTGGAATGGAGAGGGAACTCAATGTCCACGAAGGCCAGAGCACTCCAGACAAGGAGTACCACCTACAGGCGGTTCGCTGCCTGGGCTGCTGCGGTCTGGCTCCACTGGTATCGGTAAACGGCAAAGTCTACGCCAAGCTGAAGACCACGGACAGTCGGACAGTCATCGATCGCATCCAGATTGACAAGCCGATGGTGGAAGCCGATCAGGAGTTGCTGGCCGATTGAACTCCCCTAAGCGGGAACCTTTGTAAACGAACTACACGAAGTACAGGATGAATATGAAACCTGAAGATCTTGACGTAAAAGCAGCCGCGGAGCTTTCCAAACAGCAAGCATTCGATATCCGTCTATTTACATGTTCGAGTCGAGGCTGTCAATCGTCGGAGGCACTGGGCGTAATAGCTGGACTTAAGGCGGAGATTAAGGCCAGACAACTCGAGGGCAAGGTGCAGGTCAACGGCAGTGGATGTATGGGGCTATGCAGCAAGGGACCTCTGGTGCGAATGACGGCCAAGTCACAGAAAGACATTCTGTTCTCGGAGATCAAGCCGGAGATGGCAGTTACCGTGGTCGAGCAGGTGGTTCTGCCTGTACTGGAGGGCAAGAAGGTTGAGAATCCGGGCGGCGATCTGAAACGCCACACACTGGACCTGAACGACCCATTCTTTGCCATGCAGGTGTATTCGGTGCTGGAGAACAACGGCAAGATGGACCCGGAGAAGCTGGACGACTATATTGCACGCGACGGCTACAAGGCGCTGCGCAAGGCCCTGACCATGAGCGCCGAAGAAATTTGCAAGGAGATGTTGGCCAGCGGTCTCCGCGGCCGTGGCGGAGCTGGTTTCCCCACTGGCATGAAGTGGGACCTGACGCGCAAAGTTGCAGCGGACATCAAATACATCATCTGCAACGGCGACGAGGGCGACCCCGGAGCATTTATGGATGGATCGGTGCTGGAAGGCGATCCGCACGCGGTGATTGAAGGCATGTTGATTGCAGCCCGCGCCATGAATGCAACTCACGGCGTGTTCTATATCCGCGCCGAGTATCCGCTGGCTGTGGAGCGGGTGGAGAAGGCACTGCGCCAGGCACGCGCAGCCGGTCTGGTCGGGAAAAACGTGCTGGATTCAGGATGGGGTTTCGATTTTGAGATCCGCCTGGGTGCGGGAGCGTTTGTTTGCGGCGAAGAGACGGCGCTGATCGCCTCCATTGAAGGCAAGCGCGGCACACCGCGTCCTCGTCCGCCGTTTCCCGCGGTCAAGGGACTGTGGGACCAGCCCAGTTGCATCAACAACGTGGAGACACTGGCCAATGTGCCTCTTATCCTGCTGAAGGGGGCGAAGTGGTTTGCCTCGCGGGGCACGGAAAAATCCAAGGGAACCAAGCTGTTCGCGTTGACCGGCAAGAGCAAGAACAACGGCCTGGTGGAGGTGCCCATGGGCATGACGCTGCGCGATGTGGTTGAGAAGCTCGGCGGCGGCACCGGCAGTGGCCTCAAGATCAAGGCCATCCAAACCGGTGGGCCCTCAGGCGGCATGATTCCGGAACACCAGTTCGACACGCCAGTGAGCTATGAGAATCTGCAGATGCTTGGGTCCATGATGGGTTCCGGCGGCATGATCGTTATCGACGAGAATGACAGTGTAGTGGAGCTGGCCCAGTTCTATTTGGACTTCTGCGTCGATGAGTCTTGCGGCAAATGCGCTCCGTGCCGGATCGGGGGGACGCAGATGCTTCATCTGTTGAACAAGATTGTCGACGGCAAGGGAACGGCACAGGACATCAAGACCATTCGCAAGGTTGCCAAAGCCATGCAGAAGGCATCGCTGTGCGCCCTGGGCCAGACTGCCCCCAATCCTACACTCTCCGCCATTCGTCATTTTGAACATGAGTTCACCGAGCGGCTTCTGCCCGCCGCCCCACCCCAAGTCTGACCATAACGGACCGAGAAAAGCCTCTATGAGCAATACCATTCACGCCACCATCAATGGGTTACCGATCGAAGTAGCCACGGGCACAAGCATTCTGGACGCCGCGCGCCAGGTGCATGTGCGCATTCCCACGCTGTGCAAGCATCCTGACCTGGACGCCACGGCGGCGTGCGGCATGTGCATCGTCCAGATCAAGAACAGCGGCAAGATGCTGCGTGCGTGTTGCACGTCGTTGGAAGACAAGATGGAGGTACTGACCGAAACGCCGGAGATTGTCGAGGTGAGGCGTTCCGTGCTGGAGCTGATTCTCTCCCGGCATCCCAACGAGTGCCTGACCTGCCTGCGCAACCAGAACTGCGAGCTGCAGAGTCTGGCTGCCGACTTCGAGCTGACCAGAACGGGACTGGATAATATCGTTCCCCAGCACCCCATCGACGATTCGACCCACAGTATTGTGCTTGATTCGCGCAAATGCATCACATGCGGGCGCTGCATACAGGTGTGCCAGCAGGACCAGAACGTGTGGGCGCTGAGCTTTCTGAATCGCGGATTCGAGACGCGCATTGCGGCTGCGGGAGATATTCCTCTGTGGGATTCTCCGTGTGTGCGCTGCGGACAGTGCTCGGCGCACTGTCCCACGGGTGCAATCACCGAGTATGACGAAACCACCAAAGTATGGGACAAGCTGGCCGATCCAGAAGCGTATTGCGTGGTGCAGATTGCGCCGGCAGTGCGTGTCGCGGTCGGCGAGGCCTTCGGATTCCCCGTGGGAGCAAACCTGACTGGCAAGATCTATGCTGCTCTTCGGCGGATGGGTTTCAAAGCGGTCTTCGACACGAACTTCGGAGCCGACCTGACCATTATCGAAGAGGCCACCGAGTTCAAATCGCGCCTGTTGGAAGGCAAGGGAGTGCTGCCTCTGATCACCAGTTGCTGTCCGGGTTGGGTTAATTTCATGGAGAAGTTTCACGGCGATATGATCCAGCACTTCTCCACATGCAAGTCGCCACACGCTATGGTTGGCGCACTGTCGAAGACCTACTACGCACAGAAGCAGAGGATCGATCCAGCCAAAATCTATGTCGTCTCGATCATGCCATGCACCGCCAAGAAGTCGGAGATCATACGCAGCAAGGAGATGTACTCCTCGGGCTACCAGGATGTGGATGTCTCAATCACAACCCGCGAATTTGCGCGGATGATCAAGCAGTCCGGCATCGATTTTGTGACCATTCCGGACGAGCCGTGCGACCACATGCTGGGCATGTACACCGGAGCGGCAACCATATTCGGGGCCACCGGCGGTGTGATGGAAGCTGCGCTTCGCACTGCTTACTTCTACGTCACGGGTACGGACGCGCCGCGGGTTGATTTCCAGGCGACACGTGGGTTGAAGGGAGTCAAGGAAGGGTCAATCGATGTCGCGGGTACTACGATCCGTATCGCGGTAGCGCATGGCCTTGCCAACGTCGAACAGGTGATCGACAAGATACGGGAGGCAAAGGCGGCCGGCGCGGAACCGCCCTACCACTTTGTGGAAGTGATGGCATGCCCCGGCGGATGCGTTGGCGGGGGCGGCCAGCCCTACGGGGCCACCAACGAGCTGCGCATCAAACGGGCGGCGGGACTGTATAGCGAGGACCATGGCGACCAGTTGCGCTGCTCCCACCACAACCCATACATCAAGCAACTGTATGACGATTTTCTGGGTGCTCCGGCCAGCCACAAGGCCGAACAGCTTCTGCATACCGGGTACCAGGTGCTTCCGGAGTACAAGCGGTAGTCCTTCAACTCATGCAAAGGCGTCTCCGGGCACCTCCGACCGGATTGAGGGAGGCGTGTCTCGCAACGCAATTGGAAGTACATGCCCGAGTTTCCAACATATGCGGGATACATGACATCCAATAGGATAATTTGGTTTTTGCGAGTCCAAATGCGGCTATGTTTCGTCTAGGGATAGGTTGCCAACAGAACAAAACGTTTGCCGCAAACGGCTTCGATGCGAAGCAAAAGGAGCCAGGCATTCTGCGTAAAGTAGACGATCATATTTGCATCAAATTGTGTGCATGCGTAAGGATTCATCAAGAGAGTGACCTCTGTCACTGGTCAGGGCAGGCAAGCAACCATTACAATCGAGGGGACAAGAGTAACGTGAGTCCGCGCTTTTTGATCTGATTACGCGCTTCATCGAAGGAGAGTCACCGCGCCATGAAATTTACAGCACGAATTCCGGTTTCAGTAGCACTGCTTGTGTTGCTAGGAACATCGACCGGCTGCGACAAGTTGAAGTCACGCGACCAGATTAATAAAGGGGTTGCGGCATTCAAGAACGCCCAGTACGAGGCTGCGGTCAATAACTTCCAGACTGCGGTGAAGTTGGATCCAACCTCGGACAGCGCGAAACTTTATCTTGCAACCTCGTATGCCTATCAGGTTGTACCTAACTTGGATTCCCCGGAGAATCTGGCGCTTGCTCAAAAGGCCCTGGACGGCTTCAACGAAGTGCTTTCGAAGGACCCGAACGATCTGACCTCGCTGAAGGAGGTGGCATCCATCGATCGTAATATCGGGAAGTTTGACGAAGCCAAGAAATACGAGTTGAAGGTGATCGATCTTACTCCGAACGATCCCGAGGCATACTACATCGTGGGCAGCATCGATTGGAACCTGGAGCATTACAAGAACACGGTTCCCATCCTGGCGGCAGACGGGCTCACGGACGATGGCGAGGGCAATAAGAAGATGACCAAGGGCGCCTGCGCCAAGATTAAGGCGGCCAATACGGATCTGGTGAACGAGGCGCAGCAGTACCTTACGAAAGCCATTGACCTCAATCCCAACTACGATGACGCGATGACCTACCTGCAACTGAACTACCGCAGCAAGGCCAATTTGGATTGCCCCAATGACGAGACGCGCAAAGCGGACCTGGCGTTGGCCGACGAGTGGGTGCAGAAGGCCATGGGGGCACGCAAGACCAATGAACTGAACAAGGAAAAGAAATTGGATCGCGGCGGCGTCACCATGTAAGCATGTCCGTTACGAATTCCAGCGAAGCCTTCCGGATCGATTCGGGAGGCTTTTCTGTTTGAGAGTGAGATATAGAAGAAGCTCGCTTGCAGAGTACGTGAAGATTACAATCCGATTGCGTCGGATTGCATGGGAGGAACGGAATGAATGAAGTTGAGGTGCCAGAAACTGAGCGCGGACTGAGCCAGATAGAGCGAGTTGTAAATATCTTTGTCGCGCCTACCGCGACTTTCCAGGACATGCTGCGCAGCACGTCCTGGTGGCTTCCCTTCCTCCTGCTGTCGCTGTCGGCGCTTGGCGTCGGCTTTTCGATCCAGCACAAGGTGGGCTGGCAGCAAGTGGTGCAGACGCAGATCCAGATGAGCCCGGCCATGCAGAGTCAAATGGCCGGCCTAACGCCAGCTCAGCAGGCGAAGCAGATGCAGACGATGGCCATTGGCTACCAGATTTCAGCATATGCATCTCCCTTGCTTGTACTGTCGTTCTCGGCACTGGCTGCGCTTTTGCTTTGGGCGAGCTTCAACTTCGGACTGGGCCAGAGGACAACCTACGGGCAGAACTTCTGTCTGTGGATGTACTGTTCCCTGCCCCACCTGGTAGCGGACCTGGTGACGATGGTGCGGCTATGGTTTGGCGGTAGCACAGAGGGCTTCGACCTGAAGATGCCGGCAGGCACCAGCCTTGGCTATTACTTTCCCGATGTCTCGCCGTGGCTGCGAACGCTGCTGGCATCGTTCGACGTGGTGGCAATCTGGGCTCTGGTGTTGCTGGTTATGGGCGGCGCGATAGTGGCCAGGGTCAAGAAGGGTCAAGCAGCGGCTGTGGTGGTCGGCTGGTGGCTTCTGATTGTGTTTGTAGGAGTAGCCGCAACGGCAGCGTTCAGCTAGAGCACAAAGGCGCGCCGATCAATAGATACGATTCATCAGGTTAATCGCAGCGCACACATTGGATAATTCGAACCGGCACTACTCCGTCCAACGGCGGAAGACTAGCGATCCATTTGTGCCGCCGAATCCGAAGGAGTTGGAGAGTGCGTAGTCAATGCGGGCTGGCTGGGGCTGATTGGGTACGTAGTTAAGGCGGCATACAGGATCAACCTCATGGAGGTTTATGGTGGGAGGAGCGATCTGCTGCAGCATAGCCATGATGGTAATGCCGGCTTCCAGACCCCCAGCGCCGCCCAGCAGGTGACCGGTCATGGACTTGGTAGAACTGACCAGCAGGGTGTGGTTGAGCGCCCGCTCGCCAAAGACGTTTTCGATGGCCTTCGACTCAAGCGCATCGCCCAGCGGGGTTGAGGTGGCATGGGCGTTAACGTAGTCGATTTTATCCGGCGAGATACCAGCAGCCTTGAGAGCAGCCTCCATGGCACGTCGGCAGCCTTCGCCCTCGGGTGCCATGCCGGTCATATGATAGGCGTCGGATGACATGCCATAACCCACAATCTCAGCAAGAATGTTTGCGCCGCGCGCGCGCGCCATCTCGAGCTCTTCGAGAATCAGAATTCCCGCGCCCTCGCCGCATACGAAGCCGTCACGGTCTTTGTCCCAGGGGCGGCAAGCGTGAGTGGGGTCGTCGTTGCGGGTGGAAAGAGCCTTCATGGCGGCGAAGCCACCAACGCTTAATGGGGTGATAGCGGCCTCGGCACCGCCGGCGATCATTGCATCGGCATCGCCTCGTTCGATAATGCGAAAGGCATCGCCGATTGAGTGGGCCGAAGATGTGCAAGCCGTTGCGGTCGCTTCGTTGGGACCGCGTGCACCAAAGCGAATAGAGACGTGTCCGGCGGCGAGGTTGATGATGGCACCGGGGATGAAGAAGGGTGATATCTTGCGCGGCCCCCCGGCCAACATCACCGAGTGCTCGCGTTCTATCACGTCAAAACCGCCGATGCCAGAGCCAATATGCACCCCGATATGGTCGCGATTCGACTCATCGATCGTGAGGCCGGAGTGGTCCATGGCCTCCTGCGCGGCGGCGATCGCAAAATGTATAAATCGGCCCATCTTGCGCGCTTCTTTTTTCTCGATGAAGTGCAGCGGGTCAAAGTCCTTGACCTCTGCGGCGATGCGCACGGAATGCCCGGTGAGATCGAAAGCCTTGATCTCCGCCATGCCGCTGCGTCCCGCCAGCAGCCCCTCCCAAACCTCGGGCACAGTCTTCCCGACCCCGCATACAAGGCCTATTCCGGTGACAACGACTCTGCGCCGCCAAGGGTACTGCTGCAACGGGTGCACGGCTTCCATTCTTACTTGGCGCCCTTCTGGTTCTTCTCGATGTAATCGACGGCGTCCTTGACGGTCTTGATCTTCTCGGCGTCCTCGTCGGGAATCTGTATGTCGAATGCCTCTTCAAACTGCATGACAAGCTCGACCACGTCGAGAGAATCGGCGCCGAGGTCTTCCTGGAAACTCGCGCCCGGGGTCACTTCGGCCTCGTCCACCTGGAGCTGCTCGACAATAATCGCTTTTACCTTATCTTCTACTGCTACCATTTCGTTCTCCTGTGTGTCTTTCGTTTCAAAAAGCCGTTGCGGTGTTGTCAATCAAATTGCGGGCAGTTCCCATCCGGACGTGGGCCGGGCAGAGGGTTGCAGGGATGCGCAAGAATGTATGCGCAAGTCTCAAGGATACCGAGCGCCTAGCCGAGTGTAAAGCAAAGCGGCGGATGTTGTCTGGAAAGTGTGTCCGATGGTAGTCCATGCGAAGCGCTGCATTCAAGGAAGATAGGTCATTGACTTGGGTTTTAGCGAACAACTGGCGTAAATTTGTGGAATGCAAATAATGTTAGTGGTATGGTTCGCAGTGGGAGTTGCGGCTGGTGCGGCGGTGGCCTGGCTGACCGCAAATGGGCGCGCTCAGGGAGTGAACGCCGAGTTGGCAGCCCTTCGCAAGTTAGGCGATGAGAAGGATCGGAGCCTGACGAACAAGGAAGAGGAATTGAAGGCTGAGCGGGCGGCTTGCAAGGCCGCTGGCGAAGAGCTTGCCGGAGTGCGCGCAAAGTTGGATGCAACCGGCGAGAAGATTCAGGCGCTGATGGATGTGGAGAAGAATTTGAAGGATAGCTTTCCGGGCCTGGCGGCGAGCGCGTTAAATGCAAATAGTCAGCATCTGATGCAGTTGTCAAAGCAGCAGTTGGATAAGCAGCAGAGCGACGCGGTCAATAAGCTGGCGGAGAAGGAAACAGCCATCGAGACACTGCTGAAGCCGATGCGGGAGTCTTTGGCAGCCCTGTCGACGCACAGTCAGAATCTGGAGGTCAAGCGAGAAGGCGCGTATCAATCAGTGCTTACTGAAATACAAAACATACAGCGGTCGCATACTGATTTGCGCAAGGAAACGACACAGCTGGTGGCCGCCTTACGCGCTCCGAAGGCCAGGGGAAATTGGGGCGAGCTGCAATTGAAAAAATGTGTGGAATTTGCCGGCATGGTGCAGTACGCATCGTTCGATGTGGAACGCTTCGTGCGAGGGGAAGACGTGAGCTATCGCCCCGATCTAGTGGTGAAGATGCCGAACGGGCGAACGATCATTGTGGATGCAAAGACTCCGCTGGACGCATTTCTGGATGCAAGCAGCGCAGAGGATGTGGTGATTCGTACGGCCAAGCTGGTGGCTCACGCTGCACGAGTGCGAGAACATCTGAAGGACCTGTCAAGCAAAGGATACTGGCGACAGTTTGTAGACTCGCCGGACTTCGTGGTCTGCTTTCTGCCCAGCGAAGTATTGTTCAGCGCGGCTCTGGAACAGGACCCGTCGCTGATTGAATACAGCGCAAGCTCTGGTGTGCTGTTGGCTACACCGACAACACTGATCGCCCTGTTGAAGGCGGTGGCATTTGGCTGGCAACAGTCGGAGATCGCGCAGAATGCCAATAAAATTCGCGATGCAGCGCTCGGAGTCTATGGAAAGCTTGCGGGCATTTACGAGGACTTTATTGATCTGGGTAACAGGCTGAAAGCCGCCGGTGGATGCTATGACGATATTGTTACTAAGATCGATGGACGTGGTGGCGTCTTTTCCATTGCTCGCAAACTCAGAGAGCTGGGCATTGGGGAAAAGGACATGGAGGATAGCAAGAAAGGTGAAATCAAAGCGATCGGCTTGACGTTGAAACCTATGGAGGCGGAGGACTGGCAGCCTGGACTGGCGATTGCGGCGGATGCAGAAGAGCCAACGCACTAATCGATCCTCTGTAGATGCCGTAAATAAATCTGGCTAACTATGTTGGGATGGTTTCGGTATTTAGGATGCGGTCGGCGATGTCGGCGGCTTCGCGGGCGGGACGAACGTCATGGACGCGGAGGATGTGCGCTCCGGCGAGGATGGCTGCGGTATTGGCTGCGGTGGTAGGAACCAACGTCTCGGAAGCAAGACCCTTCGGCAAGCTCAGTGCAGGCTTTGGGTCACCCGCACTTGATTCTGCACCCGGGTTGGTGGCTGGTGTGGGGAGCTTGTGGCTCGACTCCCGCATCTCAGAATCGAGATGTGGGGCACCCGATGTCGTTAGCTCATCTTGCGACTTGATGCGTCGCAGGAAGCCTTTGCGCGAGAGGCCGGCGAGCAGCGGGAAGCCGAGAGTATGCAGCGCGTCGAGGTGCGAGAGCAGAGGGAAGTTCTCATCGAGCATCTTGCCGAAGCCGAAGCCAGGATCGATGACGATGGCGTTGCGATGTATGCGAGCGGCGAGTGCTGCGTCAATGCGGACGCTGAGTTCGCGAAGGAC
>Ga0302320_10025166_pt1 | contig 11584 bp, 10 predicted proteins | sample Bog_T0_3_FD_202130 | JGI IMG/M metagenome (GOLD analysis project Ga0302320, IMG submission 202130) | Peat permafrost microbial communities from Stordalen Mire near Abisko, Sweden - Bog_T0_3 | ecosystem: Environmental > Terrestrial > Soil > Wetlands > Peat | place: Sweden: Abisko, Stordalen Mire... | reverse complement strand
CGGGTAATCGGCCAGCCCGCGCTCCTGCGCGCGCTTGATTTCGCTGTCCCAATAGGCGCCCTTGACCAACCGAACCATGAAACGCCTTTTGTGCCGCCGCGCCAGCGCCGCGACATGATCAATCACAGCCAGCGCCCGCTTCTGATAGGCCTGCACCGCCAATCCGAGCCCGTCCCAATCGCGCAAGGACGGGTCGGCGGCAACGCGGCCGAACAGGTCTAGCGACAGTTCCAGCCGGTCGGCCTCTTCCGCATCCATGGTCAGGCCCAGATTGCTCTGTTTCGCCAGACGCGCCAGTTCGAGCAGACGCGGCGTCAGATCCTTGCGTACGCGCTCGGCGGAAATCGCCTCGTAGCGGGGATGCAGCGCCGAGAGTTTTATGGAAAGTCCGGGCCTATCGGCGGGCGCCGCGCCCTTCGCGGCAAGGGCGATGGCGCGGATCGCCTGGGAATAGGCGTCGAAATGCTTTCCCGCGTCGTCGGCCGTGCGCGCGCCTTCGCCGAGCATGTCGTAGCTATACAAGTTCTTGCGGTTGGCGCTGTTTTCCGCTCGGGCCAGCGCGGCCTGGATGGTTTCACCGAATACAAAATGGCCGCCGAGCAGGGCCATCGCCCGCCGCGCGGCGGCGCGCAGCAGCGGAGCGCCGAGGCGCCGCGCCAAATCGGCGGCCTGTTTTTGGGCGGAAAATTCCGGCCCCACGAGTTTTGCGGAAAAGCCGAGCGCGAAGGCGCAGGCCTGCACTAGCGGCGCGTCTGAGGCGGTCTTGTGATGGGCGAAGTCGCCGGAGGCTAGCTTGTCGGCAAGCAGGAGATCGGCGGTTGGATTATCGGGTGCGCGGACAAGGGCCTCGGCCAAAGTCATGACCGCCAGGCCTTCGCGCGACGAGAGCTTGAATTCGTGCAAAAAATCCTCGACGCTGCCCAGGCCTTCGCCGAGTTGACTGCGCATCGCGCGCAAAAATTCGCGCGCCAATGACCGCGACGCTTCGCGCAGGCCGCCATTAGGCGCCTTACTCATGAAATCCCTGAAGAAATCCTCGTCCGGCGGCGCATAGGGCGCCGCGAAAACGTCCGCTTTGCTCTGTTGATTCATCACCGCCATCTGCAGAACGCTTTCACACTTCGTCAATGTAGAGCAATCTGGGAGGTAACGCCGAAGGATCGGGTTGGGGCGCCATGGGTATTCGTGTTTTTGTTTTGGCGACGGCGTTGTTTTGCGGGACGGCGCCGCTCGCGCTTTGCGCGGTAGGCGCCCCGTCGCAGGCGGCGCCGGCCAATACCCTCAAGGACATGTTCAACCAGCTCGGCGCTTGCTTCTCCCGCGAGGCGGGCGCGGACGAAGGCTGGCGCGGCGCGGAGGTGACCTTGCGCTTCAGCCTACGCCGCGACGGCTCGCTGATCGGCAAGCCGCATATCACTTATTCCAAACTTCCGAAGGACGAGGCCGATAAGCGTCGGGTGGTGGACAGCATCGCCTCCGCCATGGATCGCTGCCTGCCGGCGAAGATCACCGATGGGCTTGGCGGCGCGATAGCCGGTCAGATGATCGCGTATCGCTTTTCGTGGAAGGGCCGCGAAACCGGCATTTGAACGCCCTAAACAAAAAACGGCGGACCCGAAGGCCCGCCGTTGAAACCAAAGCCTGAAAAAGATCAGCGCTTCGAGAACTGGAAGCTGCGGCGAGCCTTACGCTTGCCATATTTCTTGCGTTCCACCACGCGCGAGTCGCGGGTCAGGAAGCCGGCCTTCTTCAAGGCGCCGCGCAGGGTGGGCTCGTAATAGGTCAAGGCCTTGGACAGGCCGTGACGCACTGCGCCGGCTTGGCCGGATAGACCGCCGCCAGCAACGGTGACGGTGATGTCGTAGCTGTCATTGCGGTTCGCGACGCCGAGCGGCTGCTGCAAAATCATGCGCAGCACCGGACGGGCGAAATAGACTTCCAATTCCCGGCCGTTGACGGTGACCTTGCCGGAGCCGGGTTTGATCCAGACGCGGGCGACGGCGTTCTTGCGTTTGCCGGTGGCGTAGGCGCGGCCGAGCTTGTCGATTTTCTGCACATGGACGGGCGCTTCGACCACTTCGGAAGTCGCGCTCTTGAGGTCCTGCAGGGAGGAGATGGTCTCGGCCATGATCAGTCGTTCCTGGCGTTCTTGGAGTTCAGGGCGGCGACGTCGAGAACGGTGGGGCTCTGCGCCGAATGGGGATGTTCGGCGCCCTTGTAGACGCGCAGGTTGGATAATTGCTTCACGCCGAGCGGGCCGCGCGGCAGCATGCGCTGAACCGCCTTCTCGACGATGCGCTCAGGAAAGCGCCCTTCGAGGATGAACTTGGCCGAGCGCTCCTTGATGCCGCCCGGAAAGCCGGTGTGGTGGTAATAGACCTTCTGGTCGCGCTTGCGGCCGGTCAGAACCACTTTTTCCGCATTGATGACGATGATGTTGTCGCCATCGTCCATGTGAGGCGTGAAGGTCGCCTTGTGCTTGCCGCGAAGGCGCAGCGCGATAATCGAGGCGAGGCGGCCGACGACGAGGCCCTTGCCGTCGATCAGCACCCATTTCTTCTCGATTTCGGCGGCCTTGGCCGAATAGGTCTTGCCGTACATTGTTTCTTTCCATGGTGCTCGCGGGAGGCGCAAAGCCCCCGGGAAGATGGGCGCTTGTACGGGCCTGTCATGACATTGTCAACAGCAAGGAGCTTCGAACCCACGGAAAATAAGGCATTTAGCGTTAACGGTATTAAGATACCGCCTTGGTCGGCGTGGGGATTGAATAAGTGCCGACCGCATGCGCCACCGGTTCGTCGGAGTTTTCCGAGAAAAGCGTCGCTTCGCCCACCGCCAGCCTCTTGCCCAGTTTCAACAGTCGGCAGTTCGCGATGAGGTCGCCCTTCGGCGGCTTGCGCAAAAAATTGATGTTGAGATTGGTCGTGACCGCCAGGGCGACAGGGCCGATATGGGCGAGGATGACCACGTAAAGCCCCACATCGGCCAGGGTGAACATGGCGGGGCCGGACACCGTGCCACCCGGCCGCAAATGCTTTTCATGCGTCGCCATCCGCAATTGCGCGCTCATCGGCCCGACGTTTTCGACCGAGACCGTGCGCCCGCCGTGATGCAGTTGCGGAAATTCGTCGTCGAGGAAGCGCTCGATTTCCGAGACGGTCAGAATGGGCCGATGGAGGAAGGTTTTGGCGGACATGGGCGCCTCGTTTCGGATCGCGCCAAAATAAGGAGCGGAAGGCAAATTATATCGAATGTGATAGATGATGTATTAACTATAATGCATTGTATAAATACAATGATTCAAATCGCGTGATGCATGAGCGCAGTGTCCGTGTTTTTCATTCCGCCGCCGCGTCGGCCATCGCCATCAGGAGGCTGCGGTCGAATTGGGTCTTGTGCAGCATGGCGTAGACGCCGTTTTGCGCCAAAAGTTCATCCTGACCGCCGGATTCAACCACCTTGCCGCCTTCGATCACGCAGATGCGTTCGGCGTTGGCCACCGTGCTGAGGCGATGGGCGATGACCAAAGTGGTGCGGCCGGCGCACAGAGTTTTCAGCGCCTCCTGCACGGCGCGCTCGGATTCGGTGTCCAATGCCGAGGTCGCCTCGTCCAGCAGGATCAGCGGCGCGTCCTTGAGGAAGGCGCGGGCGATGGAAATGCGCTGGCGCTGGCCGCCTGAAAGCTGCATGCCCTGCTCGCCCACGGGCGAGTCATAGCCGTGGTCGAAGCCGATGATGAAATCATGGGCGTAGGCCGCCTTGGCCGCGGCCACGATGTCCTCTTCGCTGGCGCCCGGTCGGCCGAAGGCGATATTTTGGCGGATGGTGCCCTTGAACAGGAATGTGTCCTGGCCGACATAGGCGATCTGCCGGCGCAGGGAGTTGCGCGTGAAGGCTCCGATATCCTGCCCGTCGATGAGCACTTTGCCGCCAGTCGGCTCGTAAAAACGCAACAACATGCTCATGGTCGTGGTCTTGCCACCGCCTGAGCGGCCGACCAGCGCTGTGGTCTGGCCCGGTTCGGCGACGAAACTCAGCTTGTCGAGAACCAATTCACCGGGGCGGTAATAGAAGTCGACATTGTCGAATTCGATCCGGCCTTGGGTAATCTTCAGTTCCGGCTCGTCCGTCTTTTCCCGTTCAGTCTCCGGTTGGTCGAGGAATTCATAAAGCATGCTGACGCCGAGCAGCGATGAGGTCAGGTCGACATGCAGGCGCGCGACGCGTTTGGCCGGTTCGGTCGCCAGCAGCAGCGCGGTCAGGAAGGCGAAGAAATTGCCGGGCTGCTGGCCATGGAAAATGACGCGATAGCCGCCGTAGACCACGACCATGGCGATGGCGAAGCCGGCCAGGCTTTCCATCATCGGGCTGGAGCGCGACTGGATGCGCGAAAGCTTGTTGGCGGCGCCCTCAAATTGACGAATAGCCGCGATCTGACGCTCGCGCATAAAAGGTTCGAGCGTGAAGGACTTGACCACGCGAATGCCTTGCGCCGTCTCCTGCAGGGATTCGAGGATGGCCGCGAAACCGTAGAATTCGGTCATCATGACCTTTTTCGAGCGGTTTCCGAGTTTTCTGACCCCGACAATGGCCAGGGGCATGATCAGCACGGCGAGCGACGCCAGCCATGGGTCCTGCGCGAACATGGCGATGCCCAGGCCGATGGTGGTCAGCACATCGCGACCGATCGCCGTTATCAGCAGGTTGAGCGCTCCGCTGGCCGATTGGGCGATGAAGGCCTGGCGGGCGATGAATTCGGTGGAGTGGCGCGCGTTGTAAAAGCTGATGTCCATCGCAAGCATTTTATTGAAAATGCGCGTCTGGATTTCGGCGATGATGTTATTGGCGATTTTCGACAGAACCACCTGTTGGCCATAGGTGGCGAAACCCTTGGCGGCATAAATCGCCACGATGGTGCCGCCGATCGCCCACATGGCCTCGATGCTGCGGTCGACGAAAATCCGGTCGATGATATCCTTCATGATCCACGCCGACAGAGTCGTGGTGGAAGCGATCACCCACATCATGGCGAAAGCGATGGCATAGCCCTTGGCGTGTTTGCGGCCCTGGTCGCGCAGCAGGCGCTCGATCAGCGCCATTTGTCCCGAGCTGAACCATTTCTTGCGCAAACTGTTCATAACAAACGAAAACAAAGGCCAAATCTTTCGGCGGTCGTCCCGCGGGAAGCTTTTCCGTTCCGACCGCATGGAACGCCCGCTTCGCTGAAACCAGCCACAAAAGCTGCGTTTCAGCCGCCTCGCCAGCGCACGACAAGGCGCGGGCCGCGCCCATAGCGCCCCGCGCGTCTTCTGTGAAAGGGAATGAGGCTCCTGTCAATGCGCCAGCGGCGCCGCGCGTCGCTTCTTCAGCTCACGTGCCAGAAAAACAACTGGAACAGCGAAATGGCGATTTCGGCCAAAATCAGGATGATGATCGCCGCTTCCATGAAGGATGAGCGGTCGGCGTCGATGATGTCGGTCAGGGCGCGGACCGTTTCGACGATCAGCTGAAGCTTGTTATGGAGGGTCTGGCCGCGCTCCTTGAGCTCGTATTCGTCTTCCAGTCGCGCGTAAAGGCGTTCGAGGTCGGGACGGTCCCACAGAACGTCGGGTTTGTCCTCCACCGCCACGCGGCCGGAAACACGATGCTGCACCTGCAAGGCCTGGCCGATCAGCCGCAGCATTTCGCGCCGGTCGCGCATCGGCCGTCCGATCTCGGCAAGGACGCTGGCGAGCGGTTCGATCTTGTCGAACACGCTGTTGACCTCGCGCTCGTCGCGGCCGAGAGCCACGCTTTTCGCGAGGGCGTCGGAGAAGACGAGAAAGCGCTCGTCCGACAGATCCTTGAGCGCGATCGGGCCGCCGGGGGGGATGCGGTCCTCGCCCTCGCCGCCGATCGAGAGGATGGCGATCTCATCCTCCTTGCGCAGGCGGGCGCCTTTGATGCGATCCTGGAGTTTTGCAAGAACGTCCTCTTCCTCGAGCGGCGACAGGCCGACCATCACCGCCACGCCGTAGCGATAGAGCGCAACGCGTCCCGCCTGGCCGACGTGAAACGCCAGCGGCGCGGCCGAAATCGCATCCGCCCGTTCGAGGCCGCTGGTTTCGATGCGGTCGCCAAGCAGCAGCGCCCGCGCCGTCACCCGCATCACCGAGGAAAGAGGCTGAGATTCGTTCATACGAGCTTTCTAGCCCAAAAATGCGACAATGGCTTGGATTTTCGGGCGCGACCGGGCCGGTTTTGCTGAAAGTGAATGAAAATTTTGCGCGCTGCGCGTGGTTTTATCCGGTGAAAGCGTTCTTGTTTTGTTTCACGTGAAACGCGGCAAGGGCAAGGCTTTCCGCTTCGAGAACCTATGACACGGAAATCATGCGGATTTCCCTCGAAGGCCGCGAAGCGGGCCGCGCGCGGACGACATGATTGCGTCCCGCCGCAAAAGACACAACCTGTGAGTTAAAAAAGGTGAAAGCGTCGAAAACTGCGCAAAAACGAGCGCGTTTTCGCGCGAAATTGCCCCATATTCGTGCGCTATTTGCAAATTATCGCTATGTCTCACCGCCAGAACGGGCGCGCGACTCATGCAACCGTAGCGCGAGGGAGCAAGCCGAGCCCCACTTGTTGTCTTGATATAAGGAATGGCTCAAAACGGTGGAATGTTGGTCTTCACCAACGTATCCACGGCGATCGATCGTAACCCTGGGGTCTGTTGTGATAAGGGGCGTCGGCTGATGGCCCAAAAGAATCCCCACGCGGGCTTGTCTGACTCCTGTCGACCTCGCCCGAACCAGAGCCGGTAAGCACCACTTTGGTATTCTCCAGGCCATTCTCCTGCACCAGTTCATAAAGTATCGCGGCATTTTGAGGCGAGATACGCACGCAGCCATGCGATACGGGTTTGCCAAGAGTCTTCACCTCGAAGGTGCCGTGAATGGCATGGCCGTCTTTCATAAAGAAAATGGCATGGGGCATCGGGGCGTTGTCATACTCTTTGCTATACCAGACTTCGTTCATGGACGTCGCGGTATAGGTTCCTGACGGAGTTGAATATCCTGCTCGGCCCGTTGATACCGGCCATCGATATGTTTCTACACTATCCAAAGAAACCGTCATTTGTTGATTGGTTTTGTCGATGTAGACGAGGACTGCAGCCTTATTGGCTCCGAAGAAGCGGGAGCCCGCGTGGGCCGCCACCGGAAAGAGGACCAATGCCATATCGATGGCGGTCAATAAAAGCAAAATTCTCTTCAATTTACTTAAGGATTTGCGCATGCGCTCTACCCTGCTCGCCCCACCGTCCAATTGGAATGTTAGTGCAGCGCCTGCCTCGTAGCTAGTGCGGATCATCGCCCTTTTGCGGGACGAACCGGGACGACGCGGCGCGTGCGCGCTCGTCTGCAGATACCGGCCTTAGCCTCCAATAAGCTGGCGAGTAGCAAGGGTTGCTTGCTGTTACATGATGAGACCTTCGCGGAACCACGCCGGAAGTTCTCCTTCGAGCCGATTCCCGTCATCGCCTCAGGGCGACAAGCGGCACGCGCCGCCAACGTCCGCGCTTGCCCGCAGCGCGCCGGGGACTATGGTGAGAACAACATCACGGACATCCCAACGCCATGCCTTACACGCCTCATCCTTTCGCCCGCTTCATCGCCATTCTCGGACGCGGCCGCAACCTGTCCCGCGCCCTTACGCTCGATGAGGCGGAAGAGGCGATGACGATGATTCTCGAAAATAATGTTTTACCAGAACAGCTTGGCGCCTTTCTCATGTTGTTGCGCGTGAAGGAGGAGAGCCCCGCCGAGCTTGCCGGATTCGTCCACGCGGTGCGCAAAAGCCTTCCTCCGCCGCTGGACGTCCGACCGGCCATCGACTGGTCGTCCTATGCCGGCAAGAAACGGCAATTGCCGTGGTTCCTGCTGGCGGCGCTGTGTCTGGCGCAAAACGGCCACAGCGTCTTCATGCATGGATTCGATGGCCATACGGCGGGTCGCCTCTATACCGGCGACGTCTTGCGCAGCCTCGGCCTTGCGCCGGCAAAAAATATCGTCGAGGCCGCGCGGGACCTCGCGAGCCGGAATTTCGCCTATATGGACCTGGCCGACATCAGCCCGCCGCTGGCGCGCATGATGGGTTTTAAAAAAATTCTCGGGCTGCGCTCGCCGGTCCACACGCTGGCGCGCATGATCAATCCTTTCGCCGCCCCCAGTTTTTTGCAGGGGATTTTTCATCCCAACTACATGACGACGCATCGCGACGCCGCGCTGCTGTTGGGCGAGAAGAACATGGCGGTGTTTCGCGGCGAGGGCGGCGAGATCGAACGGCGCCCGGGAAAACCCTGCGAAACCTTGGGAATTCTCGATGGCGTCGCCTTCGAGGAGCGCTGGCCGCCCTTGATGGAGGAGCCGCGCCAACTGCCCGACGAGTCGATGGAGCTTTCGCGGCTGGTTTCCGTCTGGCGCAATGAGACGCAGGACGCCTATGCCGAGGCGGCCATCGTCGGCACCCTGGCCATCGCCCTGCGCACGATGGGCCTTGCGCCGGACATGCAAATGGCGCAAAGGCGCGCGGAAGAGTTTTGGCGCGCGCGCGATACGGCCCGTTTGCTCGCGGCCTAGAGACGCGCGGAACAAGAGACCTGAATGGATCGCCTTCCCCTTTTTCTCGATCTTAAAAACCGGCGCGTCGGCGTGATCGGCCGCGGCTCTTTGGCCGCCCGGCGCGTCGAAGCGCTTTTCAGCGCCGGCGCCGACGTCCGCCTTTTCGCAAGCGACGCGAGCGCGGAATTCGCGGTTCTGGCGGGACGATTCCATTTTGGCGACCTTGCGGATCCGCAGGCGTTCGAGGACTGCGCGTTGTGTTATTTCGCCCCGGAAGAGGGCGAGGAGCCCGACGCCGCGTTGATCGCCCGGGCGCGCGCCGCCGGGGCGCTGGTCAATGTCGCCGACCACCCGCAGATCAGCGATTTCATCGTGCCGTCGGTGCTCGACCGCAGCCCGCTGGTCGTCGCGATTTCCACCGGCGGCGACGCGCCCTTGCTTGGCCGCATGCTCAAGGCCCGGCTGGAAACGCTGATTCCCGCCGCCTATGGCCGTCTCGCGCAGCTTGCCGGAGAGGGCCGCGCGGCGCTTGCCGACAAATTAACCGATCATCGCGCGCGCCTGCGCTTCTGGGAGCGCATTTTCGATGGCCCGGTCGCCGAAATGGCTCTGGCCGGCGACGAAGGCATGGCGCAGGCGGCGCTGGCGATGGAGATCGCCGCCTGCCGCCCCGACGGCTCCTCGGACGCCGACCTTCCGCGCGGCGAGGTTTATCTGGTCGGCGCCGGACCGGGCGATCCCGATCTCCTGACGTTTCGGGCCTTCCGCCTGATGCAGAAGGCCGATGTCGTGCTTTATGACCGGTTGGTCGAGCCAAGCATCATGGACAGGGTGCGCCGCGACGCCGAGCGCATTTATGTCGGGAAGCGCCGCTCCAATCACGCCTTGCCGCAGGAAGAAATCAGCGACCTGATGGTGCGGCTGGCGCTCGAAGGCAAGCGCGTGCTGCGGCTCAAGGGCGGCGATCCCTTCATTTTCGGGCGCGGCGGCGAGGAGATCGAGAAGCTCGCCGAACACCGCATCCCCTTCCAGGTCTGTCCCGGCGTCACGGCGGCGGCGGGCTGTTCGGCCTATGCGGGCATCCCGCTGACCCATCGCGATTACGCCCAATCCTGCGTCTTCGTCACCGGTCACGGCAAGGACGGGCCGATCGACCTCGACTGGTCCACCCTGTTGCGCCCGAAACAGACCGTGGCGGTCTATATGGGGCTGGCCCATCTCGATTTCCTGATGCAGGAATTTTTACGCCACGGCGCCGATGGCGCGCTGCCGGTGGCGATCATTGAAAACGGCACCCGCGCCAACCAGATCACCGTTACGGGAACCGTCGCCACCATCGCCGCCAAGGCGGTCGCTGCAGGCTTGCGCGGCCCGACCATCATCATCGTCGGTGAAGTCGTCGCCCTGCGCGACACGCTCAATTGGTATACGCCCAGAGAGGGATCCGAACATGGCCACGAATGAGCAGGTTTTGGCGGCGCTAAGCCGGATCGCGGGTCCGGACGGCCGGCCCTTGACCGACTCCGGCGCGCTTTCCGGCCTCAATATCCATGACGGCAAGGTCTATGTGACACTCAATGTCGCGCCGGAACAGGCAAAGACCAGCGAAGCGATGCGGAAAATGGCGCAGGACGCCGTGGCGCGCCTTCCCGGCGTGACGGCGGCTTTTGTCGCGCTGACTGCCGAACGGGCGCCCCAACCCGCAGCCCCGGCCGGAGCGCCGGCGCAGGGAACGGGCCTCGACAAGGTGAAAAAGATCATTGCGGTGGCGTCGGGCAAGGGCGGCGTCGGCAAATCGACCACCGCCGCCAATCTGGCCGTGGCGCTGGCGGCTTTGGGCGAAAAGGTCGGGCTGCTCGACGCCGATGTGTTCGGGCCGTCTGTGCCGCTGCTGTTCGGACTCACCGGCAAGCCGAGTTTCACCGGCGATGGCAAGAGCATTGCGCCGTTCGAAAAATTCGGCGTCAAGCTGATGTCGATCGGCTTTCTGGTCCCCGACGGTCAGGCCGTGGTCTGGCGCGGGCCGCTGGTGATGACGGCGATCAAGCAACTTTTGCGCGACGTCGCCTGGGGCGAGCTTGATATTCTGGTGGTGGACATGCCGCCCGGCACCGGCGACGTGCAACTGACCCTGGCGCAGAGCGCCTCGCTGGCCGGGGCGGTGGTGGTGTCCACCCCGCAGGATCTGGCGCTGATCGACGCGCGGCGCGCCGTCGCCATGTTTAATCAGGTCAAGACGCCGGTGCTCGGCCTGTTCGAGAACATGAGCTATTTTATCTGCCCGCATTGCGGCGGCCGTTCCGACATCTTTGCTCATGGTGGCGCGCAGGCCGAGGCCGAGAAGAACGGCTTGAGGTTTCTGGGCGCGTCGCCGCTCGACATGGCCATCCGCGAGACCTCGGATTCGGGCGCGCCGGTCGCCGCCACCGCTCCGGATTCCGCCCCGGCGCAACCTTATTTCGCGCTGGCCCAAGCAGTGCGCGAGGAATTGACCAAGGCGGGCCGCCGCGCCCCTGCGATCACCATTGGCTGAATGAAAAAAGGCCGCCTCGCGGCAGCCTCCAATTTTCGAGTGATGGATTTAGATCAGGCCCGCGCGGTGGCGTTGCGGCGATAGCCCAGAAAGCCGAGACCCGCGAAGCCAGCCAGCATCATGAGCCAGGTGGAGGTTTCGGGAACGCTGGAAATCGAACCGGATACAAACGCGTCACTATAGTTGATATTGTTGCCGCCAGAAGCGGACAACGTGGAGCCCGTCGTGTCGAAAACGGGATGCGACGGGTTGGAATAGTTGATGCTGATCGTATCGAAGTACGTATAGCCGCCTGAAATAGAGCCATCCATCAGGAAGTTGCCATAAACGCTGCCGCCATTGTTATTGAAGTTGGTGCTCGGATCCCAAATCCAGTTCAAATGGTCCGTGCCATAACCACCGCCCGACAGCGTGGCGTCAACAGCCGTAAAGGCCGAATAGTTGTCGGCGGCCGTAA
>Ga0302320_10025165_pt1 | contig 11584 bp, 8 predicted proteins | sample Bog_T0_3_FD_202130 | JGI IMG/M metagenome (GOLD analysis project Ga0302320, IMG submission 202130) | Peat permafrost microbial communities from Stordalen Mire near Abisko, Sweden - Bog_T0_3 | ecosystem: Environmental > Terrestrial > Soil > Wetlands > Peat | place: Sweden: Abisko, Stordalen Mire... | reverse complement strand
CCCGACGTCCAGGTGACGAAAATCTTACCGTTACCGAGCGCATAGTTGAGGCGCGCATAAGGGCTGAAATAATGGAGATGGTCGATGAACGAGACGTTATCCATCTCGAAGCCGTATTCGGCGGTCAACGCGTCGGTAAGCTCGGTCTTGTCCGCGTAGCTGACTGAAAGGGTGCGCAGCGTCGGAAGAGACGCGTCGTTTGTGACCCCGGCCATGGTCTGTCCCGCGCGGAACGGTACGAACAACTGGCGCATCGTGACCGAAACCGCCGGATTCGTTCCGCCCATCTCGCGGCTGAACGTGGTGCGCAGGGCCGCCGCGGGCGAACCCGTCGTTGCGCCGTAACCCATATTGCCGCTGACCTGAACGCGATTGCCCCCGTAAACGGAGGTCGCGAACGCGAACTGGGTTCCGAGATCCGCCTCACCCACGTCGCCCGCGGTTTGGCCGCCATCGCTCGCAGAGATCCGGACCATGCCCCGGGAATCGCTGAACATTGCGGCCCGTGCGTTCGAATCGGTCGGCTGCGAATTCAGAATGCTGCCCGGCACGCTGCCGAGCGCCGGGAACATCCGGAGAATCGGTCGCATGGAGGCGTTCGAGCGCAGCGTCCATTTCCAGTCGTCATTCATCAGACCGCCCGGCGCAGGTACTGTGGAAACCAGTTGAACCGTGCTGAATACCCGGGAGAGATTGACTTCGAGCAGGCTCCGCATGCCGGGCTTTACCAGCAGCCGGTCGCGCATGGCCGGAACGTAAGCGGCAAGCGATACGCGGATCGCATAAAGATCGGGGAGCAGATCGTCGAATGAGAATGTTCCACCGATATCGGTGGCGGAGCGCTGCAAGATCCGATCCTGCCGGTTGAGCAGCATCACAACCGCGCCCGCCTGCGGCTTGCCGGCGGAATCGGTGACCAATCCACCCAACTGCCCGGCGAAGCGAACACTGGGACCGGCGACCGCCGACACCGGGAGCAGAGCCACGGCCAATATGCCCGCGACTGGCGCCAACCACATCGGGATATACCCCGCGCCCTTCATCCCTGCCTCACCTTATCTACGCAACGGTCTCGTGTGTCGGATTGCCTTTAGTTTACAATAAAATTCGCCGCCGGAAGCTGCAATGTCTGGTTGCCCCGCTTGTCGGTGGCCTTAATTTTGAGCGTATAAGTACCCGCCGGAATGTTCTTCAGGGGGAGCAGTTTCTCCACTGTGACCTGATTGGCGGATGAGTTTGGCACTTTGGCCAGGTCTTCCGTGAATTCCAGAACCTTGTCCGTCGTGTTCACCTTATCGATTTCGTAAGAGATCTCACCGCTCGGCTTCTGCGTTTTCTCGTCCGGCTGGAAGTTGTAGACCTGGAAATAAATTCCCATTTTGTCGTCTTCCGCCTTGTCGAAGCGCGCGCCCACCCGCGGCCGGACCTTCGTGTCGCCGATCGCGAACTGCCCGCCGCCGATGCTCTTGGTCGGGAGTTTCTCGATCCTGTCGGCGAGAATCAGGCTGCTCGAAGCCAGCTTTTCTTCCTCAAAGTGAGGAACGTCGAGAGCCACTTCGTAGTTATTCAGGTTGCCCCCGATGACGTCTTTCGCCACCACGTTGAGGCGGTAACGGCCGGGCGCGAGCGGCACGGATTCCTGATAGATCGACCTCTGCTTCTGATACTGGCTGAGCAGTTCGGGCGACATCGGAACTTCCAGATCCTTCTCGAAGGTGGTCACGGGCCGGCGCGTCATCGTCGTGACGCGGCCAAACAGATGGATGATCGACTTCGAAACGCCATCCTTAGTCTGGAACTGCAGATCGCGGTTTTCAAACTGGACAGAGATATTGGTCAGAACGGAAGAATCGGTCACCCGGATATAGTCTATGCGGGCAGTCATCGGCAGGATATTGAAGGTGATCCTGGTGTTGACCACGGCTTCGAGATCCTTGAACTTCACCTTGGGGGCCATCTGCAACTTCGCGAACTGCTCAAGGCGCGTAAATTCGTCGTAGCTGGCCGGGGTTCCGCCGAGAGGCGCGCCCATGTGGGTGCCGTCCGTGCGCTGGAAGCGGGCGGTCTTGGAACTCAGGCCCATCTGCTCGGCCAGCGTCAGGCCGGCGTTCGGGACGTACAGGAGGGCGTCCTTTTCAGACGGGTCCATCGTCATGCGATATTCGCCGCTCATCGTCGTATCGACAAATTCGATCATGATGTCGTTGCCGATACCCTCTATATAGCGATAGCGCCAGTCTTCGAATGGATAGGTTGAGGTTTCGCCGCCGCCTTCGGCAGCCGGGCGTTCGTAGGAACCGCCGGAGGGGTGCGAATCGATTTCATCGGGTGGCCCAAACGTAATGTAAATGCGGCCGCGGTCGAGTTTCCAGCCGGGCGCGCCTGAAGCGAAATGTTCGTTGGCGTATGCGATCCGGCGGTAGTGCTCTTCCTTGAATTCGTTTTCGACGGTGTCCGGGGTCGGATCGCGGCGGAGCCAGAACTGCTCGACGAACTGTTCGCGTTCCTCGTCCGTATTGAACTGCTTAAAGGCTTTACGCTCTTCATCCGTGATGATGTAGGCGACGTCTTCGTTCAGCCACTTCTTCCACGGGGTTTCGAGTTCTTTTTTGAGAGCCGCCTCTTTCGCCTTGCGTTGCTTATCCGTGAGCGGTTTGGCCACCGTCTCGCGCTTTGCATCGGTCTTGGCGGCCACCTTCTTCTTGTCGGTCCTGGCCGGGGGCGCAGCGGGGGTGGCAGGTGCAGGCGCGACGGTACCCGCGGGCACCTGGGTGTCCGTCTTGCTGGTATCTGGTTTTGGCGCGTCCGCCTGCTGGGCTATGGACGGCGCGACGATAAGAACGAGAGTCAGGCCGATTGACGAGACCCAAAGACCCTTTGCAGTCATGAATTGTGTCCTCGGGAGGATAATTGCACTTTCTAGTTTACTCCAGACGCGGGACGCGCGGTGCAGGTTCCGTCAGGCGCGATGATAGTTTCCAGTGATCGCGTCGACCGGTAACCGGAGACTAGCCGCTGCCTGCATGTCGGTATGGCTGAAATCGCCACATCTTCAGTAGCGGATGTCAACGATTTGACGCGACAGGAAACGGGAGACGTCGATTTCGAACGCTCCCTGCGTTCCCGCCAGCGCCGTGCGCGCCAGCCTTGCGAACTCTTCCGGCGTGAAGGCCCGGCGGATCGATTGTCTGCCGTCCACCGCCGCCTCTTTCCCGATGAGCGGGCAGATAAAGGCGGTGAAGAGAATCAGCGGCATGGGATGGCGGATCAGGTCGAGGATGATGAAGCGTCTGCAGGATCGGCCCACGTTGCGGATCAGCGCAATGTTTTCCTCAGGCGTCAGGTGATGTGCGACGAGCGAAGACACGGCCACATCGGCCTCGGGTAGCGGCTCGGTGATCGCGTCGGCGGCGATGACCGGGATGTCGGTTGTCTGGCCGGGTTTTGGGTCTACGCCGATTACTTCGACGCCCATGCGCCGCCGCAGATAACCAAGCAGCGCGCCGCCGCCGCAGCCGACATCGAGAACGCGCCGCACGGGCCGGTCGTCCGCGCGCAGAAAGCGTTCGATGGTCGGGAAACTGCCGAGCAGCGAGTGAATTCGTGCCAGATCGTGGTGGAATTTGTCGAGAATCGGACCGGCAACTTCGGCCGAATCCATCAACTCCGGTTCGAGCGACCGGATCACTTGCCGCGCGCCAGACCGAGCGCCCGGATTCGCTTATGCAGGTTGGTCCGCTCCATGCCCAACGCCCTTGCCGCGCTCGAAACGTTCCAGCCCGATTGCTCCAGCGCCCGCAGGACATGTTCGCGCTCGGCCGATTCCCGCGCTTCCTGCACGCTTGACCGCGGTCCGGTTTCGCGCTGCAGTTTCAGTTCCAGCGGTATTGCGCCCGCGTTCAGAACGTCGCCATGCGAAAGGATGGCCATGCGCTCGACCACGTTACGCAGTTCGCGCGCATTGCCAGGCCAGGAATAAAGCTCGAACGCCTCCCAGACTTCGTCGTCGAAGCTCTTTTTTCGGAATCCGTTGCGCACGCAGAAGTCTTCGAGGAAGTAGCGCGCCATGGCGGAAATATCCTGCGGACGCTCGCGCAGCGCCGGAACGCGGATGGGCACCACGCTGACGCGGTAATACAGGTCTTCGCGGAACTTGCCCTGCGAAACCATGGCGGAAAGATCGCGGTTGGTGGCCGAAACTACGCGCACGGTGACCCGGATTGTCTGCTCGCCCCCGACGCGATGAAATTCGCCTTCCTGCAGGACGCGCAGCAGCTTGGCCTGGGAGTTGGCGTGGAGATCGCCAATCTCATCAAGGAACAGAGTGCCGTTGTCGGCCAGTTCGAATTTGCCGCGGCGCATGGAAGTCGCGCCGGTGAACGAACCTTTTTCGTGGCCGAACAGTTCGCTTTCGATGAGTTCGCCGGGAATCGCCGCGCAGTTCACCTTGACGAACGGGCCTTGCGCGAACGGACTCGAGCCGTGAATGTGGGCTGCGAGCAGTTCCTTGCCCGTACCGGATTCGCCGATCAGCAGCACGCGGGCATCGGACCGCGCCGCCATGGATGCCTGTTCGACGGCGCGCTCGAAGGCGGGGCTGGCCCCGATCATCTTCGTGCCAGGACCGATGGCGTCCTTCAGTCGCTTGTTTTCCTGCTTGAGTGTCCCCTGTTCGAGCGCGTTCTTGACGGCGACCATGACGCGGTCGCGGCCGAGCGGTTTTTCGAGGAAATCGAAAGCGCCGGCGCGTGTGGCTTCCACGGCGTCGGCAATGGTGGCATGCCCCGAAATCATGATTACGGGTCCGGGAATTTCGGCGGCCTGAAGTTCGCGCAGCAGATCGATGCCGCTTGCGTCCGGCAGCCGGACGTCCAGCAGGAACAGATCCATGCGGGCGCGTTCGGGAAAAGAGCGCAGTTCGGCGGCGCTCTTGAGGGAGTTCACCTGATAACCCTCGCGTTCCAGAATCATGCGCAGGGAGCGGCCAATGTTTTCTTCGTCGTCAACGACCAGAATGCGGCGGGATGCCATAAATTTATTCAGACGATACGCAGGTCGGAAACCTGGGCCACAACCTGTGCAACGGGTAGGAGGACGCGGAAACCCGCGCCGCCGAGTTCGCCCGCGATGAGCAGAATGTCGCCACCCGAGAGCAGGGCGCTTTTGCGCGCGATGGAAAGGCCCAGGCCCATGCCGCGTTTTTTGAAAGAGATAGTGGGCTGGAAGAGGGATTTGCGGGCCAGATCGCTCAGGCCGGGGCCGGAATCGTGGACTTCAATGGCGACGCGATCTTCCATGGCCTGTACCCTGGCCAGAATCTGACCGCCTTCGCCCGCGGCTTCGGCCGCGTTTTCGAGCAGATTGACCAGAATGCTGCGGACCAGGTCCTGATCGGCCATGGCGCTGGGGGCGTTTTCGGCGATCTCGACGGCGTAGCGCACTTCGGGGTGGGCGGATTTCAGGAAAGACACGCGCTCTTCGACGATGGCGTGAATATCGAGCGGCTCAGGGCAGACCGGCGGTTCGGAGGAGAATTCGGAGAAGGCGCGGATGCGGCGCTCCAGCGATTCGATCTCGTCCACCACGATGGACGCGGCCTGCTCCAGGAAGGCGCGCCGGTCGTTCGGATCGTCTCCGCGCGCCACCATTTCCTCCACGGTGAGCCGGATGGGCGTAAGGGAATTCTTTACCTCATGCGCCATTTTGCGCGCCAGCACCTGCCAACTGGCGAGCTGAGTGAGGTAGACCAGGCGATCGCGATTTTGTTCCAGTTCGACGGCGGTGCGATTGAAGGCGTCGGCGGCGAGGCCGATTTCGTCGGTGCGGTCGTTGGGAACGCGGATACGGAAATTGCCGGCGGCCAGGGTTTTGAGCGCTTCGGTAAGGCTGAGGATGGGGCGGGTGAACCGCGTCGCGCCCAGCCATACAAGGCCGAGTGCGATCAGCCAGATGACGGCGGCGAGAAGTTCGAACGCTCCGAATAAGCCGCGTCGCAGATCGCCGGGAACCGTTGTGCGCGCATTGCGGTATTGATCGGAAAGATCCTGCATCCGGATGGCGAGAGGGCTGGTCCAGATGCTGACGCCCTCTGGCGTGCGCACCATGTAAAGCAACTGCGAATCGCCATCGCCCGCGCGATGGAATCGTTCTGATTCGCCACTTTCCCAAAACTCCTGCGCAACCGGCGGCAGGGAAGGCTGCGTGAACTTCTGCGGCGCGGCGCGGCCCGCCATGGCGTCGGATTTCAGCTTTTCGCGGGCCAGGTTGTAATACTCGCGGCCCGTGTTTTCGAGCGTATGAGAGAGGCTGGAAAGCTGCTCGGCGGGGCGGAGACTGGCATCCAGCAGAACTTCCGTCAGCCAAAGGGTAGCCCCGAGCGGCACAAGCGTGGCGACCACGAACACCAGCGCCAGCCGGGTACGGAGGCTCACCCCGGCCCCGCTTTTCGCAGATCCGCCAGGCGGAGGGGGCCATTGGTGACGATGCGGATGGGTTTCGGGCCGTTTTTCACGGGTTTGCCGAGAAATTCAATCAGCTGGGTGATGTTGACGCCGGATTCGCCCACGATTCCGAGACGGTCGCGCGGATCTTCTTCGCGGAGATCGAGCTGGATGTAGAAGGGACGGTCTGTCGGGATGAGGGACCGGTCGATGGTCATGTGGTCGAGACACCAGGTCTCTGCGGCATCCGCCGAAAACAGGGAGGCGGAACTTTTCTGATCGAGCCGTTCTCCGAACTTAGTCACGGCGAACTTCTGCTCCCAGATGTCGTAGCTGAATGCGAAGCGAGCCACAGCACGGGCTTCCGTGACGGGAGAATTCGGCCCCTGCGTGATGGTGAGCTGGCCGAGAAACTGCACAGAAGCGCCGTCTTTCAGACGTTCCAGCACCCGGTCTTTTATAAAGTTCAGGTGCGGCGTCACGGAGACGCGCAGATAGTCGCCTTCGAGGTGAACCAGCAGACGCGGCAGCGTGCTGGTGACAGCAAAGGCGCAGATAGCCACCGCGCAGGCCAGCGCTGCGCCGTAAGCCGTTCTGAGGTCGCGAGAATTCAATAGTTCATGCCCGCCATGAATACCGGTTCGATCTTGCCCTGAATTACAGGGAAGGCCATCGTCATCACAAAGACTCCCTGTCTGTATCCGACGCCAATGGAGTGCCTTAGTTCCGCCGACCGGCCAAAATTCCACGCCGCGCCGCTGTCGTAGAAGACTTCAGCGGTCCGTTCACCGAACTGATAGCCGTAGGTTAGCGAGTTGTGGATCATATGGTCGCCCCCGAGCGGGTCGATCGCGTAGCGGTCCCAGCCGCGCAGCGTGGAACTGCTGCCCAGTACGAAGCGCTCGAACATCGGGGCGTCGCCGGAGAGCGCGCCGCCGGTAAGTTCATCCGAAGCCGTCTGTCTGCCCGATTTGATTTCGTAGCGCAGCGAAAACATATGGCGGGAGTAGGAATAATCCGACCCGAGACTACGGGAGCCGACCCGGAGATCGTACTTCCCGTCCACGAGTTGCTGAACGGTGTCACCTTCGATTTTACGCCCGTAATGAACCTCGGCGGTGAAGGCGTTGGCAGAGCGGTCGCCCACTGTCGCGTCTTCCGATTTGGTCTGCTCGAAACTGGTCCCGATGGAAACGCTTATGGGCCGCGCCACCGCGAAGGTAATCCGGGGCGCTATGTTGCGGCGCGCACGGTAGAGATCGAAGGGTTGCCCGGAATCGGAGGCGACCGCGGAGCGCGTAGCCGAATTCCATTGCTCGTGGTAATCCTCGAAATCGATGCCGAGGCGCAAGCGGTCGAAAATCAGGCGTGTGTTTTCGTAACGTGCCACGATGCCGGTGAAGCGTTCGGTCAGATCGTCGCCATTGCTGACTGCGCCCAGCGTGAAGCTGTTCTGGCCGACGTGCGTCGTAGCGTTGACTTCACCGGTGAAGCCCTGCTGGGAGTGGTAGAGGAACTTGGGAACCGAGATGTCAACGGGCTTTTTGACGACTTCGAAATCCACACGGACGCGGTCAGGCTGACTTCCTTTAATAAGGTGATGATTGACCTCGCGAAGGTGGAGTTCGCGGCGGAGGTCGCCCGCCAGATCCTGCAGGACGGCGACATCGCAGCGCTTGCCGACGAGCGCGATCATGCGCTGACGGAGGCGGGAAGGCAGTTTCGCTTCGTCTACCTGAACGCCGGCTACGGCGATACTTTCGATGGTATAGCGTTGGTTGACATTACTCTCGGCGGCGGTGCGGTACAGTTCTTCACCTGCGAAGACCCTGCAACACATTGTTGGATAAACCAATGTAAACGCCAGGAGCGGAAAGGCGGTGCGAGACATTGACGAAACCATCGCACGCCGCCCTCCTGCGCGTAACTTGTTGAAAATAAAAGCCGATAGAACCCGACCGTGTGGTGTGCCAATCACAGGTGTGCTGACGGCACGGAGACCAACCGGGCGGGCGGTTATGGCCTAGAGGACCTTCGCGAGCTCGGTTGCGAAAGCGCTCTTGGGTTCCGAATCGCGCTTCCTGCCTCCGCGACGATCGGGCCGATTACGTTGATCCGGTCTCGCACCTACCCCCGCCGCCACCGCGCCTGCAGGGGCACCCTTAGGAGCCGCCGATCCTTTGGTAGGCTGCGCCGGGTTTGCGCGGAGGACTTTATCCTCCAGCGGGGCTCGGTCGAAACGCCGAATAATTGATTGCATTTCGTCCGTTGTTGGTGCTTCCACGAAAGCGAATCCTTTGGATTCCTGCGTTTCGTGATTCCGGATGACCTTAACAGAATCCGCGACAAGGTCTTCGGCGGCGAGCCATTGTTTGATGTCGTCAGCCGTGACCCAAGTGGGTAAATTGCCCAGAAAGACGGTAAAGCTCATTCAGTTTGCTGCGTTCACTCCGTGGTTGGAAATTTGGTGCTTTGTGGTGTCGTACAAAGAGGGGGGAACCAATCTCTGCCTTCCGATACTAACAGACCGATTTGCGCGGTGCAATGTTACGTAGTACTGATTTTATTGGTTCTCTATTTTAATTCGATGCGCGGCGGGCGTTTTGGTTGCCGGAAGGATCGAAACTGAGGGTTCAAACGAAATGAAGGCAGATGTCGATCTGGAAGCGACTCCGGACGCCGGGACCCCGGTACGAACTGATCAACGAGGAACTTCACATGCCAACCGCGCCCGGTTACCTGCATCAGACGGTCCAGGGCAGGATCTTTATTGCTCTCGGTAATTATCCGGCCGCATGCCCTGTGGGTGCGTTCGCACAGGGGATCAGAGTTATTTTCGATTAATCCGAAGCTGGCGGCTCAACTGATTCGAACCGCGGTATCAGACCCGTACGTAAGGTGGTGTGGGAGGGCGGCGGAGCGATCGGCCCCTATCCCGATTCGAAGCCCCGACCCTACGCTGGGGGAGCGCTCATGATATGCCGCACTTCGATCGGCATATTCAAAGGCGCACCGCCGGGGCCGGGCGCGGCGGACGCGCGGGCCGCGATTGCGTAGGCTCGCTCCGGCGAATCGACATTGACCACCCAGTAGCCCGCGAGGAATTCTTTGCCTTCGGGAAAAACGCCGTCCGTAATCGGCGTGCCATCCGCACCGGCCCGGACGAGTTTGGCCTGATCCGGGAACGCCAGCCCTTCGGCCGACACGAGTTCGCCGGATTTGCCGAGTTGCCTGGCGAGATCCATCATATAAGCGATGTGAGCCTGAAGGTCTTTGCCGGGCCATCCGGGAACTCCGCTGCCCGCCCGCATCGTGTTCATCATCAGAATGTATTTCATATCGGTTAGTCGGTTGGGGCGGCGCGTTTTCGACACTCCGGTTCACAGCAGGCGGAAATTAATCTCCACCTTGACCCGCACCGGGACGGGCTGGCCGTTCATGGTGCCGGGGTTGAAGCGCCACTGGGCGAGTGCTCTGGCAGCTTGTTCGTCGAGTCCGAAACCGGATCCCTGGAGCAATTCGATACCGGTGGGAACGCCGTCCGTGCCGACCACGGCAGAGAGCAGAATCGAGCCGCTGAACTTGCCGGGGCGCGCGGATTCGGGGTAGGCGGGATCGATCTTCGTCAGCACTCGCGGCGGCGTGACACCGTTGTTCGGGGCCGTTTCGTAGACGGGACCGTCGGGAGCGCGCGGCGCGAGACCTCGAACCAGTTCCTCACGGATCAGTGCGGCCCGAGTGGCGAGAGGCGATGTTTCGCGGCCCCTTCCCTCGCGGTTCAGAACGTGGGCTTCGAGTTCCAGAGCGAAGGCGAGGTCGGCCTTCGGCGTATCGGGGTCGCGTTCGCGGAGCGCGAGGGCCTTTTCGGCGAGCGGTTCGACGTCGGCGCGCAGGGTTTCGGCATTGTCCTTTGCCGCCACGAGCTTTTCGAGCGCGCGGTTCGTCAGCGCAACGGGATCGGTCTGATCCTGCGCGAACCAAAGAACGCAAAAGGCGAGCAACAACCGCATAGTTCAGTTTGGCACCCGGCACCGGAGATCTTTCGTTATTTTATCGCCGGAATGGACTTCGATATCGTCCATCAGGCCTTCGTAGAAGTCGATCCCGTTCTGCTGCATCACGAGGTCATTGTCGGATTCCTGCACAGCTACGATCTGGTAAGGGCCTGGCGGCAGTCCGGTGAAGGAGTAAGAGCCGTCGGCCTGGGCGACGGCGTAGCGCCGGGGCTGGAGGAAGTCGCCGTCCGCGGGCACCAGCACGATGCGGGCTCCGGCGGCGCTGTCGTCCTGGACGATCCCGGAGACAGAGCCGGTTGCGGAACTCAGGAGCAGCGATAGGTCGCCGCTCGCGCCCTGGCTGAGGTCGAGGACCGGGCCGTCGGTTGCGACGGAACCGAGGCGCACCGATTTCACGTAAGCGCCACCGGGCGTTACTTCGACGCGATAACGCGAGGGCGGTACGTTCGTGAGCGTAAAGGTGTCGTCCGGGCCGACGACGGCAGGGGACGCGCCCATACTGCGGGTTCCGAGTTCACTAAGAAAAACCGTGCGCTGTTGGGTGTACCGCGGGCGGCTGGGCTGCGGCTGCGCAATCTGCCGGGGCGGCTGTGGAATCTGACGCGCCTGGTCGTCGTCGAATTCCAGATGCCCGGCGAGGTTGACGGGGGGCAGGATCCGAATCTCCACGTTTTCTATGTTCGAACCCGCCACCTCAATCATCGTTTTCGTCGATTGGAGCTTCAGCCGGTCGGAGTTATTCCAACTCGCCGTAAGCGTGTATTTGCCGGGATCGAGACGCCAGATTTCGAAGGAACCGTCTTTGTGAAGCATGCCGTTGGTTCCATAAAACATGCCCAGTTGCGCATTCACCGTGCCGACGACGCCCGGAGGCAATCCGATGACGTGGCCGCTGACGCGAATCCACGGGTAACGGGCGAGCCGGATATCGACCCCGGACACTTCCACGGCTGCACGCACTTCGACGCGGGACGAGGTCCTGGCGTCGACTGAACCGGGGTAGTAAGTGGTCGCATGGTTGATTTCCTCCGTGCCGTCCGTACGGGTTTCGGGGCCGAGGGGTACCTGATTCCGAATGCCCGCTTTGACGCGGTATTTGCCGGGCGCAAGACCGCCGATGCGGTATTC